>ERZ773227.87-NODE-87-length-92631-cov-7.608549_pt1 | contig 92631 bp, 104 predicted proteins | sample MGYA00580525_ERZ773227 | MGnify/ENA primary metagenome ERZ773227 (study PRJEB29015, sample SAMEA2737782) | human gut metagenome | biome: human gut; feature: human-associated habitat; material: faeces | place: China | collected 2012 ... | reverse complement strand
AAGACTATCCCTAGCCACATCAACTATATTAGCTCTGAAGATTTCTGTAATAGATATTACCTGCTGTCTCTGTGCAGGCTCTGCCTTAATCTTTACAAGAATTAACTCTCTTGTGACTGAATCTGATGGCTCTAAAACGTCTACTCTACGAACATCTTCTAACTTTGTAATCTGTTTAACAATCTGTTCAAGGATATCATCATCACCTGTAACCACTATTGTCATTCTTGAATACTTCGGATTTTCTGTTTCACCAACAGTAAGACTGTCAATGTTGTAACCTCTTCTGCTGAATAATCCTGCTACTCTATTCAATACACCTGATGTATTGTCTACTAAAACTGATAATACTTTTTTGTTCATATGTATATCCTCTTTCCTTAGCGTTGTGCTCCTATAATCTTATCACATATGTATTTTTTGTCAATAAGTTAGGCACTGATGTACCTTGATTATTTTTAACCTTTTGTATGACAATTTTTAATCTGTAAAATACTTAAAATCGCTACATTCGTGTTTATAGTTCAAACTCGACTATTGATTTTAATTCGTGTTCTTTTCGTTTTCAAAAGCATTGTGGTGTGCGAAAATCTTTTGCGCAATGCTTTCTATTGAAATCAACATAACTTTCGTGCAAAAATGTACCTAAAGTTATGAAATTCACAACATTTCATTATATGTTTCCTTTACTAATCATAACTTTACTCAAATTCTCTATCTAAAGTTATGAAAATATCATTCATTTTCTTGCTTATACATTCTTCAATACATAACATTTAAATGAACGAACCGGACCAGCTAATGCTGGTCCGGTTCATCTCAACACAATATCACATTGATTAAAAAATCATATATTTCTTATTTCATTCTTAAAGCTGTCTAGGGGACTTGAACCCCCGACCTCCGCCTTACCAAGGCGACGCTCTACCGACTGAGCCAAGACAGCTTATCTACAAAAGACTTAGAAAGTATATCATAATAGTTATTTCTTAACAAGTCATTTTTCTTCTACTTTCCCATTCTCTGGCGTACTATTTCGTAAGCCAAAACTCCTGTTGCAACTGAAGCATTAAGGGAATCGATATCTCCAAACATTGGAATTGAAGCAACAAAGTCACACTTTTCTTTTACAAGTCTGCTGACTCCTTTGCCTTCGTTTCCGATTACAAGTCCAATTGAGCCTTTAAGGTCAAGGTCATACATTGTTGTTCCGCCCATGTCGGCGCAGACGAACCACATTCCCTCTTTCTTTAATTCTTCGATTGTCTTTGAAATGTTTGTTACTTTGGCAACAGGTGTATAATTTAATGCGCCTGCTGATGTTTTTGCAACTGTTGCAGTAAGTCCTGAAGCACGATGTTTTGGAATAATTACGCCATGTGCTCCTGCAAGGTTTGCTGTTCTTATAATCGCACCAAGATTGTGAGGATCTTCAATATCATCAAGTAATATTACAAAAGGTGATTCGCCTTTTTCTCTTGCCTTATCTAAGATTTCATCAACTGTAGCATACTCGTAAGCAGCAAGATAGCCGATTACTCCCTGATGCTTTCCTGTTTCTGACATTTGATCAAGACGTTCTTTTTTAACATAGTTAATTACCGTGTCATGTTTTTTTGCTTCTCTTTTAATGGTCATCATGGGGCCATCCTGACAGCCATCCAGAATGAATAACTTGTCAATGGGTTTGCCCGCACGATAGGCCTCGATCACGGCATTTCTGCCTTCTATGGTAAATTCCTGATATCCCATGTTTGTCCTTTCTATTGTGAATTTTTATTACAGTTCCATGCCTGCCAGACGGATGCCGTCTTTGATCAACTGCAACATCCGGTCAATCTGTCCCGTCAGGTACAGATAGCCCATCAATGCTTCAAAACCGGTAGCTCTGCGGTAATCTGCCACGGAAGCGTTTTTCGCGGTGGTGTATGATTTGGCGTTGCGTCCTCTGCGGTACACCGCTTCCTCTTCCTCCGTCAGTTCCGGAAGCAGTGCCGCGATCATGGCAGACTGCGCCGGTGCCTTTACATAACGTGTCGTCTTTTTATGCAGATCATTGGCGGAACGGTTAGCTCTCTCCACCACCACGCTGCGGATCACCAGCTCATAAATCCCGTCTCCGATATAGGCCAGGGTCAGCGGAGAATACGCCCGGACATCCTGTCCTTCGCAAGCAAATGTTTCCTTTATTTTCGTAAGAAGGGTTATGCTCTCTTCCATTTTACACCCTCTCTGGTATCTTCCAGCACAATGCCTTTGGCTAACAGCTCGTCACGGATCTCGTCGGCTCTTGCGAAATTCTTCGCCTTTCTGGCTGCCTGACGCTCTTCAATCAGTGCCTCGATATCGCTGTCCAACATTTCCGCTTTCTTGTCTACGATCAGTCCACAGATATCGGACAGAGTCACGATTTCCTGTTTCAGAGCCTCCAGAAATGCCTTGCTGCTATCTGCTTTCGCATTGGAGTTGACGAATTTTACCAGCTCGAAGATAGCTGCCAGCGCATCCGCAGTGTTGAAATCATCGTCCATAGCTTCATCGAATTTGGTCTCAAAGCCCTGTGCCTCGGTAACTAACTGCTTCTCTTCTTCGGACATTTCGACATCTGCTGCCTTTTCCAGCAGGAACTTCAGGTTATCCACGCTGGTAACGATTCTCTCGTAGCCGTTCTTTGCTGCTTCCATCAGATCGGCACTGAAATTCAGCGGGCTTCTGTAATGTGCGGACAGCATGAAGAAACGAAGTACCTGCAGATCATATTTTTCGGAGATCTCACGAACAGTAAAGAAGTTGCCCAGAGACTTGGACATCTTGCGGTTGTCAATGTTCAGGAAGGCATTGTGCATCCAGTATCTTGCAAAAGGCTTGTCATTGGCTGCCTCGGACTGTGCGATCTCATTCTCGTGATGAGGGAAGATCAGATCTTCGCCACCGGCATGAATATCTATCTCCTCACCCAGATAACGCTTACTCATAACAGAGCACTCGATGTGCCAGCCGGGACGGCCCTGACACCAGCAGGAATCCCAGTAAGGCTCGCCTTCTTTCTTCGGCTTCCACAATACGAAATCCAGGGGATCTTCCTTCTGATCTTCACCGGAGACTAACAGGGAACGGTTACCGCCCTGCAGATCGTCCAGGTTCTTGTGAGACAACTTGCCGTAGTCCTTGAAGCTTCTGGTCCGGAAATATACCGTACCATCCGCTGCGGGATACGCATGCCCCTTGTCGATCAGAGTCTGGATCATATCCAGCATGCCGCCGATCTCCTCGGTAGCCTTAGGGTTCTTGGTAGCGGGCTTGATATTCATTCCCTCCATGTCTTTTTTGCACTCTGCGATATAGCGCTCGGAGATCACGCTGGGCTCCACACCCTCTTCATTGGCCTTCTTGATGATCTTGTCATCCACGTCTGTGAAGTTGGATACATAGTTTACTTCGTAACCCTTGTATTCCATGTAACGGCGCACCGTATCAAATACGATCATGGGGCGGGCATTGCCGATGTGGATCAGGTTGTATACGGTAGGCCCGCAGACATACATTTTTACCTTTCCCGGCTCCAGGGGCTTAAATTCTTCTTTTCTCTTGCTTAAAGTGTTGTAGATTTGAATACTCATGATTTATCCTTTCCTGTCTTAACTGTATTATCAGTTTTCGCTTCTTCGCTCATTACCACCAGCCTGCGCAGCTGTTTCAGTTCATCTTCCATCTCCAGCACGCGGTTGGTCAGTTCGGAGTTCTCACGCTGCAATACCGTGATATCTTCCCGCACCGGATCGGGGAGATCTGTCTGGTTCATGGTCTCCTGGGGGAGGCTTGCGTTGTTACGCTTTACTACGCGTCCCGGTACACCCACGACCGTGGATCCGGGGGGCACTTCACTTAAGACCACGCTTCCGGCACCGATCTTCGAATTATCTCCGATGGTAAAGGAACCCAGTACTTTCGCACCCGCACTGATCATGACGTTGTTGCCGATGGTCGGATGACGCTTGCCGTGCTCCTTGCCAGTTCCTCCCAGTGTCACTCCCTGATACAGGGTCACATTATCGCCGATAATGGTAGTCTCACCAATGATGACACCGTTGCCGTGATCAATGAAAAATCCCTTGCCGATCTGCGCACCGGGATGGATCTCAATGCCCGTCTTACGTACACCACGCTGGGAAATATATCTGGCCCAGAAATAATGCCCGCTCACATATAGCTTGTGAGCCAGCCGGTAATGGATCATGACCTTGAAACTGGGATACAAAAGTACCTCCATGGAAGAATGGATCGCCGGGTCACGCTCCCTGATAATACGGACTTCTTCTTTTAAATTTTTGATGATGCCCATGTTCTCACCTCGAAAAAAATACCGCGAACAAACTCTTCTCTTAGAGACGAATTTATCCGCGGTTCCACTCTACTTAAGGGACGATGCCCTTCACTCTTACGCCTATGGCGTCACGCACATAACGGGTGCTCACCGGATCCGGATACTGATTACTGTTAACGTTCCCCAGATCAGCTCACAGGCGCACTTCCTTTTCCTCAGACGAAAGCCGCTCCCAGCTTCTAACAGCTTCTCTCTGGCGTCCCACCGAAAAGTACTTTTCCTGCTCCATGCCTTTACTGAATATACGATCATTCCTACTAAATAAGATATGCAAAAATACGGGTTTTGTCAACCCCGGAGTTTTCTACATCACTGCTTTTTCCAACGTTTCCCTCACATATTCATTCAGTGACATCTGGCATGCAGTTGCATGGATCACAAGCTGCTTATGAGTCTCAGGCGCGATCCGGATATTAAAGCTTCCCTTGTATGCTTTTTCCGGAGCTTTCCCCTGTCCTTCACACAGTTGCAGATAATCATCTACCGCCCCATGAAAATCCTCTACCAGACTCCTGGCATCGGTTCCCTCATAAGAGATCAGGGAACGAATCCCCATTACCTTTCCGAAAAAAATCCCATCCTCCTCGGAAAATTCTACGCTGCCGACATACCCTTTATATTCCATCGTATTTTTCAAATCAATCCCTCCTGTTCCAACAGATCACGTAATTGTCTGACCTGGTATGCTTTTTAACTGTTTAATTAGTTTTTCCTTTTGTCCCATTTGTACCCCTTGTTAATTATATTATATTTTTTCTGCTTGTTTTTTGCAACTGTTTTTAGTTGCAAGAATGAAGTTAAAAGCATATTTTCTACCTAATTTCAATGGATTGGAAAATTTCTCCGACATTGGATTCTAATAGAAAACAGATCTGATAATAGAAAAAGGGCCTATGCCATTTATATTAGCATAGAACCTTTGTAATCACAATAGTATTTTATTCTTCCAAAAGCACCCACTGCCCCTCCGGTGCCGCAGCTGTTTTCTCCGTCAGCTCTTATAATCCTCGATCATAGCTTCGATCTCAGCGATCTGCGCTGCGCTGAGCTTCTTGCTCTGGATAAATGCTGCGATCATCTTCGGCAGCGAACCGCCATAAGCCTTCTCCACGAAAGCCTCCCCCTGGGCTCTGTGGTATTCCTCCTTATTCAATACGGAAGATACGATGGCATTCTCATTTTTGAAAATACCGTTCTCACAAAGCTTTTTAATAAACGTATAGGTAGTGGATTTCTTCCAGCCGAACTTCTCCGCGCACTGTTTTACCAGTTCTCCGGAACCGATGGGTTCCTCCTCCCAGATCAGCTCAGCAAATTTGTATTCTGTCTCCGTCATCTGATACATTCCCATTCCTCCTTGTATCCTTCTTAATCCAGCACTTGCCAATTATGCAATCCTATTGGCTTTTTTGCACTCATCACATTATAAAAGGTCGATAGTATACAGACCTTTTTCCTAATTAAAGTCTATATCCTATCGACCCTTTTGTCAAGTTCTTATTTCCGGAAATTATCAGTTCTTCGGGCATCCGCTGCAGCTTCCGCAGCCGCCCTGCATCGCCTGTGCCGTAAGATCAAACGGTGTAGTCACCAGACAGATTGCCTGAGAGGAGATTCCCTCTCCGCTGCCGGTGAATCCCAGCCCTTCCTCCGTGGTAGCCTTCACATTGACCTGTCCCACATCGATCAACAGAGCTTTCGCGATATTTTCCCGCATGGTATCGATATGCGGGCGCATCTTCGGTGCCTGTGCAATGATCGTCGCATCGATATTTTCGATAAACACATGATTTTCTTCCAGCAGCTCGCCCACTTTTTCCAGCAATTTTATGGAAGAAATACCCTTGTATGCTGGATCTGTATCCGGGAAATGTTTCCCGATATCTCCCAGCGCCGCTGCTCCCAACAGCGCATCCATGATCGCATGGAGCAGGACATCCGCATCCGAATGTCCCAAAAGTCCCTTTTCATAAGGTATTTTCACGCCGCCGATGATGAGGTCTCTTCCCTCCACCAGACGATGTACGTCATATCCCATTCCGATTCTCATACTTACAACCTTTCCGCAGACGTTATTCTTTTCAAAAAGTATCGACATCCCTGTGTCTCACCAGGTTCTCCAACCAGCCAGTCCCCAAACCGTTCTGTCCCGTTGCGGCCAGTGCCGGGTGTCAGTATCGCCTGCAATATGCTAAATCTCTGTCATTATTGTCTCGCCACCGCACAGTTCATCAGTTCCTCCGTGCTGTCGAATACATAGACGGTATAATTGCCGTCCTCATATACCTTTTCACCCTGCTTTAATGCCGGAGCCTCTGCATATTCCGCACACTCTTCCGCCGTCAGAAGCAGGAATGTCTCCCCGGCATGATACCCTTCCTCATAATATTTCATAGGCGAAGACCACTTAAAATACTCCAGGTGCTCGGGATCTCCGATATTGCCGATTTCCACTTCACCATTCGTAAGCTCCGTGATGATATTGGCATTATTATAAGTAGCGAATCCGAAATCATACCCGTTCCCCGCAAGGAATTCCGCCACGGGACGCTTTGTCTCGTTCTTGTCCACCGTCAGGAAAGACATCACCGTTTTCCCCGTTCCGAGGATCAGGCAGACGGTAAGCAGTGCCGTCACCGCAAATCTGTCAAAGGGCATTTTTTCCTCTTCCAGATAAAAACACAATACCGGCAGGGCGAAAATGAAGATCGTGATATAATACCGCGGCACCATGGTACTGGTGGTAAAAATAAACACAAACAGATTCAGTACAAAACTGACTTTCAAAAGCAGTGTGATCAGACTGCGAAATCCCGTGACACGCTGCATTTTCCCGCTTTTGACCGTAACGTATCCGTAGATTCCCAGCATCACGAACGCCGCCATGGTCACGATTCCGCGCAGGGATAAAAAGCCCTTATCCGGAATATAGCCAAAAAGCATCAGCAGGCACCCCACCGCATTCTGAATCCGGTCAAATAACACACCGTGATACAATGCGATGAAATTCGTCGCGCCATAAGTCTGAAAGACGTATTTGTGACTGATCCATACCACATTGATACCATATCCCACGACTGCGAAAAAGGCTCCTGCCAGACTGTACAGAAAATACTTCATCCGGTCGGTGCGCCATAATTTCCCGAAATGCTCCTTTGTCATCTCTCCTCGGAAACTCTGAAATTCCTCACCACCCATCAGATAGAAAAAGGAAGTCAGTACCAGGGGACACTGCAATGCCAGCAGGTAACGCACGCCGGACATTCCACAGATGATAGCAAGCATCACATAGAATATCCACAGGCTGACCTTTCGTTTTGCACGATATTCTCCGCTACACAACCGCAGATACATACCGAAGAACCACAGCACCAGGATCACATGGGACATGTAGGTATTGCCCATCTGCATATGCGTCATCATGGTCTCGGAAAAAGGCAGCAGCAACAGACAGGAGCTTAACACTGTAAGTCCGCGGGATACTTTTAACGGCTTCATAAAATAATAATAGGAAGCCAGCATCAGCCCGTAAAATACCAGGTTCGTGATCGTGCGGATCACATGCCAGTTGCTGCAGATGCGAAACAGCGGTCCCATGAGCAGCTGTGTATACAACACGCGGAATTCCGTGGAATAATACCAGTTTGTCGTGGAAAAAATGTGGTGCTCTTCGGATAGGATCCGGGAAAAGATCATCTCCGCCGCCATATCGGAATCCAGCCAGTGATCCTGGCTGATGATATTTAGGCCAAGCAGGAGCAAAAGCGTCGCTCCCAGCAAAATATATGGTATCTGTTTTTTCAGTGTTTTCATACCGCAGACCTTTCTGTTAGTGCCTATGCATTCTTCCCTAACTATACACGATTTGCCGCAAAAGCACAACTGCGGCTTTTGCGGCAAATCTACAAGTTTTATCATTAAATTAAGATTGTTTTCTCTTGGGGAAGCTGTTGCCGATGCCCGGCTCTTCCCGCTTCTTTCGCTTTTTTGCTTCTCTCTCTGCTCTCTCTGCAGAGGGCTTACGATCTGCGTTTTTCCTGTCGCGGTCGTTCCATTTTCTTCCGTCTTCACGGCTGTCACTTCTGCGGCGTCTTCTACCCTCACCAGAGCCGGTGCTTCCATCCTCTCTGCGGTCTCTGTCACCGCGGCCGAATCTTCTGCGCTCCCCGTCTTCACGGCCGAATCTCCGTCTTCCGTCTCCTCTGCCAAAGCTACGACCTTCACCATCGCCTCTGCCGGACCGGCCTCTGTCCCCGAAGCGATTGCCACGCTTTGTATATTCATCTGCGGCGATCTCTTCGCCCTTGTCACCGACCTGTAATTTCAGCATGGCTGCTGCCAGCTCCAGTGCATCACAGCCTTCCTCTTCCATCTTCCGTTGTAAAAAGCTCTTCATCAGCTCGATGTCTTCATGCTCATGCAGTTCCCATGCCTTGTTCAGATATTTGTCTGCTTTCGCTTTCAGCACCTTTGCAGCTCCGGGAAGCTTTTTCTCCGTGATGGTGGTATGGCAGACTCTCTCGATTTCGCGGATCTTGTAGATCTCCCTACTGTTGGCAAAAGTGAAGGATCTGCCCTTTCTGCCGGCACGACCGGTTCTGCCGATACGGTGCACATAGTACTCGATATCCTGCGGAATATCGTAATTGATGACAGCTTCCACATCATCCACATCAATACCTCTGGCTGCCACATCCGTAGCGATCAGGATACTGGTTCCACCGTTACGGAAACGCTTCATGACCGCGTCACGCTGCGCCTGGGACAGGTCTCCATGCAGTCCTTCCGCCTGGAATCCCTGCTCCTTTAATAAATCTGACAGCTCGTCCACCTTTTTCTTCGTATTACAGAAGATCAGGGTCAGCTTCGGCTGATAATACTCTAACAGTCTTACGCAGGCGGCATCCTTGTCCTGGTTTTTCACGCGGTAGAATTTCTGGGATACCAGGGGAATGGTCAGCTCCTGCGCTGCCACCTTTACTAATTTTGCATCGTTCTGGAAGCGGTCTGTGATCTCCAGGATCGGCTTCGGCATGGTTGCGGAGAACAGCGCGGTCTGGTGCTCGCCGGGGATCTGTCCAAGGATCAGCTCCATATCCTCACGGAAGCCCATGTTGAGCATCTCGTCCGCTTCATCCAATACCACCATGTTCACCAGATCCAGCTTAATGGTGCGTCTGCGCATATGGTCCATGACACGTCCCGGGGTTCCCACGATGATCTGCACGCCCCGCAGTCCCGCGATCTGACGGCTGATATCCTGTCCGCCGTAGACCGGCAGCACCTTGATGCCGTGCATGTATTTTGCGATCTTCCTCAGTTCTTCCGCTGCCTGGATCGCCAGTTCTCTGGTGGGACATAAGATAATGGTCTGTAACTTTTTCACATCCGGATTGATGTGCTGGATCGCCGGAATGCCGAATGCAGCAGTCTTGCCCGTACCGGTCTGGGCCTGTCCGATGATGTCCTCCCCCTGTAATAAATAAGGAATTGCCTGCTCCTGGATTGGAGACAGTTTCTCAAACCCCATCTCCCGGATCGCACGGACAATACGGTTATCTAACAACGGTTCGATCGATGCGATACCGTCCTGCTCATTTTCCTGCTGCACGCTTGTCTCGTCCTGCAAAATTTCCTGTTCCTTTACTGCTTCTTCATTTTCCAAAAAATAACTCACTGAATGCTCCTTTTAATTAACTCCACACAACAATTCAGAACCGCATTCGCAAAATCGTCTCTTTGAGACTTTCCTTTTGCGAATGTCTGGGTTCTCACCAAAGTCATTTTCAAAAATGCCCTTTGAAATGCAAGCATTTCACGTGCATTTATGAAAATAACCTTGGTTCTGAATTGTTGCACAAAAAAAGAAATCATTGCGATGCGCTTCTGATTTCTTCCATCAAATCTCAACAACATTTCGTAGTATAGCATGGAAGGATTGAAAAAACAAGTAATTTCCTTTACTATAGAATAAAAACTTGAACTTTCTGAAAGGCATGGAGATTTTTATGATACAGACATTACACATTGTACCCGAATATAACGAAGACCTGATCTATCCCGCCATCTGTAAAAGCATGGAGGCTTTAAACATTGCGGCAGACCTGCGTCCGGAGATGAAGATCGTCATCAAGCCGAACATGGTCATGGCAAAGTCCCCCGATTTTCCGGCTACCACGCATCCGTTGGTGGTAAAAGCCGTGATCCGCTGGCTTAAGGAACAGGGCATGCAGCATATCACCATCGCCGAGAGTTCCGGCGGTCTCTACAATGCCGAAGCCATGAAGCATGTCTACCATGTCTGTGGCATGGATGCGCTTAGTCCGGAAGCCGAGCTGAATATGGATTTTTCCGCGCAGACCGTCAACTGTCCCTCCGGATTCAAGAACCACAGTTTTCACCTGATCACGCCCATCGTGGAAGCAGATTACATTATCAATATCTGTAAATTGAAAACCCACGCCATGACCGGTTATTCCGGCGGCATCAAGAATCTCTTCGGTACGATTCCCGGTCTGGAAAAGCCGCAGATGCACTATCGCTGGCCCGAGATTGAAGATTTCTCCAACATGCTCTTAGAGCTGGCGCAGACTGTAGCACCGCAGCTTACCGTCATTGATGCCATCGATGCCATGGAAGGCAACGGTCCCACCGGCGGTACCTCCCATCCGCTGCACATGCTGTTGGCTGCCAGAGATTTCTACACCCAGGACTGCTTTGCCGCCGGACTCATGGGGCTGGATCCCATGGGAATCGTCATGCTGCGACAAGCCGTGGAAAAAGGACTGGCGCATCCAAAAGAACTGGAGCTTGTCGGCGACTCGGTTCCCGAAGGGTTGTCTCCCTTCCGGAAGCCGGATACCATCAAGCTGGATTTCACGAACGGAGTCCCACGATTTTTACGAAAACCGTTTGCCTTCGTTGCATCCAGACTGTTAAAGTCCTATCCCCAGCTCAATGCGGAGAAATGCGTGGGCTGCGGAAAATGTGCGGAAAGCTGCCCGGCTCATGTAATTAAGATTGAAAACCGCAAGGCAAAGTTCCGTAGAAAAGGCTGCATCTCCTGCTTCTGCTGTCAGGAAATGTGCCCCATGAAGGCAATTTCGGTTAAAAAGGCATTATAAGGATTCCAGTGCTTCCAGCCATTGTTTTTCTTTTTCAGTCAGGTATTCTGCGGGGGATATCTTGTGATCCTCCGTAGAATAGAACAGATTCGGTTCATAATCGATATCCGCGACATACACAACATAGGTCGAATCATTGACCCATGTATTTAAATTGCTGAAAAATTCTGAAATATCCTCTTTGGAACTGCTCTCTCCCATTTCTATTTTCGCTGATTCCACTTCGTATTTTGCATTACGATCTTCAAAGAAGACCTCATATTGGTAAGTAAGTGTATCCATTCCGCTCCAGAAATTTGTCTGGATCAGATAGTCTTTTCCCTCTACTGTCGTAACAAACATCTGCCCATTTCCCACATGTGTAGGAGAAAACTCTCTGTTTACGAAAGCGTAGATTTCAGAAAAATCACCCTCCCCTTCTTCTGCCAAATAATGCTGTTCGGCTGATACATAGAACTGTCCGAATGCAGTTCTTCCATCCATTACATCTTGTAGCGTAGCACCTTCCGGAACGGTAAGAAGAATCGTGTTCTTCTGTCCGTCATGGGTAATATCTGCCGAAAACTGTGCCAACACCTCACTATACGCTATCGGCTTCCCACATTCTGCATTCTCATATGGTGCCTGTACACCTATTTTACCTATGGAATACTCATATCCTTTCGAAAAAATGAGCGGTGCAGAAACACCGGGCGTTGGTCCATACTCTACCGCACGGCCCTGGAAAAATAATGGCAGAGTACCATGAATCCAGAACTCCCCTTCCTTATATTCTATATAGACATGCGAACCAAAGTCGGTGTTCTCAAATCTGCCCCCACACTCTTCTTCCTCTGTCTGCAGACAAACCTGCCAAGCCGGTTCCTCATTTTTTTCATTCCCCGTGTATATACTAAGCATCCGGTATTTGGCATCGTACTTGTAGGTAATCCTTCCGTCGATATTTTCTGCGATGTCATCAGAGGACAGATAGAATACCGGTTGTTCATTTCCTTCTTCTATGACGGCAAGTCCCATCAGATATATCCCGGTGCCTCTCCCATCACAAAAGGTAACTGCGTACTCTTCCTTCTGGTCTCCGTCCACATCCATCTTATACGCTCCAACGATCTCCAGAGGCGTCAGGGGATGACCGTCAAGTTGAAACGGAATCTCTTGTTCTCCGTCCACAATGACATAGTTATCTTGCTCCCGGTCTAAACATACAGAAACGTTGCTTTGCTCTTCCAGCCAGTACTCCGTGCGGTCTGTGTCTTCCGGCTCCGTCACGACCTCTACCTGTGTAGAGGTATCTTCTGTTGTACTTTCTGCGACTGCCTCCTCACGAAATTCTGTGTTTTCTGTTTCTTCCGAAGTATTTTTCTGCCCACAGGAAGTAAGCAGCATAGTACTAAAAAGCAGTAGCGCAATTAATTTCTTCTTTTTCATATTTCCCCCGTCTACATTATGTGTTAAGTTCATGAATTCATGATTCAATTCGCCGTTCGCCAATCACGCAAGCGTGTTGACTCTCTTGCGCTCATTATATCATACTTTGTAACTCCATGTTGAAAATATGCTCATCATCTATTATTGTTTTAATTGCATACAAAATTTTTACAAAAATAGCAAAAAACTTGTTGACAAAGCGATGTACCCATTGTATACTTAACAAGTCAGTTGCGAGAGCAACGAAATGGAATCTTAGCTCAGCTGGGAGAGCATCTGCCTTACAAGCAGAGGGTCATAGGTTCGAGCCCTATAGGTTCCATTCCAACTTCGGTTGGTCATATGGCGAGATAGCTCAGTTGGCTAGAGCATGCGGTTCATACCCGCAGTGTCGAGGGTTCGAATCCCCCTCTCGCTATGCTTAAACCCTTGATTTTTCAAGGGTTTTTTATTTTTGTGTTGCATTTCGTGTTGCATTAAGTTATTTCCTATAATTTATTTCTCTGTAAATAGCCATTAATATAAAAAGGACGAAGAACACCCCTTCTTGCTCTTCGTCCTTTTCCCCATGACAAGGATTCTATGGTTTAATTTCAGAGTACCATACCTTCTGCCGCCCCGTCAATTATAGAATGCTGCCTGCAGGCTGTTATATCCTGCCTTACCATCTGCTGTGAGATTAAGCTTTTTCTGCAGCTTAATTGTCTCCGTTCTGGCAGTCTTTCCATACCGGCCATCGGTGTCCTGATTACCACCAAGGATCTCGTTACAACGTGTCTGCCACCATCTGGCTACCTCACCGGTAGATCCCACCTTATATGTAAGCCCTACGCGCTTGGCCTGCAAACAGATCTGCTTTCGGACATACTGTGTGTTCTTGCCGTCCTTGCCATCCTCTGTGAGCTTACGACCGTATGCATCCCGGTATCCGTCTGCATTGGCCGCCACCTGGAAGTTTTTGATATTGATATTACAGGTCTCTTCCCTCTGTGCCGGAACAGATACCATTTCAAAGTCTGTGTAAAAAATATTGATGTCACACTTGCCACTGATCCCGGGAACAGATCCGGAAGAAGTATACTGCCAAATATCTGCAAGATTCAGCTCTGCTTCCGTCAGGCTAGTGCCGTATCTCGCATACCAGACATATACTTTTCCCAGCGCTGCAACAATCTTATCCATGTCAAAGTAATTTTTGAGATAATCCCTGTTGGTGTAAATCACCGGAACATGTCCTCTTTCTTTTACTTTGGACAGGAAAGCAATCGCCATGTTTGTGGCCAAATCTTTTGTGATATTCACGCCCTTCGTTCTGGCATATCTCACGGTATCATATTCGAGATCATATGCAACCGGACATTTCTTCCAATACTTCTCTACCTGGTCACAGCAATAGTCCGCTTCATTTTTTGCCATGAGCACTGATAATGCATAGGAAAACCAATAGATGACAGCTGCTACTCTCAGATTAAAACATGCCAGCGCATTGCTCACGAATTTTTCATCCACGTTATTTTTGCCATAACCTGCGCGGATTCCGATACGCTTGTAGCCGGCATCACGTACTTTTTTGATGTTGACGGTACCGTTGTGCTTGGAAATATCCGGTCCCTTATATAATTCCTGTTTCATAATCATTTTCCCTTCTTTCCGTCAAAGTCCAATAAATTTCGGAGCAGCTCATACATACCGGTAGCTGCCAGTCCGGAGATCATACCTCCCAACACAATCTCTGCGTTGATCCCGGAGGACATATGGATAATGATTGCGATAATCGTCCCCAGACACATGGATGCCAAAGGAATGTACTTATTCGGGAATTTGTCAAAGGCTGTCTTAAGGCCGTATCCAACCACCAGACAAATGCCTAAAATGATAGGGCTAATAAGTTGCAGTAAAAATGATAAATCCATAATGTTATTCCTCTCTTTCTTATTAAATTAAAAGGCCTGAACTGCTGCATAAAGCAATCCAGTGATCAAAAAAGTTACGATTCCTCCGATCACAGCACTGACTAATGCTCTCTTGGTATTGCTCCACTCTTTTCCCGGGGCATTTTCCATTTCATCTACACGACTGTCCATCTTATCGACCTTCCTGTCGAGGCTGGCCACTGTCTCATTGGTGTGCTTAACCTCTTCCACCAATTGGATCATCGTATTAGACATGGTATGTATCTCCTTGACCACAGGTTCCAGTTCTTCCAATCTGTGTTGGTTTGATTTTGCCCTCTGTTCTACTTCTGTCAGTCTATGTTCGACATCGAGTTCGTTCATTCGTTTATCACCCCCCCAGATGTTATGACTTCCTTTTTTTCTATTGTAATATATGTGGCTTTCTTTTTTGTACCATTTTAGTTGCTTGTCTAGCATAAAGTGATTTTCGCATACCCATCACCGGATCTAACACCGTTGGACCAGGAACCATTTGATACTCCGCCAATGTATCCAGAACCTCCACCGCCGCCAGCAGTCCAGGCGCTATCGCTATCTTCTCGTCCATAAGCTCCACCGTAAAGCCCACCGCCACCAGCTGCTAACCATTCACTACCAGAATTCCATCCACCATATCCAAAACCACCGTTATAACCAGCAGGACTACGTGATTGTGTTCCTCCAGCGCCACCTTCGTACCCATCTCCAGCATAGTGTTGTGCGTAACCATAACCTCCAGATGCGCCACCTCCGCTACCGCCTTGATAACCGTGACCTAAAACACCACCATTTGGGCTGTGACCAGCACCAGCACCACCACCGCCACCAGCAACAATAAATAATCCACTGGTATTGCCATATTCCCTTAATGTACCATTTCGAGTACCAATATGAGTAGCCCCTCCACCAGGAGCATCATAAGCTCGTCCTCCACCATTGTAAGTATATCGATATTGGCGTATAGCTCTATTTCCGTTTTCTCCTACACAAATATAAATAACTTGTCCTTGATTTAGTGTGACGTAACCAGCGCCATATCCACCATATCCGGGAGTCGCTCTATCGCTGGCTCCATTATTATTTCCACCTTGAGCGCCCCAAACCTCCAATAAGTAAGTACCAGTGACAGGAGCCGTGAAACTCTGCATTCCACCGGTATATCCATACGCATAAACAGACTGAATCCACTGCGCTGATACTGTAATATTACCAGTCAGTGTAATCTTTGCTCCAACAGCACCATAATTCCATCCATTAAACTTATAATTTGTTCTGCTATAACCATTCGCAGGTAAAGTAATAGTAGGATTCGCAATATTACCATTATTATAATATTGGGTACCGCTAATACTTGCTACTGATCCACTAGTAGCTCCATTACCATTAAAAGTCGCAGTTAAGGTCCTTTTATACACAGCATACAAGGTAACCGGTTCGTCTCCCATTACCTTAGATGCCACTACAGTACTTGATGCCGTATTATCTTCGCGCCAGCCGACAAACGTCCAGCCGGGAAAATGATTTATGTAATCGACCGTTTTAGGAGTTAAACAGGATGCTTCACTGTCTATCTCTTCCTGCGCATAGTCACTCGAATTAAAGTAATATGTAACCACATTCCCGGCGCTATATACCTTCGTGCCGTTATTATACCATTTCTTTACCTTCTGACCGTTATGTCTCACGTTCTTCAGCGTTGTGTTATTTGTCTTGCTCATTCTCTATCTACTCCTCGTAGTCTGCTGTCTTAGTGACTAGTGTGCCGGTACTGGCATCAAAGGACACTACATATAATACCTGCCCAAATTCATCGCCAATCCGCTTTTCCAGGTCGTTCATATTCTCAGCTGAAAATGCATCACCTTCCTGCAACACAGATCCTTCACTTCTTTCCACCGTAACCAACTCATTAGATCCGTCCTCTTTCGTCAGTTTCCGGCGGGTGGGATATTCCGACTCCCTATCCTTCCATTCCTTCTGTTCAAACATTCCGTTCCCTCCTTATAGCAATAATCCAACAGCGTCCCCAGTATATATCTCATTGCCTGCATAATAATTAAACTGCGCACTTACTACCTCATACACATCATTTAATATCTGTTCAATGGCATTGTAGTCCTGCCATGTGTTAAAGGGCAGTTCCGGCACCTCTGGAGTATCCTTATGTACAAAATATGCTGTTCTGATTGCTGTGATATTATCTCTCATATCAGCAAAGTAACTTTCCGTCGGCAGCTCCGGAACAGCGTCTACATGACTGGTATTCTGCAATTCCAGTACATCAAGCAATATCTGTATATTGTTCTCGATCCTCGCCAGATCTACTGCGTTAATGCAGCCTTTCAGCCCGGCCATGTATTCCGCCTGTTGTTCTGCTGTCAGATTGCTCCATCCTACCGTCAGCAGTTCCCTCGCATGCTCTACATCTTTCTGCGTGCGGTCTGTCACCGGTGGGATCCACTCATACGGATAGCTATAGGCTGCCGGTCCCGCAGACACCTTCGCACGATACTTAGTTCTTCGATTTCTTTTGTAATATGGATTGATTGGCCGCAGATCCATCAGATCAGCCCCCTCTCTCCTGCATAGATTTCACCGGTATATGCCGGATCCTTGGTAACCACGCTATAGCCCCTGCATTTTGCCGTTGCTATATAACCCCCAGTCAGATCCACTGACTGGCTCTCGATCAATGTCGTCGCCATGTGTCCACCAATTTCCCGTACATTTACCCAGTTTCCTACCTGTTCCTTATCTTGCAGATACTTCATATCTAACTTTTTCTGCATGGCATAATACTTCAGCAGATTTTCCGCCACATCGCAAATCAGGTCGGTATTATACAACGTGCATCCGTTATATTTCTTTTTATTTTCCGTCTCACCAGCCGACAGCATATCTACGTCTTTATGGTAGGTATATGCATTACTGGCATACTTCCGCCCGACAATTGTGCATTGCCCGGTCTCGGCCATACTGACTACAATGTAATTGGTCTTCACCTCTTTTATTGCTCCGGCAGATACCGTAACAGATGACGGCAGATACGGACCCGTAAAAGTAAGTTTCGTATCCCCGGATTGCAGCGTATCTTTATAAATCTCAGTATCTTTATCCTCCAGAGAATACTTTTTGCACTCTATCGAGATTCCGGATATATATTTATCCAGTGATACTTTTGTGCACCCATTAAATTTCCTATCCGTGCCCACGGTCGCTGACACATACTTATCTGGTTTATATACTCTGATTGTGTCGCTGCGGCTGTCATCCGCTACCGCCCCGCAGGCAAAGCATATCTGTTGTAATGCCTTTCGACACGTTTGGACACCAAGATATCCTGTCAGCGTAATATCTGCCACGTCTGTGGCTATGGTGTATTTTTTTATCCCTGCCGCCGCAAAGACCGCATGCAGGATATTCTCCGCCCTTTCATTTTCATATATCTGCCCATCATAAAATGTGTACTTATCCATCAAGCCTATCGCGTCTATAAGTTTAAAACCTGCCACATTTTTACTAAAAGAAAAATCATCCACATAAAATGCTCCGATGGGAATTCCGATGCCATTCCGGTACTCTGTAAGGATGATCTCCTGCGTCTTCTGGATGGATTTCCATGCACCATCATCATTACCAATATCAAAATCGCTGTTCACGTCCACAATGGCCAGATCCGCTTTATTAATAGGAATGGTGGCCGAGGTGACATCAATATCCTCCTGTACCTTCCCGGTCTGGATCATATCCTTATCCCATACAATGTATTTGCCATAAAGCATGTATTGCAGTTTGATATATCTTCGCGGATACACCGTCCGGACAAATTCGATCTCAATACGGCCGTAGTTTTGTACCTGATTGTCACATACATACACCAGCCCATCCGGATAAAACATCTTGCTGATCAGTTTGATTCCGGACATTGTGTACCAGGTGATTCTAAGCTCCGCTGGGTATTCGTCCTCGAAATACAATGTAATTGCGGCAGATGAATGCTGCGCAGTAAATTGTACCGCCAATTTAGGATTGCTCTCAAAAGTGCAGTCATCCAAGGATTGTTCCGCACTCCAGAATGCTATATCTTCCGGATCATCTGACAAAATGCTTTTTTCACCCGACAAGAGGAACTGGTTCCACTCCGTAGTGCCATAGGCTTCCTGCTGATGCTCTGCTTCAAACAGTTCGATATTTCCTATGGACTGGTTATCATCCGTAGAAGGAGACGCATCTGACAGTGCCGTGACGTCTATAAATTTCATTTCTGCCTTGCAATATGTCCTCATATCTCCCCCTTACGGTGTCTTGTATGGCTTCTTAGAAGTCATCTTCCAGGATAATCCTTTATACTGTGCCCCAGTCTCCAGTACCTTTTCCACTTCATCTTTGATGCTGGAGAAATATCCGTAAAAATCAAATTGTTTGCTAGCGTCTGGAAGTGTCACATGGTGAAAGCGATTCTCGCAATCCGTAATATGTTCTATCAGTTGATCATATAATTCCGCATCCTCGATCAGACCGATAGATATGGTGTAATTTTTATATAGTCCGATGGTTTCAATCTTGATGTCTCCATCTTCCGATCTCTCCGCATATTTTTCCAAGAAATCCAAATTTCTCTTGATAGATATTAAAGGGATGTTATATGTAATTCCGTCTATGATCAGGCCCTGTGTATATTTCTTTTCCATACTTCATCCCTTCTTATCCTTCTGCGATTCCTAACCGTACCTCTTCATTCTGAATATGCGGCAAGAACAGTCTGCCGCATGTCTCCCCGTCCAGAATCAATGACGCATCTATGGAGCCGCCTGTCTCCGGCATCCTATCGGCAATCTTCTCAGCAAGCGCATCCATCCAGCCTGTGTTCTTTTCCAGCGGTAATACTGCCTCTCGACCTGCTTCTCCTATTTCCGCCAGAGTAGCTCCTGTGGTAATACCTCCACTGGCAAGTCTCGGAATAGATACTCTTCCTATTTCTGATAGATTGATGCTAAATGATTTTCCGCCCAGTCCCGGCACCCAATCCGGAATATCCACATGGATGCTGTTTAATGCCCGAATCATACCATTAATGGCATCTATTACTCCGTTTGCCATTGTCTCGACTATCGACAAAATGCCATTCACGATATCTTTAAATATCTGTTTTGCATCTGCCCACATCTGCTTCCAGTCGCCCCGGATCAGATCGCCGATAATCGCGAACACACCTTTTATCACTTTCAGCAACGTCGTAATGATATCTGCTATAATATCCGCCGCAAACTTTACCTGTTTTCCCAGCATACTCAAAACAGGCATGAGCAACGGTAAAACGTTGGATACGATCCATTGTAACGGTGCTTTCAGATAATTCTCCCAGAATAGCTGTATGTACTCTATCAACACACCGAGCAGTTCCATAAAGGCATCTATCATTGGTTTCAGATGACTCTGGTAAGTATCATCAAACATAGCTGCCCATTCCATCAATACCGGCTGCATGCTATCATTCCAAAAATCCAAAAAAACACCCAGCAGATCAGATATATCTGTGGTAAAACTGTCAATGAACGGTGATATATAATTGAAATAAAGACTATTAAACCCGTCTCCCACCTGTCCGACGATATCCGATACTGTTCCTGAGAACAGAGCCAGTACATCTATGATGTCTTGTACCGCCGTTGCAATATCATCCTGGTTATTTACAAACGGATCCAACAACAGGTGTAAAATGTCATCTGCAAACTGAGTTGCAATAGAGGATACTGATAAAAAGGCATCCGAGAACATCTGAATCAGATTCGCAGTCAACTGTTGCCCGGAATCACTTCCAAACGCTGAAAAAATCAGCGCGAACGCTGCTGCCGCAGATGCAGCCAATAGCAAAATATCTGCTCCGATATCAAACATCTGCGTGAGATGCTTCTTGATATCGTCTTTGTTGTCATCCAGGTACTTCTTAATTCCCCCGGTAAGGTTCTGCGCGATGGTCGCACCTATGCTGACAAAGGATGCCGCAATTGTCCCCAGGCTGGTGACGAATGTAACAGCAAAGTTCCCCGCCGCATTCTTCACAGATTCCGCACTGAAGATATCTATAAAGCTGTCCTTGATGGATGCCAGGTTATTACGAATATTTTGGACCTGTCCATCAATTCCAAGCTTTTCAAAGGCTTTCTTCCAGCCTGCCGAAAACTCTTCTTTGATCTGCTTTGCAATATCTTTTACTTTTCCAAGTTTGGAGGCCATCTTATCGCTGACCTGTACTTCTTCGTACATACCAGCGGTACTGCTGCCGCTTCCTCCGGAATCGTTTTTCTGTAATACATTCAGGTCATCGAAAGCTGCCAGTGCTCCTGCTGCCTTTTTGGCAACACCGGATGTCTTTTCCAAGGATTTTGCATAATCGACCTGCTGCTGTTTCGCTCTGGTCCATGTACTCTGCCCACTGAGCAGAGCAATAAACTGATTCATGGTGTTGATTGCTTTTGTCAGCCAGTCACACAGCCTTGCCAGCGCCGGTGTCACCATAGATACGATGGGAGCCGCCAGTGTCCCCAGTGCATTGTTCAGTGTGGCAATGGAGCTTTTCAGAGAGGACATCCGCTCATTAAAGCTGCCGGAGTACTTGGCCATGTTCTGGATCCCGGTCTTAAAGGATCCTACCATTGCATTAAAGGCTTTCGTAATCCAATTAAAGATAAGCAGAGACAGTGCTATACCTTTTAACCGGCTGAGTAGTGTGGACATCAATCCTGCAGACTTCTTTGCAGATTTTCCTACTTTTTCAATCTGTTTTGCTCCCGCTCCCACCTTTTTCTGCTTATCTATAATTTCATCATGCCGCTTCTGCAGAACAGACATTTCATTGTTTGCATCACGTAGTTGGGCTGACAGTTTTTGATACTCTTCCGTAGCCTTTACATCTTTAAATGCCGTTCCATCTTCTTCCATTGCCTCCAACTCACCTTTTGCGTAGGCAATCGTATTTTCGAGGTCTGCGACATCATATTGCATGTTTTTAAATGTGGAACTGCTCTTTTTTCCTCCAAGTTCCAGAAACTTCTCCATTCTGTCATTGAGAGAGGACAGCTTATCCTGAGCCTTCTGAATCTGGTCCTGGACTTCTTTGTAATCATCCGTAGGCATTTTCCGGCTTTCAAGCTCTCGCATGGCTTTTTCCAGATCCTGTGCCTTGCGAGCAGTCTTTTCCATCCGGTTTTCAAGCTGCATCAGCTGACTGGACATATCCGCATTTTCAATTTTCGTCTTGATCCTGATCTCACCATCATATCCGCCAGCCATCTATACAGCCTCACTTTCTAAACACTTTCAGTGCTTCCTCTTCCGATTTTTTCTTCATCCGCGCCATCATGGCATCGTATTCGTCGATTTTCGCAGCTTCTTCTTCGGTGTACTCCTGTCCAGGCTGTTCCAGTGCATAGATCTTCTGTGCCTCCTGGATTGCCTTCTTTTCCGCATCCGACTTTGCTTCCTCTTTCTTTTTCCGTCGTATCTCTATAGCCTGAAGAAAAGAAGACTGTTTGTGGGGCATATTCCACAGCAGACCGCAGAACTTCCACCAGTGCATATCCTCTGTGGCAAGGTCAACCCCGTAGATACTGCGGAAATCTGCGTATATGCGCCACTGATCAACATCATAATCAATCAGTTTCCGCTTCTCCTCGCTGCTTCCGATGCCGTCATGGTACCAGCCATTCATGAGCCACCGGATACATTCCTCTGCACTTTTCCCCTGCGGTACCGGTCTCTCTTCCGTCTCATCATCAAACATGAGGCTCAGGATGATGCCTGCCTTTTCATACTGCGCAAGATCTTTATCATCCTGCACGAGAGCGATCTGTATTCCGATGCGGTAATCGCAATTCACCAGGTAGACCTTATTTGTCCCGGGTTCCGGCCATTCTGTTGGAAGAGGATCCAGCATGACGTTTGTCATTATTTATCGCCCCTTCTCCGCGTATTGTATTTCTGTTTCATCTGTTCAAACCTGCGTCCGAACAGATTGTTCATCACCGGGATCACCTGCTCTACGAACTCAAACAGTGCTGTTTCGTCCGGAACGATATCCCCATAGATATTTCTGATGGTGCCATCGCCGAAGAGCTCATCCAGTGCTGCGATGATCTCCTTCAGATACTTCACGCGGATGTTGTTGATATCCAATGCGATCCTGATATCATTTCCGGTATCTCCCGTGAGCATTTCCTGTGCCTCATGGTCATTCTTCCATTTCTTCATCTCTGCATCGCATCTTTCGGAGATACTGTTGAGCTGGTCAATGATATGAGCAAACTTATCCGCGCTCCGTGCATCTGATACGTTGATCCGCAGGACAGTTACCACCTGGTCATCATCCTCATCCCTGATTGCAATACTTTTATATCCTGTACTTAACTTAACCTGTTCCATATAATTACCATCCTTTCAGAAATGGGGCAGGACTGAAAGGAACCCGCCCCATTATGTTAATTATTGATTAACACCTACGTTTATACATTACCGGTCTGCTTTACAGCCCACTCATATCCGCCCTCGGAAATCGTAATGGTTCCGACCTCAACATCTCCATTGCCGTTGATCTGTATGGAAGATGTAAGGTTGTCTCCGCCAGATCCGCCGGTACTGGACGGGCATACAGTAACCGGTACCCTAATGCAGTCTCCGGACGTTCCAGTGATATCCGTCTTGTAAAATCTGTAATAATAGGTATTACACTTTTCACCGGTCGGAAACGTCTTGAACATAGTGTTGATTGCTGTCTGCATCTCATCTGACAGATGATCGCGTTCCGGTGTCATGGATAGCGCATACCCTTTTACGGTATTGCTCGCATTTTTCATGTTTACATACTGGTCAGACTGTGTGTTCGGTCCCCAGTCTTCTGTGATCTCTTTATAGCCATCGCCCATCTCAACGATTTTGGGAGTCTTACCGCCCATCAGAGAGCCAATGTCTAACAGAGATACCATGTTAGTCCTATCAAGTGCCATTGCTGATTTTCCTCCTTATTTTTTATAAAAATATTTCAGCTGCATGTTGATTGCATAAGTAATGCATTTTCCATTTTTTTCCACGCACCCAACAGGGGATGTGCGGTTAATGGATTCCATCTGGATGTGATTGTCCTGAAATCCGATCCTGCTCTGCTCCATCCATGCCGCCAGCTTGTCCAACAGATCCTGTGCGTCGATATTGGCAGTGTTGGTATCGGGAGAACAACGGTAGGCCATCCGAAACGGCACCTGTGCTTCATAACTTCCGCTCACATACTTTTCAAGATAGACCGCCCCCTGCAGAGAGAACAGCCCTATGGATCTGTCAGGATTGATGTCATTGCATTTCACGGTACTGTTATCCGCCGCGAACCCTTCCGGATAATCCGGATATTTTAATACCAGTTCCAGCAGTCCTCTCATTGCCGTACCGGCATCCGTTACTGTAAGTTGCTCTTTCTCTGCCATTTACGCTCCTCCTACTTCGTAATGTGCCAGGACATCCTCGTAGATATTGCATCGTGTCACACGGTACACATCGCTGTAATGTTCCTTCGCCCACTGATACACATCCTTGTCCGGCAGAATTGCACCGGTGCAATTTCCCAGGATAAAGAAATCCTCCGCTGGAGAAAATGTCATGCAATCCTTTTTCTTCTCTTCCGGTAGTCTCTTCCATTCTTCCGGAGTGACATACAGTTTCGGCATATTGCCGAAGCTCACATACAATGTTGCCGCATCCGCGCTGTCTGTGCCTTTAGCAGACACATTCTTCTGCTGTGCCCTCACCAGATCCGCGCGCTCGATCAGCGTTACATAATATGTCTCTTTCTCCGTCTTAGGGTCCATCGACCGATTGATCACCGTCACCTGTTTATTATCCCAGAATGCCATCCTTACACCCCCGCATATAAGAGACCGGTACCGGCCATATATTCGCAGGCTGTGTCATAGCACAGACGGTTCTGAGCCGCCTTATCTCCGATCACCTTGTCCACAAGAGTCTCGTTGCTACCGAAGCTGATTGACCTGCCTCCGGAAGACATCGATTTGACATTGGCACCGGCTTCATCATTTGCGTGTGCCGTCTTATAATCAATTTGATACAGCAGGTCTGCCAGGGCGCAGGTTGCCTTCTGGATCTGCTTATCATATTCTTTCACAGTGTCTTCGTTGATGTTCCCGAAAGTCAGCTGATCCAGCTTTGTGCTGGCACGGTCATTCCATTTTGGAAAAAGGGACTCCTCGATGGAATTCCCATAGTATTTTTTTGAGTAAAAATCATACGTAGTATATCCCACCAGCAAGTCCCTCCTTGTTTATGCGAAGTCAACCAGTAAATTGCTGTCCAGTTCCTTAATACCGTAGATAATATCGAAGGATACCTTATCCTGTTTATGGTCGGAATCGTAGTCCATTACTACACGAATACCCAGTCCATCAGCAGATGCGATATATGCATTCTTGTTGCCAAGAGGTAATTCCAGATTACGGGTTACCAATGCAAGGCCATTTCTGTGGAATCCCAGCGCATGTGCCTTGTTTACGACGAATGCATCCACATCATTTACTGCAGCAGGGATATTCTGATCTACTTTCAGCGTTCCGGCTCCAGCAGATAAAGTGCAATCCTCGGTAACAGTATAAAGATATCCATCTACAATCAGCTGATCACCCTTTAAGATGGTTCCGGCTGCTGCCTTTCCATCAGATACTGTAAACTGGGTTGCATTTTTAACTCCAGTCACCTTGTAGGCAGTTGCTGTACCTGGTGTTGTGTTCTGATTTTCGGGGCAGTTCTGAGACATATAGGTCTCACAGGTATACACTTTTCCGATTTCCGCTTCTTTCAGTGCCTGGGAATCCCCCTTGTAACACTGCTTCGCAAAATTGTCCAAAGTGTTGTACTTGTACAGTGTGGTGGGCGGCAGTACCAGTCTCCGGTTTGCTCTGGGTGCTTTTGCCTGATCCAGTTCTTTACCTACTCCTGCGATATCATCAATCTTGGGTGTCGCAGAAACGCTTGTTTTTCTTGCTGCCTTGGAAATACCAACAGCCAGCAGATCCATATCTACCTGCTGTGCCAGTGCTTCCATTGCCGGAGTAATCACCTGTGTGCTGAAGTCCTTAATGTCTAAGGTCAGTTCTTTCGCTCCCACATTGACTGTGATGTCGCGGAATCTGTCCATCTTTACGGTTACAGACCCTTCTGTGATGTCCTGTGCCTCCGTCTGTCCCGTGAAGTTCTTTGCGACGAATGTTGCCGGTTTCCTTACGGTGATAGTGTCACCTACTTTTACAAATTCCTTGGAATAATCTCTGTGTACGAGATTTGCCATGGTCAAATTGCTCTGCAGCACCAGGAGTGCTTCATTCGCAATGATCTGTGGTGTTAAAATTTTGTTTGGCATTTTTTCTCCTCCTACTGGTTCTGATTTCTCCACTTTTTGTAAGTCTCGAAATCCATTTTGCTGGGATCCCCGGTGATCTTTGCTCCACCATTTTCTCCCATCGGTGTTGTAAACTGAGCCTGGTTTTCTTCGTCCTGCTCTTCCTGCTCATCCACAAAAGCTCCAGAGTCGTTTTTCTTGGCATCTGCGAGCAGATCACCGAATCCGATCAGCTTACCGTCCTTAACCGAAACATTTGCAGCGATGTCCGCCATAATGGATTTTCTGGCAGATTCCGAAGTAAATCGGATATCTTTCACGGCTTCCTTCAGCAGATCTTCTTTCTCACGTTCCGCAATCTTCGCGTTGTACTCTTTCTCTGCTTTTTCCGCTTTTCCTTTCCACTCGTCCCGTTCCTTGGTGATAGTATCCAGATCTTTTCCATCAAATCCCTTCAGGGTCTCTTCTGCAGTTTCCGCTCTGGTCTTCCAGTTATCACGATCAGTTTCTGCAGTTTTTACTTTCTTATCGAGTTCAGCCTTGGAATACAATTCCTCACCCATACTCTTTTTCACTGCTTCTTTCTGCTCGTCCGTAAGCTCCAGACCAAGTTTTTCCAGTTCGCTGATTACTTTTACCATCTTTCTACCTCTCTCTTTCACTGTTTTTACTCCGGTCAGCCCGGCACGATTGAGTTGCTATTTACCCCATAGCTGGCAGTGGGTACCAGAGGAATCGAACCTCTGCATCATGTATGACGCCATGTGCTCTGCCACTGAGCTGAATACCCGAAAACAAAAAGAGTCAACCACTATTTCAGTGATTGACTCCTCTTAGTCGTTACATATAGCCATTTCTATATGCCTTTTATTTTATTGTCTTTTTTCTTACCTCATAAACCTTTATCCCCTCACGAGAAGAATGAATTTCAACAGAATTTCCATTCATTAGAGCTTCAATAATTTGTTTTTTCTTCTCTTCCAGGGATGTTTCTACGTTACACATGCTTTTTTCTCCTCATCAAGGTTATTATAGCACGGGCTTATTATAGTTTTGTACCAATTTTAGAATCTATGCTTCTACTTTTGATTGTATCTCCTTGACTTTATTTGCAAACTCAGAATCTATTTTTGCAAATAAATGATTGTTTGAATCCAGACCAGCTTTCCAGGTTCCGTTTTTCTTAGCTTCTTCTTCAATTCTCCTTTTTTCAGCAACTGTTCTATTCAGTAATTGCTCATATTCTTTCTGCGCCTGCTCTCTAGTCATTTTTCCACCTTCTATATCCTACTTTTTCTCGTTCAGCATTAGATATAGCCATTTCATGTGCATAGTCTTCGTCTGTTATCTCCATAATTGACATATGTGCATCTCTCGCAATATCATTACGATTAAATTCATACTTATATTTTATATCTACGCCTCTCAAAATAGCAAGTTTATATTCACAAAATAAGCTAAAATCTGCATTGCTAAAGGAATATTGTGTGTGTTCTATTGGATGATTATGAGATACATATGCTCCTATAAGCTCATTTCCAAGATCCACATCCGGGAACACTTGATTCTCGATACCTTGGCATAGATAAACTTTACCTTCCCTGGTTATCACACACGCATTTTCTATATTTCTTATTTGAGCATCTTTTTCAAATTCTGCGAGTATTTTGTTTACCTTCTCCCTGTCTTCATAATCAATAATTTCTTTTAATATCGGCTTTGGATGATCAGGTACACTGGAAGCTCTTGTATTTGCTGACAGTCCTTGTGCATTTGTTTCCATTTTATTTTCATATGCCGTGGCTCTTCCATTCGCAACCGATGCCTGCTTTTTCTTGAATCCTGCCACCTTCAGCCGCTCTGCCTGAGTCTGCAGATCATGTTCTGTGCAGAAATGCTCATATGCCTGGTTCTGTGTCCGCAACTTATATGCTAACTTATCATACTGCGGCTGTAAGATCTCTTTTACATCCGTCTCTGCCACTCCATCAATTTCCGCCTTTTTCATCAGTAATTCCCGCTTGGTCTTCCGGATGGCGCGTTCCATTCGACGCTGTTCCTGCTGCCTCTGGTAAAGTTCCTGGCTCTCGTGGATGTCAATCTTCGGCTTTCCATCTGCATCCACGTAAGGATTCCGGAGTGACGGATCCCACGGCTTATGCGAATGTCTGCAGTTATACCCATGCAGGCCTAAAGGATTCACCACGGTTCCCTGTCCGCTGTCAGGGTCTATGGTATATCCTGTCGCTTCCAGCAGATTTTCTATTCCATCATCCCGCCCAACAATTTTATAGACCTTGCCCTGCCAGTGATCATGCGATCTCAGATCTTCCGGATGCTTATCATCGTGTCTAGCACCCATATGAGCCGATACCAGGACATATTCTATCCCGCCCTCTACTATGTACTGATTCGTTACCTGTGCGGCCGTCTGATTCATGGACGTGACAATGCAGCATCTTACCGCAGATTCCAGTGTTCTCCGTGCTCCTGTCGGATAGTCAATCACTACACCACTTTGTGCATACCGATCCAGCACCTCACATACTGCGCTGCTATATGACTGAAAACCGGTTGCCACTCGCAGGTCCACCTCATTCAACAGATTCAGTAGATCTTTCTGCGACTGCAGCATGGTTGTTCTGGTCAGATTATTCAATTCTCCGAACGTTTTCTGCATCTCTGCATTCATGGCAGCTATCACAGCATTGTTTTGCAATGGTGGTGTCACATTCCCCAATTTACTCAGCACCTCTTCATCATCAGAAAATGATGTCATTACACTCTCTCGCAGGATCCTGCGGACCTCTTTTTGACTCAGGCCGGACAATTTTGCAATTTTCTTTACTATCTCATCATTATGCAGTCCCAGCTGCTGTAATCTCCACAGTTCTCTGTCTGCTGTCCCGGAGATCTCACCATTTTTCAGTAAACGCATAGCTATGTCCTGCAGGATCCAATCTTCCAGTTCCTGGTACAATTCCACAAGTTTATCTGATTTTCCATAAAAATAATCCGGTGTCAGCATTAACCTTTTCCTGCCTCTCTCTTTACAAGATCCACCCATTCTGATCCGTGCGCCTGTTTTGCCCGCTCAAACCAGTGATCTCCGGTTCCCGCTGTATGATATTGTAAAGGTCTACCCGTCGGCTCCTTTTTCTCATACTTGTCTGCAAAAGATCTGCCATCCGATGTGAGATATAACTCTCCTGTATACTGGTAGTGTGCATAAGGAGTGTTGTATGCTATCTCGCCACCATAGATTCCTTCCGGGTAGTTCACACTTCCTCTCAGTGCTCCCTGCGCAAACGGAATATATTCATCACAATCAGCCACTACCTGCATATTCAACAGCTTCTGCGCATTCGCAATGTTCTGGTCCAGTCTGTCGGTATTGATTCGGATATCAATGCATCCGATAGTTTTTCCATACTGCATTTTTCATCATCCCTTATCCTTACAAACAATTCCTGCGGTCCTATCAAATCTTTTTCATCACGGTTCTGTCCTACTGGATGCCCTTCTAAAGGGATAAATCCTCCCTTTGCAAATTTAGGTAACTGTAACCTAATTGCTGCCTCTATAATCTCATTCGATATTTCATTCATTCCCTATCACTCCTCGTCAAATAACCCTTTTTCGTCGTCTCCGCTTGCCTCTGCCACTGCTGCCTTAGCTTCCACCTCTGAATATCCCTCAAATCTCACAAGATACTGCCATTTCGGTATATAACCACTGTTCGCAAGCTGGAGGTTTCTCCTTCTATCCTCTTCTTCGTTATATGTGATATCCCCGAAGTCATACTGTGTCTTATACTCTCCTGCCGGTTCCAGATTGTACAGATCTGCAAATACTGCCTGCGCATAGAACAGATCATCAAGTCCTGCCTGCATGGCATCCCGGACATCTTTGATCAGCTGGATGGTTCTTCTGTCATCCGACTCCACCTGTGTTGCTGTCACCATCCCTGTTTTTTCATCAATTACAAAATACCCATTGGAAAATCCACACTTTACCCCGATAATAGATAATTGCTGATTGATTCCTGCTTTTCTGATCTCTGTATTCAGCTGAGGAAGAATCTCATGATAATAATCTGAATTTTCCCCGTTAATTGTTCTCACATATTTAGGCAGATTTAATTTCCGTCTGATTACATTTCCTTTTTCATCCTTTTTGGCCGGGAGCTGCACCACTCTCTCATCCAGCAAAACCATCTTACTACTGTCTTCGATCTCTTCTGCATTCCTACTGTAGGCGATATCAAGATCTCTTAACTCTTCTAATGCCTTTGAAAATGCTGACATTCCCAGCGGGCGGACTTCTCCGATCAATCCTGTTTACAGACGGCATTCTGAGCACACCAAAAAGCATAGAGTTGATTTTTCCACCGTTCTTTTTAGCAATATGTACATCCGGCTGCAGTGAAGACCATTTTGTATACTTCAGTTCTATCTCTTTCCCCAGCTCTCCGGCATTTTTACTTATGAACGCTCTGTTTGATACAACGTAGTACATTGTATCTGTATATTTTTCTGCCTCTGGCATCTTTACCCTGGCAGAAAGAAAACGGTGATACTCCAGTTTTGTATAATAATCTTCTCCGCTCTGGTACTCATCTTGGAATACAATACCGGAAATTTTTCTGTTTCCATCTATTGCCGTGATTTCCATCTGATCTGGAGTAATAAGATCCACTCCCATTCCATTCGGCTTCAGGATAACCGTTCCGAAGGCACACATTGATTCCGTCCACTCCCTGATATGATCTTTTACACAGGTGTCCCAGAAATCTTTCATGTATTTTGCCCGTCTGCCATCAAAGTTCACATCGATTGCCAGTGTTGACAGTCTCGCAATCTCTTCGCAAATAAATCCTGCAAAATTTATAGTCCTTATTCCATTTTCCGGATCTAGCCATTCCGGTTCTCCATTATAAATATTCATCCATTTCTGAATTGCATCCTGCATCGCTCCCGATGTGATACCTGTTACCTGAAACTTGTCCTTGATTTCTGATTTGAACATATTATTCCACCATCCTTTGATTACTGATATAATTCCCATTTTGTTCCACCGCCTTAAATTAATCCTCTGTTATACCTTCGTGCCACTGTATAGATAAAATATCTGATCAGGTCCATATGATGGTCATTCTCTTTTATTACCCGATCTTCTCCCACTGCTTTGTCATCCCATGCATACGTTCCAAATTCTTTTTTTGTTTCCATGCAGCTGTCATGGATCTGCAACATGCCTAGGTTCAAATACTTCGTTACCTCCTGGATGCCGTTAAGGACATCGTTATTTCCGTCCGTACAGGTATATTCTCCGTATTTCTGTATGGTTGCCTTCATGGCTGCTGCCGATGGATCAATTACTATGGATGTTATCGGGAAATCCCCGGCAACATCTTTTATGATCTGATAATACGCCTCATTGTCCAATGTGACTTTTTTCTCCCGCCCGGAATAATGTCCCTCTCGCAGCATCCTTACTCTGCCACTGTCCTGCAGTTCCATGAGACCCACTGCAAAAGGATTCATTGTGCCATAATCGATTGACAGATAGTACGATGCCTGTCCAGAATACTCACATTCTCCGTGGAAAACGTTACGCTCCTCGTTAAACATTCCGTACACGAGTCCCTCAGCAATTACCCACAGTCCAAGAATGTATCGTAAGTAGAATACCCCGCTGTACATTGCCTTATATCTGTCCTTGATTTCCTTTGTAAGAGACAGATTATCGTCCATCGTAAAATGAAGATAGATCAGCTTTTTCTTTTCTATGTCATCAATCCAGTTTGTTTTAAACCAATGGCTGGGAGAATCCGGGTTACAGTTAAACCAAAACTTCGATCCACTCACGGAGCATCGACCGGTCGCCTGATTGACGAATGATTCCGGCATTAATGCCACCTCGTCGAAGAACATTCCAGCCAGAGTAATACCCTGTATCAGGTCCTGTGATCTCTCATCTTTACCACCGAATATGTAGAAAAAGTTTGTCACATCCCCTTTTGATATGACAATCATGTTATCTGATCTGTGATCTGATACCTGATATCCTCTACTCTTCAGCATAAGTTTCAGCCAAAACAGCACATTTCTCCGGAAGGATCCTATGGTCTTTCCTGACATTCCAAGGTTTTGCATATTGAAGGTGGACATTGCCCATATTACAAAGCTCAGTGACATGCACAATGTTTTACCTGATCGAATAGCTCCGTCTGCAATAATTCCCTCTTTTTCCCGTACAGGAGAATCCTTACACCACCATGTAAGTACCTTCTTCTGCTTTTCTGAAAATGGTTTGAACTCGAATCCCTTTTGGCGATACCGTACCAGCATTTTTGCGGCATTCTTCCATGCATTTTCCCTAACTTTTTTGACTCTCCTGTCAAAATCCGTCCAATCAACCATCTTCCGACCACACTTCCTTTGCAGATGCATTCAGCATATCCAGGAAATTATCCTGTTCTGATTCATTCTCCTGCTCTTTTCCTTTGGTCTGCATTTCCAGTCTTATGAGTTCCAGTTCGAGCTTACGCTTATCAAATTCTTTCCGATGCTTGTCATCCGGATTCATCTCAAAGAATTTCGTCAACCAGTTTATAGCCTTCTGACGATCCTCTATCTCAATCGAAACTCCATCTTTTGTCTCTTTCACTTTCTTTATCAGCTGTGTGTCCACAAATCTGGAGTCTCTTGGATACACTCTCATTTCATCGTATCTCGCAATATCTCCAAAATCCGCAAAAGCAATTCTCATCTGTAATTCAACGATGTCGCTTTCATCTGCCACGATCTGCTTTCGCTTGATTTCTTTCAATCTACCAATTTCTTTTTTTATACAAGGTTTTACAAGGAGCTTATAGCCCTCTGCATTGGCTACATCATAACTGCTGGCGTATGCTTTTAGATAACTCTGCGTTGCATTAAACGTCCTGGCATAATATACGCAGAACAACTGCTGTTCCGCGGTAAGCTCCTCGTTCTGAAAAGTCTCTTTCGTCCCATCATCTGCTTCCTGTTTTTTCTTCCCCTTTTGACAATCCGAACGTTCGCTTTTTGATGCCGAACGTTCGCCATCCCAGTTATGAGTACTTTTCCACCTTCTGACAGTCCCAGGAGGTACCTGCAGATTGGCAGCAATGTCTACCAGTTTCATCCCCTGCATGTACATCTCATATGCTTTTTCACTTATCGGATTCCTTTTTGCTGCCAACAGATCACTCCCTTTCTAGGTAATCCCTATACCATGATTATAATTCAGCTTTTCTTTTAATTTGTACCATTTTACAGTAACGAAAAAGAGAGGATCACTCCTCTCCTTTTTCCTGCTGCCTCAATATCCTTTCTGCTTTTCTTCTTTTTCGGTAAAAACAGTTACGGCTTATGGCAATAACTCCATATTTTGCTTCCAGTTTGTCATAGGATCTGTTGTATTCAATGGATTCTGCCAGAATATCTGCCAGGTATCCATCCACAGATACACACACTTCATGGATTTTTTCCCTGTTCTGTGGTCTTTTATCCATTGCTCTCCTTTCTGATGACTGCTGCCTCGGATGATCTTATGCCAACCTGGTTGCACCGGTGCAACTTGTCATGCTACTCTATTGTATTTGTGCTGCATTTCTTCAATATCGTCAATCAAATAATACTGGACCGTCATATCTGGCTTAGCATGGCCAAGTAATTTACTCACCAGCAGGACATCACCCGTCTTGCGATACAGTACACTTGCAAATGTCTTACGATACACATGCACGGTTGCTGTTATCCTGGTTACTCCTCCCCTGACTGCCATCTCCTTAGCCAGCTTTTCGATGCCATATTCCCGCATCCGATTATACGGTGCCCGATCTGCCAAAAACAGCGGATCTGTTCCCGATCTGTCCCCGATATAATTTCTTAATGCCATGACCGCTACCGGCGTAAGCATTCCGGTGCGGTAGGTGTCTGTCTTTTCGGCATAGATTGATACCTGCCTGTGCACCAAATCAATATCTGACACATTCAGAGCGGAGATTTCACCTACACGCATGCCGGTACAAATCATCAATTCAAACAAAGCCTTTTCTTTCGGTGTCTGCAGTGCGTAGCGGATAGTTTCAACTTCCTCATCTGTCAGTCGTACCTTCTTTTTCTTAATCTGCTTGACCTTGTCTACTCCATCAACAATATTATCCGGGATATGTCGCTTCTTAAATGCCCAGGAAAAGAATGTGCATAAGTACCGGTATATTGTGGATTTATAATTGTGGCTGATATGGTCCCGGTAGCTCCTGACTGCAAGGTAATCAGTGATATCCTGTGCAGTAATTGCTTTGTAATTTTTTCCGACATGATCAAAAAACTTACGGATAATGCCCATATAGCTCCGTATTGTCCCTGCATGGAGTCCTGCTGCCACGCCGTCTACGCAATACCTTTGCATTAACCACTCGTTATCATACTCCATAGTCATGGGAAGCTGTTTGATCTCTGCCAGTTCAAAGTCCTGCAATTTTACATAAAGCGTAATCTTCATCCGGTCGATCTGTTCCCTGGTCATGCTGTCACGTAATTCATAAGCTACGTCGTTGATTAAATCATTTTTAGTCATATGCGCACCTCATTTTCTCGTTGCCTAAGAAACATCCTTGTGATATGATGGTCTTAAGCAGTTGAGCGGTACAGTCTACTTTGGTCGGTGGTTGTACCGCTATTATTATGTGATCGATTGCAGGCCCCTCTGCATTGGGTTTTCCGATTGTGTATTATGATACTTATTACACTTTTAACATTTTTCCTTTTTCTATCACTCCTTTCACTGTCCGGATGGATTCTGGGAATGCCGCACAGATATATACGACACTCCCAAGTCTTCCGTAGTACGTTATGTACTACATATTCCCGGCAACCCTCTTTACGTAATAGCAATCATACATGTTTACAGGTATCTTACAGAGCGGATCTCCATACATGTGTATATTTTCGATATGTACTCCCTCTGCCATTTCGTCTTCCCATGTATCCGCTTCCTGCTCATAGCTATACATTTCTGCATTGCTATCATCATAATTAGGATCCAGGTCTTCCATTCCGTGTCTGTAGTACTCTTCTCTTTTCATTTGCATTTCCTCCCATAGGTTTTCATATTTTTGCAAGGCGTATTTGTCTTACATATGGATATGTCAAAAAAAACCGTAAAGAAAAGCATTTTTTGAAAAATATTTTTATTTTTTCAACTTTTTCGTATTTTTCTTACATATATATTTTTTAGGTTAAATTTCAGCTTAGTCTTGCTTGAAATAGAAAACATTCTTATATTTTTTCTCTTTTCTCCATTCACGTACAATTCTCACAGCATCTTCATAAGACAAGTCTGATAATGTTTCACCCAAACAATCCTTATGAGGTTGTCTGAAATCACCTACTACCGTATATTTATTTCCCATATTTTTCATTCCTTTCTTGATTAAATTTCAGTTTTGATGTGTAATGTTACACATAATTACACAATAATCAGCCAAACATTTTCCTGAATGTGCGATCAGACAGATCTATAATCTTGTCCCAGTCAAGTTCGCATTTGCAGTAAGGACAGCAGGCATATTCCCGGGCAACTCCCATGCCGCATTCTGCACAACGGAAATCTTCGTCTACTCTGTTTCCTACGCTGTCATACGTTCTTGCCACGCTCTCCGGTGCTGATACCTTAACAAGCCGTATTCTTCTCATATTCCACCTCCGATAAATATACGTCCAGTGCCTGCCGGATCACCCAGGAGATAGGTCTGTCCTGCCGCCGGCAGTAATCCATTAATCTCTCGTACTGCTCCGGATCCATGCTGATGTCTTTCCGGATGTTCTTCTTACCTTCTTTCTTGGGTCTTGGCATAGGCCTATCTCCTTTCTTTTACCTATTCTTCAGAGCAATAATCAGATCATTATATGTTGCCTGATTCATATACATGGTCATATGTACCTGATCTACAACCGTTTCTCCGCGTTTTTGCCAATCTTTGGTGATGTATCCATACCGCTTAATCCACTTTTTATTGATGCGCTTCTTTTTGTGTCTGCGCCGCTGGACCTGTTTGGTTGTAACTATAACGGTATATCCGCCCATCAGATCGTTCATTTTACTTAACATGCCTATCTCTCCTTTCGTTACACAATTTTTCCGATATTTCAGTTTACCTAAATACTTTGTTCTACATTATCCAATAATTTTATGAGCATATCCGCAGCTCTCTCTGCCTGCTGGTCGTATTCCTTACGCAACGGACTGTCTATAATATTCCCAGCATCATAATGAATCATGGCATGGGACAATTCATATGCAAGCTCATAATTTACTGTTTCCAGTTTCATCTGCGTCCTTATCCCTATTTGATTCTGATTTAGGATAGAGAAACATCTGCTCTTCATGTCAAGTGATCTCACATTCATCTTGTTACATTTTGCGAACTGATAGAGAACATTAAATATCCATATGGGGTTTCGCATTTCCGGGATGGTGTTCTTCTTCGTCTCTATTGCCGGTGTTGTCTTCTCCGGCAGAGCTTTCGGAGTATTTTCGTGCTTATCCTTGAAATACGCATCCACCAAGTACTCGTATGCCTGCCATGCCTTTTCCGTATTCAGACTTTTTGCGTGCATCAATGCTCCTTTTTCCGTCCAGAAGCACACGCTCTTTGCTTGTTTGAAGAGAGTGTGAAATTCACACTCTCTCTTCATCTCTCTTAATTCCTCCCCTTCGATAACAATATAATGCTTGCCGGGAATATACTTATCCCGGTTGTACTTGAAGTTCCATCGTATTTTTTCTTCTGTTGTTTCATATGCCTCCGCAATCTGCTTGGTTGTTAATACCCGAATTCCTTTTAACTCAATCTTCTGAATTTCTCCCATTGTGTTTTCCTCCTTCTTACAGTGAGCATATTGCTCACTATTTATATCACGCATTATAGTGTACAATTTGCTCACCGTCAATACTTTTTTAGGAGGTACTTATGTTAGGATCCCGACTGAATCAAATTCGCAAAGCTAAAAAGATCACCGCTCAGCAGATGGCAGATGCTCTATTTATCAACATCCGCTCTTACAGGGCTTACGAATCTAACGATCGTTTACCCAGTCTAGAAGCACTGGTAAAAATAGCAGATATCCTTAATGTTCCGACTGATTATCTTCTTGGTCGAGATGACTATCTGAAATCTCTCGGAGTTTCCGTTGATGAATTCCTGTGATATCCTCCAACATATCCCATAGAGTAAAATCTCCCGTCCTGTCACCAGCTTCGATCTGCTTATAATATCTTAAGCCGATTCCCAGCTTGTCCGCGATCTGCTGCTGTGTCAGCCCTGCTGCCTTTCTGGCTTCCTTTAAGTTCTTTCTCATACATACCGCTCCTTTGCTAAATCCTAAGTTACACATATTTTTTGTGTGCCTGTTCCAATTCCTGCTCCGATATATCCAGATAGATCTGTGTGGTCTCTATGCTCTCATGCCCCAGGATCTTAGATACCTGCTCTATCGGCATTCCTCTGCGCAGGGCAAATGTGGCTCCTGTTCGACGGAATCTATGCGGATGCACCTTTTTCACATTACTTTTATTTCCAAGTACCCGCAATCTGCTCCCCAGTGTGCTCTTTTCAGCGTGACCGCTTCCTATCAGCTCCGGTACTTTCCACCAGTCATACAGTTTTACATGATATTTCTTGCATTCCTTCGTAAAACCACTTTCCGGTCCTACTTGGATACAACAGTTGGGAAAAAGATACTCATTATTGTCCTTCCTCATGCCGAGATATCTTTCCAAGTGTATCTTTGCCCTTGCATTGATGTAGCAGATTCGGTCCTTGTTACCTTTTCCATGCACCAGCACGCTCTCATGATCCGGTGATATGTCCTCAATTTTCATCTTTGCCAGTTCCTCTATTCTGCACCATGTAGAGGACAGCATTTCAAAAATGCACATTAACCTGACATCGTCTCCAATATTCAGTCTCAGTTGCTCAATCTCAGCCTCTGTAAATGCTGACTTTTTTATCTTAGGAGTCTTGATCTCATCCACCTTGTTCAATGGATTTTTCAATAGATATTCTTCTTTTACCATCCATTGGTAGAATGAAGAGATTACCCGGAGCATATTCTTTTGATATACCTTACTGACATGATCTCTTACCTCTTTCGTTGCCAGATACAATTTGATATCATCCGAAGTTATCTCCAGTGGTGATTTCTGTGTCTCACGGAAAAATCGCCCGAGCTCATCTCTGTAGTGTCTGATGGTATTGTCCGTCCTGCCTGCCACTCGCTTATTGATCAAGAATAGTCGGACATATTTTTCAATGTCATTCTCATTTACCACCGCCACTTCTGTGCATCTCTCCGTGACTTCGTATTTATCCAGTATAATGATCAGTCTGCTCTTAAGTGCATCCGCATCTACGCCATTGCCGATCAGCAGCATCATGATATCATTCATCAATTTGTCTCTCATATCAATACTCCCATCTGCCCCGGCGTAATAAGCATATGTGATTTTTCTGTTGTCCGCGGATCATAAGGAGCATGCAAAGTGTCTCCCTGGACACATATGGCTTTAATTCCTAACAGACTCAGCTGGAGGTAACACATATACACGCCCTTCCAGTCAAGGTCCTGAGCTACCACCTGTAGCTTTCTCTGATAATCAATGCCCTGGTCTCGCATTCTTTCTGCGATTGCAATGATCATTCCACCGCCTCCACAGCTCGGCTCACTAACACGATAAATACCATGTTCGTCTGGTTCCAGTAGTGCCAGGTTGGCACATGCCTGGCTTAAATGGTATGGTGTAAAAAATTGCCCTGCTGCCTTACTTCCCATGCCTGATTCCATGTAAATCTGTCCCAGTACATCTGCCATAGTTTCTTCTAATGTTTCCACAAGTAAGTCAAACATTTCTATCAGCTTCTCTCTCTCTTTATCGTTGTATTTCTGTATGGTGGCTCTGTATTCGTCTTCTCTCCTCTGCCATACTTTATCATGGATCATTGCAAGAGAGTTGCTGATTGCCAGTGCACTGCACTTTGTCCAGTCCGTAAATACCTCATATGCGGAGTATCTTCCTGCCATACTGTCTATAATTTTGATAATATCTTTCTTACGATCCATAGCATCTCCACTTCCTTTTCCGCAATAGTTTAACTATTGTCTGATATCTCATGGATTGTCAAAACATAGTACTGTTTTCCCAGTATTCTTCCTGCTTCTCGCAGATAAGATCATATCAATTTTTTCTTGATCGGTAGTGTCAGCATGACTGCTGCCTCCTTCCCTGCCATTCCAGTCCCATCGTTGTGAGTTCTCCGTAAGAAAAGCACTTTGTAAATCCGTTCTTTCGGTCTCTTGTCTGGACCATATGCGGATAAACAGCTATTACCTCGTATTCCCTGGTCTCGCTGATAAATCGGTGTTGTCCCCGTCCGCGGGTCTCCAGCGGCTCATCGATGATCTTGTGTTCTGTTTTGATGATAGTGCCTATATATACATTATGGATTCGCGGCGCAGGATCCGGCAGAAGATTGCCGTCCCAGTCCTTATACTCCTGCATTGTTGTCTCCTTCCTGGACGGCTGCTGCCTCTTGGTATCAGCGGCCGCCCCGTGGCTATGTCTATAGTTATCGTGAGTACACTCCAAAAGGCTTATTGGTTTAATTTCTTAATTGTTTCTTTGACGCTGTCGTAATAGCGATTGATTCCACGCACTAAAAGTTCTGTCTGTGTAATTCCCATCATTTCAGCGCAATATTCCAATCTGCGTTTTTCCTCCGGTGTCAGCCGGAGTGAGATAACTTCTGTCTTTGCTTTCATATATCCTCCGATTTTTGTATATACAAATTTGTATATACATTATTTCCATTTGCTGTAGGTCAGCGCCTCCTCGCTCCAGTCCGGGTAGTGGTCCTGCAAATACGCTCGGAAGAGTTGCAGCATCTCCTCCCGTCTGCCCTTGTTTCCGTTATCCAGCATCTCATGGTGACTCTGGCAACCCAGGGCTCCATTCTTTGGGATCCCGAGTCCGCCGCGGGATCTCGGGATGTAGTGCATGATGCTCTGCAGCTGCTGTCCGTACCAGGTGACGTCTTCCATGTGGTACCCTATCTGACAAAAGATGCACTGATACAGATCACGCTCCTTGATGATTTTCCGGGAGGCAGCATTAAACTCCCTCGCTCTCGCCTGTTTCGACATCTTCGGCATCCTGCCCGCCTCCTTTGCTGAGTTCTTCCAGGCGGTCCAGATAGCCGGAGATATCAGACAGCTGCTGTCTGGCGGCAACGATCAGATCCATCTCGACATATCGTACCAGGTTCTCCACGCTGCCACGGATGGACTGACGATAAGCTGTGCGCTGGTCTCCTTCGGATGGGCAGTATTGCGGAAAGTCATTTTCGAGATCTGTCTGCCCCGGTACCTGCTCTTCCGATCCCATGGTGTCGGTATTCTGTTTCTGTTCAGAATCCCCGGAGCATGAGTCTGTTACCTGTGTTTCCGGCTCTTCCGGTGCCGGATCCGGTGCGGCTCCCGGTATGGTCATCTGCTCCGGCTTCTCTTCCGGCTCCTTCGGCTTTTTCTTTTCTGTGTTTGCTTTGGTCACACGGGATTCCTTACGCTTTTCCGGTTTCTTTTCTTTCGGAGAGTCGGCCGGTTGCACCGGTGCAATTTCCGGTTCTTCCGGAGTCAGGTCCTCGCCATAGAGTTTCTTGTACTGCTCCTCAGGACTGCTGCCTCCATCTATGAGAGACCGGACTGCATCACAGATCTGATCCTCTGTGTATTTGCTCCGCTCCAGCGTTTTCAAATTCACGATGGTGGCTCCATCAGAATTTACAATGATCTGCGTCCTACGCTCTCCTGGGATCCGGACGGTATACACTGCGTCTCCCTGTGGAATCAGTACATCCATGATCTCTGCATTATTTTTGTTGCCAAATGCAGTATGTAAAAAACATATCCTCCACAGCTTCCGGAAGAGTTCTTCCTGCTCTTTCCCCAGCTGCCATAGGTTTCTTTTCAGCGGTGATCCCTCCGGTGGAAGCATGGGCTTGTCCGTTACGGCTGCTGCCTCTGCCTTCTCAATCTCCACCTCAATATCCGTGACCTTGCTCTCAGCATCCACCTCGTCCTTTATGTCCTGAATCTCTGCCTTGGACAACGTAGGCGGAAGTACCTCGTTGATCTCGTCGGGGATCTGCAACATCAATGTAAGTTTTGCGTATCCAAATCCCTTGTAGCTCGTGAGCAGATGATCAGAGTAGCCATCCTCAGAAAATCTATCATTGATACTGATAAAGCGGCTTACCTGTGTCTTATCTATGCCATATTCAGCCCTGGCAAAATCTGTCACAGTTGCATAGCCGCTCTCTGCCAGTACATTTGTGTCTCTGGCCACCTTGAGCAGATAGCCAATCTGTACAAAGTCCTCTGCCGTCCGGGTGAGGACTGCATCCAGCTCCTTCTTATATTCCTGATATGTTTTTGTGTATTCCATTAATTCCATCAGATCACCTCCATAAAGTCACTCTCCAGAGCATCCGCAAGCAGTGTTCCTTGCAGGCTCCCGTGCCATACTATCTTTTTCTGCTCCCGCAGTTTTTTATAGCCTTCCCTGCGGGCCTTGTCGCTCTTCTCTGCCAGTTTCTTATCCTCTTCGGATAGATTTTTCTTCACCCACTGCTGCCACTCCTGCAGAAACGGCATTGCATCGTCCAGATCCTTATATGCCTCATTCAGTACGGACTTTTTCTGCCGGATGTTTCCTCCCGGCTCAATCTCCACCGTGTACCAGGGAGTATCCGGTTCTGCGCTGTGCCGAAGGAAGAGCAGATAGGTTTCCCTAATATCCATCCTCTGGAAGTAAATATCACAGGTGTGGATGCAGTGTTTTAACACGATTCCCTCCCGGTAAATATCATCAATACTCCTGGGGGCTACGATGCAGTAAGTGCCGTTATCATACTCGTATTTTTCCAGTTCTCCGGATTCCATGAGCTCCTGTGCCCGCGGGAAATCTATTTTCTTTTTTGCAATTTCCTCGGAGGAATCCAGCATAGATATCTTGGCCACCAGTTCGTTATGTGCAATGGTAAGGTCTTTCGGTTTTAGCAGAAGTTCCTTGCTGCAGTCCATTTTCAGCTTGATCATCATGTTCAGATAATCTGCCCAGTCCCTCCATACTGCTGTTTTTAATTCACGACCTCTTAATGATCTCAGCCCTGCCTGTTTATTCAGGTAGTTACATATTTTTTCAATGGTCAGATATTTTCTGATCGTGGATCCTTCCAGTTCTTTCGGGCTGATGTCTGCTTCGGAAAGCGTCTTTATATCGCAGTCACGCAGTATTGTATTCATCTGCTTTTCTTTCTGCAGCCAGATAAGCATTTCCATGTTGCCATCCATGTTTTTCAAGCGCTTCATCCGGGCGTTATCTATTTTAAGTATCTTTGCAAGTCCGCCGGACGCTTTATTGTCCAGTATTTCATCCAGCTGTAACCAACTGTCGTTTGCCATATCCTTTGCCAGCCTGTACAGGCCCGCCTTGTAAGCCATCTCAATGGCAGGATAACGGTGCTCCTGTCTCAGGAAATACCTTAGGCCTGCCTCCGTATAACCATGCTTCACAGCAATCGGATATGCTGTATGATATTTCTTAAATATCTGGCTAAAGTTTTTCCGATACATGGTTTCGCGGTATTTTCCAATCCATGCATCCCGGTCCAGTGCCCAGCGCATTCCCCTCCTGCGGTAATCCGTGTAGATGTATGTCCTCCACCCCTTTTCTGTAACAATGGTCCTACGATACTCACGGATACCATAATCAGATCTGTTGACAGCCCAGTCATCCTTGTAGTCATATCTGTACACCGCAAAATCTCTCTGTACCAGCCCCTCTTTGTATCTCTGGATGCAGGACACCTCATATTCCCCTGTACAAAGACATTGCGTTTTCTTTGCCCGGGATATGTACATGACCTTTTTTCGGCATACTGGGCATCTTCCTTCTGCGTTATGCTTCGGTTTTCCGGGCAGTTTTACCTTGCCAATACAGGACGTGCAGTATCCTTCTGTTGAGCGTGCCGATCTATAAAAGATATAATTTTTCCTATCAAAGCCGTTGCGGTGCCACCAGTCTTTGAATCCCTTCGGAGGGTCTTTTATCGGCTCCATATCCTTATCCCACTGATCCGTCAATTTCTTTATTTTTTTATCCTCATTGCGTTTTTTACAACCTTCCTGCCATTCACACATCCCCCAAAATCCTTTTTTCCGTGTTCCCAGGATCTTCTGTATCTGACTGCTGCTTCCCGGATTCATGTATACATATTCATCCCAGTTTTTATTGTACCAGTTGTAAGCTTCCAGATTGTACCCATAGGCCTTTCGCCATTTGTAGGATCCGTCCTTCTGTCTCTCCCTTGTGATATACTCATCACCTTCGTAGTTAATAAAGATATCCCACTTCGGTGTATACACTTTTTTGCTGATATCTTCCCGGGTGCAGATAGATATTTTCAGATATCCTCCTAGCTGTTGGCACCTGGCCGCAAGATGATACTTTTCCTCGTTAATCTTTCCACTGTAATACCTCTTCGTCCCCGGCTCCTGCAATGCCCGGATCATGGCCGGAGTGGCATTCAGTGTCCTCAGCTTCTCCAGTTCACTTTTTCTCATTTACCCGCCTCCCTTTTGCGTCATAATACACATCCGGCAGGATCTTTATCCCGTCTACCTTAAAAGCACCGATTTCCACGATATCCCCGTCGCCGTCATCCCTGACAATGTAAAGGTTATCCCCTGCTTTCCCCCGGGCTCTCGGATTTTTTCCCCGGACGATAACATTTCCATCTCTGTATGCTTCCCCACTTTCCTCCCTTACGACTGCTGCCAGGTCGGCTTTCGGATGTTTGGATATCCACAGCACTCCCAGACGATACAGATCATCTATCGTAAGTTCCTTTACCAGCATGATTTCCGGTGCGGCAATTCTGCTGCCGATCCCGTCCTCGTCTATATTTCCCCGCAGTTCTACAGCAAAATATCTGTCTCCTTCGTTCGAGTACCATCTCAATACTTCCAAGGGATTATCTGTCGCATGGAATCCAGTATTGGCACATCTTGCCTCCTCCTCGCTGTACCATTTTCCCGGTTCGTAATAAAACACGCCTTTTCCCATGGTGCAGTTCAGGTCCTTGTGAAATCCTTTATATGCACGCATTTCACACCTGCTTTCCCAGATAGTAGTCCAGTATGATCTTTTTTAAATCATCCCGGCCACACATCCCTATAAAGGCGGCACTCTCCGGGAGCCTTGCTGCCTGTATGATTCGCTTGTCTACCTCTATCCGATTCTCGGATGACAGCTTCAGCCCGGCGGCCAGCACGTCCAGCAACTTCTTCTCCGGGTTAAATACTGCATTGGCCAGTGCAGCACCGTCTTCCTCTTTATGCTGTGCAGGGTACTCCAATATCATCTGCACTACAAACTCCTTCCAGTCCTTCATCTGGCTCTCTAACTTCAGGTCCTGTTCTTCCAGCTTCAGTTTTCCAATAGCTGCCATCGTCTCATTACAGAGCGTCTCCTCCGGATCGTCGCTATCCATGTAGTCCTCTGCATCTTCCTTTTCCAGCCCGTACTTTTCAGCAAGTTCTATCAGTCCTGTCAGATTTCTGTCAATCTTCATGACTGCTGCCACTATGTTCAATTCTTTTACTGTTTTAAATTTCTCCATCTCCGTCTCCTTTCCCGGTTGCACCGGTGCAACTTCCGAATTTTTCTCGGTAGTTCAGTCGGTTTCACCTTGTGACCGACTGTTTTTCTGTCATATTGTTATATTCTCACCATTCCGGTGAATCCACCGGAATGGTGAGAATATGAATACTCTACTCATGCTGCCAGTTTTTCGATACATCTGCAAAAATGTCTTTTAATGCCCGTTTTAGCGGCATGTTAAAGCGCATCCACTCGGCATACTCATGTTTCTCGCCTTCCGCCAGCAGGATATGTCCGCCATCCTCTACGTCCTGGAGAAGCATTTCCCATAGGACAGCATTCTTCACCGGGTTCCCTTTAGCGCTCTTCCATCCGTCCCGCTGCCATTTCTCCGGCCAATGCTGTGTGATAGCTGCTGCCACGTTGCTACACTCTGTATGGATCACTACGGTGCAGGCATAATGGAGACGCTGCAGGGCATCCCGGATGGCACGCAGGACGGACTCGCTCTCCGTGGTATTGTCATACTCTACGATCTGCGGAGCGGCTTCGTAGTCGCTGCCGTTCTTGCGTTTGGTGCGCATGATGTACATTGCCCGGCCGGAGCCCTTTGCGGATCCCCGCAGTGTTGTTCCGATAAAGATATCCACTACTTTTAAATTTTCCATTGTATTCAACACCTCCTTCTCCCCGGCGGTCTCTTCCGCTCGGTGCACTTCAGTCTGATCAATGTGTAACTCCTGTATAAAAACCCGGTCACCGGATTGATGCCCTCATGGATCCGGGCTATGTAATATCCCTTGGGTGGCTTGACCTCCGGCTTCCATCGGACCAGCTTGTCCGTCCGTGGCTCCGGAAGCGGCATATTGCGACTGGTATTGTAGGAGGACTCCGCTATCCTGGGCTTGCCCGGTGTACCGTCTGCCTTGGTCTCCGCTGTGTACTCATCCTTGGTCAGATACCCTGCCAGCTGTTCCATGTCGTCTCCGGTAAACTTGCTGTGACGGATCTCTGCCACGTAGGTGCCGCCCTTTGTCCATGCCTTGGTTACGATAGCAGTTGCATCACCCTCCGGTGTCTGCTTGATCACAAGATGGATATGCCAGGCTCCCTTGGTTCCCTTTTCGATGTTGCGTATCCAGTAGAGTGGGACACCCCTTGCCCGGTAGATCTTCCGGATCTTGGTGATTGCTGCCCGGAAGTCTTTCAACGCTCCTGCCATATCCGGCGGTCTGTTCTCCGGAGCATACGTCCATGTGATAAATAGGTCTCCCTGATCAAAATACTGAATCAGCCTCCACCTACATCTCCTTACCTTGTTTCTCCGGTTGATCAACCGCATCTGCTCCTTTGTCGGTTTCTCCTTATCGCATCTTGTCTTCCCCCGGGCCCCATAATTGCCATCGTGGTACTCTTGCACGTCCAACACATCCCCGTGCCTTAACCTCATTTTCTTTCGCTTTACCATGTCTCTGTATCCTAACTTTAATATCTTTATCAAGTGCGCAGGGGCTTTCAAAAAGCCCCATTTTTCTTGACTTTTCCGGCTTACAGAGGTATACTTATCTTGTCTATATAAGTAGCTCTGTGAGCTGGCCGGCATCGCCAAATGCCGGCTTTTTATTTTGCCAGATATGCCGGGTTTTGCTCCGCCGGCATGTAATAACCGTCTGCCGCCGGTCTGGCACCGTAGTAGCCTGCCTCGCCCGGGATCCGGTAGACCATGCACTCAAAGCCCAGATTGTTCTTGATCAGGCATTCCCGCATAACCTTTGCTATGGAGCGGTCATCAAAGGCACCCTGCTCCTTTTCGTCTCTTTCCTCGTTGTAACGTCCAAACAGCTTTTCTCTGACTTCTTGCGGTGCTTCCAGAAACACTGCAACGGCGCTTGCCTTGTCATACAGATACTTCGCTTGAAACCAGTCCTTCCGGATTACCGCCTTCGTAAATTCGTCCCCCATCTTCAACAGCTTGTCCATGTAGTACTGTTCTGTTTTCATCCGTTTTCCCTCCCTTCAATTCTTCCAGTTTCCGTTCCAGTTCCCGGATCCTTTTCTGCTTTTTCTGCAATTTTTCCAGCTGATCCTCGCAAAAAAGGCAAAAAATAAAAAGCATAGCCGCCAAGCCCATGACTATGGCGATCTGCTCTCCTACCTCTGTTGTCTTAAATACCGGCTCCAGGAGCAATGCCCCGAGGAGCGATATCACAATATCTTTATACATGCCTTTGCCTCCTTATCCCCTACCTTGACCTGTAAATTTGTTACCTCTAATATGGCTACCAATGCCTCCACTGTAATGGCCTGCTTGCCCTGTTCCCAGCGGCTGACAGAGTCAATGGAATATCCGATCCGCTCTGCCAGTTGTGTCTGATTCAGATTGCAAGATTCTCTTGCATGCCGCAGGAATGCTCCCAGCTTTTCTCTGTCCATATCTATCCTTTCCGATTACGCTCTCTGCGTGGTGCCCGGCGCTGATCTACCGGGCCCACCGGAAGGAGGTCGGCATGCCGTCATAGCAGTGACATGCCGTCAATGGGTATGTTGTGCTGTCAGATGACACCACGCACAGAACGTGATCTATTATGCTTGTCCATGCCCTCTACGTGGTGCCCAGGCGGGGAAGCCTGGACACACACGCTAATTGTGCAAAAGGGGAGTGTGGTGTCGGGTAACACCACGTACAGGGCACGGATTTCTGTGGTTACAATATCTTTTGCTGCAGCAGTTTTGCCAGCATCTCCTCCGGCAGATCTCCGCCAGCCAGTTCTCCGACCGGAGCGTCTATGATCTCTGCCAGATCCCACAGATCTCTCAGCCGCATGGATCCCGGATCCTCGATCCGGTTCATCAGCGTTCTTACCTGCACATTCTGCTTCGCTGCAATCTTGTCCTCCGGCACTTTGCTCAGTTCTATGTGCCGTTTGATTCCTGCCCTGGCTCTGGATGCATAATTCTTTCTAGCTGCTTCCGTTTTTAAAAGATTGGATTTCGGCATCTTTTCACTTCCCTTCTAATTCAAATATTGCCCACCGCAGCGCTGCCTTGGTGTCCTCGTCAATATCATCACGCTCCAGCAGAGCATATAATCTGTCGATTCTCTCCATTCCTGCTGCCTCCTTCCCTATCCGTATAGTGAATTATATTCACGTATTAAGGCAAAAAAATATCATCTCTTTCTTTTCTGGTAAGACGAAGCACATTGGTTAATGCCACAATTTCTGAAGCATAAAAATTGCCGGATTTCATCCTGTTATACAATGTCTCTCTCAAAATGCCGGATTTATCAGCTATCGCAGACACAGTCATCCCAGAATCACTTATTTTCTTTTTAAGCAGTTCCACATTTGCCACTTTTTAATCATCTCCTTTTCGTGAACTAAATTCACTATATCACCAGTGTGAATTTGTGTCAACAGTTTTTAATAATTTTGTTGAATTATTTTACACAAAGTGCTATTATAGGATTACAACAACTTAAGGAAGGAGTGCAGCCATGCTTGCTCTATATAAGAATATTAAAGCTCGACGTTTGGAGTTAAAGATGTCTCAGGATCGTCTCGCAGAACTAACTGGGTATAAGGATAGATCTTCCATCGCCAAAATCGAAAAGGGTGAAGTCGATCTGGCAGAGTCAAAAATCCGTGAGTTTGCAAAGGCATTAAAAATTACTCCGCAAGAACTTATGGGGTGGGATGATCCAGATACCGACATATCCATCGATGAAACGTTTGAAAGAATATGTGAATTCTACAATATTTTAAATCCGGAGGGAAAAGCAGAGGCGTTAAAACGAATATCAGAATTATCTCAGATTTTGCAATATTCCGCTAACCATAAAGCTGTTGCTATTCCAATGGCGATTCCATACGATACCCTCTTGGCTGCTGCTCGCAATGATCATGCCGATGATCCTGATGAGACAGAAAAGATGCAGACTGATATGAACCTTCTGAAAAGACCTGAAAAAAAGGATGATGCGAATTGACCTATGAGAACTTACTGCAGGAAGCTGCCGATGAAAATGTATATGTAATAGAAGATGCTCCGTTCCAATCCCTGGCAGACGGTCTGATTCGTAATGATGTGATCGGTATTAACCGGACCGTGCGGCAATCTACAAAGAGAGCCTGCGTGCTTGCCGAAGAACTTGGTCATTACCACACTACCGTCGGAGACATTATCGATCAGTCCTCCGATGCCAACCGCAAGCAGGAGCTCCGGGCGCGTCTCTGGAGTTACAACAAACTGATCGGACTACACGGCATCATCTCCTGCCATAAGGCACACTATACTACCTCTTATGAGATGGCTGATTACCTGGGTGTCACAGAGGAGTTTCTTCATGAAGCTCTGCAATGCTATCGGAGCAAGTACGGTATCTGCGTACAATATGATAATTATGTTATCTACTTCGACCCGGTTTCCGTGTTGGAGCTGATATAAATACTAATATGAAAAGGGGAAATTATATGAAAAAGAAAATTTGTACTCTGTTAATTGCAACATCTATCTTTTGTACTGCTTGCGGTGCAGCTCCCGCAGATGTATCTGCTACCAGTGAACCTGCCACAGCCGAAACCGCTACATCAGAATCTATAGATACTACAGCTCCGGAAGATATGACTGCTGCCGTAGAATCTCTAAACGAGACCATTCAGGCTGAAATCGACAGCATCGCAAGCAACTATTCTCCGCAGGAAACCACAAAATCTCTGAAAGCCCTGTGCGAGTATCTGGAATCCTCTGATCTTGTCAGTGGTGAACGAATTGAAATGGCCGGAGAAATGATTGGAGCTATCAGCGGTGTGAAATATACCGATTGTAATGTCGAGATTTACGAATATGACACCGATTCCGAGAAATATAAGGATCTGGTATCCACTGGAAAAGTAATGCTTGAAGGTTTCAATGTTGATATCACTCCCTCTGCCATCCATAATCAGTATGTTTTGATCTGTGATGACGCACCTAACAAGGATGCTCTTATCGATGCCTTTAATTCACTGGATTAGTTGCACCGGTGCAACTTACAATAAAAAATCAGCCCCAGTGCGCCAACACCAGAGCTGATCTGATCTTACCGGGAAACCCGAATAAAATCACCTTGAACAAGTGCATTTTATCATTTTCCCGGTGAAATTTCAACCCACCGGGCATTTTTATGCCCATTTTTAGGAGGATGATACTATGGCAACTGCAAAAAAATTACCTTCCGGTTCCTGGCGATGCCTGATCTATACCGGAAATGATAAAAATGGGAAGCGGCAATATAAATCATTTACTGCTGATACGAAACGTGAGGCGGAATATCTGGCCACACAATACATGATATCCCTGGAGGAACACAAAAAGCAGAAAAAAAGCGATTCTCTGTTTTCCGATGCACTGAGCCAGTATATCGAATCGAAAACGCCAGTATTGTCTCCTTCTACCATCCGTGGATACCGTAATATCGAAACAATACTTAACAGGGAATTCGCTTCCTTTTGCCATACAAAGATTTCTGATTTAAGTTCGGATGATGTGCAGGATGTCATTAACTCCTTGACCAAGTCCAGAGCTCCTAAAACCGTGCGGAATTATCACGGCCTGATCTCTGCTGTACTCGGGGATTATATCAATCTGGATACTTCCATGCCTCAGAGCATAGAACCGGATCTGTATATTCCTACAGATAAAGATATTAAAGCCCTGGTAGCATCTGTCCGAGATACTGAGTTGGAGGTGCCTGTTCTACTTGCAGCCTTCTGTCTGATGCGTCGCGGGGAGATCTGCGGTCTGTCTCTGCGTGATATCGACGGTACTACCATCCATATTCATCATTCCCTTGTCCTTGGTGAGGATAAAGCGTGGCACCTGAAAGCCCCCAAGACGGAATCCTCCGACAGGTACATCACCGCACCTCAATTTGTCGTGGACCGTATTGCGGAAATCGGACACATTACCTCACTGAATCCGCATTCTATCACTATTATGTTTCAGAGGGTACTGGATCGGAATAATATACCTCATTTCCGTTTTCACGATCTCCGCCACTACTCCGCTTCTATCCGGCATGCTCTCGGTATCCCGGATGCTTACATCATGGCAGACGGTGGATGGAGTTCTGATAAAGTGTTGAAAAAGGTCTACAGACATGCTATGAGTGACCGGAGAAAAGAGATGGCAGATAAGGCCAACCAGCATTTTGACTCTATGTTTTAGAAACTATTTCGTGTTGCATTTCGTGTTGCATCATGTTGCATTTTGAATGTTTTATGTGTGTTTTGCGATATTATATTTACATTTATAATGTTTCGGGAAACCAGTATTTATCAGCATTTCACGCATTTATCACTAATTTGCGTGTTTTCCCTTATGGGGTTCGAATCCCCCTCTCGCTATTAGGTTAAAAGGGTCGGAAATGCTGATAAATACAGCGTTTCCGATTTTTTTGATTTCTCAAAGTATCAAATAATATGTTTACTTTTGTTTACTTCTGGATTTCTGACGGTGATAATGGTTAAACCAGAGTTTAAAATGCGCCGGTTTTCTCCTCTTAAAACCAGGGTTAAGAAGCCTAAAACAAAAGGTACGAAAGCTGACTCCGTGGAAAAAGTTACGGTTGCCGAACTTCTTCCCTCTTTGGAAAATACGGTTTTAAATAAAAATTAAACTTTAGCATCACCGCTTTCAGCATTCTGATAGACAAAGGAATTAGTGGTCATGGTGATTTCATCTAATATAGCCAGATTTCCGCTTTTCTTTATGCACATTGTTATTTAATAATTTGGACTTGCACACCGCCAAACCCGTTACTGTTCCAAAACAAACTGCTCTGTCTCAGGGTTCCACTTTAATACTGCTACGATTTCTTCAGAACTTATCAATTTATCCTCAGATGCCACAATAATCAAATCATCTACTATATCCATATAATAAAAAGATTCATCTCCAATGATCTTTAGCGCATCTATCGGAATTTCTACCCATTGACTGCCTTCGACAGCTAAAAGCTGAATTTCCTGTGTTGATATTCCTTGATATGTTGTGGTTTTTGATACCAATATTCTGCTTTGTCCGTCACTCGCTTGAATACAGTTTATAACTACTTTATCAGCCGCAAACTCCTTATATGCTACCATTTCTAATGAATCAGCATCTAAAAGGATACCCACCGTTTTATCCAATCCTGCAACATGAGGGGTATTCAAAATCTTGCATAACACGAATATTTCACTGGCATTATCTTGCGAGAAAGAACCAAAATCAATCCGAACTATAACAATATCTAATGCACTGATGTTACCTTCTTCGTAATTCTCTGCTACCTTTTCTATAATCCTGTTATTAAGCTCTGAGACCATATCAGCACTATCCCTGGATTTCGATATTCCACACGCATTGATGCACATCAGCATAAACAACACAAGAACAGAGACCGGCAAAACCTTATTTTTCATCTTACCCATACTCGTCTTAATCTCTTTCTGGCACATTTTCTATTTTAATGTGCAGGATATGATCCTGCAATCAGTGTAATAATACAACAAAATATTCGATGCGGAATCACCATTTTTTGCACGCAATGCGGCACCCATTTGACATAGCCCGTAACGATGTCCTCCCGCACCAGTTGCAATATCTGTGCAACTTACAGCTTTCAAAGCAGGCTGCGTAGAATGATCTTTTGTTCCATTACCACTACAGCTTGAGAAAAAGGCACCCCAAATATAATCATAAGTTGTAGATGATGGTTTATACATTACAATATCCGTTTTAGATTTACCTCCAGAAGTATAAAAAATATTTGCCGTTGCATCTATTGCCTCCTCGGTAACCTTAGTAGGATCATATACCTGACAACAAGAAGATGAGCAAACCTTATAATCTTTACCCGAATGATTCGAATAAACACTCAGCGCATACTCTAAGAAGGTGTTTGCCGCCACTGCCTGTGCTTCATACAATTCACTAACCTGTGTTGAAGTTAGTCCTTTACCAGTGTAATAACTTTTTCCGTAAAGTTCCGAAGATAATACAGTATAGATATATGTCTCTCTATCAACAGTTTTTGTTTGATTATTATAGTAAACCGCAATAGAATTGCTTACATCCGGAACAGAACTCATTGCTCTGGCAACAGATGATGTTGCAAAATTTCCTCTATCTATAATAGAAGGCAGTACAGTTTGTCCTCCTATATCATGCATTATTTCTTCTCTATCCTGCGAAACAGAAAAGTCATCATTTATATAGAATGTAAAAATTGTAGTTCCATCCGCACTGTCAACATCATAATTACTATAATTTGCCGCAAAATACCCTGCTGCATTTATTTCCCAATCGTATGTTCCTGAAGGGAGATTTTTTATTTGAAAACGTCCATCTTCACCCGTAATGACCGCAACTTCCCCATCTACAGAAATTGTAGCATTTGGAATAAAGGCTTCTGTATCATAATCTCTTACAACACCGACAACATTTGCCAAATTATTGTTGGAAAAAGTGTGCATACTTACTGCCAAGTCTACTGTTGCTGCAGAAAGGGCATAATTTTGGAATCCTTCGTCATAATCTTTTTGTGTTATTACCTCTGTCTCATAAAGTAAAGTTCCCTTGCTCACAGTATCCGTTTCTCCACATGCTTCTTCTGCATATGTAGTAATAGCAGAAGTATAAATAGAGCATCCGAACATAACAGCAATTGCCAAAGATATTATTCTTTTCTTCATATTTCACCCTCCCATTTTTTATAGGTAGTGTCAACTTTATACGCTCAAAATCACCCCAACTCCAGTAAAATCAAGTGTTCCAAGGCTGTGCCTTTACCTCCCCTTTCTTTGGCTTGGGTGACCAAAATTTTGCATCGGAAGATCAGTCAAGACCGGACTGAAAGCCGTTAAATTCAACCTTGACGGGGCTTTCGTAAGCAAAATATAATCGTTCACCCCAATGGAAAGGAATACGATTTTTTCATAATTCGGTTTACATTACCTTTTATAATCTGCTCAATATAACCAAGTTCTTTCTCCTTGTGCTACTTTAATGTCAAATATTTATGTTTAATAAATCGGGCTTGCAAATCCTATAAGACTGCTATCTGTTAAATTGTACGTATGTCTCGAAACCTTATCACTCCAGTTTCCATCCACAACAGTAATCTGTGTGCTTGACACCTCAACTACAATGCCAGTGTGGCTACTAGATGTTGTACTCGTGCCCGTAAAGAAAATATCGCCGACCTCAGGTGTATAGCTTCCGTTATAAGCAGAACTGTAATAAAAACAATCCATGTCTTTGAAATTCTTCATTCCTGTCGAGCAGGAAGAATACTTAGGAATAACGGATGTTGATACGCCCGCTTCACTTGCGCACCAACTAACAAATATTGCACACCATGCTGCGGGGTTAAGCCCATACCATTGACCATATTTGGTGTAGTTTGCAGAACCGGCGTTCGCTGTGAAACTATCCAAGTCTGAATTGGAAGCCTTTTCTTTATACCCAACCTGGGATTCTGCAACTCTGACAATTTCAGCACAATAATCAGTATTTATGGAATTCAAGCTGTATAACGCTTCACTAACAGCTTGAATTTCTTCAGAAACATAAGAACAGGATTGGAATCCTGACACAGTCTCCCTATAACTGTCAGACACTACTTTGGCTACATCATATGCCTCATCGTACATGATAGTCAGGTTGTGTTCAATGTCTGCAGTCTTCACAACACCGTCATCTACATATTCCATGCTCTCATATAATGTCACAAAAGTTATTGTATCCTCTATGTCAATCCCAGAAATTTGAAAAGACATATCAGAAACGCTGACGTTATTTTCGGACAATGTAATTCTGTGAGCATTTTCATCGTTCACGATGCCGTTGACAGCCACTGTTCTCAAGCTTTCCGTGTCCCCGGTCATGACTGCTGTTTCCCGACTATCCATGTAGCTTTCTACCAACTCAAGTATCTCCACCCTTTCTGTATCTTCCAGGCCAGCCGCCTCTGCGGGCAAAATCGGAACCATAACAAAGATCATACAAATAGCTAAAAACTCGCAATATACTTTTTCATTGCTTCCTCTTTTCTCTTCATAAAATACCTCTCTTTCTCGTCTGAACTTGTTTAATCTGCCTTCTGGTTAGAAATAAACAAATAACCATCATCCGTCTTTTGTAAAATGACCACCCATTGCCCCCCCTCATACTCTTTTTCGTATTTCAGTATGAGTTTGTTATTTGACTCCCAAGTTCCGGAAGTAACCATACACCAATCAAAATTCGAGTCTCCCATAATCAGATAGTAACTGTCATATTGCTCCAAATAATAGAAACTGTCCAAGCCTGTCTTTTTTGTCTCCGCCAGACTTATTCCCATTTTTTCCTGCAAAAAAGCATCCATTTCATTTGCTGTGATTTTTATGATATCCAAATACGGGGCATCACTACATAACTCTGTCAGCATTGACAGTTCATCCTCCGATACTTCGCCAAACGCTCCTCCAACGCCATTATAAAATAACTCAAACAAGTTAATTTCATCTGGTTGACTATACTCGCTGGATAACAGCATATTGTTCATGTTCGTTATGTCACCATTGAAAAATTCTGTGTTAAACACAGTAATTTCCTTTTCGGAAAGAGTACCGGAAGCCATCTGGCATCCTGAAAACATCAAAATCATAAAAGACAAGATAACCGATAATGCAAGTAAATCCATAACTTTTGTCAATATTTTCATTCAAAATCTCCTCCGTTTCACTTCTCAAATTTCTCGCCATTATAGACTCTTCATGGGCACCACTCCCATCCATAGTTGCAAAGCAGATTTCCCCACCTGCAATACACATTACATTTTTCTACAAACTGATAATTCTTTTCTGCCGATGTTGCCGTTTTAATTTCTCCATTAACACTACACGTCATTGTAACTCGATATGTACCTCTGGAAACCAGATATATTTCCAAGCCAGATGCTGTTATGGTATTGCTCGAATCTTCCCATGATTCCACATTGACCCAGCTACCAGAGACCTTTTCCTGGAACATAGCTTTTACATACATTTTTCAAATGATTTCTGCATTTCCCTATCAGCATTGTGATTACAACTATTAAAAATATTATATTTAGCTCCAAGAAGTAGCTATCCTTTTCAAATATAGTGCAAACTATTCCGATAAAAAAATCCAAGCATAAATATTTCATCAGCTTTATTTTAAAACACTTGTTCTCTTCTTCGTTTATCTCCCTGTTTCTGTTCTCAACTGGATATAACACATACACAAATACTTCCAGGGCGAATAATACAATAAGTGAAACAAATTCATGTAAACAGAGATTCTTAACTACAAGCAGAGTAGTAATATATGTTAAGCATGACAAAACAAAGCATATCCAGAATTTTTCCAAATGCAAACCACCTGCATAGGAACGCAATGGTGAGAAAATCACAAAGAAAAATATCCCTTCTAAGACCATATCGAGTTTCAGTGCGATGAACAAGCTTGCAACCAAAAATAACCCAACTTCCAAGGTTATGACAAATCCATATTCATAGACTTCCCGATCTGCTTCATCAACCATGCTCTTTTTGATAACATAATCTGTCAACAACTTTGCTACTTTTCTCATTTATTTGTTTTTCCTGAATTTCCTCACTTCTTCCGGCTGTTTAGGCTGATGGTATATGAGTGCACATCTGCTGTTTGCAGCTTTTGATAACATTCCATCAGCAACGGATGTTAATGCTTTTGCTAATACAGTTTTCTTTTCATTTTTCTTCATTATGTATACCCCCTTAATGAACTATTTTTGTAATCATATCATATTCCCCGCAAGATAATCACTAATATGTCAAAAATACGGCAATAGCTGTCAATTTTCCAGTAGATTCATGACAACGGTCATCCGTCTTTAGGATATCTTTAATTTTATCCATGAGTTCCGAGTTGTAAAATATCAGACCGAAAGTATATCAACCTTGCACGGGGTTCTAAATTTATAAAAGAATTTTCAGCACTTATCGGCCTGCCGTTAAGTTCCTACTTTTTAAACGACGGAGACATCAGAAAAAATGCTAAGCCACAGGTTTTAATCCGTGGCTTAGCACCATATTTTAAGATTCAACTCCCAAAGTCAGGTATCATATTCCCCTCAAAATAATCCCTAATATGTCAAAAATACGGCAATAGCTGTCAATTTTCCGGCAAATTCATAACAACGGTCAGGCAAAATACAGAATCCTGTGCTTCCACTAGAATTTCGCCCTGGTACTTTTCTGCAATTCTTGCTATGGAATTTAATCCATATCCATGTCTGCCGCTTTCTGTTTTTGTGGATTGATATTTTCCGCTTCTGTCGTTTTTTAAGACATGCTCATATGGATTCTTTATCAGCATGACCAGCGCCTGCTTTTTCACTCCCATGGATATTTCTATCACCTTTTGGTGCTGCCTGCAGTCCCGGACAGCTTCTATTGCATTATCCAGTGCATTTCCCAGTGCTATGCCAATATCACATGGTTCCATGGAAAGCTCCTCTGGAATAAATATTTTTAACTGAAATGTAATCCCGTATTCCTTAGCAACGGCATATTTGAAATTAATCAGACAATCAATGGTACTGTTGCCGGTATTGGAAATGTTTTCGGAAATATTGCTGTTTTTGATAATCTGATTCAGGTTTCTGATTACAGACTCTTTATCACTGTTTTCAACGCTGTTTTTTAAAACAATAAGTTTATTCAGCAGATTGTGCCTGTCCTCATAAAATTCCTCCAACATCTTTTTTTGCGATACCGTAATTTTTTCGATCATATCAAATTGCTGGGCATAAACTGTATGTTCTTTTTCATAAGCAAAAACTTTATTTATTTTTACATACAATTCAAAAATAATGACATTAAATAAGATAAGAATGCTGATAGTGATAACAGCAAAAAAGGACTTTCCTTCTGAGCAAAATTCATTGATTGCAATGACTATGCTTCCCACTGGCACCAACAGGAGAAAAAAATAATATTTTCCCGGTACCGGACTCTCCTTTCTTTTTTCTGCCACCATCGACAGTGCATATACAGAAAGGATCATCAGGATGTTCGATAATACCAACCCAATAATATCCCTTTGCTGGCTTTCCCCTATGTCAAAGCTATTGATTAGGGAAAAGACAAAGACCTCAATCAACGACCAGCCTGCATAGAATGTAGCCAATAAAAAGTATTTTTCCTTTCCACGGCTTTGGTAGGCAACCATCGCTATGGACAGAATCAGTAAAATGTTCAGAATGGTTGCAAAAATTTGCAGGCGCCCATTATGATAACCAAAGAAAAATTGGAATATGCAATAAACAATCCACAGAGAAACAGAAAGTATACTATTCTGCTTTTCTTCAAAAAAGCTTCCCCAAAATCTTTTTACAATCCATACGGTTGCGATAACAATAGAAATATTTAATAGAATATCTTCTATTTGATTATACATTGATTTCCCCTCCCAGAAGATGGCTGTATTGTTGGTTAAAGTATTTCTGCCGTTCTTCGCTTATAGGCAGTTTCTTCCCATTTACCAACGTTATTTCTATTTTTGTCCTTGATCTAATCAAATAATAATTTACCAGATAAGACTGATGTACTCTCAAAAAAGGTATTTTTCCATCTGACATTTTTTGTTCTATCTCTGACAGTTTCCCGTTAAATGTGTAATGCTCCCCGTTTTGCGTATATATTGTAACTTTCCTGGCATTGCTTTCAAAGTATAAAATCTCTTTACATAGAATTTTATATTCTTCATGCTTATAAGAAAAGGTAAAATAGACCATTTTACTGCAGACTCTCTGATAAGTTTCCAGAAATGTCTTTGTCAATATCTCCTCATCGATTGGTTTCTTTATAAATCCAAATACATCCAACCGGAACAATTCCATCATATATTTATCATAGCCTGATACATAAATCAGAAGTACATTATCATCCACCTTCCGTATATTTTCAGCCGCAATGATGCCATCGCCACCCTTCATCTGAATATCCAAAAAGATGATGTCATACTTTGTTCCTGATGTAACCTGCCTTTTGAGTTCCCTACCACTGTAAAAAACATCAATATTCACGGGAATGCTTTCCCGCTTGCATACTTCAGAAATTATATGCTCTATCTGATTCACAATTACATTTTCATCATCACAAACAGCAATTCTTATCATGTGTACTACCTGCATTATACTTATAAAAGTGGACACATTGGTTAAATAGACTTACTATTAACATAGACACCAAAAGGAGGTATCTTTTATGTCCACAAAACAACATTACGATGAGGATTTCAAACGAACCCTCGTTGAGCTTTACCACAATGGTAAAACTCAGGCCTCTCTTATCAAAGAGTACGGCGTATCTCAAACTGCTCTTTCCAGATGGGTCAAACAGTATTCAACTGTTGAAACTGATGACGGTGAAGTTCTTACTGCAAAGCAGGTGAAAGAGCTTCAAAAACGTATGGCTCAGCTGGAAGAAGAAAACCAAATACTAAAAAAAGCGATTGCCATATTCACGCCACACTCAAGCAACGATTAGATGCCGTGCATAAGCTGCGTCATCAATACGATATCAAAACTCTTTGTCGAGTTCTTCGCATAAATCGCAGTACTTATTACAAGCACTTTTATTCAGATTTAGCACCTCGTACAAAAGAAAATCCGTTGATTCGTAAGCACCTTTTACAAATCTATACTGATTACGATAACTCTCTTGGTGCTTACAAGATCCGTCGTGTATTAGAACGTGATTATGGCATAAACATCAGTCTCGGCAGAGTGGACCGCCTGATGAACACTATGAATCTACCAAAACGTTCCACAGAAAAACCAAAATGGAAAGGTGCCTGGAAAGACAATGGTCCTTGTGAGTAACACTCCCTTTTGAAATCGAGACAGATTCACGTCCCCTCTCGCTTTTAAAATTTCTTACCGCACTTTGGGCAATACTCAAAATTTTCTGCTGTCTCATACCCACAGTAATTGCAATGTTTATAGTTATACCCATAGGTCACTTTTGAAATTCTCTGCAAATGCTCCGGGCGAATCAGTACCTGCTCTCCCCGGGCAATGGCCTTTCCCATCTCCGGATCCAGTTCATACAGCGTATTACAGCAGCTTGTCCGCACATAATAGTGCTTATTCCACTTAATACACGGTATGAAAAACATAGCCCGTCTCCTATCTCACCAGTCCCATGTTGCTTCTGTATTCCTCATTCAGCTGCCGCAGTTCCTTCTCCCCGTTAATGTACGGTTCATAAAATGTATCCACGGAACCACCGCCCAGATTATCACAACCGTTGCAGAAGTCACAGGCTCCACCGCACTGGTTCAACCCCTCCTGTATAATGCGGATCCGCTCTTCTCTCGTTGTATCTTTGATCAGTATACTTTTGATCTCCATATGCCATCACCTTTCCTGATTTATCAATACTATATATCAATAATAATGAAACTGCCTGATATGCGATAACTTTATTTTACCACACATCAGGCAGTCTGTTATCATTTTATTTCTTTACCCCGGCAATATCATCCGGATCCCGGCCTTGATAATTCCGATCCCTACCGGTATTAAAATGATTGTACAGCAGAAGATCACTCCCACGCCCGACAGGATGAGGCCGATGGGCAACAGGATCAGCAGCCACACACAGGCCTTTAAAATTGCCCCGGTAATCTTATATGCGATTCCGAATAAAATGGTTAACAGCAACAGACACAATATAAATGAAATCATAATTTTTCTCCTTTCCATAATGTAGGCCACATGCTTCACAGAAAAAACTCCTGTCTTTGTAGCTATTATATCCGGTTGTCCCACCATTTTCAGTACGTAATGTTGCACGATAAGTCATCCTAATATAGGAAAAGGACAGAGGATATCCTCTGCCCTTTTCTAGGCTGTTTCTATGCTGTTTCTTCAGGAATGGTCCCGGAACATAATGCATTCCTTCACTGTTTCCAACAGCTTCTTTTCATCCATCGGCTGTTGATAATGTCTTCCGCAAAGGCATTGGCGCTCATGGCAATGATGGGGACATTTCCGGCATCCGACCGTTTCATGGACCGGATCCTGCGGGTGGCATCCCAGCCATTTAGCTTCGGCATCATAATGTCCATGAAGATCACATCGTAATATCCCAGCTCAGATTTTTGAACTTTTGTACCGCCTCTTCTCCGTCTGCAGCGCACTCTACGTGGATCCCGTAATCCTCCAGCATGAATTTTGCGATCTCCATGTTGAGTTCATTGTCCTCTGCTAACAGCGCCCGCAGACCTTCCACCGGGATTTCCTCATAGTTTACGTTCTTCTCCTTCTCCACCGGTTCCCCGATTTTGAACGGAAGTGTCATGGTCACAGTAGTTCCGACGCCTTTTTTACTCTCTATGGCAATGTCTCCATCCAGCCTGTCCACGATTTTCTTTGCAATGGCAAGTCCCAGTCCTGTGCCTTCGTACCTGGATCTGCTGGTCTCATTCTCCTGCGTGAACGGTTCAAAAGCATGTTCCAGAAAGGTTTCACTCATGCCGATACCAGTATCGGCACAGCCGAATTCATAGACTACCCGCTCCTCGTCCGCATATTTTTCTGCACACCAGACACGCACACTGCCGCCCGGTCCGGTAAATTTAACCGCATTATCAGAAATATTGGTCAGCAGTCTCTCCACATAGATCGGATTCCCTGCCAGATCCATATGGCGGATATCACTCTGTTCCCAGTCAACAATATATTCCACATTCTTTTCTGCCGCCTGCTTCTGCTTGCCGAGGTTAACCCGGTTCAGCAGTTCTGCCAGATTAAACGGAATCTCCTGTTCCACTACACCTCCCGACTCCAGTTTGTTCATATCCAGAATATCATTCACGATAGAGACCAGATACTTCGATGAAGTCATGATCTGTTCCCGGCACTTTCTCTGTACCTCCAGATCATCCGGATAACGGTTTGCCAGATTCAGCGTGCCGATAATGCCATTCATGGGTGTCCGGATATCATGACTCATATTTGACAGGAAACGGGCCTTCAAAGCTGCTGCCTTCCTGGCTTCCTCCACCTGATACATCAGTTCATGTTCCCACTTCTTGGTATCGCTGATGCTGCGGATCAGGCAGAGCACATGGGTCAGTACACCGTTTTCGTCTCTCTTTTTTTCCACAAAACGGAGTCTGTGCCAGTCGCCATCCTTCATCCGGTATTCTAGGACTAACGTCTCTTCATTCTTCATGCGTTCCGGCAGGGTCTTCAGATCCACAAATTTGAAAAATGCCTCCTGATACTCCTCCGCCACGTATTGTCTGCATACCTTTTCATTGCTTTCCGACAGCTTTCCCGATTTCGTGAACTTCAGATGCTCGGTATCCCGGTTATTGATCTCTTCGAAATAATCTGCCTGAATATCGATCCGTGAAATATACTGGTAAGTTCTGGCGATGGAGGAAATGATCTCGTTACTCAGCTTCACTTTCTCCAATGTGTCCTGTAACTGCTTCTGGATTGCTTTTTCTTTGTACAGAATGCTGTCTATATTCCGGCAATAATTTATTCAGGATGTCATTTTCGTTCTGCTCATAGTTTAAAGACATCGTTTTCCCCTTCTACGGCACAATAAAAGCCGTCTGCCAAAAATGTGCACTGACAGACGGCTCACGATAAACATACTCCCCTACACTCAGGAATCTGCTGCAACCGGCTGTCATAGTCTGATTTTTCTCTATGTTCAGACCTTAGACCCATCTGGCTTTGTGTCCCCGTTTTTCAGCGGGTTTACTAAATAGATATTATTTTTATTACATTTTCTCCGGAGCTTCGAATCCCAGCATATCAATACAGGTCTCCAGGATATCTCTGGTCAGCACTAAAAGTGCTACCAGTCCCTGCTTACGCTCCTCATTCTCTTCACCTAAGATCTTGGTCTCATGGTAGAAGTGGTTGAACGCATTGGCAAGATCGTAAATATAGGCACATACCTTATGGGGTGCCAGTTCTTCTCCAGCGGTAGCGATCATGGTATTGAACTGTGCCAGTTCCATGGCAAGCTCTTTCTCGGACGCATTACCGGGCTGCTGTAATTTTACAGCGGTCAGGTCTCCGCCCTGCTCCTTGTATTTATTCAAAATAGACTTGATTCGCACAATGGTATACAGGATGTAGGGGCCGGTATCTCCCTCGAAGGAGGTGAAACGGTCGATATCAAAAACATAATCCTTGGATGCCTGATTGGACAGATCACCGTATTTTAACGCGGAGATAGCTACCACGTCCGCTACCTTTCTCGCCTCGGCATCTTCCATATCGCGGCCTTCCTTGATCTTTTTGTACATCTCATCCTGGGTATCCTTGATCAGGTTCTCGAGACGCATAACACCGCCCTGTCTGGTCTTGAAGGGTTTGCCATCCTTGCCGTTCATGGTACCGAAGCCCAAGAACTTCAGCTCGGTCTCGGGTTCTACCAATTTCGTCTTGCGGGCACAGCGGAATACCTGCTCAAAATACAGCTCCTGACGCTTATCCACCACATAGATCAGCTCATCGGGATGATACAGCTTCATACGCTCCATAATGGTAGCCAGGTCTGTGGTATTGTACAGAGAGGCTCCGTCGGATTTTAAGATCATACAGGGCGGGATCTCCTTGGTGTCGGTGTCTTCCTTGACATCCACTACCAGCGCACCCTCGCTTAAGTGCGCATAGCCGTTGTCCTTCATATAAGCGACCATCTCCGGGATGATGTCATGGACATCGCTTTCTCCCTTCCACAGATCGAATTCTACATTTAATTTGGAATAGTTCTTCTTCAGGTCGTTCACAGACACATTGATAATGTGCTTCCACAGCGCACGATATCCTCTGACACCGCTCTGTAATTTGAAGGTTGCCTCCATCGCCTTTGCCTTGTACTCGGGATCTTCCTTGGACTTGGCACTGGCTGCGGGATAGATTTCCTCCAGTTCACTGATGGTAAACGGAGCTTCCTCGGGATATTCCCCGGCGTAGTTCTCATCAAAATATACCAGTTCCGGCTGTCTCTCCTGTAAACCGGTGATGACCAGACCCATCTGTAATCCCCAGTCACCCAGATGCACATCACCGATAACCTCATGTCCCACATAGCGGCTGATGCGTTTTACGCTCTCACCGATCACTGCGGAACGTAAATGTCCCACATGCAGAGGTTTTGCCACGTTGGGGCCGCCGTAGTCGATAATGATCTTCTTGGGATGTTCGGGCTTCTCCAGACCGAATTTTTCATTTGCCTCCATGCCCTGTAAATAGGTGAGCAAAAATGCCTCACTGACCTTCAGGTTCAGGAATCCGGGGGCTACTGCCACCACTTCGGAAAATACCTTGCTGTCTTTTAACTGCTCTGCCACGTCGTTTGCGATCATGATGGGGGCTTTTTTATACAGCTTGGCTCCCGCCATGGCGCCGTTACACTGATATTCGCACAGGTCAGGACGGTTGGAAAGCATTACTTTTCCTAAGCTTCCGTCATAGCCTGCTGCGGTAAATGCCTGCTGCATTTCCTCTGTCAGCATTTCTAAAAATTTCTTCATGTCAGTCAATCCTCATACCTTTCAGTAATCTGCTGGTATTCCGTTACTTCCTGTAATGTACCGGAATATCTTGTGCAGTCACAATTTCTATCTCTCACGCTTCTGCGCTGTTTTCAATATTTCTACTATATCCTAAAATTCCTCATCCCGCAAGACGCAATTACGCATTTGCGATCTGTGCTTCCCGCTCCGCCTTGGAAAAGGCACAACCGCAGTAATTCTGCCGGTACAGCTCATACTCCGCGGACAATTCGATGGATCTCTTATAACCGTTCTTTTTCTTGAAATCCGAAGGCAGCCAGGAAATCGCATATTCCCCGGAAATTGCCTGCCCGATCTCATTGATCTTCGCCGCATTTTTCAAGGGGCTGATAGTCAGGGTCGTGGCAAAATAGTCATATCCGCCGGCCTGTGCCAGTTCCGCGGTCTTACGCAGTCGCAGATCGAAGCAGCGGAAACACCGCTCTCCTCCTTCGGGACAGTTCTCGTACCCCTTCGACATCTCATAAAAACGCTCCGGTTCATAATCTCCCTCCACGATGTCGATGGGCCATCCTTTTTCTTCTTTATTATAAGCGGCGATCAGGCGCTTCTGCTCCGCCACACGCTTCTGATATTCTTCCGAAAACGAAATATTGGGATTATAATAAAATACCGTAATCAAAAAATAACGGCACAGATATTCCAGACAATAACTGCTGCAGGGTGCGCAGCAGCTATGCAGAAACAGGCGGGGCGGCCGGTAATCCGGCGCTGCCTCGCCCTTCTCCTGTAAGGTATTTAAAATTTTCTCTAATTCTTTCTGATAATTTACCTGGTTCATACGGTTCTCTTTCCGGCAATACTCTCGCAGTGCCCATTGCCTGCGCTCATTATAGCATACTTCACCGGACAATCCGCAATATTTTTTACGCAAATCATCCACTATGCCGGACAGATCATCCATTTTCACAAGGCACATTCACACAATTACAACAGATAAAATCCGGCGCTGCCCCCGGGCACGGTAACCTTTCCACCTGCAAATGTTGCTTCGCCGCCGAAGGTATACAGAGCTTCCTTCACCGCACAGTCTCCGTCAAAGCTGACCTCTCTGTCCGCCGGATTGATGATAACAAGGATCTTCTCCTTGTCGTCGCTGCGCAGATACGCCAGAGGATACTGCTTTTCCTCCGCATAGACGAACTCGATCTCTCCACGGCTCTGCAATGCGCTGTGCGCCTGACGGATATCGATCAGTTTCCGGATCTCATGGTACAGGGAATCCGGATCTGCCATCTGCGCCTCTACCGTGGGACGGTCTGCGGACTCATCCTGTTTGACATAGAGCTTTTCCTTCGGTGCCGCACTGAAACCGGCGTTGGTGGTATGATCCCACTGCATGGGCGAGCGGGAACCGGTACGTCCGTAACCGCCCTCTACAGAATGCAGATTTTCCACATAGCGCATACCGATCTCATCGCCATAATATAAGAAAGGTGCACCGGGCATGGACAGGAGGAATGCAAATGCCACCTTTAACTCCTCCCCATGAATGCTTCTCGCCAGACGATCCATATCGTGGTTGCCGGAGGGAATACAGATCAGACCTTTGCGCTGTGCCTTTTCATAATTTTCCTTGTATTTCTCTACGAAGGCTGCCACATCCCCTTTACCTCTTCCGGAGAAGAAAGGCTCCTCGCAGCGGAACAGATCGTTATAATGAGACGGTCCGAAATGAAGTAAAAAGTCCATATGGAAGCCGCCCTGCAGGGACTTGTCCGGTTCTCCCCATTCGGATACCAGCACTGCCTCTGGGAACTCCGCATCCAGGAACGCTCTTACCTTTCTCCACAGAGCAATGTTTCCCTTGCCGTCCTCATCGTTTTTCACCAGAGAACCTGCCATATCCACACGGAAGCCGTCACAGCCCATGCCGATCCAGAACCGCATGACATTTTCCATCTCTGCAAGCGTTGCCTTAGGCCCCGGATCATCGGGATCCTGCTGCCAGTCCTGTGTCTTTTTATAAAATCCGTAATTGAGTGCCGGCTGGTGTGCGAAAAAGTTCACGATCACAGAGCCCTCTCTCTCGGAGATACCGCACAGACTTCCCATGTTCTCAAGCTGTCCCCAGGTGCTGTCGGTCCAGATATAACGGTCGGTAAATTCATTGCGGTCTGCCTTACAGGACTCCTTGAACCAGGGATGTGCCACGGAGGTATGTCCCGGCACCAGATCTAACAGGATATGCATGTCCCGCTTGTGTACTTCGCAAAACAGACGCTTCAGATCCGCATTGGTGCCGTATCTGGGAGCCGCCTGATAATAGTCCGCCACGTCATAGCCCGCATCTCCGAAAGGTGATGCAAAACAGGGATTCATCCAGATCGCATTACATCCCAGTTCCTTAATATAATCCAGCTTTTCTATAATACCCTGAAAATCACCGATGCCGTCACCGTTGGTATCCAGAAAAGACTGGGGATAAATTTCATAAAAGATTGCATTATCAAGCCACTTTGCCATGTTTTTGCTCCTTCCCTTTTCTTCACGTTTCTTATAAAAAACGTTTTCCGTTATTTTCTTTTACCATACCACAGAATGGCTACTTGTACAACCGGTAAAAATCTTCTATAATGAAATATCAGGGGCAAAAGCCTGAAACCACAATAAGAATGAGGTCTATCATGTTAACACAAAAAGTAAGCACCATCGATGAACTCTTGCAGTTCGTAGGCAGTCTACGCGAAAAGCACGGCGTCCGCCTCTGGTTCCGCGGGGAAGAGAACGCAGATCTGACTCTGATCCCTTCCATCCAACGAAGCCAGAAAAGACTGGACTCCGAACGCTATATTGCCAATGATTTCTATATCCGGGCGAGACAGATCCTTGACAATCCGCCTGATAAGCACAATTATGCCGGCTGGGTATCCCTGATGCAGCACTACGGTCTGCCCACGAGGATGTTAGACTGGACCCAGTCTCCCCTGATTGCCGTATTTTTCGCCACAGAGACTTACAGAGAGACTCCAGACACCGACGCCTGCGTCTGGGTACTGACACCGGGTCTGTTGAACGAGAAGGAAGGCTTCGGCAACTGCATCTATCCCATTGATGCAGACACCACACAGGAAATGCTACTGCCCGCCTTCAAACACAACCACCACAATCCGGAATTGAAAAACAAGATCCTGGCCTGCAGTTCCACGGAGAATAACCTCCGCATGTACTCCCAGTACTCCAACTTCACCGTACATAACTCTCTGGAACGTCTGGAAGATATCTGCGATGAAAATATGCTGTATAAGATCATTATTCCCTCCGGGCGGAAACAATACTTTATAGAAAGCCTGCGGGTATTCGGCATCTCCGAAAGCTTCGTATACCCCGACCTGGATCATATATCCAGTGATTTGAAGGACTCCTATGGGATTTAGATTCATTAATTAAGAAAGGAAATATACACATGAAAATCGTATTACAGCATCTGACCAAGAAATTCCCCGCCCGCGGTCCTGTCCGCGGCAGGAAAAACCGCGAAGATGTCATTGCCGTAAATGACTTCGACTTCGAGATCCCCGACGGCAAACTGATCGGACTCTTAGGTCCTTCCGGCTGTGGCAAAAGTACTGCCCTGAATCTGATCTGCGGTTTACTCAAACCCACCGAGGGCAAGATCTTTTTCGGGGAAGATGATGTCACCGGACTTCCGCCCGAGAACCGCGGTGTCGGCATGGTGTTCCAGAACTATGCCCTCTATCCCCATCTCACCGTGGAGAAAAATATTCAGTTCCCCTTAGAGAACCTGAAGGGTGCCGACAAACTTTCCAAAGAAGAAATGAGTAAGCGCGTACTGGAAGCGGCGAAGCTGGTACAGATCGATCACCTGTTGGAACGCAAACCCAATGAACTCTCCGGCGGTCAGCAGCAGCGTGTTGCCATCGCCAGAGCTTTGGTCAAGCTGCCCAGAGTACTTCTCTTAGACGAGCCCCTTTCCAATCTGGATGCCAGACTCCGTCTCCAGACCAGAGAAGAGATCCGCAGGATCCAGCAGGAGACACAGATCACCACCATCTTCGTTACCCACGATCAGGACGAAGCCATGAGCATCTCCGATATGATCGTCGTTATGAAGGACGGTATCGTGCAGCAGATTGGCAAGCCCCAGAACGTATACGATGATCCCGTGAATCTGTTCGTTGCAAAGTTCCTCGGCACACCTCCCATCAATGTATTTTCCGGTGAGGTAAAAAATGAGCAGTTATACATCGGCTCCGAGGCTGTCCTGTCCACTCCAGGAGTAGCGGATCAGTCCGTACATGTGGGCATCCGCCCGGAAGGCTTCGTCTTAAAAGAAGACGGACCGCTCTCCTGTGACCTGGTGCGTCTGGAAGTCATGGGCCGGGATGTGAGTATTGTTTCCACCCATGAGAAATCCCAGAACGTTACCATCCGTTCCATCATTGATGCGGACGAAGGCAGATCTCTTCCCACCGGGAAAGTACATTTTGCCTTAAAGCCCGCAAAAGTATTTCTCTTTAGTACCGACACCGAAGAACGCATCCGTTTCTAGAAAGGCAGATATCCTATGGAAAAGCAAAATCTGAAAGCCTGGCTCTATCTCCTGCCGGCATTCCTGTTCCTGGGTGCTTTTATGATCTATCCTCTCATCGACGTATTCGTGTACTCCTTTGAAGAGGGTTACAATTCCGCATCCCAGACCTTTTACGGCGTAGGAATGTACAATTACTCCTATGTGCTCCACGATCCGTACTTTTTACAGGCATTGAAAAATACCTTCATTCTGGTCATCATCACCGTTCCGGTCTCCACCGGACTGGCGCTTTTGATCTCCGCTGCCTTAAGCTCCATCAAACCGCTGCGGGATCTGTTCCAGACCATATTTTTCCTGCCCTATGTGACCAATACTCTGGCGGTCGGTCTGGTCTTCATGATTCTTTTCAAAAAGACCCCTTACTCCGACGGTCTGATCAATCTGCTGATTCAGTTTTTCGGCGGCAGCTCCGTGGATTTCATCGACGGACCCTACTGGGCGAAAATGTTCGTGCTGTGCTTTTACACCATCTGGATCGTTATGCCTTTTAAGATTCTGATCCTGACCAGTGCTCTCGCCAGTGTGAACCCCATGTACTACAATGCGGCAAGAGTGGACGGCACTTCCCGTTTCCGGATGTTCACCAAGATCACACTGCCCATGATCTCCCCCATGGTATTCTACCTGATCATCACCGGCTTTATCGGCGCATTCAAAGCCTACAGTGATGCCGTGGCGCTGTTCGGCACGAACTTAAATGCCGCAGAGATGAATACCATTGTCGGCTACGTCTACGATATGCTCTACGGTGACAGCGGCGGCTATCCTTCCTATGCTTCCGCAGCGGCGATCCTGCTGTTTGCCATCGTCCTGACCATCACCTGCATCAATCTGCTGGTCAGCAAAAAGCATGTCCACTATGTATAGGAAAGGAGGTCTTTGTGATGTCTGATGTTACATCTGATTATGAAAAAATCGAGAAACGCACCCGGATCCGCGGCAATATCCGCAATGGGATCGTCTACTTTTTTCTGTGTCTGTGGGCACTGATCGTACTGTTCCCTTTTTACTGGATGGTACTGACCTCCGTAAAAAGCTACGGCTCCTATAATGCAGAATATATTCCGAAGTTTTTCACCCTGTCTCCCACTTTGCAGAACTACGTGGACGCTTTTACCACTGTTTCTCTGGGAAGATACCTGTGGAACACTTTGTTTTTCACCGTGGTCACCACTGCCATCATGCTGGTGGTCATCACCCTGGCAGCCTTCGCTTTTGCAAGGTTGAACTTTGCCGGAAAAGATCTGATCTTTACGTTATTTTTATCTCTGATGATGATTCCCAATGAACTGGTGGTCATTACGAATTTCACTACCATCACGAATCTGGATCTGCGCAATACCTTCACCGGTCTGATCCTGCCTTCCGTGACTAGCGTATTTTATATCTATCTGCTGCGGGAGAATTTCGCACAGATTCCGGACGAGCTGTATTATGCCGCCAAGGTAGACGGTACTTCCGATCTGCGATATCTGCGCAAGGTCATGGTGCCCATCTGCAAACCCACGCTTATCACCATCGTGATTCTGAAGGTTATTGAATGCTGGAACTCCTATGTGTGGCCCAGACTGATCACCGATGATCCGGATTACTATCTGGTATCCAACGGCATCCAGGAGATCCGTGAGAATGGTTTCGGCAGAGAGAACATCCCCGCCATGATGGCTGCGGTGGTCGTGATTTCCGTTCCTCTGGTGGTGTTGTTCCTCGTATTCCGTAAAAAAGTCATGGCAGGCGTTGCCAGAGGAGGTACCAAAGGATGAGTCGATTCAGCAAAAAACTGGCATTATTATGTGCCGTGGGCACTCTGTCTCTGTCCCTGACCGGCTGCCATGGTTCGAAAGGCCTGCCGGAATTCACTGTTCCTGAGGAATTCGATACTTCCAGGAACTATGAGATCACCTTCTGGGCGAAAAATGATACCAACAAAACCCAGACGGAAATCTACAAGAAAGCCATTGCGGATTTTGAAGCCCTGTATCCCAATATCACGGTGAACCTGAATCTATACACGGATTACGGCAAAATTTACAACGATGTCATTACCAATATTTCCACCAATACGACACCCAATGTCTGCATCACCTACCCGGATCACATTGCCACCTACCTCACCGGGCAGAATACCGTAGTTCCTCTGGATGACCTGTTTGCCGATGAAAAATACGGTCTGGGCGGCACGGAGCTTGCCTATGACGGTCCTGCCAGAGAAGAAGTCATTCCTCAGTTTTTGAATGAATGCTCCATCGACGGTCATTACTATGCCGTTCCTTACATGCGTTCCACCGAGGCCTGCTACGTGAATAAGACCTACGTGGAAAATCTTGGATATACTCTGCCGGATGTACTGACCTGGGACTTCATCTGGGAAGTCTCCGAGGCTGCCACCGCACAAAATGCGGACGGCACCTATGTAGTCAATGGGCAGAATGTACTGATCCCGTTTATCTACAAGTCCACCGACAATATGATGATCCAGATGTTAAAGCAAAAGAACGCAGGATATTCCACGGCTGACGGCAGCATTGAACTTTTCAACGATACTACCACGGATCTCCTGTATGGTATTGCCGGACATGTAAAAAGTGGTGCTTTTTCCACCTTCAAGATCTCCGGTTATCCTGCGAACTTCCTGAATGCCGGGCAATGTATTTTCGCCATTGATTCCACCGCCGGAGCCACCTGGATGGGTACGGACGCTCCGCTGTCGGATATCAGCGAGGATTCTCTGGTGCAGTTTGAGACCGCCGTGCGGATGATTCCCCAGTTTGACCCGGAACATCCCGAAATGATCTCCCAGGGTCCTTCCGTCTGCGTCTTCAATAAATCAGACTCCCAGGAAGTACTGGCATCCTGGCTGTTTGCCCAGTATCTGCTCACCAACGATGTGCAGATTGCTTATTCCGAGACAGAAGGCTATGTACCTGTAACCTCTAAGGCACAGAACTCCGCAGAGTATCAGGATTATCTGTCCGAATGCGGTGCGGATAACAGTACGCATTATGCGGTGAAAATTGAGGCTTCCAAACTGTTGCTTGACAACGTAGACAACACCTTCGTTACACCGGTATTTAACGGTTCCGCATCCTTACGTGATGCCTCCGGACAGTTGATTGAAAACGTGGTGAAGTCCACCCGCAGAAAAGAGACTGTGGATGATACCTACATACAAAAGCTTTACAGCGATGTAGAAAGCCTGTACCGTCTCGGTCAGGGAAGTGATGCCTCCTTCGGCAAAAAGGAACTGGGTGCCATGCCCCGGGCTTCCGTGATCCTGTTAAGCACACTTGCAGTCACCTGGGTTCTGATCCTCCTGTATGTAGGGCGGGAATATTTAAAAAACAGAAAGAAGTAATTTTTCAGCCCCATTCGTAAGATAATATCTGGTGGTATTATCCTGCGCATGGGGCTCTTTTTGCAAAAAGCCTTGATTTATCTTACGTTTCAGGTATAATGGAACTGTTCGGTGTCTGAATGCGCCGGATAAATTGAGGAGATGTCTGTGTATCTGCACAGACCCATATGCGCCACAAGCGCAGGAATGGAGGATTATTATGAAAAAGAAGACACTTGCATTAACCATGGCTATGGCTCTGGTTCTGTCTCTCGCTGCATGTGGAAACAGCAATGCAGACGTTGCTGCTGAATCTACCGCTGCTGCCACCACCGAGGCTGCTACTACCGAAGCCGCTACTACCGAAGCCGCTGCTACGGAAGCTTCTACCGAGGCTGCTGAAGCTGTTGCTGATGAGAAGTCCGAGGGTGTTATGACCTACGAAGAGTACATGGCTGCTGATCTCGATTCCGAAGTTGTGATCGAGGCTTATGTTCAGGCTAAACAGTCCTGGTGGGAAGATAAGGCTACCCTGTACACCCAGGATCAGGATGGTGCTTACTTCATCTACAATTCCGTATGTTCCGAAGAGGATTATGCTAAGCTGGTACCCGGTACCAAGATCAAAGTAACCGGTTATAAGACCGAGTGGTCCGGTGAAGTAGAGATTGCTGAAGGTGCTACCTTCGAGATCGAAGAGGGCAGCTACATCGCTCCCGTTACCGATGTGACCGATCTGTTAGGTACTGATGATCTGATCAACTATCAGAACCAGTTCGTAGCTTTCAAGGGTATGACTGTAGAAGCCAGCCAGGATGCCACCGGCAATGATGTTGCTTTCCTGTACAACTACGATGGTTCCGGTGAAGACGGTAACGACCTGTACTTCAACGTTTCTCTGAATGGTCAGACCTATACCTTCACCGTTGAGTCTTATCTGTGCGACAACACCACCGATGTTTACAACGCTGTAAAGAACTTAAAGATCGGTGACACCATCGATATGGAAGGTTTCCTGTACTGGTACGAAGGTGTGAACCCTCACATCACTTCCGTGACTGTGAAGTAATTTCATCAGATATTAAGCTATATTGACAATAAAAAGAACTGGCTTCCCAGGAAGACAGTTCTTTTTTATTGTCCACTTATATGCTTTACTTATCTGTTGCCAGGTACACCTGCGCATACCTATCTTCTCTCTGCCTGTCGGAATTCTTCTGCCTCCATCAGCGTCTCAGCGATCTCCTTCTCTGGCTCTACTATCTATGCGAAGTGATCAGCCTTTATTTTCTGCTCTCCAGCCATTGTTTCGCGATTTGGAATCCCTCCATGGGAACGCAGAATCGCTGATCTCTAGGCGGCTGCAATGCGGCATCCAGTTCCTCCATATCGAACCACTCCACACTCTCCACTTCCTCTTTTTGCAGGATAAGCTTCGCAACATCTACCGGCTTAGTGTACATATAGACGAATGCAACCTCGTTGTCCCGAAACATTTTTCCATGAAATTCCTTTTCGTATTGAATATCAAAGCATCCGGCGAATTGCAGCTCCTCTTTAGATGCCTGGATTCCCAGTTCTTCGTAAAGTTCCCGTATTGCAGATTCCTCCGGCTCGTCCCCCGCCTGAATATGTCCGGCGGAAGAAGTATCGAACCTCCCCGGAAAGCTGTCTTTTTCTGCAGAGCGTTTCTGCAATAACAACTGTGCCTTCCCATCCTGTTCTCTTATGATCCAGATATGGGCAGTTCTGTGACGGATACCCTTTTCATGCGCTTCCGTGCGTTCTATGATCTTCCCTGTGGGAATGCCTTTTTCATCTACGATGTCAAAAAATTCCATGGTGTTATGGCTCCTTTGTGTTTCTTTGTAGTCCTCTGGGTTTCTTTTGGTCACCTTGGGTTGCTTTGGGTTTCTTTGGGGCTCTTTGGGTCTCTTTGTAGTCCTCTATATTTCTGTGTTAATTCATCTGTACTGCCATTGTACGAAGTTCTGCTCCGATATTGCCGCCTGCTCCTTCGATGGTCTGTGCGATGATGACCGCAGCGATATCGATAGCTACTGTCTTTCCCTTCTAAGGTCTAATACCATCAGATCAAAATCGTAGTATTCCCCGTCGATCTTAAAATACGCCGGCGAGGTCCCGATTTTCCGGAAGCCATATTTCTCATAGACATGAATAGCTCGTATATTATCGCTTCGAACTTCCAGATTGATCAGTTCTATCGTATGTTCTTTTGCATACATAATGCATTTTTGTAACAGCGCCCTGCCAATTCCCTGCCCCCATTCCGACTTGACCACAGAGATTCCGAATTCGGCGCGGTGGCTCATCCTTCTGGAAAATCCGCTTAGACTGGCATCTCCGATAATCTCTCCATTTTTCCATACTACATAGAGAACGGAATGTTCCTCCTTATTTATATTCTGTATAAATTTCTCTTCCTCTTCTGTCGAAATAGGAAGCCCTTCTTTTCCAAAGGACAGATAATCTGTCTCTCCACCTACCTGCGCTAAATATGCGATGATCTTCTCCGCATCTTCCGGCGTAGCTTCTCTGATATCAAATTCTTCCATAGCTGCCTCCAGCCCTTCTGTCATCTGTTAATAGATCTGACTTGCAATCGTATTAAAACCTGCACCAATACTTCCATCCAGCTGCTCCAGCGCATGTGCGGTCAATCTTCCGCAATCACAATAGCTGCCACAATGATTATCCTGCCGATCAGATGTTGGTATTCTTTCATGCTGATTTTCTTTTATTCTGGTTTTCACCATTTCATAAAATTATATACTTTTATTCGTAATCAAAAATGGTCTTAGTCTGAATATACTTCCCGTACCTTGCCTTCCATTCCTGATGGGTCGCAGAAGCATCGTACACAGGCAGCGCCTCCGGATCCATCTCCATTTCGATCATCAGGTCATGACGGTTCGGTCTCGGCGTCACATTTTCATAAATGTTCACCGTATGAACGCCTTCTATCTGCTTCGTCCGATTGAAGATCTTCTTGATGTCCGCAAGCATCTCCCTGCTCGCCGCATCCTCCCGGTTCCATATATTCTCTTTAAATTTTACAATGATCAGGTGCTTCATTTTGCATATCCCCCTTATTTTACTATTACTGATATGTTTTATCCTACCACGGCATCCCATTTGCTACAACCAAAATATTCCTGCAAGATCATTTCTACTTTGTCTGCATTCAGAGGACACTGCTTTGTTTCATAGGTGAGAATCAGATTTACCGAAGGAATGATACCATGTCGGCAATATAGCTTTATTTTGTCACAAGCATGATTGCAATAATCCGGATTATCCATCATCCCAAAGTGCTCCCAATAGAAATATTGTCCCGTAAAGGGATGTCGCATCACGAAGTCCGGATATAACATTATTCCATCCAAAATCAGTTTTTCTTCATAGTGGAATGGTATTTTGTTTTGATATAGTGCTCTGTCAATAATTGCTTCTGATTTAGACCGCAACATCTTCCCATGCGTTCCTTGTACCAATAAATTTTCCGGATGCTTTGTACATTTTTCATAGGGTTCCTCCTGCCACCGCTCTAGTTCCTTATCCAATGGTCTGAAATTCTTAGCCAGCAATTTTCCATATTCCGGATGATTTAATAGATGTTCGGAGTTTATTTTAATCTTGTCTGTCTTCTTCAAGTAGGCTTCCCATCCCGCTGCTTCACTCTCCAATTCCTTTTTTCTATACTCATAGTATTTCTTCAATGCCAGTATTTCTGCCTGATTTCTTTCGGTTTTCGGAAGATAGCGTATTCCATTTTCCTCTTTTACTTTCCATTTGTAGCGGTTTTCATTTTTGAAGCATTGCAATTCTCCTTGCGGAAATTTTTTGTCCAATTTTGTTATCTTTTCTAATTCCTTATTAATTTCTTCTATTCTGTTTTGTATATTTTCGCGTGTAGTTTTCACTTTTCCTCCTTCTGCACACTGGCTTCTTGATTTCCCCGGGGCTTATTCTTACTTTTCTTTCTCCTACGCCCCGGCTTCTTGACTTCTCCGGGGCTTATTCTTACTTTTCTTCCTCTCACGCCCCAACTACCTAGAACCCCAACGGCTTATTTTCTTCTCAGATACCCTTGCAACCGGTTTCCGTGACTGTCGACAGTTACTGTCAGGGCTCCATAGTCAGTGGTGAGGTACCAGGGGACCTTAGCATCTTCCAGGCGCTGTAGCGTCGCGGCATGGGGATGGCCATAGGAATTGTTACGACCACAGGAGATAATGGCGGCAGCGGGGCCGGCGGCGGCAAGGAACTCAGAACTGGTGGAATAGCCTGAGCCGTGATGCGCTACCTTCAGGATGTCTACCTTGAAGCCACCTTGTCTCCGTGATTCCCACAACTCCTGCTGTTCTCGCGGTTCCTGCGATTCCTGCAATTTCCGCGCATTCTGCAAAGCCCGTGATTCCTGCGCTACCCGTAACGTCTTCGCTTCCTGTAACGTCTTCAACGTCTGCAATTCCTGTGTCAGCTGCTGCTCCCCTTCGCCTTCCACATCCCCTGTCAGGAGAATGCTTAGCTTCCCGGCACCCACGCCGAAGTTTTTCCTTTCACCGGTATCACCATGACCGGTTCTCTCACCAGTAACTCCGGCAGCAAAGCTGCCGTTCTCACCGTAAACTTCGCTAGCAGCTCTTCCGCCCTCTCCACTTGCTTCCATCCCCTCTGCCGCGCCCCACTTCACTGCTTTCGCAAATACCTCCACGTAGAAGCATTCCGAATAGGCATTGGCATCCGCAAGGGTCGTATTCTCCTCCGGGTGCAGACACCGCAGCCGGAGTCGACTATCCCTGATCTCATCGCCACATTTTATGTAACTTACCGGTACTACGGCATATTCCGCGGCAACAAGCAATTTTTCAAAAGCCTCCCTGCGCTCCGCTTCCGTAATCGCAGGCAGAAACATCTGCTCCACGGTAATTCCCCATTCTCCACCGTTCTCCAGCAGTTCCAATATGCCATTCATATGGTCTTCATCTGGGTGCGATACAAACACACCGCGTAGAGACTGGATTCCCCGGCTCTTGAGATAAGGCTTCAACACATATTCACCGATTTTCCTCCGACTGGTACTGCCGCAGTCAAAAAGATATGCCCCCTGCCCGGTCTCCACCACGATACCGTCTCCCTGTCCCACGTCCAGAAAAGTCACACGGCTTCCCCGATCAAAATTGCCGGTCAGTAAACCAACTATTAATACTAAAATCATTGCGGCTACAATTCGGCACATAACTCCGTTCCTATATGTCATCACTCCCTGCCATGTATACCAAAAATTTGCTAAAACATGTCGCCATCTGGTGGGACATATTTCAGAGTACCTGTCAGAATGCTGCATCTTTTTTCTGTTACTCTCTCTTTTTCTACCCCTACCGCTATCATCCACTCCGCGTGTTTCCCGACGCTGCCTTTCTCTTTCAGCGCGGTGTCCGTCTCCATGATTATTTTCCGCCACATAAGCTGCATAAAGTCTTTGCCGCTTCCATTTTTCCGCATAATTCCTGCCAATGATCAACACAAATAGCCCACTATAATAAACGATCATCTGCCACTTTGCCGGGCGGCCCACGCACCATACCGCTCCCGGCAGTTCTCCGAACCGTTCGCAGATCCATTCATACCACCACAGGATCAGACAATCCACCGTCCCTGCAATTCCCAGTCCCGGAATCAGTGACAGGATTCCCCCTGCCATCACCACACTCATAAAGGGCAACACCAGCAGGTTCAATAATACCGAGTAGACAGGGATCTCATAAAAAAACCAGAGCTGTATGGGCAGCGTAAAAAGAATAACTCCGGCACTGGCGGCAAAACCGCTTTTAAGTGCTGACACCATGCGCCAAAGCCTTTCATACACCACCTTCCGCCAGCCTTCCCGGTACTTGTTCCTCTCGTAAGCGGAATCACCCAGAATATCTGTCACGGTCAGAAGCCATGCCGGTACTCTAAAACCGTTCCCCCCGTTTCCCAGTCTCCTCTGTTCCGTGTCAAATTCAGACCTCTCACCAAATCCGCTCTTCCCGTCAGTCCTCTTTTTCTCTGCAAAGCCTAATGCCTCACCAAGTCCGCGCTTCCCGTCGGCCCTCTTTTTCTCTTCAAGCCCTGCCACCACGCCACTGGCCGTTTCCACACCGGCATTATCTTCCCTACCATCCCCGGCAAACACCGGTGTCAACAAGCAGATCCCCAGCACCGCCCCAAAAGACATCAAAAAGCTCACATCCCCAAGCCGCTCCGGTTGCTGCAACACCAGCAATGCCGCCAACAGCCCCACACCTGTCAGCATATCGTAAGTCCTTCCCACGAATATCCCCAACATCTGCAGCAGATACATTCCTATGGCACGGCTGGCGGATACACTCATGCCCACCATCATACCGTACAGAAGCAGTGTCATGGCACCTCCCGCTGCTGCCACTCTGACCGGAGCCCCCAGTCTCTTAAGCAGCCGGTAGCATCCCATCCCCAGCAAAGTAATATGCAGCCCTGAAATGCTTAAGATATGGGCGATCCCATTCCTCTGGTACAGCGCCTTTACCTCCGCATCCAGTTCTTCCTTCTCCCCCAGCAGTAATGTCTGCATAACGGAAGCCTCTTTCTCCGGGAATACCTTTGCCAGTCTGTCGTGTAATCTCCTTCGAAAGGCAAACAACTTTTCTCTCAAAAAGCTATAATCCTCCTCCGCTGCCAGAACCTGTGCTTTCCGCACTCTGCCACCGATGCCCTTTCCCGCAGAATAGGCCCGCACGTCAAATTCCCCGTGATTGGTCGCAGCATCGAAGTGCGAAAAAAAGCCTTCCAGAACAATATGCTGGCCCAGTCTCAGGCTCTGTACCTCCTGCGTGTTTGTCAACTCACATTGTAATTTTCCAGAATAGGAATATTTTAGATCGTTTTGAATAATAGAAATTGATTTCAGAATAATCGTTTCAGAAGTTCTTGTGTCTATCCGTCCCGTGATCCTCACCGGACTTCCGTCAGGCGGCAGTACGCCGGCATCCCCGGTGTCTGCCCCCGTCAGTATTCTTCCTATGGCGAGCACTATCACGAGACACAGACACGCCATAAAAAGCGGTCGTCTCATTAAGCTCCCTTCCGCAGGCAATCCCGCCTGCCCACAGTCAGGACTGTTCCGACAGTCCAACGCAAAAACAGTCCTGTCCCGCATAAATTCAAAATTTACTGTTCCAAAGTCGTTACATAATCCAGATTCCATTCAAAAGTGGAATTGCTGAAGGTAGATGGCACTTCGCCGTTGACCAGGATCTGTACTTTATTGATATTATCCAGTTCCACCAGGGAATTCACGATGGAGTAAACTGCTACCTCCGTGGAAACATTGTTCACCACGGTCAGGAAGCTGGAATCCAGATTCACATAGCAGATGCCATCTTTGGTCAGGATATTGATGATCTTGGTCTCCGGATTGATTACCGGGTACAGACCCTCAATCTGTCCGCTGGGTCCCGCGATCAGTTCCTCCACCACGAATCGCTCCAACGGAGTATTGGTGGAATAATGCTTTTCTCTGTAGGCCGCGATCAGCTTATCACCGTCTGCATTGGCAAAATACAGCTTTACCTTCACCAGTTCATAGGTGTTGATCTCGTTACCGTCATTATTGATGAACTGCTCGGCATTCATCCAGCCTACCAATTCCCCTGCATTGTCATATAACTGACTGCCTTCCACAGTAATCGTCACATATTTCACATTGGACAGCTGCGTCAGTGTCCTTACAACGGCCGCCCGCACCAGTACTTCTGTGGTGACCGAAAGTTCGGAATATGCCTTATCCACATTGATCACAAGTTTTCCGTCTTCCACTTCATAATCCAGAACCTGAAATCCCATGTCAAAAGGAGCCTTATATTCCAGCTTTTCCGGGGTGGTGGAGAGAAATGTCATGGTCTCTTCCAACTGTTCCTCCGGTGTCTTGGTGTTCAGATACTGGTCATGAACCTCAACCTTCGTCTCTGCGGTATTTACATAATACACCGATATCTTTTTGCCGGTCTCCGGCTCTCTCGTGCCACAGCCGGTCAGGACTGCCAGCAACATCAGAAGCATACCGGTCAAAACATATTTTTTAACTCTCTTCATAACTACACAATCTTTCTTACAACAGCTCCGTCTAAGAGGCGATATATGTCAGCGGGATCTTCACCAGGAAACAGGAGCCCTGCCCCTCGGTACTCGTCACCGTAAGGGATCCCTTGTGCATCAGGACGGCGCTCTTGGTGATCGCCAGTCCCAGTCCCGTTCCGCCGATCTCTCTGGAATGAGACTTGTCCACACGATAGAATCTCTCGCAGATATGTGCCAGATCCTCCTCCGGGATACCGATTCCGGAATCACTGACTTCAAAGGTAAAATACTGATGATCCGCATCCAGTATCACCTTCACCCAGCCATGATCCTTATTGTATTTGATGGCATTCTCCACCAGATTCGTCATGATCAGGGTCATCTTGACTTCATCCACCTCTGCCACCACAGGACGGACGCTTTCAAATACCACTTCCACATCCTTCTTCCGGGCGATGGGCCGCAGTCTCTTTAAGATCAGTTCCGTCAGATCATTGATGTTCAACGATACAATATTCAGATCCTGTACCTTTTTATCCATTTTTACCAGTGCCAGCAGATCCGTAATGATCTGGTTCTCTCTGTCAATCTCGGAAGCAATGTCTTCCATGAATTCTCGATACAGCTCCGCCGGTACATTTTCCTGTGCTAGCAGGGAATCCGACAATACCTTGATGGATGTCATGGGTGTTTTCAACTCGTGGGACACATTTGCCACAAATTCCTGTCGGGAATCGTCCAATGCCTTCATCCGCTTCAACAGCTGGTTGAACGCATCTACGATATGTACGGTCTCCACATAATCTGGCACAGAGATCGTCTCATCACTGAAGCCTTCCTTTACCGCATTGATGGCCTGTGTGACTCTGTTGAAAGGTCTCGTCAAAGCTCTGGACAGTATGATAGCCAGTGCCAGGATTGCCACCATCATGATCACTTCCAGAATGTACGCCTTACGATTCAGCACTTCCTTGGCATTTACGATACTGTCATTGGAAATGCTGGTCAGCATAACGCCCCGGATGGCATCCGGATTCCTTTTTCCGTTTTCGTCCGTAGTGTTTGCCGTGGTATCCATGATGGGAGTGGTCATTTCTATGTAACCGTGCTCCGGATCATAATGGGAAATGTTTTCCCCCTGAAAACATTTGATGACCTCCTCGGAAATGATGGTCTTTCCTTCACTGATGCCGTAGGTATCTTTTTCCACCTTGAAATTCTTGTTGATGATCATAACGCGGCCTTCATACAGATTGGACAGCATCTCCAGTTCCGCATTGATGACTTCTCTGGAATTGCCGGTGTCCTCTCTGACACCATGGCTGCTTAAATAATTGTTGCTGATCAGATGATTGGCCAGGATCATCAACTGGTTCTGTACCACTGTGGTCCGCTGTTCCACCGCCAGATCCTCGTAATTACTCACGATACCATGGCGCATGGCAATACAAGGCACCAGGCCGATCACCAGCGTCAGCAGGAATATCCTCGCCCGCAGACTTCGAAGCGCGATCATGCTCTCCAGCTTTTCCCATATAGTTGCAAAACGTTCTTTATTCCATTTTTTCACAGTATAAAAACCTCAGTTCCGAACCTCTCCACGCCATTCACAAAACCGCACGATAAATCGTGCTCTCCGCTGCTTCGCAGCTACTTTTGTTCATTTGCGTGGCGGTGGCTCTATCCGAGCCACCTTCAAAGATAAGAGAAATGGATTCTTACATGCAAGCATGGCGAATCATTTCCTCTTATCTTTGCCGGTTCTCATAGTCTCACTTATTATTAAAGTAGTACCCGACGCCCCATTTGGTATGCACGTATCTGGGCTCGCTGGGATTGGACTCGATCTTCTCACGCAGTCTCCGGATATGTACATCCACTGTACGCACATCACCGGGATAATCCGTACCCCATACCAGCTTCAACAAATTCTCCCTGCTGTATACCTTGTCGGGATTCAGCATCAGAAGTTCCAGCACTTCGAACTCCTTGGCCGTCAGTCCGATCTCCCTGCCCTGGATGTAGGCTCTTTTGCCGTCACGATCCAGCTTCATATCGCCGCTTTCCAGAATACCGGTGTTCTCTGTGGTTCCTTTTTTCGGCTCCATTCTGCGGAAGATAGCTTTGATCCGGGCTTTCACTTCCAGAATGTTAAAAGGCTTGGTTATGTAATCGTCCGCGCCGTATTCCAGTCCCAGGATCTTATCCATGTCATCACCCTTGGCGGTCAACATGATCACCGGTACATTGGAAAATTCGCGGATCTGCTGGCAGACCTCAAAGCCGGTCAGCTTCGGCAGCATGACGTCCAGTAATATGATGTCATATTCCTTGTTATGCGCCATCTGCAATGCTTCCTCACCGTCATAAGCACAATCCACTTCCATGTTGTCCTGTTCCAGACTGAAACGGATTCCCTTCACGATCAGCTTCTCATCATCCACTACCAGCACTTTCTTGCCTGCCATCTTTCCTTAACCTCTCTATCCCTTACTTTTCTCTTCACGGTCCCGGCATAAGCCCTCATTGTACCGTGATCTTATCACACAATTTGTCATACGCGTTCTGTTTGATCCCGGATACCTTCATAATGTCTTCCTTCGTCTGAAAGGCTCCGTTTTGCTCCCGGTAGCGCACAATATCTGCCGCCCGGGAAGCTCCGATCCCCGGCAGCGCACACAATTCCTCCGCAGGTGCCGTGTTGATATTCACAAGTCCCTCCGCCATCGCTTTTACCTCGGCTTCCAGAGTCTCCGCTTCCTCCAACGTTGGAAAATACAGCTTCTGACCATCCGTCACCGTTTCCGCCAGATTCACATAAAAAGGATCCGCCTCCGCTGTCATACCTCCGACCAGTCGCAGGGCTTCCTCCGCTCTGCTGCCCTCCGGCACTTCCACGACTCCGGGATCCCGCACTGCGCCGCAGACATAGACATATATCATCTGCGGTTCAGCCTTTGCCGGTTCCTGCACTGTCACGCTGCTGCCTGCAGGCTCCGCTGCCTGTTCCACCGCTTCCAGTGAGGGAAATTCCGCCACATCTTCTCCGGATGGAATCAGCACAATGGCCTCATCCTTCCTCTGACAGCCGGTCATGAACATCACCAGACTGAAAAACATTCCGATCAAACCTGCATATTTTGTTTTAAAAAACCTTATCGAAAACATCATAGTCCCCTTTCCATTTTCCTGATTTCTTCACAAAATTTCAGGGGATTGCCTCTCTATGCTGTTAACTTTCATTGTACTGGAATCGCACGGAATTTACAAGCCGTTTTCGCATTTGTGGTAACGATTCAGAGCCCCTTCGCAAAATTGCCGCTACGAGGATAGCTCTGGATCATTTCCACTTGAAAATCACAATACCCACAATCGCCACGGCCATGCCGATGGCTTTCCGCCACTCCCAGGGCTGCTTCTCCACACCGAACCATCCGAACAGTTCGATAATATATGCTACAGCAAGCTGAGCGACCACAATAAGCATTACCGCTTTGGCCGGTCCCAGGGCATCCATACTGCGGATCACAGTGTAGGTGATAAAGGCTCCGATAGCCCCTCCCAAAAGCATATATCTGGGCTCCACCTGCGCTATCTTCAAGAATGAAGTCCGCTCCGTACACAGCCATGCCCCCAGACATACCAGCAATGCTGTAAACTGCACAAATGCACTGGCGGTCCAGATGCCGGTGGATTTCGTCACCTGGGTGTTGAACACTCCCTGGATGCTCATCAGCGCACCGGAAACTAAAGCAATCAAAAAACCGATCATAGGATTCTACCACCTTTTCTTTTTAGTAGTAGTCTATCCTGTGACCGGTTCGTTCATTCATATTTTATTGTAACAGTTTTAGTTCTCTGTACCACCTACCTGTCCGGCTATGGTCTCGTCCAGCTGCTGTACCAGAGTAGTCACGTCGTCACCGTTCCATACCTTGGAAAACAGTACTTCCAGCTGCATCCAGAAATTTCCCGTCTCTAGCATCTTCGGCAATGACACACTGTCCGCATACTCATCGGCAAAGATCATAAGCGCACCGTTGTCTGCATTCTCTGCCGCCTGAAGACTTGCCGGCATTTTGCCGGAGCGTTCATACAGGCCGTCCGCATATCCTTCTGCCAGATACGCTGCGAAGCAGTCCGCCAGTTCCTTGTGTTCCGAATAGCCGTTGATGACTGCCGCTCCCGTAACAGACAAAGATCTGCTCTGCAGTTCGGCGCTGACATCCGGCATACGGGCAATTCCGTAATTAAATGCAAGGCTGCCGTCCGCTTTTGCCTCTTCCAGCCGTTTGACCACATCCGTGGTTCCGATGGTGAACATGGTCTTGCCATCGATAAAGTCCTGGATCACAGAATCATAAGTCACCGTATCGGATTCAATAAAGAAGAACTGGTTCAGTGCCTTGTACACTTCCAGACACTGAATGGTCTCCGGATTATTGATATCAATATCATTTCTGTCATCCCCGGGATCACCGCCTACGATCATGTAGTTGCCTACGATCCAGTAGTTGTAGAAAATATTGTTCACGTCCCATTTCATGACACCCTCCACACCTTCCGGTGCATCAAAGGTATCTGCAATATTCAGCAGATCATCCACTGTGGAGGGAAGTGCTTCCGCAAAATACTGCTCTGCCAGCGCATTTACCGCTGCCTCATCCGCTGTCACCTGTTCCGTGGTCTGGTCTTCCGGAAGAGAATCTTCCTCGATGATCTCTTCTCCTTCCCCTATGGGTTCATCATTCTCACTGCTTCCCGCCAGTTCCTTCTCCGCCTGCTGGGTTGCCCAGGTTCGAAGATAATCTTCATTATATACCAACGCACTGGTATCAAAATAAACCGGGTAACCGATCAGCTTCTGATCATAGGTTACCGCAGACAGAGCCGCCTGGGAAAAATGGTCTGTATTGCAGATTCCCACAGTGTCAGGCACTTTCGATGCCAGTCCTGCCAGATAAGCCTTTTCCAGAGAGTCACTGCTCAACAGATAGATATCCGGTATCTGATCGGAATGCAGGGTCTCCTGATTGATAGCTTCCAGATATTCACTGTCAGAAGTAAGTACGGGAATCACACGGACTCCACTGTTCTGTTCTCCGAAGGATACTGCTGCCGCATTGATATAACCGGACAATGCCTCATCGGAATACCAGCAATAGATTGTCTCCTTTCCTCGAAACAGCTGCAGTCCGCTTCCGCTCTCCTGTGTCTGACTCATCTCCTGCGTACTTCCGTAAACAGCTGCAGCAGCCATGGCGATCACAGCTGCTGTAGCGATAATTCTTTTTTTCAAAAACATAAATTCACCTAAACCTCTTATTCGATACAGGTGTCCAAAATAGCAATCATTTCGTCCACATTTTCCCGGGTAATCACGAGAGGCGGTACGAAGCGGATAATGTCCGCACCGGCATTGATCAGAATTAATCCCTTCTCCAATGCTCTGTTAATAATGTCTCCTACCGGATGGTCAAATACCAGTCCCTGCATCAGTCCCACACCACGGCGTTCTTTGATACAGTCATACTTGTCTGCCAGTTCGTTCAGACGCTGTTCCAGATAGGGAGCCACCTCTCTCACATGTTCTATTATATGGTCCTCTTCGAATAAATCAAGCACTTTTTCCACTGCTGCGCAGGCTAAGGGGTTACCGCCGTAGGTGGTTCCGTGATCTCCCGCTGTCAGAGAATGCTGTGCTACTTTCTCCGTCATCATAAATGCACCTACCGGTACACCGCAGCCCAGTGCCTTGGCAGAAGTCATGATGTCCGGCTTCACGCCGAAACGCTGCCATGCATACATGTAACCGGTACGTCCCATGCCGCACTGGATCTCATCCAGAATCAGCAGGATATCCCGCTCATCGCACAGATCACGAACCTGTTTTAAGAACTCTTCATTAGCGGGACGCAGTCCGCCCTCGCCCTGTACAGTCTCCATAATGATGGCACAGGTCTTGTCTGTCACCTGATCCAGCACACTCTGGAAATCATTCAGTTCTGCAAATTTGATATGTCCGATCATGGGCTGGAACGCCTCACGATACTTGGGATTGCCCGTTACTGACAAAGCTCCCATGGTTCTGCCGTGGAAGGAGTGATTCATGGCAATGATCTCATGGTCGGTACAGCCATCCTTCAGATACGCATATTTTCTGGCAGCCTTAATGGCACCTTCCACTGCTTCCGCACCGGAATTGGTGAAAAAGACACGATCCATGCCGGATACTTTTTTGATCTTACGAGCCGCCTCGATGGCAGGCACGTTGTAATAATAATTGGAGGTGTGGATCACCTTGTCGATCTGCGCTTTCAGCGCATCGTTGTATGCCTTGTTCTGATAGCCCAGGGCAAATACAGCGATTCCCGCTACGAAATCCAGATATTTTTTCCCATCGGTGTCATACAGATGTACGCCTTCGCCCTTATCCAGAACGATCTGATAACGGTTATAGGTATGCAGCAGGTCTTTTTCCGCCTCTGCAATATATTCTTTCATAGTGTCGCTCATTTTATTTTTCCTCCTCATCGGATACGATCGCAGTTCCGATACCCTGATTGGTGAAGATCTCCAACAACAGGCAGTGTGCCAGACGTCCATCCAGAATATGCACACGGTTTACACCGTTGCGGATCGCAGAAGTACAGTTGTTCAGCTTCGGCAGCATACCACCGCCGATGTAACCGTCGTGGATCAGTCCCTCTGCCTCGGAAGCTGTCAATCTGGAAATAAATGTGGACTTGTCATTGATGTCCTTGTACAATCCCTCGATATCCGTCAGAAATGCCAGTTTCTCCGCATGTACTGCTTTGGCGATAGCGCAGGCCGCATCATCCGCATTGATATTGTAGGTGTGATAATCCTTGTCCAGTCCAATGGGAGCGATGATGGGCAGGTAATCCTTCTCCAGCATGTCAAAGAGAATATCCGGATTCACGCCGGTGATCTCACCCACATACCCGATGTCCTGACCGTCGGAATATTTTTTCTCTACCTGAAGCAGGCCGCCGTCTTTACCGCTGACACCTACTGCTTTCACGCCCAGCTCTTCCACCATGGTCACAAGGCTCTTATTTACCTTGTTCAGTACCATTTCCGCGATCTCCATGGTCTCCTCATCGGTGACACGCAGACCGTTGACGAACTTTGCCTCTTTTCCGACCTTGCCGACCCAGCGGCTGATCTCCTTACCGCCGCCGTGAACGATGATGGGCTTGAAACCTACCAGTTTCAACAGCGTTACGTCCTTGATGACGTTTTTCTGCAGTTCCTCATTGCTCATGGCGCTGCCGCCGTATTTTACCACGATGATCTTACGGTTGAATTTCTGTATGTAAGGAAGCGCCTCGATCAGCACCTCTGCTTTTTTCATTACCTGTTCCATATCTTTTTCCATTTTTATCCTCATTTCCGCAGATACCGTGATCCGCCTGTCATTTATCTTTCCGGTCGTTCTTTTTTAGGAACGATAGTCCGCATTGATCTTCACATAATCATAGCTTAAATCACAGCCCCATGCGGTAGCTTCTGCCTCACCCATATGCATATCCACCAGTGCGGTAACTTCTGGATCGGAGAGGATCTTCGTGGCCTCTTCCTCGCTGTAATCACATGCCACACCATTACCGAAGATATGAATCTTGCCGCTCTTGCTCTCAAAATACAGATCCACATTTTCCGGGTCGAATTTGGCTCCGGAATAACCCAGTGCACAGAGGATACGTCCCCAGTTGGCATCATGTCCGAAGATAGCTGCCTTGGTCAGAGAAGAACAGATCACGGATTTTGCCAGAGTTCTGGCATCTTCCTTGCTGACTGCGTTTATTACTTTGGTCTCAAACAGTGCTGTGGCGCCTTCGCCATCTCCTGCCATTTTCTTTGCCAGGAATGTGGTGATCTCATGCAGTGCCTTGCAGAAGTTGTCGTAATCCTCGCCCTCTGTGGTAATCTCCTCGTTGCCAGCCATGCCGTTGGCCAGCACCAGCAGTGTATCATTGGTGGAAGTATCTCCATCCACGGAGATCATGTTGAAGGAATCCACTACGTCTGCGCTGACGCACTTCTGCAGCATCTCCTTGGAAATTTTCACATCTGTGGTTACAAAACCTAACATCGTGCACATATTCGGATGGATCATACCGGAACCCTTGCACATACCGCCCAGAGTCACAGTCTTGCCACCGATCTGTGTCTCGATGGCGATCTCTTTGGAAATGGTATCGGTGGTCATAATGGCATGGGCTGCATCGGAGCCAGCCTCCAGAGTATCTGCCTTGGCTGCCACCAGTTTCTCGATGCCAGCGGTGATCTTGTCTACGGGAATCTGCATACCGATGACACCGGTGGATGCAACCAGTACGGCATCGGTGGGCACGCCCAACAGTTCTCCGGCACATTTTGCTTCTGCTTCACAGCAGTCCAGTCCCTGTTTGCCGGTGCAGGCATTGGCGATTCCCGAATTGACTACCACTGCCTGTGCAAATGCAGAATGTTCCACGATCTGCTTATCCCACAGTACAGGAGCCGCCTTTACCACATTGGAGGTAAAAGTACCGGCTACGGTACAAGGTGCCTTACTTACGATCAGTGCCATATCCTTACGATTCTGATATTTAATGGCAGCCTCCACACCTGCTGCCTCAAAGCCTTTTGCTGCGGTCACACCGCCCTGGATCTGTTTCATGTTGGAATAATCTCCTTTCGCTTCCGTTTTATTTATGATGTCGGGGTCAAAAGCCCCCGACTTTGATGCCTACGGATTGCTTCGTGCTACGCACTTCCACAATCCTGGCATCTATTTATTAAACGCCGTAATGTTCTCTTCATTCAAAGTAAAGTCGTAGTAGTTCAAGTCTTCCCGCTTTGTCCATCCAATGCATTTCCAGAAAGCGTTTCCGATGTCATTCTGGGTAAAAGCGATCAGGCTGACCTTGTTGATATGTTCCGCTTTCAGAGCATTCATGCAGTGGACGACCATGGCTTTGCCAATGCCAAGTCTTCGGTAATCTTCTCTGACACATACATGGTACAGACAGCCTCGTCGTCCGTCATGGCCGCAGAGGATGCCACCCACTACGGCTCCATCCTCCCCGATGGCTACCACACTGGTGCCGGGATTCCGGTTGATAAAACGTTCCACACCTTCTCTGGAATCATCGATGCTCCGGATACCGAAACCGTGAATGGTCATCCAGAGGGCATGCAGACCGTCATAATCTTCTATGGTCATGGGTTTGGTCGTAAACTGTTTGTTCATGTATGTATTTTATCCTTTCTAATCCTTTCCGTATCTGCTTTAAGGGAAGCATGGAACCAGCTCCAGGCCTTCGCTCTCAGGAAGCCCGAACAGCAGGTTCATGTTCTGTACCGCCTGTCCTGCGGCACCCTTTACGAGGTTATCCAGTGCACCCATCATAATGATACGGCCGGTACGCTCATCAATGACAAAATTGATGTCCACGTAGTTGCTGCCTTCCACCCACTTGGTCTCGGGGCAGCTGCCCTTATCCAGCACACGGACGAATTTCTCGTTTGCATAATATTTATCATAGACAGCTTTTACTTCCTCATAGGTAGGAAGTGTACCGTCCGGTTTTCTCTTCAGTGTTGCATACTCGGTTGCCAGAATTCCTCTGTTCATGGGTACGAGGTGCGGGGTAAAATTAATGGTCACCTGGCAGTTGCCCGCATAGCCTAACTGCTCCTCGATCTCGGGGGTATGTCTGTGGCTTGCCACGCCGTAGGCTTTCATGTTCTCGTTCACTTCGCAGAACAGGTTGGGCACCTTGGCGCCTCTTCCTGCACCGGAGGTACCGGACTTGGCATCCACGATCAGGGTGTTCACATCGATCATGCCTTCCTTGACCATGGGATAGGCCGTCAGGATCGAACAGGTGGTGTAGCAGCCGGGGTTGGCTACCAATCTGGTCTTCTCCGTGATCTTATCACGATTGATCTCGCAGAGTCCGTATACTGCTTCCTCAATGAACTGAGGAGATTTGTGCTCGATGCCGTACCATTTTTCATAGGTGGCCACATCCTTGATCCGGTAATCAGCAGACAGATCCACGATCTTCACCTGAGAGAGGATCTCCTCTGTCAAAAGGCCCGCCAGAAATCCCTGAGGGGTTGCGGTAAAGATCACATCTACCTGCTTCGCCAGTTCTTCCAGATTGTCATCCTTGCAGATATCCTCCACCAGCTGGAACATGTTCTGGTATACCTGATAATACTTCTTATCTATATAGCTTCGGGAACCGTACCATACGATTTTGGCATCCTTGTGGTTTAACAGGATCCTTACCAGTTCTCCTCCGGCATAACCGGTTGCTCCGATGATTCCTACTCTGATCATTTTTCTACCTCTCTTGTTTATGTCATCGTTTTTTATTTCTGTCACCGCGATACTTGTGTCAACGAATTGCTTCTGTCGCCGCCATACTTGTGTCAACGAATTGCTTCGCAGCAAGCTGCTCACGCAATTCTGTAAACATTTGGAATCCGCTGATTTGCTACGCAAATCGCTACTTCCTCATGTTTAGCGGGTCACAAGTTCAAAAGCCTTATCATGCAAGCATGAACGGCTTTTCGACCTTTTGACCCTGACACCATGATACCACTTTTTGTCTAAATGTCTACTACTTTTTTCATTTTTATGCACGTTTCTCGGATTGTTGTGTATATTTATGCATATATTCATACTATTTTTATGGTTTTATGCATTATGGCGGAATAATATTCATTCTGTTTTCCGCGTACTTTTCTTTCCTATAAAAATCTGTTACAATAACTATGCTGTACTTTCGTTTGCAGCATATCTATTTTGTGGCTCTTTATGGTCTGTTTTTCCCGGATTCAAAGAGCAGAAATGAGGAAATTATGGCTTTTGACGGCGTTACAGTGGCTGCTCTTGTTAAAGAATTCAACACCACTTTAAAAGATGGAAGGATATATAAAATCGCACAGACAGAATCAGATGAGCTTATGCTTACATTTAAAGCTGACAAGTCTCAGTATAGAATGCTTCTTAGTGCTAACGCAAGCCTTCCTTTAATATATTTTACAAATAATAATAAACCAAGTCCAATGACAGCACCTAATTTCTGTATGTTACTTAGAAAACATATTAATAATGGAAGAATTGTCAGTATAACACAGCCTGGACTTGAGCGAATCGTTGATTTTGAAATTCAACATCTTGATGAACTTGGCGACATAAAAATCAAGCATCTTATAATTGAATTGATGGGTAAACACAGCAATATTATTTTTACGGACGACAACAATATGATAATCGACAGTATTAAACATATTACTTCTGTAATGAGTTCCGTAAGACAGGTATTGCCTGGTAAACCTTATTTTATTCCGGACACCATGGATAAACACAATCCAATGGAAGCTACAAGAGAATCTTTTATGGAAACTGTTTTTTCAAATGCTATGCCTGTTTCAAAAGCAATCTTTACATCTTATACAGGAATTAGTCCTGCCATAGCTGAAAGTCTTTGCTTTGAGAACAAACTTGATTCTTCAATGCCCGCCAATGTTTTGGCACACGGCGACCAGAATCTTATTTGGATGAGTTTTTATCAGTTAATTAACCGAATTAAAGATGGAAACTTCACTCCTTTAATATATGAGAAAAATGGCAAGCCTGAAGACTTTGGTGCTGTTCCACTTTCAATATATGGTGATTGCACTGCAACTAATTACGAAAGTATTAGTTTATTATTGGAAGACTTTTATTCCAAAAAGAATCTGTACACAAGAATGCGCCAGAAATCTTCCGACTTAAGACGTATTGTTTCCACTGCTCTTGAAAGAGACAGAAAGAAATACAATATTCAGCTTAAGCAGATGAAGGACACTGAGAAAAAAGATAAATACAAAGTATATGGCGAAATTCTCACTGCCTACGGATATTCAATTGAACCTGGTACCAAGAAATTTGAAACCGAGAATT
>ERZ773227.81-NODE-81-length-94633-cov-4.737201_pt1 | contig 94633 bp, 99 predicted proteins | sample MGYA00580525_ERZ773227 | MGnify/ENA primary metagenome ERZ773227 (study PRJEB29015, sample SAMEA2737782) | human gut metagenome | biome: human gut; feature: human-associated habitat; material: faeces | place: China | collected 2012 ... | reverse complement strand
TTTATGAAGGAACGATCAATGACTTTGGGCTTGTGAAAAGCAGTGTGTTAAAAGTAGTCAAGACATTAACGGATGTAGAATGGTTGGATTTAGAAGAATTAGAGGAAAAGGAGGAAATTGAAATGTGTGAAGCTGAAAGGAGATGGCTTGAAGTAAAGTCAAAGGAATGGGAAGCTGAAGGGATAAGAAAAGGAATCGAACAAGGCATCGAACAGGGAAGTGAGAAAAAAGAACTTGAAATGTATCAAACGATGATGGATAAAGGATTCAGTGTTTCAAGTATCGCATCCATCTTCTCAGTAAGTGAAGAGTCGATTGAAAAGCTATTAATGAAAGCTTAGGCCAATTTGAAAAGAGATGGCTTCGAAAAAGAAGATACGTTCTTTTGTTCAATGTTTGTAACGATTGATACCAGGAGATGAAAAATCTCTTCTTTTCTTTTTCGTCTGTGATATAATAAGGTGACTTTGAAAGGATTGAGAAAATGGTATTTCTTTTATTAGTATTAGGTATGGTCCTTTTAATGAAGGGTGCAGACTTGTTTGTAGATGGCAGTGCAAGTGTGGCTCATAAATTAAAAGTACCTTCAGTTATTATTGGTTTGACAATTGTTGCACTTGGAACGAGTTTGCCAGAAGCAAGTGTAAGTATTACGGCTGGTTTAATGGGCAGTAATGAAATTGCAATTTCAAATATTGTAGGTTCTAATATTTTCAACACGTTGGTTGTGGTTGGAACAAGTGCAGTGATTACTCCATTTTTAATGGATAAGGATATTTTGAATCGTGATTTAAAAATCAATATTTTGGTGAGTATTTTACTTTCAATTTTTGTGTTGAATGGAATGTTGAATCGCTTTGAAGGTATTATCTTCTTAGTCGGTTTAGTATTGTTTATTTTAAATTTGATTCGTAGTGCTAAAAAGAATCGTGTTGAGGATGAGAAAGTTGAAACTTTATCGGGAATCAAATGCTTGATTTATATCGTGATTGGTGTTACGTGTATTATTTGGGGTGGAGACATCACTGTAGATAGTGCAAAACAGATTGCAGCTATGCTAGGTATGAGTGATACGTTGATTGGTTTAACTGTCGTATCTATTGGAACTTCATTGCCTGAGCTAGTAACAAGTGTTGTTGCGGCAAGAAAAGGTGAGAGTGGTTTATCTTTGGGTAATGCGATTGGAAGTAACATAATGAATATCTTATTTATTTTAGGTACTTCAAGTACAATTCATCCGATTGTGGCTACTTCACAAAATATTATTGATACTTTTGTCTTGATTGGTGTATCTCTTTTGATTTATGGCATTGCCAAAAAGGGAGATACAATGACAAGAAAAAAGGGGATCTTTATGATCCTCGTATATGTCATTTATATGATTTATATTATTGTACGCTAGGCGAGTCCTAGCTTTTTTTCTTTCCTTGAGAGAGGATAGCCCGAATGGAATCGAAAAGAATGGGTTTATATTCTTCAATAGGAAGGGGTTGACTATGAAGAATACTGTTGTAGCAAGTACTTCCTGTTAGCTCTACAATTAAGTAGAGTATAACATCTGAATTTTCAAATTCATATCCATTTGCGGTTGCGATTTCGTTAAACTCTTTTATAAGGTTGAAACTATCATTATCAATAGCCGTATTTAACTGGGCATGGAATACTCCCCAAGATAAGTTTCTTTCAACGAACTTTAAAATTAATGGATTGTTTTCTAATCGAATCAATACTTGATTGATCAAAAAAATCACAGAGTCTTCAAAATTACGAATATCGTTCTTTTCTAATTGTTTGTGGGCTTCTTCAAAAAGTCGATGTGCTTCTTTTTGAATAAGAATATCGCGTATTTGGTATTTATCTTTGAAATAAAGATAAAAAGTTCCTTTTGCGACGCCTGCACTCTTTACAATATCATTAACAGAAACATTCGTAATGTCTTCTTTTGTGAATAAATTAAAGGCAGCCTGTAAGAGGTTGTTTTCTTTTATTTTCTTGTTTTCAAGTATCTTACTTTTCATGCTTATCACCATCCTTATTATAAACAATAATTTAGAAAATACAAATAAAAATGACCGATTGAACATATTAAAACAATTGTATATTGGGAATTTTAAAAAAATAAAACAAAATTATTGACTAGTGGTCAGTTTGGTACTATACTCTTCACGTAGTAAAGGAAAGGATAGAAAAAAAGGTGATTCGATATGGATAAGATGTCAAAATGGATAGTTAAATATCGTAATTTGATTTTGGCCGTAGCCATCATACTATTAATTCCAAGTGCAATTGGTTATTTCAATACAAATATTAATTACGATTTATTATCTTATTTACCTTCAACTTCAGAATCTATGAAAACACAAAAGATTCTTGGAGATGATTTTAACTTATCGAGTGTAGACTTCTTGGTTGTCAACAACAAGTCTGATCAAGAGGCCGCTAAAATTAAGGAAGAGATCAATAAAATTGATGGAGTTGAAAAATGTATTTGGAGAGATGATGTATTAGATATCTCCGTTCCAAAACAGGCAATTCCAGAAAGCATTCAAGATATGCTTTATTCTGGCGACAGTACAATGATGATTGTTACATTTAAAGAGCCAACATCGTCAATGCGTACTATGAATGCGATCAGTAAAATTAAAAAATATACAAAAGATGATTGTTACTTAGGTGGTATGTCAGCCATCAGTGAAGATACTAAAGATCAAACAGAACATGATACACCAATTTATGCAGGTATTGCCGTTGTATTATGTATGATCGTTTTGTTCTTAGGATTAGAGAGTACGATTGCTCCAGTTGTATTTATGTTAGGAATGATTTTCCCAATCGTTTATAACTTTGGTACAAACGTATTCTTAGGTGAAATTAGTTATATCACAAAGGCTTTGGCCGTTGTATTACAGTTAGCTGTAACATTGGATTATTCAATCTTCTTATTACATAGATATCAAGAAGAAAAACAAAAACTTCTAAATGAAGAGGCTATGGCTAAAGCTATCAAAGCTACGTTTACTTCAATTACTTCAAGTTCTATCACAACGATTGCAGGTTTTGTTGCCTTGTGTGTAATGCAGTTAACACTAGGTAGAGATATTGGTATTGTCATGGCAAAAGGTGTTGTTCTTGGTGTATTATCAACAATTTTCATTTTACCAAGTTTGTTGATGTTCTTTGATAAGACAATCGAAAAATATAAACATAAAACAATTTTGAATGAATTGCACAAGGTACCTCGTTTTGTGATTCATCATTATAAAAAGATTCTTGTTGCCTTTGTGTTGATTTTCATTCCATTTGGATATGGTCAGGCACATACAAATATCTATTATGATTTGATTTCTGGTATGCCAGGTGATTTTGCGAGTATCATTGGTACAAATCAGTTAAAAGATAAATTTGATATGACAACAACACATTTCGTTTTAGTGGATGATACATTAACAACGAATGAAATTCAGAATATGTGTTCTGAAATCAAAGATTTAAAAGGAATTCATAACGTACTAGCTTATGAAGAATTTGTAGGTCCAGGACTTGCATCTAACTTTACGCCAAGTGTAGTAAAGGAAATTTTCCAAAATGGGGGAAAGAAATTAATTGTAGTAAACAGTGATTATAAAGCTGCAACCGATGAATTAAATACACAATTAGATAAAATGGATACCATCATTCATAAATATGACAAGAAGGGTATGATTGGTGGAGAAGGAAGTATGACACGTGATTTGATCACAACAACAAATACAGACTTTGCGATGGTTAACGTATTGTCCGTTATTATGATCTTTATCATTGTTGCCTTAACATTTAAATCATTTGCACTTCCAGTCATTTTAGTACTAACCATTGAATTTGCGATCACAATCAATATGGGTATTCCATTCTTTACAGGAACTACACTTCCATTTATCGCAAGTATGGTTATCGGAACTATTCAATTGGGAGCTACCGTTGACTACGCTATTCTAATGACAACGCGTTTTAAAGAAGAATTATCGCATGGTAAGAAGGTTAAGGAAGCGGCTTTAATTGCGATGGAAAAATCGAGTGTTTCCATTATGACAAGTGGATTCTCATTCTTTGCCGCATGTATCGGTGTAAGCTTTGTAGCTAAAATGGATTTAATTAAATCATTAGTCATCTTATTAGCACGTGGTGCTTTAATTTCAGTCGTAAGTATTTTATTAGTATTACCTTCATTGTTGATTTTCTGCCATAAGTTTATTGAAAAAACGACAAAGAATTGGCCAGAATCAAATATGGAAGCGAAAGGAGAATAAATATGAATTTAAGTCATACAGTAAAAGTAGTTGGTAGTGTAGTGTTGAGTGCAGTTATGGCAGGAAGTATGATGCCTGTGACTGTATTTGCACAAAATAATGATGAAAATCCTACAGAAAAAACAGAAACTGTTTATTCTGTATTAAACTCAGATGGTTCCATCAGCGATACAATCGTATCTAGCTGGTTACATGATGAGGATGGAATTAATAATATTAAAGAAACATTAAATCTAAAAGACGTTAAGAATATTAAATCAAATGAAAAACCTTCAAAAGACGGAAATACATATACATGGAATGCGAAAGGAAATGATGTGTATTATGAAGGAACAGCCACAAAACAACTTCCTGTGTCTGTTAAGCTTCGTTATGAATTAGATGGTCAAGAAATGTCTGCAAAAGATATAGAAGGTAAGTCTGGTCATTTGAAATTAACTATTTCTTTCACAAATAACTATTCAGAAGTTAAAAATATTAATGGCAAGTCCATTGTGATTCACCCTAGTTATTTAGCTGGTGGTATGTTGAATATGAGTACTGGTAACTTTACAAATGTGAAGTGTGAATCTGGTAAGATCGTAAATGATGGAACAAATGAAATGTTGGCATTTGCGAATATTCCAGGCTTGAATGAAACATTAAAATCTGCAGGTTTAGACAAAGTAAACAATCAATTAGGAATTAGTGATGATGTAACAGTAGAAGCTGATGTCAATAATTTTGATTTAGGTTCTATCATGGTTGGTATGACAAATGAAATTGATTTGGCAAGTGAATTAGGTGAAATTGGTTCTGTATCCGAATTAACAGATGGAATTGATCAATTAATTGAAGCGGATGATCAATTGATTGATGGATCAAAACAATTGTATGATGGAACAACTCAATTAAAAGAACAAGCCGCTCCATTAACAGGTTCATCTGATCAAGTAAGACAATTATCTAGTGGTGCTATCCAATTAAATGATGGTGTTAAAGCCTTACAAACAGGTATTAGTCAATATACAGCTGGTGCTAGTGAAATTATATCAACTGCACAACAAGGTTTATATGGCATTTCCCAAGGTTCTGGACAATTATCTTATGTAATTAATAATGGAATTGAAGAAAAACCAAGTTTAAAAGCAATTATGAAAAGAATGAGTGATGGGTTAGATCAAATGGATGATATGGCAGGAAAAGTTAATCCTGATGCCTTACAAAAAGCCATTACGGATACAAATGCTGATTTGAAAAAAATGGAAGAGTATTTAAATGGTACTAACAGTGAATTAAAAACTTTAAAAACAACATTAAAAGAAGCTAGTAATGCAATTTCTGGATTAAATACATTAATGCAAAATGGATTACAACCTGCAATTAAAGAAGCTAATGGTAAAATCAATTCAAAGAACAGTGAGATTTCAAATACTCAAAAAGAAATCGATTCATATTATACAAGCATTAATGAAGAAATTTCTTTAATTGAAGGTACAATTGCAAGTTTAAAAGAACAAGCGAATAAACTACCTGAGGGATCAGAGAAAACAGATGTTTTAACTACTATGTCTACTTTAGAAGGGCAGTTAGCAACATTAAGATCTAAATCACAAACTCAATTAACTCAAGTTACACCATTTAGTGACGATGATTTTAAAGCATTACAAGATATTATTGGTAATGTAGATTCATCAGTAACAAAAATGAGTGGTGCATTAACAAAAGCATCTACTTCTGTTACTAAACTAAGTGATTACCTAGGAAAGACTCAATCTACATTAAATGATATGTCTGAACAATTAAATGAAACACCTGTTATGGATGGAGAATCAATTGCTGAGATGATGACAGCTATGAAAGGTGGTATCACAGGATTAAAAGAAGGGGTTGATGGTGCAAATCAATATATTAACACAATTGATTCAAGCTTATTAACAATGAGTAACAAAAGTGGACAAGGTGCAAATGATATTAAAACATATTCATCTAAGTTAAATGAAGGTCAAACTGGATTGGTTGATGGCTCTGCATCATTATCAAAAGCTACAGGAACACTTGCTGGACAAAGTGGAACATTTAATGAAATGGCTGATGGATTAGATACATTGGGTAAGGCATTTGAAACATTGAATGATGGTGCTAAACAATTGTATGAGGGCAACGAACAATTCAAGTCTGAAGGATTGGATCAATTAAAAGAAAAGGTTGATCTAGGTGTTGGAGAACTTGAAACATTACAAAGTGTAATGAACGAAATCAAAGCTATGAATAAAGAATACGCTTCTTACTCTGGTGCTCCAGAAGGTGCTACAGTAACTAGTCGTTATGTATTCCGTACTAAGGAAGAAAGTTCTAAATAGTTTATAAAGGTATTCTTCGGAATGCCTTTTTAATTTGATATTATTTGTTTGGCGTGTTAAAATAAAAGGGAATTTATATGGGGGTATATAATCATGAAACATATTAATACAGTAGATACTCGTAACTTGTGTGAAAGCGCAAAAAATGGTGGATGTGGAGAATGCCAAACTTCTTGCCAATCAGCTTGTAAAACTAGCTGTGGAATTGCGAACCAAGCTTGCGAAAATAATAAAGAAAGTAAGTAATTAAGAAATGCCGAAGTGATTCGGCATTTTTAATGCCGCCTTTAAGGCAGCATTTTTTAAATTTTGAGGAGGAAATATAGATGATTCATCAGTATAAGATGTTTAATCAGAATATTGTATTGGATATTTGTTCAGGAAGCATTCATGTGGTAGATGAAATTGCTTATGATATGATTGCTGAATTTTTAGATAAAGATAAAAATACCTTGGTTTTAGAAATGAAGGAGAAATATCCTAGTGTTGAAACATCTGAATTGGAAGAATGTTACGACCAGATTTTAGAATTAAAAGAACAAGGTCGTTTATTTAGTGAAGATACATATGAGCCCATGGCAGGCCAGTTAAAGGCTAAGACAAGTGGTGTTATTAAAGCTTTATGTCTTCATATCGCCCATACTTGTAACTTGAATTGCTCGTATTGTTTTGCCAGTCAAGGAAAATACCATGGGGACCGTGCATTGATGAGTTTTGAAACGGGAAAACGCGCTCTTGATTTCTTAGTGGAAAATTCAGGAACACGCAGAAACTTAGAAGTGGATTTCTTTGGTGGAGAGCCACTAATGAACTTTGATGTGGTTAAACAATTAGTTGAGTATGCTCGTAGTATTGAAAAAGAAGCTGGAAAGAATTTCCGCTTTACATTAACGACAAATGGTATGTTGATTGATGATGACGTAATTGAATTTGCGAATAAAGAAATGAGCAACGTTGTATTAAGCTTAGATGGACGTAAAGAAGTGCATGACCGTTATCGTGTGGATTATTCTGGAAAGGGAAGTTTTGATACAATCGTTCCTAAATTTCAAAAGTTAGTAAAGGCTCGTGAAGGTAAAAATTACTATATGCGTGGTACTTTTACTCATGCCAATCCAGACTTCTTAAAAGATGTGCAACAAATGTTAGATTTAGGTTTTAGAGAATTAAGTATGGAACCTGTTGTTGCCAAATCGGATGATCCTTCAGCACTAACCCAAGCAGATCGTGAAATTGTGAAAAAACAATATGAAGATTTAGCTAAATTGATGTTGGAATATGATGAGAAGAAAGATCCATTTACTTTCTATCACTATATGATTGATTTAAAGGGCGGACCATGTATTTATAAACGTATTTCAGGATGTGGTTCAGGAACCGAATATATGGCTGTAACACCATGGGGAGATTTATATCCTTGTCACCAATTTGTAGGAGAAGAAGCCTTTAAATTAGGAGACATCTATACGGGTGTCACAAATAAAAAGATTCAGGATGAGTTCGCATCATGTAACGTATATGCACGTAAAGAATGTGCAGATTGCTGGGCAAGACTTTATTGTTCTGGAGGATGTGCAGCCAATGCATACCATGCGACAGGATCTGTCAAAGGTGTATATAAAGAGGGTTGTGAGCTATTCTGTAAACGATTAGAGTGTGCACTTGCCGTAGCCATTATTCGTGATATGAAAGAAAATAATCATGAAGACACCGATTGTTAGTTTTCTAAAATCGTATCAAGAAAAATCACCTGTAAGAATGCATATGCCAGGCCATAAAGGTGCTGGCATTCTTGGTTTTGAGGGGATGGATCTTACAGAAATTTATGGAGCTGATGAATTGTTTGCGGCAGAGGGAATCATTAAGGAAAGTGAACAAAATGCTTCCTCTTTATTTGGCTGTCCAACCTATTATTCAACCCAAGGCTCTACTTTATGCATTCAAACGATGTGCACGATATTATGCCAAGATGCTAAAAGTAAAGGCAAGAAACCTAAGATTCTTGCGGGAAGAAATGCGCATCGAAGCTTTATCCATGCTGCTGCACTTTTAGATTTTGACATTGAATGGTTATATGGAAATAGTGACTACTTATCTTGTAAGATCAATGCAGAGGATTTAGAAAAGAAAATTGTTGAAAATAATCCAACGGCTGTATATCTGACAAATCCCGATTATTTAGGAAATCTTTTGGATATTAAAGCATTAGCTTCTATATGTAAAAAATATAATGTATTACTTGCCATTGACAATGCTCATGGTGCATATCTTCGCTTTCTAAAAGATTCTTTACACCCTATTGATTTGGGTGCTGATCTATGTTGTGATTCGGCTCATAAAACACTACCTGTACTTACCGGGGGAGCTTATCTTCACTTAAGTGATTCTTTGAATCAAGTATGGAAAAATGGCGTTAAACATTTTATGGAATATTTTTCTTCTACAAGTCCATCCTATTTGATTATGGCCTCTTTAGATGCGGCAAATGAGGTGTTGGATACTACGTTTAAAAAATCCTTGTCTGAATGTATTCAAAGAGTTGATGTATTAAAGAATACTCTAATTCAACATGGATATACGATTTTATCTGGTGAACCCATGAAGATTACGATTTCAACAAAAGAGTTTGGCTATAGTGGAAATGAAATCGCAAATCTTTTAATGGAATGTGATATCTACCCTGAATTCTATGATTCAGACTATATTGTATTAATGCCATCTCCATATAATACGAAAGATGATTTTGAAAGGTTGCAAAAATGTTTGTGTGGAATTGAAAGAAAATCCATCTTAGTAAATAAACCACCAAAATTAGAACAAGCTAAGAAAGCTATGAATGTGCGTCAAGCTTTATTTGCGCCAAGCATGACATTAGATGTTTCTAAATCATTGGGACAAGTATGTTCAAGTGTTACTGTATCTTGTCCTCCAGCTATTCTTCCAGTGATTCCAGGAGAAGTGATTAGTGAGTCTTCTATTGAAGTCATGAAATATTATGGTATCGAGACTGTACGAGTTGTCAAAGAATGACAGCTCTTTTTCTTTTGTGTATGTGAAACCGCTAACAATTGAAGTATAATGAAAGAAGAAATAAACATACGAAAAGGAGGAGAATCATATGTTTGACAAATTATTTGATTCTATACAGATTCGTGGTATGGAATTAAAAAATCGTGTTGTCATGTCTGCGATGGGAACGCATGAAAGTGCGGAAAGTGAAGATGGAAAGAGTGTTACAGATAAGTTGATTGCGTATCATGTGGCTCGTGCAAAAGGTGGAAATGGATTAAATACAGTTGAAGTTACAAGTGTAGATGCCCCGAGTGCACCACATGGATTTTTATCAATTGCCGAAGACAAGTACATTTGTGGATTTAAAAAATTAAATGATGCCGTTCATAAAGCTGGAGGAAAAACTTGCATTCAATTATGGCAAGGAGGATTAGCAGTAGCTTCAGATCAAACGGCTCAGATCTTAGTACCCAATGACTTACCATTAAGTCCACAATATACCGTGCCAGCTATCACAAATGAAAGATTACTCGATATAATAGATAAGTTTGGACAAGCCGCAAAGCGTGCAGTAGAAGCTGGATTTGATTGCTTAGAATTCCATTGTGCGCATAACTATTTACCACACTCAATGCTTTCAGGTGGAATCAATCATCGAAGTGATGAGTGGGGTGGATCTTTTGAAAATCGTAAAAAATTCCCATTGGAATGTATTAAATCGATTCGTGCCAATATGCCAGAAGATATGCCACTATTCATGCGTGTAGATTGTCATGATGACATGTTAGAAGGTGGATTGACAGTGGAAGAAGTGATTGAATTTTGTAAAGATGCCAAAGAATTAGGTGTTGATGTATTAAATATTAGTCGTGGAAATATCTTAACGGCAGCTACACTATATGAAGTGGCTCCAGTGGATATTGAAAACGGATTTAACGTAGAAGATGCTGCTCGCATTCGTAAAGAAACAGGTATGTTGACAATGCCTTGTGGACGTATCAATACGCCTGAATTTGCTGAAAAGATTTTAGAAGATGATAAGGCGGATTTAGTTGTCATGGCACGTGCGCAGCTTGCCGATGCCAACTTCTGTAATAAGGCTAGAGCTGGTAAAGTCAATCAAATTCGCTATTGTATTGGATGTAATCAAGGCTGCTATGACTCATTCTGTGCATCTTTATATAATCCAGCTATTAAACACATTACTTGTATGCGAAATCCTGGCTTATTAGAAGAGGAAACATTAGGTTTAAAACCTGGATCTGTTTCTAAAAAAGTTGTCATCTTAGGTGGTGGAATTGCGGGTATGGAAGCGGCTCTAGATTTAAAAGAAACAGGCAATACACCAATTTTATTTGAAAAGAGTGAAAATCTTGGTGGACAATTCTTATTGGCAGGAGCTATTTCGACTAAAAAAGATTTTAAGAATGCGGTAGATAAAATGATTTTGGATGTTCAAGAATCTGGAATTGAAGTGCACTTAAATACCGTTTGTACTAAAGAAAGGATTGAAGAAATTAAGCCGGATGCACTCATTGTAGCGATTGGATCAAGTCCATTTGTACCTCCAATTGAAGGTAGTGAAAGAGCCATTGTTGCACATGATGTATTGAGTGAAAAAGTACAGGTACCAGGCGATAATGTAGTTATTATTGGTGGTGGTCTTGTTGGCTTTGAAACCGCTGAATTCTTGGCTGCAAGACAAAAGAAAGTCACTGTTTTAGAAATGAAAGAAAAAGCTTTACAGGATTTAGGACCATTGCGTCAAATTACGGCCCAGTTTGCGATGGCACAGATGCCAATCACAATTGAAACAAGTACAACTGTTGAAAGAATTGAGGATCATGTAGTTGTTGCCAGTGGCAAAAAATATCCATATGATAGTGTCATTATGGCTGTAGGATCAAAGGCAAATGATACAAGTATGTATGCCAATCTAGGTATTCCTACATACATCGTTGGTGATTGTAAAAAAGCAGGTGTTGCTTTAGATGCATTTAAAGATGCTTATCATGCGGTATTAGAAATTAATAAGTGAAGTCTTAATCGGCTTCACTTTTAAATTGGTCAATATATTTTTGTACGGATTTAGTCATTTCTTTTGAAAAATCAGAATTGTATTTCCTGCTACAAAAAGCTGTTGCCCATTCATTTAATGTTTTGTTTACAGCTTTGTGTTCAAACATATTTTCTAGTTCTTGTTTGTCTTTTCTATGATATTGATTGACACAAACAATATCCTCTAATTTACAACGCTTTGGTTTTTGTCTTTTAAAATGATCCTCTGCAGGATATCCAAGTACTAACATGCATACGGGTACTACATATTCACTTAGATTTAATAATTCTTTATGTAGATCATGCTGTTCTAAAATATCACCTATGTAACAAGATCCAATCTCTAAACTTTCGGCAGCTACAACCGCATTTTGTGCGGCAATGGTCGCATCCGTTGTTGCGAGTAATAAATCGCCTACGCCTGGTTTTCTAGGATTGCAATTTTCATAATTAAACAAATCATACCATTTTTGAAAATCAGCACAGAAAATTAAAACCATTTTAGCTTGATTGATAAAAGATTGATTATCACAAGTCTTAGATAGTGTTTCTTGCAGTTTCTTATCTTGTACATCAACAATAGTATACATTTGTTGATTTCCTGCACTAGGGGCTTGCATAGCCGCTTGAAGTATCCGTGTTTTGTCTTCTTGTGATATGTCTTTATCTTCAAAAATGCGACAAGACTTGCGGTCAAACAAACTTTGAATAATTGGATTCATAAACATTCCTTCTTTCTTTTGAAAATATTCTACACTAGATATGGTATCATTTATGTATGAAACTAAGTGAAATTAAGAAAAATGCACATAAAAATGTAAAAACACACTATGCGACCTATTTAGTGTTATGTCTTGCGGCAGTACTTATGGGAAGTGAATTCAGTTCGACTTTATCACTTTTAAAACAAGATAATGCCAAAAGTGTTTCAGGTTTATTGATGCACTCATCTTTTGTGAAGTCGATGACATCTTTACTTCCTGAAGACGTCTTTGGTACGACCAATGGTGTATTTGCACATGTGGTGAATGGAATTACTTCAGGTTCTTTTGTGAAGACACTATTTTTAGGTTTATCTACCATTGTTCATTCTAAAGATATTGCGAGTATTTGTTTTGTCGTGATGGGTTTATGCATATCTGTGTTCTATAGAATATATATTGTGAATGTATTGCCTGTTGTTAATCGCAGACTCTTTTTGGAAGGAAGAGTCTATGCCAAACTTCCACTTGATCGATTGGTTTATTTAATGCGAATTCGCAAACAGATGCATGTTGCGTTTGTGAAGTTGGTCAAGTCTATAATTTTAACAATTATGAACTTTACCGTTGTAGGAGGCGTTTACTTTTACTATGTATATTTCTTAGTGGATTATATCTTAGCCGAAAATCCGACGATATCTTTAAAAGATGCACTTTCTTTATCTCGTAATATGATGAAGGGGCATAAATTTGAATGTTTTAAATGGCAATTATCTATGGCTGGATGGTACATTTTGGATATATGTACATTTGGAATCAGTGCAATATTTTATTCGAATATGTATCGTATGTCAGTAATGTGTGAATTTTATACATTCAGAAGAAAAGAATTTCAAAGTGCTATCTTAAATGATACGTATTTATTTGAAAAACCAAGTAGTGCTTTGATGCGTAATACCTATTCGGATGTGATTGCGGCATTGAATGCGAAAAATCCAATAGAAAATGCGTATACGGGCGTAAAAAAATTCTTGTGTGATAATTTTGGGATCATCTTCCATTTAAGTTCTAAAGAAAAACAATATGAAAGATATACCTATAATAAGATGGAAGCAGAAACGATGATTACCGAAGTGTATTTATTGTGTTATCCAGTAAGGTTATCTCCGATTGAAGAGGCGTATAAGAAATCAAATCTTCGTGTTTTACATCCAAATCGAAATTATACAATCACATCCATTCTTGTGTGTTTCTACTTTATGTGTTTTGTCGGATGGATCTGGGAAGTCAGTCTTTCAATGATTAGCTATGGAAGATTTGTGAATCGCGGAGTTTTACATGGTCCGTGGATTCCCATTTATGGTTTTGGCTGTGTTTTGATTCTGCTTTTATTAAAACGATTTAGAATGCGCCCCAAAGTTGAATTTAGTATGGCCGTACTTCTTTGCGGATGTATTGAATACTTTACTGGTTTCTTTTTAGAGCTTACGCATAATGGTCAAAAATGGTGGGATTATACAGGCTACTTCTTGAATCTTCATGGAAGAATTTGTGCGGAAGGCTTATTGGTGTTTGGCATTGGTGGTATGGCTTTTGTCTATGTGATTGCACCATTAATTGATAACTGGGTAAAAGAACACTTAAATAAAAAATTATCTGCGGCATGTTTAGTTTTACTTCTTTTATTTGGTGCAGATGTTGTTTATTCTCATTTTGAACCTAATGTAGGAGAGGGTGTGACTCGATGATAAAAAAGTTAAATGGAAATCAAATCAAGATGGTTGCGATCATTGCGATGTTTATGGATCATTTCGCAACTACATTCTATCCGAATTATGAAAAATTCTGGTGGCTTTTATTGATACATTTAATTGGACGAGTGGCAGCACCTATTATGTGGTTTATGGTAGTGGAAGGCTATACGCATACGCATAGTTTAAAGAAATATTTAGAAAGATTATTGATTTTTTCAATTATTGCTCATTTTGCGTATAACTTCTGTTTTGGCATATCTTTTATTCCTTTAAAAGATTCTTTATTAAATCAGACAAGTATTATATGGCCACTATTCTTATCGGTGATTGGTTTATGGGTAGAAGATCAAGATTGGAAAGACGCAAAGAAGATAGGTTGTATTCTAATTCTTTGTTTGTTGGCATTTCCAAGTGATTGGTCATGCTTTCCAATTCTTTGTACAAACCACATTTATAAAAATCAAGGCAATCTAAAAAAACAAGTACTCGGTATGGCCTTATATATTTCTATGTATGTCCTTGTCTATTGTTTATGTATTGATGTAGTTTATGGTTTATTACAGTTTGGGATTATTTTAGTATATCCTATTATGTCTTTATATGATGGAACAAGAGGAAAGAGTACATTTATGAAATGGTTCTTCTATTGGTTTTATGTAGGACATTTAGTTTTGTGTGGATTGATTCGTGTAATGATGTAGAGGTAAAGAATGGATGAGTAAAAAAGTACGTAGAGTGCCAGTTGTTCTTGATGCAGGAGAAATTAAAGATTTACCACAGGAAGATATATAAATGATTTTAAGAGGGGCAGATGAATTGATTTCAACTGGTGGAAGAAGTATGCTGGCTAAAATATGAAAGGGTTCAAAGGATAAAAAGAATGAATGAAATAAACCGTAAAGTTCTTAAACACTATCAGATTCGAAAAACAAGGAAACAAAAAGAAGAAATTCGTAAATTTTTAGTAGACGAACTAAAACAATATGGATGTATGGATTATGTTAAAGAATATGATGAGGTGGTATCTTATTTCACGATTGGTCCTTCAATCGGAAAAGAAGAGAAAGTAACGCATTAAGTAAAACAAATATCTATGGATAAATTACTTATGGAATCCGATGGTATTGAAGCTGTGAAATGGGCTATTGATAATGATGATTATATAGTTGCTTTAAAAAATGAAATTACTCAGGTCGCTTCGTTAAAAGATAAATCGTATTCTGAAGTCGAAAGGATTTTGGATCATAACTTCTTAAAGTTAATAAAAAATAGGAGAATTGCTTCTCCTATGCTAGGCAGTCATTGAACTGTCTTTTTATTTGTTCTTCATCCATATTCTTTCCGATAAAGACTAATTGATTGATTCTATCTCCATATTCTTCATCCCAGTTTTGAGCAAGCTGTGGATTGGCCTTTAATAAATCTATTTGATCTTGTTTTGGTGCTGACGCAATCCATAATGAGTCTTCTTGAAGGGATGTCAATTTACCAGCTTGTTCAAATAAGTAGGCCGAGTCAGGTTGATTATCAAACCATACATAGCCTTTAGTACGAATGACATTGGGGTAGTTGTTTAATAGATTTGTGAATTTTTTTAAATCCAAAGGTTTTCTTGTTTGCCATACAAAAGTAGAAATACCATATTCTAAAGCTTCACCTTCGTGTTCATGATCATGATGATGTTCATGTTCTTCGATTTCATGAAGCCAGCCAATGTTATTTTGGGCTTTTTCATAATCAAAGTTATGTGTATTTAAAAGTTCTTCCAAATTGACCTGACCAAAGCTAGCCTCAATAATTCCTGCATCTTTGCATAGTTTATGAATGACAGCCTTGATTTCATTTTTCTCATCTTCATTTACGGTTTCTGCTTTGTTTAAAATTACAGTGTTACAGAATTCAAGTTGTTGCATCAATAAAGAGTCTAGTGAATCTTCATCTTCACAAGGTTCTAATAAGTGTTTTCCACAATTGAATTCATTTGATAATCTTGCTGCATCGGCTACACAGGTGATGTTGTCTAAATGGAATAGTTCTGGTAATCCTCTAGAATATAGTGTTTCATTGGCGGCTGTAATGGTTTGTGCAATTGGGATTGGCTCACAAATTCCGCTAGCTTCAATGATGATGTAATCGAATTTATTGGATGAAGCTAATGCGGAAAGTTGCTGCAAAAGATCTAGTTTTAGAGTGCAACAAATACATCCGTTGGTAAGACCTACAACGTCTGTATCTTCTTTTTGAATTTGTGCATTTTTATCAATAAGTTTTTGATCAACGTTGATTTCACCAATATCATTGACAATAATCGCAACTTTATAGCCTTCTTGATTCTTTAAAATGTGATTTAATAAAGTGGTTTTACCTGCTCCTAAATAGCCGGTTAATAATAAAATAGGTATCGATTTTCTTTTCATTTTCAAAACCTCCTTTACTTATTGTATAATATTTGCGATAAAAAGGAGTAAATTTTTATGACAATTTTATATACATCCTTCCATATATTGGATTTAGATAATGATACGGTACAAAGAAAAGAGATGCCAGAAGAGTTTCAGACTTTTGTGAAAGAATATATTGAATACGCTAGTTCAAATGAAAAAAATAGAATGTATACCATTCATGATGAGCAGACACAAGTGGTTTCGTGTATTCGACAAATGGCTTTGAATCAAAATAAGTGTGAAGTACTTACAGATAGTATTGCGGATAAGCTTTTGACAAGTGAGCGTCTAGCACAGGCAAAAATCTATCATATGGGTTCGAGTGTGAAAAAGGGAAGTTTGATTCAGGCTTTAGTACAAAATAGTGACGATGAACTTTTATTTGTGGTTGCTAAAGTGGAACATTCCAAATGGTATGATGGTAATGATTTATCAAAAAAATATGGATTTTCAGGGGATAAGAAGTCTTTATGGAAATCAGCTGTATTTTCAATGTATGAAATCAATTCGCATATTGTGTTCAAAGATATCAAAGTATATTCCGATACTATGGCCAAATATTGGACGGTTTCTTTTTTAGAATTGGATGAGGCTAGGGATGATGCAAAGAATACATATTCAGCTTTTAAGGCCGTGGATAATGAATTGAAAAATGCAATAGAACCAGTATCAAAAAAAGACTATGTGAAGTTATCAAGTGAATTGCAGAATGTGATGAATACGCCACAACAACTAAATTATAATCAATGCATCGATCAATTGATTGATTCGTATTCTTTTAGTGAAGAAGACATTGAAAAGGATGTTATTAAAGATTGTTTATTGGCACTTCCAGAACGAAAAAATTTTGATACGGAATTTAAGGTGGTTCCTGAAAGTTTAAACAATAAGCGTACAAAGAAATTTCAGTTATCGCAAGGAATCGAATTAACGATTCGTTCAGATGCTTTAGAGTATCCAGATAAGATTGTATCGACTGTAATGGATGGAAAGCGCGTTATTCAAATTGTATGTGAAGATGATGATACGTATGAAGCATTTGCTTAAAATAGTCTGAAAGAATTCAATTTGTATAAATGCGTAAATAGTGGTTTAATAAAGACATTATTCAAGGGGGTGTCATAAATGAAAAATAAGAAATCATTAACAATGCTATTATATGTGTTTGCCGTAATATCATTAGTGTATACATGTTATGCAGCAATTCAGGCATATAATACATTTACTTCATATTACAGTACAAATTTAAATGTATTGAATTTAGTAATGTATGTAATCACAACATGTTATCAATCATTATGCTTTAGTGTGCTTTTTTATGCGTTAGGAGTATTTAGCGAAGGTCTTAAAAATTCAGAAGAAGCTAAAGTTATTGAAGAAAAACAGATGGCTGAAGAAAAAACAGAAGTTACTGAAGAAAAAGAAGAAAATAAAAAGGAAGAAGAGAAATAGTTTTTATACTGTTTCTTTTTTTTGTTGAGGAAGATTATGAAGAAGGATTTTATTGAGGGTGCAAAAGCTGCAATACCTATTATTTTAGGCTATATTCCTGTTGGCATAGCATATGGAATGATGGCAAAAGCTACTGGACTTACATTTTTTAAGGCATTGAGCTTTTCTTTGTTTGTGTATACAGGGGCTGGTCAAATGGCAGCAGTTACAATGTTAGCTCAGAATGCTGCTTATGTAACAATTGTGTTTACTGTTTTTATATTGAATTCACGTCATATAATTATGAGTACATGTATCATGAAAAAGATGGAAAAAACAAGCTTGCCGATTCGTTTACTTTTATCATTTGGCATTACAGATGAAGTGTTTGCGTTGTCAATGACAGATAAAAAAATCAATAAACTAACTCCATCCTTCTTTGCAGGATTAGCCTTATTTAGTTATCTATCATGGAATATAGGATCGGCTTTAGGTATATTGTTTTCAAGTGTATTACCAAGTATTGTATCTAAAAGTTTAGGTGTGTCTTTATATGCGATGTTTATAGGCTTATTAGTACCAAATATGAAGAAGTCTATTCGCTTATTATATGTAGTGATTTTGACAATGCTAGTAAATTGGATGTTGAATCAATTCTTATCGAGTTCATTATCTATTTTGATATCGACACTAGGATGCGCATTTATTGGAATGTGTTTTATTTCCAAGGAGGATTTACAATGAAATTTGTGGGATTGATATTTTTTCTTTGTTTATCTACATATATACCAAGGATGTTGCCAGCCTTGTTTATGGATAAGATTCAAGTATCTGGAAAGTTTGCGACGTTCTTACAGTTGATTCCGTATACGGCTATGGCATCCTTGATTTTTCCAGCTATATTATATGTAGATGAAAATATATGGATCGGCATTATAGCAAGTCTTGTAGCAGTAATCGCATCACTAAAAAAGTTACCTATAATTGGTGTGGTTTTATCGAGTGTAATCGCTTGTGTAATATTATATATGTTTGTGTTTTCATAGTGATGTAAAAAATTTACAATCATATTGTAAATGATTGTAAATAGTGATATAATTTCTTTGGCTTCGAAAGGAAGTTTTAAGAAGGTTTGCGTCAATAGAAATCGATTTTGCTCCTTCCTCAAGTTCACTGATGATTTCAAAGTTGACGTAATAGATTAGGCCTGAGTGAATCCGGGCCTTTTTGTGTGTTACAATGGTTTTGGTGATAGTATGGAACGAATTGAAAAACAGATGGAGTTCATCTTAGAAATCGACAAAGAGAAACAAATCAAAAGAAAAACTTTACAGAGTAATGGAAAAGATTTTGAAGATGATGCGCAACACGCTTGGCATATGGCTATTATGACATTACTTTTGAATGAATATGCGAATGAAGAAATTGATGTATTAAAGACAATTTCAATGTTGTTGATCCATGATCTTGTAGAAATTGATGCGGGTGATACATATGCATATGATGTGCAGGGCTTAAAAACACAAAGTAAAAGAGAAAAGCTTGCCGCAAATCGTATTTTTAATTTATTGCCAGAAGACCAGGCAAAAAAAATGTTTGATTTATGGAATGAATTTGAAGAAAGAAAAACGGCTGAAGCTAAGTTTGCTAGGGTGTTGGACAATTTTCAGCCAGTTATGTTGAATGCAGCAACCGATGGAAGAATGTGGGTTGAAAATGGTGTGCATTTAGAACAGATTTTAAAAAGAAATGAAAAGACACATGAGGGTAGTGAAGTGTTGTGGAAGTATATGTATGAGCATTTTATTATGCCCAATGTTGAAAAGAAGAGAATCAAAAGGTGATTCTTTTTTGAGTATACTACTATACAAAACAAAGTAGTGGTGATAAACTAGTAGTGAAAGAGGTGATTTGATGAAAAAAGGATTCATTATAGTAATTATTCTTGTTCTTGTTTGTATTGCAGGAGGTAGCTTTCTTGCGATTCATTTAATTACGAATACGAATATTGACATTGACAAAGTATCTGAAGAAATATCTATTGCGAAAGAACCTTTGAACCATGAACAAATTGAAGATTTTACTTCGGTTAATTTAGATTTGGTAAGTATGGATGTTAAAGTTGAAAAATCAAGTGAAAACGCGATTTCTTATCGTTTACAAGATGCGAAGAAACAAAAACTGGAATATTCTGTTGATAATGGCGTTTTAACTGTAAAAGAAACAATTTCAGACAAACATTTTGTTGGTCATGATGATAATGAAGTGGTTATTTATACGACAAATGATTCTTTGGTTGTAAATGGTAATCTTGTTGCTGGGGATGTTGAAATTGAAAACGTGACATTAAAAGATTCTAGAGTAACAAGTGTATCGGGTGATATTTCAATTGAGAATGGAATTTTAAATAATTGTAGTTTCATCACCACAAGTGGAGATATTGAATTTGATGGTCAATTGACAGGGGATAATACACTAGAAACCACTTCTGGAGATGTAAGTGTAGAAAATATCAGTAATGTTTCAGTAACAGCTAGTACAACGAGTGGAGATATTGAAATTAAAGAAGAAGAATTAACTGGTTCTGTAACTCGAGTATTAGGCTCAAATAATGCAACATTGACATTGAATACGACAAGTGGTGATATTGAGATAAATTAAAAGGATTAACAGATACATTGGTGACATGTTGATATATTCGACATTAATGGTGTCTATTTAAGAATTATTGTATAGGTGTAAACAAAAGAAAGACTACACTTATGACAAGAACTTCGAAATATTTAAACCAAGATACAATTGCTGCTTTACAATCTTTTCAAATCGAAAAGATTGATCGTGAAATCACTGATTATTTAGATACAAACAATAAAATGAATACGTATCATTTTAAATACTGTCTCGTTTAATTAAGAGCGGTTTTGCCAACTCTGGTAAACAGATGCTTCGTTGTAAAGAATGCAAAAAACGTTTTGTTGTGGACCGTGGTCAGCTTACTTTTTATTCTCACCATGATCAATCTAAATGGAATGAACTTATCCTGGATACATTGAATGGTGTATCTCTTAAAGAAACAGCTGTTAAAATCAATGTAAATGAACGCAATGTTTTTAATATGCGTCATAAACTATTAGTTAGTCTAAAAACTGAAGAACATCCCAAATGAGGTTGAAATGAATGAAAAGTATACTCCATACAATCTTAAAGGAACTAAGATTCATGGAGTCTAACCTAAACATCGTGGAACACCTGCTACAAAAAGAGGATTATCGAATCAACTGGTTTGTATCATCACTGCAATACAGAGATTTGCTCATACAATTGCCAGAACATTAAATTATGGTAAGCCATCATTCATAGATCTATTAAGATTTGGTAAATGTCTTGAATCAAAATCTTTTGTAATGCTAGATGGTTCAAACAGCTACAACGAACTTTTAGAAAGTAAGAACTGCACAAAGAAAGTATTAATCAGTCATGAGTCATATGATAAATTCAATCATTTAAATACAGTGAACAGCTTTCACAAATGAATTGAAGAAGGGTTGCAAAAAGATAAGGGAGTAGCATCGAAATATATAAATCGTTACAATGCTCTTTTTGTCATGCAAAGAGAAACGCAAGAAATGGATAATACAGAAAAGTTACAGTACGTACTATTTAGATTGAAAAACGAATGGTTGTTCGCATAAGTGATAAAAAGTAGAATTATAGCAATGTCACCAAATTGCTAGTTAAGCCAAATATAAAATGGAGGTATCTATGAAACATAAAATTATAGTCATATTTGTATTGGCGCTCATGTTTAGTTTGGCTGGGTGTGGAAATACAAATAAACTTGCTGAATACGATATGACAGGAATTAGTTTTATATCATATGCAGATATAGATACAGTATGCGAAGATGAAGAATTGACAACTGCCGGAAAAAATTTATTGTCTGAACAAGAGGAGAATTTGCTTTTATCTTATGTAATGGACAGTGCTATTGAGCTTTCTGCTGAATTGGGAAATTATGACCATTTAGTGTTTACAAATCCTCAATGGATTGAACGCTTTGGCGACTTGGAAAAATTAAAGCCCATAGAGTATAGTAATCTGTCAAAAGATATGCAAATATTTTTAGAAACTCAGATGCCTATATTAACAAACGATGGAAGCGTGTTGCCGGAAGGAATAGGGCTGTATGAATATGAAGATGGCAGTTTGTTTGCGTTTCCTGTAAATGTAACACTTGGAGCCGCAGAGCCAATAGAGGCAAAAAAACCGCTGATTGTTTTAATAGACAATCCAGCAGAAACCCTTAAAGCGGATAGCTGTATGTTGCCATTGACTTCAAGCGGAAATGTGTTATTTTTGGATAATGATAATTTCCAACAGCTTTTTGAAAATAGTGAACTTAAAGATTACGGAGATATTCAGAAGTTTGACGAGAACTAACTTTTCACAATTGCATACTTACCCACAAGGGACAGCCGAGAAAATCGATTGTCCTTTTTTCTATGCCAATAGGCAGAAAGGAGCGACCAGACATGACGAAACCGAGAGATTATATTCAGAAAAAGATTATCTCTAATTATTTAAATATAACCTTATAAAATCGTGTATCTAGAATTAATAATTGAAGATAATGTTTTTTACTCTAAGCCACAATATTTTAGTAAATCTTTTCCTTTCCACTTCTTTTCTTTAACACTTAATGAGATAATTTTTCTTGAACTGTCTCAAGAGCTTTTTTAATATCTTCATTATCTGCGTAGGCATATCTTGATGTAGTTGAGATATCAGAAAGACCAAGAAAATCTTTAACATTAGAAATAGGGATACCATTTTTATACATCAACATATCACCAATGCATCTGTTAAGCCAATTAAAAAAATAGGCAAGCGAAATTAATCGTTTGCCTTTAATAGTTCATCTAGGATTTGGACTGCATTTGTAGCAGCACCTTTACGAATTTGGTCACCACAACAGAATAAAGATAATGTATGACTTGTTTCATCCGTGATATCTTTACGAATTCTTCCCACATAGACTAAGTCTTGATTTGTTGTATCTTTTGGCATTGGATAGATTTGATTCTTTGGATCATCCTTTAGTAATACGCCCTTGGCATGCGTTAATAATTCTCTAGCTTCATTGACGTCGACTTCATTTTCACATTCGATTGTGATACTTTCAGAATGAGAACGCCAAATTGGAACACGAACACAAGTACAGTTTACTTTTAATGCATCATCATGCCACATTTTTCTTGCTTCATTTTGCATTTTCCATTCTTCTTTAGAAATACCTAAATCATCAAAATCACCAATTTGAGGAATCAAGTTGAATGCAATTTGGTAAGGGAAGGCTTTTGATGGAATATTTTCATCTTCAATTTGATTCTTTAAATCTTCAATTCCTTGAACACCAGCTCCTGAAACAGCTTGAAATGTAGTCACAATCATGCGCTTGATGTGGTATTTCTTGTGTAAAGCATGTAATGCGACTAAAGCAATAATAGTGGCACAATTTGGATTGGCAATTAAACCATGATGTTTTTTAATGTCTTCTTTGTTTACTTCTGGAATAACTAAAGGTACATCATTTTCTAAACGGAATGCACTTGAATTATCGATAACAATGCATCCTGCTTCTTTTGCCCATGGCATCCACATTTTTGTGATGTCATTTCCAGTTGCTCCTAAAACATAGTCAACACCTTGAAAACTTTCTTTTGTGAGTTCTTCAACAATGTGTCCATCGATTTCTTTTCCTTTTGATCTTGCACTAGCTAATAATTTAAGATTGGCTTTAATATTTCTTTCTTTTAAGCATTCTAACATTTGTTGTCCTACAGCACCTGTAGCACCGGCAATTGCGATTGTTGTCATTCTTCGTTTCCTCCTACAAAAGTATCATATATAACTTGGACTGTTTTTGTGAAGTCTTTTTTCTTAACTCCGACAGTAATATTGATTTCATCACTACCTTGGGCAATCATGACGATGTTGATGTTATTTTTACCTAAGGCACCAAATAATTTTCCACTTGTACCTGGCTTATCTGACATATTTTTACCTACAGTAGAAATTAAGGCTAAATCATCTTGGACAGTTAGTTTATCTGGTTTTAATTCTTCTTTAAAATGAGCTAAAATTTCATATAGACTTTCTTCAATTTCTTTCTTTTCTACGACAATGTTAAATGAGTCGATTCCACTTGGAATATGTTCAATACTAATATGGTATTTCTCTAGAATAGATAGAGCTTTACGAATGAAGCCAACTTCATTGGACATGTGTTTTTTATAGATATAGATTGACATGAAATCTTTTTTACCAGCAATACCCGTAATTGGATAGCCACTCTTTATTTTAGAATGTTCCTGGATGATGGTTCCTGCATCTTGAGGGCGATTTGTATTTAAAATGTGGATTGGAATGTTGGCTTCTTTTACAGGAAAAATAGCTTCTTCATGTAAAACGCTAGCTCCCATGTAAGAAAGTTCTCTTAATTCTGAATAAGTGATATGTGTAATTCCCTTTGGATTTTGAACGATTGTAGGATCCGCCATTAGAAATCCAGATACATCGGTCCAGTTTTCATATACGTCGGCATGAAGACATTTCGCTAAAATAGCACCTGTAATATCGCCACCACCGCGTGGGAAGACTTGAATGTGTCCATTGGCACTTGTTCCATAGAAGCCTGGGAAAACAAAGTGGTCATATTGGGCATATTTAGCTTGTAGTTTTGCACTTGTTGCTTCCCAATCAATGGATTTATCTAATTTAAAACGAATAATATCTTTGGCGTCTACAAAGGCATAACCTAGATATTCAGCCATTAATTTAGCGCAGAAATATTCGCCGCGACTTACGATAACAGCTTGAGACATTTGATTTAAATTGGTGTAAAAAGCATCAAGCTCTTTTTCGATAGGCTGCTTTAAACCAAGTTCATTTTTGATTTCGATGAAACGATTTTTGATGAGTTTAAAAACACTCGATGCATCCACATGGTATTTTCTGTGTGCATCTAATAAGTATAATAGGTCGGTGATTTTGTTGTCGGTTGAAAATCGTTTTCCAGGAGCCGATACAACAATGTATCGGCGTGTTGGATCTTGGTGAATGATGTTTTTGATTTTTTTGAATTGTTCTGCGTTTGCGACGCTAGAACCACCAAATTTAGTGATTTTTAACATGTGAGCTACCTCCATAATGCGATAAAACTATTTTTATCTAATTCCTTTACTTTCTTAATAATTGACATATCTTGATTTTCAATCCAGTAATAATTGGCTTCCTTCTTTTGAATTGGATAATAATTTTCTAAAGCGACATCACTTCGAATCAACCAAGTTTCTTTTAATAGAGATGTATCGAATTCTTTTGGCGTTGCATAAACAATTTTTCTTTCTTTATCTTCAAGTGTATCTAAAGCATTTTGTACCATAGCCTGCGCTGTAGGTAATTGTCCAGCTCCCTGGCCATAATAGCCTAGTGTATCAAAGCTATGTGAAAGAATTTTTTGGGCGTTGTAGTTGCTTGGGACGTTGGCTAAAAAATCACTTTCATCCATGCAGCAAGGAGCGATAATGGAAATAATCTTATCCCCAATTTGTCTTGAAACGGATAAATGACGTAATACTTTGTTGTTCATTTTGATGAATTTGATGTCTAGCATCTTGATTGTACGAATTCCTGCATAATAAGGAATGTCAACAATTGGTGTATTGAAGGCTAAACTGTTTGAAATCTTTGTCTTATAGTAAACATCAACGCCATCAATATCGTTAGATGGATCTTTTTCGGCATATCCCTTTTCTTGAGCTTCTTTTAAAACGTCTTCAAAATCCAAATTTTTTTTTTGCATAGAATCTAAGATGTAGTTGCTCGTGCCATTAAAAATACCTTCATAGCCTTGTAGTGGTTCAAGTCTTTTTAATTTTAATAAGGCATCAATAAAAGGGATGCCACCGGCAACACAAGCTTCAATTTGAATGGATCCACCATACTCTCTTTCAAGCTCTAAATACGTATCTAAGTATGTAGCAACAACCGCTTTGTTTGAACTAATGACATGTTTGCCTTTTTTTAAAGCTTTTTGAATCAATGTGTTGGCTGGTTCTAATCCGTTTAAACATTCAAAAACGATATCAATATCATCTTGAATTACCATGTCTTCATTGTTTGAAAAATAAGGTAAGTTTTCCTTTTCTTTACGTACATATACGTATTTGATATTGATATCTTCGAGTGAATTCGCAAGGATTTCAATCCCTTTTCCGACAACTCCATAACCTAAGATAACTGCGTTCATATCGTTCCTCCTGTATCTTTTTAGAAAACACTTGTTTTTAAAGTGTGAACATTGTATCATATGACATATAGATTTTCAAGGAGGATTCTCATGAACGATTATATTTCTACAAGAGACGCACACCAAAGCGTTTCAAGCAAGCAAGCTATACTAAATGGAATGAGCCCAGATGGAGGCTTATATGTACTTCCAACTTTAGACCAAATTCATTTGGATCTATCTTTAATATGTACAATGTCCTATAAAGAAAATGCGGTTTATATTCTTTCACATCTTCTTACTGATTATACAAAGGAAGAATTAGAGGCATGTGTTGAAAATGCATATGCGAATTCATTCTCTAAACAAGAAATTACACCCATTAAAAAAGTAGATGATGTTTATGTTTTAGAACTTTTTCACGGTCCTACATGTGCTTTTAAAGATGTTGCCCTAACCCTTTTACCTCAATTGATGTCCTGCGCATTAAAAAGCACAAACCGAAAAGCTTTGATTTTAACTGCTACAAGTGGAGATACAGGTAAGGCTGCTTTATCTGGATTTTGTGATGTAGAGAATATTGGAATCAATGTTTTCTATCCATATAAAAAGGTAAGTGCGATTCAATATCGTCAGATGGTTACGCAAAAAGGTAAAAATGTGAATGTGTTTGGCATTCAAGGGAATTTTGATGATGCGCAAAGCCAAGTAAAACGCTTGTTTTTGGATTCAGAATTGAATGAATATTGCGCAAAACAAAACATTCTTTTAACAAGTGCTAATTCCATTAATGTGGGTCGTTTGGTTCCTCAAATTGTGTATTATTTTGATAGTTATAAACAATTGGTTCTACAAGGCGATATTCAATTGGGGGATAAAGTATCTTTTAGTGTTCCAACGGGAAACTTTGGAGATGTTTTAGCTGGATATTATGCGTATTTAATGGGACTTCCAGTTGAAAAGTTTTATGTTGCCAGCAACGCCAATCGTGTATTAACGGATTTTTTGACGACAGGTGTTTATGATCGTAATCGTGAATTTATCCAGACAATTTCACCAAGTATGGATATTTTGATCAGTTCAAATTTAGAAAGATTATTATATTATGCTTCAAATAAAAATACACAAAAAGTATCGAAATGGATGCAGGAATTAAATGAAAAGGGTCGTTACCAGATTGATGATAATACATTTAATACTATTAAAAATTTATTTGCGTGTGGAAGCGTAGATGATAACGATACAAGTTTAAAGATTAAATCAGTTTATGATAAAACCAAATATGTATTGGATCCACATTCAGCTATTGCGTATAAGGTTGCAAAGGAATGTAAAAATCGTCTGATTATTTCTTTGGCAACGGCTTCTCCATATAAATTTAGTCAAGATGTTTTAAAGGCATTAGGATATGATGAAGAAAATGAATGGAAGGCAATGCAAGATTTGTCAAAATATTGTCAGGATGAAATCCCTGCTCAATTAAAGGAACTTCAAAATTTAGAAATTTTACATAATAAAGTGATTGATGTAGCATCTATGAAAGATGTCGTATGTCAAAGTACTAAAGAGGTATTCCATGATTAGTGTACATGTCCCGGCAACAAGTGCAAATTGTTGTGTGGGATTTGATTGTTTAGGAATGGCTGTGGACTGGTGGGCACATTTTACTTTTGAAGAAAGTGATGAATTGATTGTAGAAGGTTGTCCAGATGATTTTAAGGGAAGTAATAATTTAGTTGTTCAAGCTTTTTATACGACATGTGATTATTTACGTCTAGAGTATCCAACTTTTAAATTAACGATTGATACAGATATTCCATTTGCGAGGGGGTTGGGTTCAAGTTCAACTTGTGTTGTTGCTGGAATCTTAGCTTGTGATGCTTGGTTTAAAAAGAATATGGACAAGATGGAAATTTTAAAGATTGCCACAAGTATTGAGGGGCATCCTGATAATGTAGCTCCGGCTATTTTTGGTCAGGCAACAGCTTGTTTTATGGAAAAAGAAGATGTGAGAATGAGTCTAGTGAATTGTGCTGACTATTATTGTATGGCCATTGTTCCTGGGTATGAAGTAAAAACGTCTCAGGCAAGAAAGGTTTTACCGACTGGTATGGCATTTAAAGATTGTGTTTCACAAGTATCGCATGCACTTGTATTTGTACAGGCTTTACAGCAAGGAAATGAAAGACTTTTGGCAAGCTCTTGTAAGGATTCATTGCATGAACCCTATCGCAGGCAATTTATAAAGGAATATGATACGATAAAGAAGTATTGTACGCAAAAACAACTTCCAATGTGGATTTCAGGAAGTGGTTCAACAATGATGGTTGTTTCTTTAGAAAAGAATCGTTTGATTGAATTATCTAAGTTTTTAGATAAAAATTTGAATGAATTAGATCATCGATGTTTAACGATAGCCAAAAAGGGGGCGTTTATTAAGTATGAGTAAATATTATGTCGTGAGTGGTGATATTTTACCGGATGTATTAGAACAAGTCATGCAGGCGCGTATTTTATTGCAGTCGGGCAAGGCAAAAAGAATTAGTGAAGCCGTTAAAATGGTTGGTATCTCACGTGGTACATATTATAAATATAAGGATGCAGTATTTTCATTTAATGCTGAGCAATCCAATCGAAAAGCGATTATTTCATTGATTTTAAGAAATGAAAAGGGTACCCTTTCAAAGGTGTTGTCTTTAGTATCTGTGAAACAAGTCAATGTTTTGGCAATTAACCAAACAATTCCAATTAATGGAATTGCCAATGTGGCATTAACATTAGATATTAGTGATTTGGAAATTAGCATTCAATCTTTGGTGAGTTTGATTGAAGCTATGCCTATGGTGGAAAAGGCAGATTTGGTAGCTGTAGAATAATGAGACGTGTTTTAAGTTTTATATTTGGTTGGTGCTTTATTATTGTATGTGTTGTTTTTAGTATCAAGAGTACAGCATTAAACCCTAATTTTTACATTCCAAAATATGAAGAAATGGAACTGGCTAGTGATATTGGTGTTTCTAAGAAAGATTTAAATCAAAGTATACGTTTATTACTGGATTATTTGGATGATAAGCGTGATGATATAAAGGGACACATCACATGGTATGGTGTATCACAGGAAACGTTTAATGAAAAAGAAACGAGTCATATGGTGGATGTGAAGACTTTATATCAAAATGCTCTAAAAGTAGCTAAAATGGCATTTATTATTTTAGTATTGATTGTTTTATATTTTTACTTAAATGATAAAACATTGATGTTTGCGTATTTAAGTAAGGGCTTTTTGATGGCCATGTTTACATTCATATTGATGCTTGTGTTTTTTGGATTCTGGATTTTAACGGATTTTACGAGTTTTTGGACATGGTTTCATACAATATTCTTTTCAAATCAATTGTGGTTATTAGATCCAAATACGGATTTTATGATTTGTATGCTTCCAGAAACAATTTTTTATAAGCTAGTAATTGTTTGTGTAGTCAAAGCAATTTGTTTCATGGCTTTAGCCAGTGTTTTGGCAATATATTATATGGTGAAAAAGGCACCAATAGGTTTTGAAAGATGATTGTATTGGCATCAAAGTCTCCTAGAAGAAAAGAGATATTAAAAGCATTGGGCTATGATTTTATAGTTTGTCCAGCTTTAAAGGATGAAGTGTTTGATTTAAGTTTAGGTTTAGATGAGGCTTTAAAAAAAGTAGCTGAATCAAAGGCAAAAGAAGTAAGAGAATTTTACTTAGATTCAATTATTATATCGGCAGACACAATTGTATGTTTGGATGATAAGATATTGGGAAAACCTAAATCAGAAGCTGAAGCTGTTGAAACGTTGAAATCTTTATCGAATCGCAAGCATCAAGTGAAAACAGGTGTTTGTATCATTTATAAAAATCAAACATTTTTACATGTTGAAACAACAGATGTGTATTTTAAGAAACTTTCAGAACAAGATATTATTTCGTATGTAAATAGTGGAAAATGTATGGATAAAGCAGGCTCTTATGGTATTCAGGAATGTGATTTTGTAGATCATATTGAGGGTGATTATACCAATGTGGTAGGTTTACCAAAACATGTAGTTGAAACGATGATGAAAGACGTTGCACTCTAATAAGAGAAATGATAAAATAGCGTGGTAATAATTAGAGGAGGAACATATAAATGTCTAATGTTATTAATAAAAAAGATTTAGCTGAAAAGTTGGCTGAAGAATTTGGTTGTTCAAAAAAAGACGCAACAGCTTATGTTCAATTCGTATTCGATACAGTAGCTGATACTTTAAAAGATAATGGTACTGTAGATGTATTCGGATTTGGTAAATTCTCAATTAGCGAAAGAGCAGCTCGTACAGGTATCAATCCAGCTACTAAAGAAAAGATTGAAATTGCTGCAAGCAAGTCTGTTAAATTTAAAGCTAGCAAAGCTTTAAAAGATGCTGTTAAGTAAGAAGATTCGATAATGAATCTTCTTTTTTTTCGTGATATAATATTGATTACAAAATTAAGATTATTGAGAGGAGATTTTAATGAGCTTACCAGTATATGTGATCGGACACAAAAATCCAGATACAGATTCGATATGTGCAGCTTTAGCTCTTGCTGAATTAAAAAGACAGACAGGAATTAACGCAATGGCTGCTCGTTTGGGCACATTGAATCCAGAAACAAAATTTATATTAGACAAATTAAATGTGAATATGCCTGTCTTATTAACAACAGCACGTTCAACATTAGAGGAAATTGAAATTGATGATGCAGTGACAATTGAAGAAGGACAAACGATTCGTCATGCATGGGATCTATGCTTAGAAAATCATGTTAAGACTTTATATGTTGTGAATGATCAAAATGAATATAAAGGTATGGTTACTTTGGGAGATGTTTCCAAGGTTCAAATGCAGGATTTAAATATTACAAGTGAATTGTTAAAAGAAACACCTTTAGATAATTTAGTAGCGAGTGTAAAGGGATCCTTTATTTTAAAGGGAAATCTTGAACGAAGTGGTTTTGTTCGTATTGCCGATAAGCGTTTAATGGAAAGAGATTTAAAAGGGGCTATTATGGTCTTGAATGATCATGAAGATAGCATGATCAAGAGCATGGCAAAGGGTTGTGCGGTTATTGTGGTTGCGGAAAACTTTGTTCCAAATAGCTATATTATTGAAATGGCAAAACAGATGGGAGTTACTTTAATTAGTACGCCTTATAATATTATGAAGATCATTCAAATGATTTATCGTTCCATTCCTGTCGAATTGATCATGACTCCAGCTAATAAAGTGATTCGTTTTAATAAGAGTGAGTATGTGGAAGATGTAGAACGTGAAATGTTGAAGACGCGTCACTCTTCTTATCCGGTTGTTTTCCAAAATAAAATCTTGGGTTCTGTTGCTCGCTATAACTTATTGAAGGCGGAAAAGAAACGTTTTATTCTTGTAGATCATAATGAAAAGAAACAAAGCATTAGTGATATTGAAACGGCAGATATTGTAGAAATTGTGGACCACCACCGAATTGGTGATATTGAAACGGATCGTCCAATTGTATTTAGAAATATGATTGTAGGTAGTTCATGTACGATTGTAGGATTAATGTATGCAGAATATGGTGTTAAAATGCCTGAAACGATCGCAAAATTAATTGCGTATGGTATGATTAGTGATACAATGAACTTTAATTCACCAACATGTACTTCGATTGATCGTAATTTGGCTAAACGTTTATCAAGTGAATATGATCTTGATTTTGATGCGATGGCAAAAGAATTGTTTGAAAATACAGCTACGATTCGTGGAAAAGAATTTAAAAATATTCTTTATAATGATGTCAAAGAGTATATGTTAAGTGGATACCATATTGCGGTTAGTCAGGTTTTTACATTTGATTTAAGTATTGTGGATGAAATCAAAGAGGATTTCTTGAAATATATGGAGGAACAAAATAAAGTTCATGAATATGACTTAATGTTGATGGTTATCACAAATGTGGAAGGTCGTGGATCACGCTTCTTATATGTAGGAAAATTATCTTATTTTGTTCGTGATGTTGTGGAAGAATTTAAAGATCAGGGATTTGTTTCTCGTAAAAAACAAATTGTGCCTCGTTTAGCACAAGAACTGGCATAAAAGGGGGATTTGAAATGGCAGTAGAAAAAAGATTAATGCATTATGCATCATTTGATACACAATCAAGTGAAGAGAGTACAAGTGCACCTAGTACTGAAAAACAATTGGTGTTAGCTCGTGAATTAAAAAAAGAATGTGAATCATTAGGTTTTGATTCTGTTGAATTAACGGATACAGGAATCGTATATGCTTACTTAAATGCGAATACAGATAAAAAAATGGATCGTATTGGTTTTATTGCGCATATGGATACGGCTAGTGAAATTACGGGTGCGAATGTAAAGTGTAGAGTGATTTCAAAGTATGACGGAAATACAATTCAGTTAAATGATGATTATTCTATGACTAAAGAAGAATTTCCTGCTTTGGCAAACTGCATTGGAGACGATCTGATTGTGACAGATGGTACGACATTACTAGGTGCAGATGATAAAGCAGGGATTGCGATCATTCTAGAGGCTATGGAACAATTGATTCAATCTAAAAAGGAGCATGGATTTATTGCGATAGCCTTTACTCCAGATGAAGAGGTGGGTCGTGGTGTTGAAAACTTTGAATTAGATAAATTTCCAGTAGATTATGCATTCACAATTGATGGAGATCGTATTGATTCGGTAGATTATGAAACATTTAATGCTGCACAGGCTGTTGTGACATTTGATGGAACGAGTATCCATCCAGGGGATGCGAAAGATCGTATGGTTAATGCAAGCTTATTAGCTATGGAATACGCTTCAAGTCTTCCAAAGAAACAAACACCTTCACATACACAAGGACGTCAAGGTTTTTATCATTTAGTGGGTATGGAAGGAATTTGTGAGGACGCAAAATTAACTTATATTTTGCGTAATCATAGTAAACAAAGTTTTATTGCACAAAAACAAAAAATGGAAGCTATTGCGAATAAGATGAATGAAAAGTATGGAAATCGTGTTCATGTTTCTATTCGTGATCAATATGAAAATATGCGCCAATATATGCATGGAGATATGCGAAGTGTAAATAAGGCAAAATATGCATTGCGTCAATGCGATGTCACACCTATTAGTACACCTATTCGTGGTGGAACCGATGGAGCTATGTTGACAGCTAGAGGACTTATTTGTCCAAATTTAGGTACAGGTTCTTTTAATCATCATGGTCGTTTTGAATTCGCAAGCATTCAAAAGATGGAAAAGATGGTTGAAATCGTATTAAAAATTGTTGAATAGGAGATTATCATGGATTACGCAAAGGAAGCTTTAAGATTACATGCTAAGTGGAACGGTAAATTAGAAACAGTTCCAAAAATGAAGATTGAAAATAAAGATGATTTATCGATTGCTTATACACCAGGTGTTGCAGCACCTTGTTTAGAGATTGAAAAAGATAAAAAGAATAGTTATGTTTATACAGGAAGATCTCATACAGTAGCTGTCATTAGTGATGGTAGTGCAGTTTTGGGACTAGGAAATATTGGTCCTGAAGCAGGTATGCCAGTAATGGAAGGTAAATGTGTATTATTTAAGGCATTAGGAAATGTAGATGCAGTTCCATTATGCTTAAATACGCAGGATACAGATGAATTGGTTCAAATTATTTCAAGTTTAGAACCTAGCTTTGGTGGTATCAATCTAGAAGATATTGCGGCTCCTCGTTGTTTTGAAGTTGAAAAAAGATTACAGGAAAAAATGAATATTCCAGTTTTTCATGATGATCAGCATGGTACAGCTATTGTAGTTTGTGCAGCTTTAGTCAATGCTTTAAAATTGGCTGAAAAACAAAATCCAACAATCGTTATCAATGGTGCTGGTAGTGCTGGTGTTGCGATTGCGACTTTAATTTTAAAAATTGGTTTGGGAAACGTAATTTTAGTGGATAAACAAGGAATTCTAGCAGCAGATATGGATTTAACAAGTGGTCAAAGAGGATTGATCGACAAGTTAAATAAAGAAGGAAAAACAGGTTCTTTAAGGGATGCATTAGTAGGTGCTGATGTATTTATTGGAGTTAGTGCAGGTCATATTGTATCTAAAGATATGATTGCTTCTATGAATGAAAAGGCAATTGTATTCCCTATGGCAAACCCTGTTCCTGAAATTGAACCCGAAGATGCAAAAGAAGCTGGAGCTTATATCGTGGGTACAGGTCGTAGTGATCATCCAAACCAAATCAATAATGTATTGGCTTTCCCTGGTATTTTTAAAGGAGCATTAAAAGCCGGTGCTACATGTATCAATGATGCGATGAAAGAAGCAGCTGTTTATGCGATCAGTTCAATGGTTACAGAAGATATGTTAGATAGTGAACATATAATTGTTTCTGCTCTAGATCCTAGAGTTGCAGATGTTGTAGCACAAGCAGTGACAGATGCGGCAAAAGAAAGTGGTGTAGTGCGTGAGTAGAGTAGGTATTGTTGCAGAAGGTGGAGGAACTAAGGCTGCTTATTCTGCAGGAGTATTGAAGTGTTTACTTGAGCATGATGTTGTACTTCCTTATTGTGTAGGGATAAGTGCTGGTACAGAAATTTTGTTGAGTTATGTGTCTAAACAAGTGGATCGCCTAGAGGTGACTGGAATTGATGCGCCTTGTCAAAAAGGTGTAGTTGGAGTAAGACCGTTTTTAAAAGAAGGTTCTATATTTGGTATTGAAGCAACTTATGATTTTATTGAGTCTAGAGTTCCGTTAGATTTAGAGGCTTTTCAAAATAGTGAAACACAGATGGAAGTGGGTCTATATAATTTAAAGACGCATAAGGTAGAATATTTTGATAAGAGTCATATTGATAAAGATGAAACGTTGATCAAGGCGAGTTGTGCATTATTACTTCTAGCTAAACCTTATGAATTTAAAGGGGAAATGTGGATGGATGCAGGTCTTGTGGATATGATTAGTATTGAACAAAGTCTTCGTGCTGGAAATGATAAGCATATTGTGATTTCTACAAAGGAAGAAGGCTATGTTCGTAATCCAGCACCAAAATGGCAATTGTGGTTATCTAATTTGGTATATAAGGATAAACAAATTACGGATGATTTAAGAAATCGTCATATTCGTTATAAAGAACAGTGGGATAAGATTGCAGAATTAGAAAAACAAGGAAAAGCTTTAGTTTTGCGTCCGCATAAAGATCTTGGTGTCACTCGTTATACGACAGATCCAGAAAAATTGGGTCCTTGGTTTCAATTAGGATATGATGAAACCTTGGAGCGTATGGATCAAATCAGAGAATTCATTAAATAAAAAACCTGGATTTCCAGGCTTTTCTTTTGCCACAACAATCATTTAAGGAGGTTTGTTGTGGTAATAGTGATTACATTATGCGTAAGTGCTATATGTTTTAAACTACTAGAAAAGAGATTGTAATCACATTAATAAGTATAGAGAGTCAATGTGAATTTATTATTAAAAATCGAAAATTCTTTTAAAAAAATTAGAAAGAGGATATTATTAAATTATGAATGGTTATTTTTTTGATATGGATGGAACACTTTACAATAATAAGTTCCATGAAGTGAGCGAAAAAACATTTAAGATGTTAAATGAACTACAAAGACAAGGGCACTTTGTAGCTTTATGTACAAGTCGTTGTCAAACAGAATTAAAGAATCTTCCTTCTTGTATGCGAAATTTTCAATTTGATTGTATGATCAGTGATGGTGGTGCATTGATTTTGGATAAGCATAAAGAAGTTCTTGAAATGAATTGTATTTCTAAAGCCACAATGAAAACTATAGATTCTTTTTGTAAGGAACATAATCTAGTGTATCGTTATAGTACAAGGAATGGAAATTATTTTGGTACGCCGTATTCGAAGTATGCACATGATATCTATTTTCATTTGTATTTAAATAGTCCAATATTTAAACTATATGAGAATGATGATGTACTAAATCTTCTTGTCTTTTGCGAAGGAAAAGATAAAGAAAAATTTAGGCCTTTGATCAAAGATTTGTGTATTGTAGAATTTTTTGATTGTTTTGAGATTCGTGCTAATCAAATTGATAAGGCAACGGCTGTTAAAAAAATTATGGATTATCATAAGTTTGATACAACATATTGTTTTGGGGATGGAACAAATGATGTGGATATGTTGAAAATGGCGGATGTTGGTGTTGCGATGGGAAATGCGTGTGATGTATTAAAAGAAGTTAGTGATGTTGTGATTGGAAAAGTGGATGAGGATGGCATCTACAATTTCTTAAAGGAAAAAATAAAAGCTGAATAGGAGGAGAATAAGATGGCTTATATTTTAGAGAATGATGTATTGAAGTTGGAGTGTACTCAAAAGAGTGGGGAAATGTTACACCTAGTAAAGAAGAGTATACAAAGAGAAACATTATATCAAGGAAATCAAGGGTGGTCTGGAAGAAATCCTTCTCTATTTCCAATGGTAGGAAATACGTATACAAAGGATTATGAAATTGATGGAAAAAAATATGCAATGAAAAATCATGGCTTGATTCGTTATGCGACTTTAGAGGGTGAAAGTAATGAGAATGAACTTGTATTTACTTTAGATGCGAATGACAAAACATTAGCTCAATATCCTTTTAATTTTCATTTTGAGATTGGGTATAAATTGGATGGAAACAAAGTATTGATCAATTATCATATTAAGAACAATGATGAAAAGGATATGCCTTTTGGTTTTGGCTTGCATCCTGGATTTAAATTGGATGATGAATTTTCAACATATACTTTAGAATTTGAAAAAGAAGAAAACGCAAAACAATTGTTGTTTGATCCTAGCTACGAAAAGAATGTGGCGTATCAGGATGTTGCGTTTAAAGAATGGAAATTGTCTAGAGATGATGTGAAGAAGTATGCGACGATTATTTATAAGAATTTAAAATCAAATTATGTAACTTTAAAACATGGAGATGAAGAAGTGGTTCGTGTATCGATTGAGGGATATCCATATTTAGCTTTATGGACACATGATAGTGAATCGGATTTCTTATGTATTGAACCATGGTATTCGCATGGTGATTTTGAAAAGGAAACACCGGATTTTTATCATAGAGAAGGAACTATGATTTTAAAACCAAATGAAGAATGGACTTGTTCATATTGGATTGAGGTGCTTTAAGAAGGAGAAATCCTTCTTTTTTAGTGTAAATTTGTATTTTTAAAGAACAAATTTGCACTTTTTAGTTTACTTTCATCCAAAATCTTTTATTTTAGTTAAAAATAGTTATAATGAAATTAGTTCAAAAGGAGAAAGAAAAATGTTCGGAAAAGAAAAATCAACTTGGGAAGAATTAAGTGGTATTTTTACTGCACGGGAAATTTATCAACAACCTGCTACTTGGGCTAAAACAATTGCTCAAATTAAAAATGAAAAGGAAGCTCTTAAAAAATTCATGGAACCTGTATTAAGTGATCCAGATTGTGATATCGTATTTACAGGTGCTGGAACTAGTGAATATGTAGGTAATGCTTTATATTCATATGTGAACCGTTATACTGGTTACCATGCAAAATCATATGCTTCTACAGATTTAGTAGAAACTCCAGAAAACTATTTATCAAGAAACAAAAAGACTTTATTAGTGAACTTTGGTCGTTCAGGAAACTCTCCTGAAAGTGTTGGTTCAGTACAAGTTGCTGATGAAGTATGTAAAGAAAATGTTTATCATTTATTCATTACATGTAACAAGGATGGAGCTTTAGCAAAAGCGGCTGCTACTCGTGACAATGCTTATGATATTAACTTGACACCTGAAACTCATGACCAATCATTTGCGATGACTTCAAGTTTCTCTAACATGATGTTGGCTGCATTATTATGTTTCCGTCTAGATGATATCGATGAAGCTGCAAAAGAAATGGAAAGTGTTATTGCACAAGGTCAAAAATTTGTTGATGAAGGATATAAAGTATGCGAAGATTTAGTATCTGACTTTGCAGAATTTAATCGTATTGTTTACTTAGGTGCAAATACATTGAAGGGTATTGCTCAAGAAAGTCAATTAAAGATTTGTGAATTGACTGCGGGTACTGTTACAACTACATTTGATAGTCCAATGGGATTCCGTCACGGACCTAAATCAGTTATCAATGATGAATGTTTAACAGTTGTTTATTTATCAGATGATGAATATCAAAGACAATATGAATATGACATTATTAAAGAAATGAGTGGACAACGCAAAAAGAACCGTTTAGTTGCTGTTTCTAGTCATGCAGATGCTGAAATTGAAGGATTAGTGGATACATTCATTAACTTTGATTTAGATGCACCAAAAGATAATATTTTCTTAGGATTTGACTACATTTTAGTTGCTCAAGTTATCGCATTATTTAAATCATTGAGCTACAAAATTACACCAGATAATCCATGTCCAACAGGAGAAGTAAACCGTGTTGTTAAGGGTGTAACTATTTACCCATATACTGCAAAGTAGGAATTTAGAGGAGACAAAAAAGATGATAGGATTAATTGTTACTGGTCATGGCCACTTTGCATCTGGTTTAACTACAAGTTTAAACTTGATTGCTGGAGATGCAAAAGATTATGTTGCTGTAGATTTTGAAGCTACAGATTCAACAGATGATTTAGCAAAAAAATTAACAGACGCTATGGATTCATTAAAAGATTGCGAAGGAATCATTGTATTAAGTGATTTAGCGGGTGGTTCTCCATTTAAAACGGCTGTTGAAATTGGATTCCCAAGAGGAAATGTAGAAGTTATTGCAGGTACAAACTTAGGTATGTTAGTTGAAATCAACTTAACTCGTACTTTCTCAGAAGATGTACATGCTTTAGCTGAATCTGCATGCAATGTTGGAAAAGGCCAAGTTATGCGTTATGTATTCCAACACATTCAACAAAATGACGACTTCTCAGATGGTATCTAATATTTAAGCTAGGCTTTTGCCTGGCTTTTTCTTTTGTAAAAACTTTTCAAATGTCTGAAAATGAGGTATGATATTTTCAAAAATGGAGGTATCTTATATGGATTATAAAGGAAGAATTGAAGCATCTATTCAAGAACATTTAGATGCATATATGGAAATTGTAAAAACACTATATGATAATCCTGAGACTGGTTTTCAGGAATATGAAACACAGAAGGTATTGGTGAAATATTTAAAAGATGCAGGCTTTGATGTAAAGTCTAGCGTAGTGGTTGATACAGATTTTGTGGCTGAATATAAATCTGGTAAAGAAGGACCAACGATTGCCTATATGTGTGAATATGATGCACTACCAGAAGTTGGACATGGATGTGGCCATAACTTAATTGCTGGTATTGGTATTGCGGCTGGTGAAGCTTTAAAGAGTGTTATAGATGAAATTGGTGGAACCGTTCGTGTTGTGGGTACGCCTGGTGAAGAAAACTTTGGTGGAAAAGTAAAAATGAGTGAAGCTGGTGTATTTGATGATGTAGATGCCGCTTTAATGGTACATCCAAGTACTGAAAATGGAGTTGGATCAAGATCATTGGCTATTTTACCTATCAAATATGAATTCTTTGGTAAGAATGCACATGGATGTCGTCCTCAAGAGGGTCATAGTGCATTAGATGCAGCGATTAGTACATATACACAGATTTCAATGTTACGTCAATTTGTAACGCCTGGATCATATATTCATGGAATTATTCGTGATGGTGGTTTAGCTGCCAATGTAATTCCAGCTTATGCAAGTATGGAATATTATTTTAGAGCTCCTACAATGGCTTATTGTAAAGAAATTGCGGCTCGTGCAGAGGATTGTGCAAAAGGATCATGTGTTGCAAGTCAAACAACATATAAAACAAGTATGTATGAATGTCCTTATGAAGATACAAAAATCAACTATACTTTAGCTGATATGTTGACAGAAAAATATAAAGAACTAGGTGTAGAACAGATTAATCCAGTGGATGAAATTCCATGTGGTTCTACAGATGTTGGAAGTGTAAGTTATGTTTGTCCGACAATTCAGGGAACGATTAAGATTGCCGATTGTACTGTGGCTGGTCATTCTAAAGAAATGGCGGCTGCAACAATTAGTGAAGATGGAAAAGCTGGATTAGTAACAGCAGCTACAGCTATTGCGTTAATTGGTTTAGATTTGATTACTGAACCTGAAAAGTTAGAAAAAGCAAAAAAAGAGTTTAAAGAAGGGACATGCTAATTAGCATGTTCTTTTATTTTGTGAAAAGGTTTTCAAAATGGATTTTTAAACTGATTTTGTGATAATTATGTGTTTTTTTTTGCCAATTTTTATAATTGTTAGTGATAAAAAATAAAAAAATACTAAAAAGTGCAAACAATTTCTTAAAATGTGTAAAGAAATTATGCATAGAAAATGTATAATATAGTCAAGATAGTTATTCTTTAAAGAAGAAAGCGCTATCAGGAAGGAGAGAGAATATGCCAAATATCTTATTAACAAGAATCGACAATCGTTTGATTCATGGTCAAGTTGCAACTCAATGGAGTGGAGTTCTAGGAGCTAACTTATTATTAGTTGCAAATGACGCTGTCGCAAAAGATGAATTCCGTCAAGGTTTGATGAACATGGCTGCTCCAGCTTATGCTCAGACTCGTTACTTCTCAATTCAGAAGACAATCGACATTATTGGAAAAGCAAGCCCTGCTCAAAAGATCTTCATCATTTGTGAAACACCTCAAGATGTATTACGTCTAGTTGAGGGTGGTGTTCCAATTAAAAAATGTAATATTGGAAACATGCACATGTCTGAAGGTAAACGTCAAGTCGCTACTACAGTAGCTGTAAATGACGATGATGTTGCTGCATTCAAGAAATTGCAAGAATTAGGAGTTGAATTAGAAATTCAACGTGTACCTGACATAGCACCTGAAGATATTAATAAACTTTGGAGTTAATCCAAAAAAGGAGAAAATGAAAAATGAATATTGTAGAAATTGTGTTATTGGCAATTGTAACATTCTTCTTTGCCATCGACCAATTCTCATTAACTGAAATCGTTTATCGTCCTATCATTGCTTGTCCAATTATTGGTGCAATCTTAGGTGATGTAAACACTGGCTTAGTTGTTGGTGGTACATATGAGTTAATGATGGTTGGTAACATGCCAGTTGGTGGAGCACAGCCTCCTAACGCTGTATTAGGATCAGTTGTTGCTATGATTTTCGCTGTTAAAGCAAAAATGGACATTAATGCTGCTTTAGGAGCTTGTATGATTTTCGCTACATTCGGACAATACGTTGTAACATTAACATTTACAATTATGTCTGGTTTAATGGCTAAAGCTGATAAAGCTGCTAATGAAGCTAATCCTAAAGGAATTACAGCTGTATGTAATACTTCTATGGCTATCTTAGGTACTTTATTTGCTGTAATCGCTATTTTAGCATATGTTGGTGGAACTGCTGCTTCTGGTGCTTTACAAAGCTTAAGTGAAAACGCAAGCTGGTTCATGGGTGGTTTAAGTGCTGCCGGTGGAATGATGCGTTTCGTAGGTTTCGCTGTATTGTTAAAGATTATGCTTTCTAACGACTTGTGGGGATGGTTACTAGGTGGTTTTGCAACTGCATTGCTATTTGGTAACGTTGAAGCTACAGCTTCTGCTTGCTTGATCTTAGTTGCATTCATCGGTGTTGCAATCGCATTATTAGACTTCAAGATTACTTCTATTGAAACAAAAGCTGCGCAGGGAGGTGTAAGTGATGGAATCTAATGCAATGACTTCTTACAAGGATACTACTCCTGCTGCAAGATTAGATAAACAAACTTTAAATAAAATGGTATGGCGTTCTTGCCAATTACAGGCTGCGTTCAACTACGAGCGTATGCAATCTGCTGGTTGGTTATGGGCTATTTTACCAGGTTTGGAAAAAATCCACACTAATAAAGATGACTTAGCTGCATCTATGACTCACAACATGGATTTCCTTAATACTCACCCATTCTTCGTAACATTCGTTATGGGTATCGTATTATCAATGGAACAACAAAAAACTGATATTCAGACAATTCGTTCTGTACGTATCTCTACTGCTGCTCCATTAGGTGGTATTGGTGATGCATTGTTCTGGTATACATTAATTCCTATCACTGCTGGTTTAACTGCAAACATGGCTATTGATGGAAGTATCATGGGACCAATCTTATACTTCGTTATCGCATTCGGTGTTGAAATGGTATTACGTTATGCTTTGATGTACTGGTCATACAACTTAGGTTTAACTGCTGTTAAGATGATGACTGCTAACGCTAAAGCATTCACTCACGCTGCTAGTGTGTTAGGTGTATTCGTTGTTGGTGCTTTAATTTCTAACTATGGTGGTGGAACTAAATTAGGTATCTCAATCGCTAATGGTGAAGGTGATCCAATTGTTATCCAAAACTACTTGAATATGATTTTACCTTGCTTAATCGCATTCGCATTCACTATGATGTGCTATACATTGATTAAAAAGAAAAACTGGACTCCAGTAAAATGTATCGCATTATTCTTAGTAATCGGTATCGTTGGTGCTGCATTCGGTATCTGGGCAGGTGGATACACACCTCTTGTACCAGTTCCATGGTCAGTAGTTGCGTAGGCTAATCTAACGAAGTTAGAATATTTTCTCTCAAATATAAGGTTGTAACGGATTATATCCTTACAACCTTTAATTTTATTTTTAGCTCATTAAATATTATAATTTAATGGTTTAAAAATGAAATTAAGGAGGTACAAATTATGGCTGATAAAAAATATCCAGTTCTTTATGCAACAAGTGTTAAAGGAACAATTTTTAGACATTGTGGAATTTATAATACAATTTATTTTAATATATATAATAATAAGGAATTAGAGGATAAACCTTATTATTTAGAATATATGGATGAGACAAGGAAAGAAGTTTATAAGGCAATCCAGAATAAATTTACAATGTCTCAACCATTAAAAGTGACAAATGATCATAAGGTTTTCATTATTTTTAGAGGCAATGTTGATATGCGTGATGTGAAAACTTTCTGCAAAATGATGCTACAAGAATTGGAATATTTTACGGAAGGTGTGCATAAAGCGGATTATGCAGAATTAGAAACGATGTTTATGGAGATTGGGCGTGCTCCTACTTTTATGAAAGCTTCAAAAGTTGGAGAAAAGTTGACACAAACAGATATTCTTGACAAAATAATGGTGCGCATGGATGGTCATGATCAACCTCAGGATAATGGTTGCTTGACACCATATACGGATTATGTTGATTTTAAAGAGGAAGAAAAACGACAAAATCTTAAAAAAGAAGAACTCGAAGAAGTAGTTGAGTGGTAAGGAGATATTTATGGCACAAGGTAGAAAGACAAGACAAAAACAACAAGCAGATTTAAAAGGAAGTGTATCTGGTTGGCACGTTTATAAAGATGATCGTGGTAGAGCTGTTTATTATGATGTATTCTCAAAAACAGGATATATCTTGGCAAACAATGAAGAAAGATATAAACAATTTAGTATGCGCTTTGTGATGGGACTTATTGGATTTATCTTGATATTGATGTTTGACATGCCAATCTGGTTATGTGCTTTAGTAGGTGTTGGTGTATATGCTTTCTTAGAATTTAGATTTAGAAAGTTTTTAGCAACTTTACCTCGTATTGAAAACTTTAAGTGTAATGAAAAAATGAAGAGTGAAGCTTCAATTAAAACATTAGAAACAAATAAAGTGATTTTAAAGATGGTTTTATTAATAGCTTTATCTGTATTGATTATACTAAATGCACTAAATGAACTCTATACAGGTTGGATGTTATATTTGAATTATGTGATTAGTGCATTAACATTGATCTTTGCGTTATATCATGCAAAAGAATTAATTTCTAGAAAAAGTAAGTAAAAGGTTCGGTTGAACCTTTTTTTTGTGCATAAAAAATGCGCATCTTTAAGATGCGCACATTGATATTAACGAACTAATTCTTCTTGGTGACTTGCGTAAGTGTACTCTTCAATCGTATACATAACGCGAGCTTTAATCAAATCTTCAGGTGTGTTGTCCAATTTACCTTCACGTACCAATGTATATTGGAAAGGCATATATTGACTTAGCAATGGTAATGGTACTGGGTGTTCTTTTAAGTTTGCCAATAATTTAACTAAAGCATTTTTGACATTTTCTTGAGGTAAATAATAACGACAACGATCAGAGAATGAATATTTACGTTTAAATGCGATTTCATTTTCTGTTCCATGATAATATGGTGCCCATTTACCAGGGTTTGCCAACATAGCTTTATCTAATTCTTCACGGAAGTGGCTTGTTTCAAATCCGTAAACTTGAGCAAGTTCTTCTTCAATCATGCATAATGCGAAGATTCCTTCACGAGCTGCATATGTTAGTCCTGGACCTACTTTTAAGATTCCAACACCATCTTCTACTAATTCACGTAATTTGAATTTAGTTTGATAATCAGTTGAATGTCCTTCAAATACTAATTGATCAAATTCTTTAATGCTTGCCATTAAATCTTTTGCACGTTCTCTATCATATTCTTCACATCCAGCATCTTTTTCTTCAACACCTGGTTGAACAACAGCTGCGATAACATGTTTCCAAGCATCTTCAATACCAGCATCATTAAATGCTTTTTCAAAAGTTGCTACAGTATTTTTGAAATCTTCTGGTTTTGTCACTTGCATTCCGGCATTTTCTTCTTGAGCTCCGCCAGGAATTGGTACTTCACTACCTACAATATATACAGGGTGAATAGCTTCTGGATTTTCTTGAAGTAATTCTTGATAAGCTTCTTCACATACTTTAGCTAAAGTAGCTCCACGGCGAGCAATAGTTTCATCACTTAAACGAGTATTAGGATCATCATCCGCAACTTTCATACTTGTATCAATGTGGATTTTAGTAAATCCAGCTCGAACATAGTCGTGTACTAATGTTTTTGCATAATCCATAGCTTCGGCTTCTGGTTTATTTGCAACTGTTAATGGTCCTAAATGGTCTCCCCCTAAAAAGATACGATCACTTGATAGTCCAATTTCTTTCGCTTTTTCATGACAGAAATTAAAGAAATCTTGAGGTGTCATTCCTGAGTAACCACCATTTTGGTCTACTTGGTTTGCGGTTGATTCAATTAAAACACATGAATCTTGTTTTTTTGCGGTTTCCATCGCAGCTTCAATTACGAATGCATTACTTGAACAGCATGAATAGATAGCTACGGCTTTACCTTCTTTTTGTTTTTTTACAATGTTTAATAATGGATTTTGTTTAGGCATTATATGTCCTCCTTAACTAATTTTATTATACAGTATATTTAACTTTTTTTCTTCTTTTTGGCATAAAGTCAATTAAAAAGTGCAAACATTACTAATTTGTTAAAAATGACAAAAGCATTACTAAAATGTTCATTTTATTTTGAAAGCGCTATGCTATAATAATAGAAGAGATATATGGAGGAGATACAAATGAAAGTTATTGTATGTGAAAATTATGATGAAATGTCAGCTAAGGCATTTGGTGTCATGAAAGAATTGTTGGATGCAAAAAAAGATGCTGTATTAGGATTGGCTACAGGATCTAGTCCGGTTGGATTATATAAAGAAATGATCCAATACCACAAAGATGGATATAGCTATAAAGATATTAAATCTTATAACTTAGATGAATATGTAGGAATCGATCGTAAAGATCCTCAATCTTACTATACATTTATGTATGAAAACTTATTCAAAGATATCGATATCGATTTGAATAACACACACGTTCCTTATGGAAATACAGAAGCAGATTGTAAAGCTTATGAAGATGCTTTAAGTGAAGTATCTATTGATTTACAGGTATTAGGAATTGGACAAAATGGTCACATTGGATTCAATGAACCTGGTACTCCATTTGAAGAATTAACACACATTGTTGATTTGACAGAAAATACTCGTGAAGCAAATGCTCGTTTCTTTGATAATGATATCAACAAAGTTCCAACACAAGCTATTACAATGGGAATTGGAACAATTATGAAATCTAAAAAAGTATTACTAGTAGCTAATGGTGAAAATAAAGCAGATGCAGTGAAAGCTATGATTGAAGGACCAATCGATACAGCATGTGCTGCAAGTGCATTACAAAACCACGCAGATGTAGTTGTTGTATTAGACAAAGCGGCTGCTAGCAAATTAAGCAAATAATTATATTTGTCTTTGTAGGGTAGGGAATTCATTTCTCTATCCTTTTTATTTGTGTTAAAATGAACATGTATGAAAAAATGGATATATAGAATTCTTTTAGTTGTTTGTCTTTGTGTTTTTGGATATAGTGCATATAATTTATGGGATATTTATTCACAAAAACAACAAGTAGAAAATGAAACTAAACAATTAGAAAAAAGTGTAATCAAAAAAAGGGACAAAGAAGAAAAGCAAATGTTAGATCCGGATTGGAGTAAACTTAAAGCGGAAAATGAGGATATTGTAGCATGGATCTATGTTCCTGATTGTGATATTTCTTTTCCTGTGATGCAAACAAAAGATAATCAATTTTATTTGAATCATACTGTGAGTAAAGAATATAATGATAGAGGTTCGATTTTTTTGGATGCAAATGCGAATGCACAATTTCAAGATGATAATTCAATTATATATGGACATTCTGTAGAGGGTGGAGGTATGTTTACCTTATTAAAAAATTATTGTGATGAAGATTTTTTTAATTCGCATCCAGTATTTTATCTATTAACACCAGATGCGAATTATAAGTGTCATGTTTTTACATTTGCGAAAACGACGGAAGATAGTGTATTCTATACAACGTCATTTGGTGATTATAGACAAGAGACGTTGAATTCTATGCAACAAATGTCGACTTATTTTAATGAATTAGATGACAAAGATGCGAATTATGTATCTTTATCTACTTGTGATTTAGAATATGGATTCAATTCGAATCATCGTTTTGTCTTAACTGGCCTTATGGTAAAGACAAGTGACGATATTGTTTTAAAAGATTGATATATGATATACTTGGTGAGGTTTTTAATATGAAAATTTGTTTTGTGACAGGAGGAACAGGTGGACATATTTATCCGGCTTTAGCTTTGGCGGATAAAATGAAAGAACTTGATTCTTCAACGAAAATATTATTTATTGGAAATGATGATCGCATGGAAAAGGATTTGATTCCTCAAAATGGATATGCGTTTAAGGCTTTACACACTTCTGGATTGGTAGGAAATGCATTAAAAAAATGTATGGCTGTTTGTCAGATGTTTAAAGCAGAAGGTAAGGCAAAGAAATATTTGAAAGAATTTAAACCAGATGTAGTTATTGGTTTTGGAGGCTATGTAAGTGCACCTGTTATTATGGCAGCTCATTCTTTAGGTATCCATACTGTAATTCATGAACAAAATTCTATTGTTGGAAAAGCAAACCAGCTTGTTATGAAAAAAGTGGATGCGATTATAACTTGTTATGAGAAGTGCAATGAGGTTTTTCCTAAGGACAAGATTCACATGCTTGGAAATCCAAGAGCCACAATTGCTAAAGAAGCAAAATTTGATGAAGACTATTTTAAATCACTAGGCTTAGATTTAGATAAAAAGACCATTCTTATTGTGATGGGCTCTCTAGGTTCTAGTTCAGTAAATGAATTGATGAAGAGTGCTCTAAAGGATGTTGATGGTGATCTACAATTTTTGTATGTCTGCGGAAAAGATAATTCGCAAGATTTGAATTTGTTTGAAAACCAAAAAAATATTCATGTTGTACCATATGTAGATACTTTACGTATATATGGACATGTAGATGGAATGGTTTGTCGTGCAGGTGCAACTACGCTTGCAGAAGTAACAGCTTTAGGTATCCCATCTATTGTGATACCAAGTCCTTATGTGGCAAACAACCATCAATTTTATAATGCGAGCATGCTACTAAAAAAACAGGCTTGTCGTATTATTGAAGAAAAAGATTTAAATGCAGAAACATTGCAGGGACAAATTGTTTCTTTATACGCAAATCCTGTGATATATAAAGAAACACATGAACATGCTTTGCAGATGGGAAAACCAAATGCGGCATATGATATTATAGATTTATTAAAAAATATATGTAAAAAGGGGAAGTAATATGAGCATTAAGGATCGATTAATGACGTATGCAGAAGTTTTAGAACATGAATCTATGAAGAAACATACAACTTTTAAGATTGGTGGCTTTGTAGATTATTATATTTATCCAAAAAATTGTACAGCTTTGATGTGTGTACTCGATATACTTGCAGAAGAAAATATTCCATATTATGTACTTGGACGTGGATCAAATGTTTTATGTTCAGATACGGATTTTCATGGTGCAATTATAAATTTAGATCGCACATTGAATGATTTTTATTTTGAACCAGATGGAATTTTAGTGGCACAAGCAGGATGTTCAATTATAAATATGGCGGTAGAAGCCATGAAAAGATCATTGACAGGACTAGAATGGGCAAGTGGTATTCCAGGTTCTATTGGGGGATGTCTGTATATGAATGCAGGTGCCTATAAAGATAATATGGCAAATCATTTAGTGGATGTATGTGTTTTAAAAGATAATACAATTTGTTGGATGAAGAAGGATGAATTGGATTATGCATATCGCCATTCTATTTTTCAATCACATAAAGATTGGACTATTTTAGTGGGGCGTTTCCAATTAGAAAAAGGAAATCAAAATGATATTCGTGATTTAATGGATGCTAGACGTGAAAGAAGAATGAGCGCACAACCATTGGATAAGCCATGCGCGGGAAGTGTTTTTAGAAATCCAGAAGAAATTCCTGCTTGGAAATTGATTGAAGATTTAGGTTTACGTGGCCATAAAGTTGGTGGGGCTAAGGTGAGTGAAAAGCATTGTAATTTTATTGTGAATGATGATTTAACAGCTACAGCTCAAGATGTTCGTGATTTAATTCATGAAATCAAAGTCAAGGCTAAAAAAGAATATGATATTGACATGGTAACGGAAGTTGAGCAGTTATATTGGTAAGAAGGAAAGCCAAGCTAACCATTAAGCAATCAATTGTTTGGAGTATTGTTTTTATGATGGTTGCGAGTGTTTTTGTGTATTACTTTTCTACAGATTCCCATGTCAAAGTTTTATCGTGTAAAAATAATTATTATTTATCAGATAGTGAAGTCTACGATTTAGCAAATGTAAGTACAAAAACACGGCTTTATTTAACGCCTTCTATTTTATTTGAAAAAAGAGTAGAGAAGATGCCTTTTGTCGAATCATGCAAGATTTCTAAAAAAAATCGTAAACTAACTTTTGATGTGCAAGAAAAACTTATTGTCGGCTATTATGTTAACGATAATAAGAATTTTGCGCTGTGTCAGGATGGAACTTCTATTGAAATTGAAGAACAATATTTAAATATAATTGTCCATTTTCCATTGTTGTCAAATTTTAATGCCAGACAACGTAAAAAATTATGTGAACAATTTCAGAAACATAGTAAAATTTTAACTCGAGATTTAATTGAAAAGTTTGCTGAGATTGTACCTTATAAAACGAGTTATGATAATAATATGTTTAAAATCACAATGCAAGATGGAAATATTATCTATACAAATTTAAAGAGTATAAAAATGCTTTCAAAATACCAAAGTGTATTGACTAAGTTAAAAGGACAGTCTGTTTGTCTAGTTTTAGATTCTACTCATTCTACGATTGAAAAAGTAAATTGCGATGATTTTACTTCAAAGAAAAAGGATGAGAAACAAAAAGAAAACTCAGAAGAGGAAAAAGAAGAAACGCCTCAGGAGACAGAAACTAGTGAAGAGCAATCATCTGAAGCGGAATCAGAAAATGAAGCTGAGTGGGTTTATGATGAGAATACGGGAGTTTATTATCATGAAGCTATAGGTATGTATTATGATCCAAATACAGGTGAGTATTATGATGAAAATGGAACATATTATTATTGGGATGAGGATTCACAAAGCTTTGTAGAAGCGTATTAGGATTTGTGTTTATATTTTAAGTAGAGTATAATTAATGAAAACAGGAGGTTTTATTATGCCTATTAATAAATCAACAGAATACGGAAATATCGAAATTTCATTAGATGCGATTGCCAATTTAGCAGGTGGTGCAATTACTGAATGTTACGGTATTGTAGGTATGGCAAGCCAGAAAACATTGAAGGATGGCTGGGCAGAATTATTGAAAAAGGAAAATTACGCTCGTGGTGTTGTTGTGACACAAGATGAAACGGGTTTGGTTTTAAATCTTTATATTATCGCATTGCAAGGAATTAAATTAAGCGAAGTAGTGTATGAAGCACAAAAGCGCGTTAAATATGTGTTGGAAAAGACTTTGGAAGTTAAATGTAACGCTGTAAACATTTATGTTCAAGGTGTACGTGCAGTTAAGTAGGGGTTAAAAAATGGAAAAAATCAATGGTGTATTATTTAAACAGATGCTAGAATCCGGCATGAACAATTTATCAAATCATTCAGCCGAAATTGATGCATTGAATGTTTTTCCTGTACCAGATGGTGATACTGGAACAAATATGCATTTAACTGTATCAAATGGTGTAAAAGAAGCTCTTAAAACAAATTCAGATTCTGTAAAAGATATTGCGAAAACGTTATCTCGTGGATTATTAATGGGAGCACGTGGTAACTCAGGTGTTATTACTTCACAGATTTTTAGAGGAATCTATCAAGCTGTTGAAGACTTAGATGATATGGATGCATCACAATTGGCTCATGCTTTAGTGAATGGTAGTCGTGTTGCTTATCGTGCTGTTATGCGTCCGGTAGAAGGAACGATTTTAACAGTAGTTCGCGAAGCTGCAGACTATACGTATGCATATACTACTACAGAAGAAGTAACAGACTGCATGGACGTGATGAAAAAGATGGTGGATGAAGCCAATGCTTCTTTGCAAAGAACACCAGAATTATTACCTGTACTTGCAGAAGTAGGTGTAGTTGATAGTGGTGGAAAAGGACTTTGTGTAATCTTAGAAGGTTTCCTTGCAGCTATGGAAGGTCATCCAGTTCAACTTGAAGGTTCAAAAGCAGCTGGTGAGAGTGCTCAAACAAAAGTTGAAGGTGGAGAAGAAGAATATGGTTTCTGTACAGAATTTATATTGAAATTATCTGAAAATGGTATTCGTCATTTCTCTGAAACTAGCTTTAAAGATGAATTAGCTACAATTGGTAATTCAATTGTTTGTGTGCAAGATGAGGATTTAGTAAAAGTCCATGTTCATACATTAGAACCATTTACAGCTATTAAAATGGGACGTCGTCAGGGTCGTTTTATTAAATTAAAAGTTGAAAATATGCAAGAACAGCATGACAACATTATCGAAAAAGAAGAAGAGGAAAAAATGGCAGAACACAAAAAATATGCCATTATTACCGTAGCTCCTGGTGATGGAATCAAGAAGATGTTTACAGAACTTAGAGCTGATATTGTTGTTGGTGGTGGACAAACAATGAATCCTAGTACAGAAGATTTTGTTTCAGCCGTTGAAAAGTTGAATGCAGATCATATCTTCATTTTACCGAACAACTCAAATATTGTTTTAGCTGCAAATCAAGCTGCACAAGTATGTTCGGATCAAGATATTCATGTACTTCCAAGTAAAACAATTCCACAAGGATTAAGTGCTTGTGTTATGTTTAATCCAGATGTTGAATTAGAAGATAACTTAGCTGAAATGAATGAAGCTATTGAAAATGTTAAATCTGGTGAAGTGACATATGCGATCAAAGACACAACATATGATGGTCTTGAAATAAAAAAAGATGAATATATGGGTATTTTTGGAAAAGATATTTGTGTATCTTGTCCAGATTGCATGGAAGCAACAAAAAAATTGTTGGATAAAATGCTAGATGATGATAGTGAACTTGTTACTTTGATTTATGGTGATACAGCTACAGAAGAACAGGCTGAAGAAATCGCTGCTTATATCGAAGATAACAGTGATGCAGAAGTTGAAATCCATGAAGGAAATCAACCAGTTTACTCATTTATTATTGGTGTTGAATAGTAAAAATAATGAATCCATCAGACTTAGTTTCTGATGGATTTTACATATAGATTCTTTGGCAGCTTATTTGAATAGGGCAGTACACTTACTATATTTTGTACTACCATTAAATTTAACGCTTACTTTTTAGACGCAATAAATTTGGATGGGGTTAGATGAATTTGCTCTTCAATAATTTAAGGGGCGGTATATACCCTAAAACGGTCTATAGCTGAGATTAGGCTCGGACAACATTTAGTTGTCCGGGTCTTTTTTTTAACCATTTTAAAGCTTCTGTCATCCTTGTTGATTTTAGTAAAAGAAAAGACCGCTTAATGCGGTCTTGACTATTTTATGCGTTTTGTTCTTGTTCTTGAAGTTTTGCCTTTTCAACAGGTTGAACCAATTTCTTTCCAGAACCAATGAAGATCATCAATCCTAATGCCATTAATAGAATAGCGAAGAATAATTGTAGTCCGTCTGTCATAAATGCAAATCCACCAGTTACGAATAACTTTAAGCAGATGTTGTATACTGACATTCCTAAGCTTGTCATTGTTACAACTAACATCATAACCATAGGTACATATAACATGTATCCTTTACGTCCTGTAACTTTTAAGAATACAGATAATGAAACTAATACCATTGCAGCAAGTAATTGGTTAGCGCTACCGAATAATGGCCATATATTTAAGTAACCACCTAAGCTTAATAGGTAACCACCAGCTAATGTGATTAAAGTAGCAACGTATTTGTTTGTTAAGAAAGCGACAACACTGTTTGTTTCAGCTTCTTCATTGACTTCAAATAATTCTTGGAATGATAAACGTCCAATTCTAGCAACGGCGTCTAATGATGTTAATGCTAGAGCAGAAACGAACATTGTCATAATGCATAGGCCCCATTCTTGAGGGAATCCAAATTGTGAAATCAATCCAGTAACACCTACTGAGAATTTGATGAATGGTGTTGCAGTATCGGCAAATGCCATAGAAGATAATGTTTCATTCAATACGCCTTTGCTAGCTAAACTAGTTAAAGATCCAACAACAACGATTACAAGTACAGCAAGTAATGATTCAAGTAACATACTTCCGTATCCAACTTGTAACATATCACTTTCGTTACGGATTTGTTTAGAACTTGTTTCACTAGATACAAGTGAGTGGAATCCACTAACAGCACCACAAGCTACAGTAACGAATAATGTTGGGAAGATATAGCTTCCAGTTGCAGATTTAAATCCTGTAAATGCAGGAGATGTGATTGTTGGATTTGATACGAATACACCAACTACAGCAGCAACGATCATTCCGATGAATAAGAACGTAGTCAAATAGTCACGTGGTTGTTTTAATACCCAGATAGGTGTAACACTTGCGAAGAAGATATAAACGAATACTAGATATACCCATGTTTGTTTAGTGAAGTAAACTGGGAATGCGATTCCTAATGCTAACATTGCAACAATTAATGCGATACCAAGTAAAGCTTGTTTCCATCCTGAAAGTCCTGTTTTCTTTAAGAAGAAACCAAATGCGATAGCTACAAATACATATAGAATTGTGATTGAACTTGCAGCTCCACTAGGCAATGATTGTGCACCAGCAGCATTGTATCCATTTAATGATCCTGCAACCATGTCGGCAAATGCAGCAATAACTAATAAAGTAAATAACCAGCAGAACAAGAAGAATAATTTACGTCCTGTTTTACCAATATAAGTTTCAATGATTTGTCCCATTGATTTACCATGAGATTTAACAGATGCGTATAGAGCACCAAAGTCTTGTACGGCTCCAAAGAAGATGCCTCCGACCATTACCCATAAAAATGCAGGTAACCATCCAAATACCATCGCAAGTACTGGACCTGTTACTGGACCAGCTCCAGCAATTGATGAAAATTGGTGTCCAAATACTTCCCATTTGTTACTTGGAACATAATCAACTCCATCTTCCTTTTCATAAGCAGGTGTCTTAGCTTTTGGATCGATTCCCCATGTTTTAACTAAATAGCGTCCATAAACTAAGTAGGCTGTTAGTAATAATGCAGCAGCGATAGCTAATAATAATAGACCGTTCATAATAACTTTCCTCCCTTAAAACTTTCTATCCAAATATTCAAATAATAAAAAAAGACTTCGTCTATCTAAGACGAAATCTAAAATTATCCCGCGGTACCACTTAGTTTGCAACACCTTTGTTGCCACTTAGAACTTCTTAACGCGAAGAACGAATCATTTTACTATCATTTCAAATGATTAGCTCACAAGGGATAGCTCTAAGGACCGTTGTTATCATTTCACCAAAATTGATACTCTCTTTAACCGGGTTTGCTTAAAGTCGTGTCTTGTTCACAGCTTTGAATATTTGTGGTTGTATCATATACCATCTTGAAAAACATGTCAACAAAAATGTAACAAAATGTAAATTAGTATTTTCATAATTTACATTAATTACAATTGTCATTTGTTTGTTAACATGTGAACGCTTGTGTTATAATGTAAAGACGTTGTTGGAGGGGAATACATGATTTATATAACTGGCGACATTCATAGAGAGCAGGATATACATAAAATCAATCCTAGAGAGTTTACTGTAGGAGAAACTCTTACTGAAGAGGATTATGTTATTATTTGTGGTGATTTTGGTTGTATCTGGGATGGAAGTACAGGGGATAACTTTTGGCTAAAATGGTTAGATTCACTTCCTTGGAATACTTTATTTATTGATGGAAATCACGAAAACTTTGATGTATTAAATACATATCCTGTAGAAGAATATAAGGGTGGTAAAGTCCATCGTATTCGCTCGAAAGTATTTCATTTGATGCGTGGTGAAGTTTTTAATATTGATGGTTATAAATTCTTTACTATGGGTGGAGGATTTTCCCATGATGTAAGTTATCGTACAGAACATAAAAATTGGTGGAAAGATGAGATTTGTACGATAGAAGAAGCAAAACATGCTTTTGAAACATTGGAAAAGAATGAGTGGAAAGTAGATTATATTTTATCGCACGATACTTATTCATCGCATCCATTGGCTCATAAATATGAAACTGATATGAGCCTATATGGAGATGATTATTATGATTTACATGATTGTTTGGAAACTGTCGAGAAGAAAACGGATTATAAAATATGGTTTAATGGACATTACCATGATGACAGAATCCATTATTCAGATTCAAATAAGCCTTGTTTGACTTTATTTGATAAAGTAGTGTTGTTAGAAAATATTGATGAGGAAATGAAAAGCCTGACTAAAATTTAGTCAGGCTATTTTTTAAAGGATGTCTTGAAGATTATCTTCAATTGTTTGTTTTAATGTATCAAATGAATGATCGAATCTTTGTTGATCATTTTCATTTAAGTGCAAGCGAATAACTTGTTCTACACCATTTGAACCAACTACACTTGGTGTTCCAATAAAGTATCCTTCTTTACCGTATTCACCATTTTGGTATGAACTAACTGGTAAGATAGCACGTTCATTATTTAAGATGCAAGATACGATACGTTTTAATGCTAAACCAATTCCATAGTAAGTAGCACGTTTTAATTCAATGATTTTATAAGCTTTGTCACGTACATCAATATAGATTTCTTGTAGTTCACTTAAAGAAATATTGTTTTCATCTAGGTATTCAAGTAAGTTCTTGCATCCAATATAAGAGTGGATCCAAGGAACGAAACTAGAATCTCCGTGTTCACCCATGATGTAGGCGTGGATATTGCTGTCGGCAAATCCTAATCTTTCGCTTAATGCATGGCGTAAACGAGCTGTATCTAATACAGTACCTGATCCAACAACGTGGTTTTTAGGTAATCCACTTTCTTTCCATGCAACATAAGTCATGATGTCGACTGGGTTGTTCGCAACAACTAAGATACCATTGAAATTATTTTCTTTTAAGGCTTGGCATACACCTTTTGTGATATTGGCGTTAATTTTAACTAAATCTAAACGAGTTTGACCTGGTTTTTGAGCAGCTCCAGCTGTTAAGACAACAATATTTGTATCTGCAGCGTCTGCATAAGTGCCAGCAGTGATTTTCATTTTTGTATCTGCATATACAAGACCATCACTAAGATCCATTTGTTCTCCTCTTGCTTTGTCTTCATTCACATCGACTAAAACAAGTTCATCAACGCCTTTTTCTGAAAGCATTGAATAGGCAAAACTCATGCCAACAAATCCAGTACCAACAAGCATGATTTTTCTTTTTTTGATTTTTTCAGACATAAACTTCATTCTCCTTCTTATATCTACATATATATTATAGGTTAGTTTCAACTAAAAAGCCAGTATATCACTGGCTTAATTGGATTGTGTTTGTGCTTGTAAGGTGATTTCTACTTCTACTTTTTTTGAATTTCGTTCAACAACTATTTTTAAAGTATCACCAATTTTATGCTTTTTTAAGATTGCTTTAACATCACTGGTTGAATGAATATCTTGTCCGTCAAAACTTATAATACGATCATTTTGCTTCAATCCAGCTTTATCAGCAGCTCCATTTCTTACAATTTGCACGATATAGCAGCCATCTTTGTATTTGGAATTTTGAGCCTGGTTATTCGATGTATAGTCATATAAACTGACATTTAGAGCTGGTCTTGATGTAACACTTCCATTCTGCATAAGTTCTGTAATAACATCTTTAGCAGGTGTAATTGGAATTGCAAATCCTAATCCTTCAATTCCTGTTGAACTTTCTTTTGCGTTTACAATACCAATCAGATTACCATCTGAATTAAACAATCCACCTCCTGAGTTACCTGGGTTTATAGCAGCATCAGTTTGTAAAAGTGTCATTGTTTCATTGTCAATTGTAATTTGACGATCAGTAGCAGAAATGATACCTGTAGTCACTGTACCACCTAGTTCTCCTAATGGGTTTCCAATCGCAATGGCTGGATCTCCGACTTGTAGTGTATCGCTGTCACCTAATGTAGCGGCTTGTAACTTTTGCGCATCTATTTTGATGATAGCTAAATCTGTTTGCGAATCAGTACCAATTATTTTAGCATCAAATTCTGTTCCGTCCGTTGTAGTAACTTTAAGACTAGTTGCATTGTTGACTACATGATTGTTTGTAACAATATAACCATCCTCACTAATAATTACGCCACTACCTGCACCTTGAGATACATATTGGCCAAAAATAGAATTTCCGCTTGAGACAGATTCAGTAGTGATTTCAACAACACTATCTTTACATTTTTCAACAATATCAGAAACATCAGTTACTTGTATAGTTCCTGACTTTGCTTTTTGTGTTTCCTGTTTGATGGTAATATCTGTATTGTTAGACAAATGACTGCCGGCATAACCAGCACCAAATCCTACTATGGCCGATAGTATAATAGTACCGATTGTGGTTAGAATTTTATTTCGAACAGGTACATATGTTTTTGGCCTGAATTCTGGTGGTGTTTGCATATCAAATCCTCCTTATTTTAATTATATTCAGTAGTATACACCATTTAATATGAAATATATGCGTCAAATACGTCTTTTTGTCTATACAAATTTGGGAATATTTGTATTCAGTGCTATAATATCGTTATAGAAAGCACGTTTAAGGGAGGTTTCATATGCCAGTAAAAACGACAAAAAAAGTTACAAATAAAAAAGTAGTAAAAGAAGAAACAAAACCAGCTGTCGAAGTAAAAAAAGAAGAAGTAAAACCTGCAGAAGTAGAGAAAGCTCCTGCAAAGAAAGCTACAAAACCAGCTGTTGAAGTTAAAGAAGAAGTAAAACCTGTAGAAGAAAAAAAGGCTCCTGCTAAAAAAGCAACTGCAGCTAAGAAAACTCCAGCTAAAAAAGCAGAAGCTAAACCTGTAGAAGAAAAAAAGGCTCCTGCTAAAAAAGCAACTGCAGCAAAGAAAGCTCCAGCTAAAAAGGCAGAAGCTAAACCTGTAGAAGAAAAGAAAGCTCCTGCAAAGAAAACTACAACTAAGAAAGCAACTACTAAAAAAATGACTAAAGAAGAACAATATGCTAAATTATCATTAGATACATGTCTTGATTTAGCAAAAGCTATGTCAATGGATGTAACACGTGATTCAATTATTCAACAATTAATTTTAAATCCAGATGTAAAATCAGTTTCTAAGGATTTGATTAATAAATATCAATTAACAGGTAAATTTAATTTTGAAGAAGATGGATATGATGAAGGTTTAGTTGAAGTACTTGTATCAAAAGTATTTGAAACAGCAGATATTAAACCTCAAAAAGCGGAAGATTTACAAGCTGATGTTAACCGTGCGTTGAATTATACATTTACAGATGTTGTGGCAGATGGAGATGAATATAAGGCTCAATTTGATACAATGCGTAAAGTATTGATGATTGCACAACATAAAGATATTCATGATTCAAAAAAATTAGATGAAGAAATTGGAATTGATGTAGAAAAATTTGTAGAAGAATTCATGAATCTTGCTTATAGCGTATTAAAAACATGGAAGTATGAAGATGTTGATTATTATGAACACTTTATATATGCTGTATTATCACAATTAGAAGATCTACATGATACTTATAGAAATCGAATTATGATGGATGTTGCTGATTTATACATTTTGCATGGTGATTATGGATTAGGAGACGCTGATTATGGTTATATCTTAAGAGAAAACCAAATCAAAGATTATATTTATTATCGTTATGCTTCTATCTATGAAGGTGTAGATAAGGATAAGGCAAAACAAATTGCTAATCAAGCTTTACAGTTTGTAGATGATCGTTTTACTTATTATCCAAATATTATTACAGTTTTAGAAGGATAAGATGGATTCTACTTGATTTTTAAAGGTGTTTTGCATATGATATATTTTGCGAATACTTTTAATCAAGGAGGATACAATGGCAGCTTCAAAAATTCCTGTATGGATTAAACAATGCCTTGATCAATATGGTAATTGTGCGTGCGGTCGTACTATTACTAAAAAAATTGGTAAGGATAATCTTTTACAAATTCTTGAAAATGAAGGATATCCATGTGAATTGGAAATCTTGAGTGATCAAAAAGACAAGAGTGCATATCCAAAAGATGGAACATATATTTTAACATTAAAAAATCGTCAACCTTTAATGGCTGACGAAGATGAAGACGAAGAATAAAAACTTCGTCTTTTATTTTATAAATTTTTAATGATCTCATCTGTAAATGCATCTGTAGTAGCGATTCCACCAAGATCAAAAGTTAATACCTTCTTTTCTTCAAATGTTTTATTTAAAGCATTTCGAATCTTTGTTGAAACACTTTCCTGATGAAGATCATCTAACATCATACAAGCTGATAATAATAAAGCACTCGGATTTGCGATATGTTTTCCGGCAATATCTGGAGCACTACCATGAACCGCTTCATACATCGCATACTCATCGCCTTTGTTGCAACTTGGAAGTAAACCTAAACCACCAATCAATCCACTGGTTAAATCAGAAACAATATCTCCATAAAGATTTGGCATAACCATTACATCAAATTTTTCTGGATGCATAACAAGTTGCATACAAGTGTTATCAACTATTAATGAATTGGCTTCAATTTGAGGATACTCTTTGGCAATATCTTCAAAAATGTGTAGAAATAAACCATCACTCATTTTCAAAATATTAGCCTTGTGTACACAAGTTAATTTTTTACGATTATTTTTTATACAATATTCAAAAGCAGCCCTAATAATTCTTGTACTTGCTTTTTTTGTGATAATTTTATAGGCATAAACAGTATTTTCATCAATCTGCTCTTCTTTACCAACATATAGATCTTCTGTATTTTCTCTAAATGTCACGATATCGACATTGTCAAATCTAGTAGCAATACATGGATTTGATTTAGCTGGACGAATATTAGCCCATAAATCATATTTGTTTCTTAATGTTACATTTAAAGAACGAAAGCCTTTTCCTACTGGAGTTGTGATAGGAGATTTTAATAAAATCTTATTTTTTTCGTAAGAGGCAAAAGCTTTTTCTGGAATATATTCTCCCGTTTCCTCATAAACTTTAGCTCCGACATTAAAAATTTCATATTCTAAATCTGCGTTTGCAGCATTTAATACTTTTATGACGGCATCCGTAATTTCAGGACCAATACCATCTCCTTTAAAAACTGTTATTGTAGTCATTTGATTTCCTCCATTTCTCCTACATATACATTGGCAGGTCGTATTAATTTTCGATTTGATTGACGATTTTCTAAATGATGGCTAACCCATCCAGCTGTACGACTAATTGCAAATAATGGCGTAAACAATTCATTTCCAATACCTAATAAAGAATAAACGTAGCCAGAATAATAATCTACATTAGCACATACTTCAATGCCTTTTCTTTCTTTCATAACTTCTATAGCTACTTTTTCAAATGTATGAATACAGTTATAAATTTCTTCTTGTCCTTTATATTTTGCCAATATCTTACATTGCTTTTGAATTAATAGGGCACGTGGATCACTCTTTGTGTAGATTGCATGACCAATTCCATATATTAATCCGCTATGATCAAAAAAGTCTTTATCTAATAAACGATTTGCAATTTTTTTTAGAGTCGTTTTATCTGTAGTAAAACCAACTTCATGGAATATCGCATTAAACATGTTCGTTACCTTACAATTTGCACCACCATGTTTAGGTCCTTTTAATGAACCAATGGCAGCCGAAATACAAGAGTAAATATCTGTACCTGTACTTGAAATAACAACATTGGCAAAAGTAGAGTTATTACCTCCACCATGATCGGCATGAACCATTAATAAAGTATCCATGATCTTAGCTTCTTCAAATGTATATTGATCATTTCCTCTAGCCATGCATAAAATATTTTCAGCTAAGCTTCTATCTAGATAAGGATATGACTTAAATACTTTGTTTCGTGCATATGAAAAAGTGAAAAGCGGAATACTTGCAAGAATATTTAAACCTTTCATCATTCTTTCTTCCAAATCATCTGTATCTGCACTTGGATCTTTTGCATATAGCTTTAAAACCTCAATTTGAAGTGCATTTAGTATGTTTGGTGTTTCATACTGTAAATCAACAGGCCCCATTTTAAAGTTTAGTAAATAATCTTTAAATTCTTTTAACTGTTCTGCGTTCGGTAAAGTGCCAAAAATTAAAAGATAGGCCGTCTCTTCAAATCCACAGATTTTATCTGATGGTTGTTTGTTTACTAAATAATTGATGGGATACCCCCTAAATATTAATTGACCATCGATGTCGTATTTCTTTTCATGAATAATTTTATATCCAATAACATCACATATTTTGGTAAGACCAACTTTGACTCCAGTACCATTTTCGTTTCGAAGACCAGCTTTAACACGGTATCTAGAGTATAAGGAAGAGTCGATGAAATTATGTTCTTCATTGTCTTGATAGATTTCTTTTAGTGTTTTCATTTTCTGAAACCTCCTTCCATGTGTTACATATTATAACATAAACTTTCATTTTGTTACATTTTTTGTTATAATTCGTTTTAGGAGGATATTGTCAATGCAAAATTTAACATACAAGATTCTAGATAAACATTTAATTAAAGGAAAGCTAGAAGCTGGAGAACCCATTGAAATTAAGATGGATCAGACGTTAACACAGGATGCCACAGGCACTATGGCATATATGCAGTTTGAGGCTATGGGAGTGAAACAAGTAAAGACAGAATTATCTGTTAGCTATGTCGATCATAATACTTTACAAAATGGATTTATGAACGCAGACGATCATGCATATCTTCAAAGTGTTGCCAGTAAATATGGTATTTATTTTTCAAAACCTGGAAATGGAATTTGTCACCAAGTCCATTTGGAACGTTTTGCAAAACCTGGAAAAACATTGATTGGATCCGATTCACATACACCTACATCATCCGCAATGGGATGTATTGCGATTGGAGCCGGCGGATTGGATGTTGCAAAAGCTATGGCTGGAATTGGCTATCGATTAACATGTCCTAAAGTAGTTGAAGTAAAATTAACAGGAACTCTAGCTCATGGGGTTTCTAGTAAAGATATTATTTTAAAATTATTAGAATTATTAAGTGTAAAAGGTGGAGTTGGCAAAGTCTTTGAATATACAGGCGATGGTGTTAAAAATTTGAGTGTTTACCAAAGAGCAACCATCACAAATATGGGAGCTGAACTAGGAGCTACTACATCCATTTTTCCAAGTGATGAAGTTACTCATGAATTTTTGAAACGCCAACAAAGAGAAGAAGATTATATTCCTTTAAGTGCAGATGAAGGTTGTCATTATGATGAAACTGTCAAAATTAATCTTGATGAACTTGTACCATTAGCTGCATGTCCAAATTCACCAGATGCCGTAAAAAATGTATCTGAACTTGCAGGTATGAAAGTAGATCAAGTTGCGATTGGCTCTTGCACGAATTCTGGCTATGAAGATTTAATGAAGGCAGCTGCTATTTTAAAAGGTAAAAAAATTGCCCACAATGTAAGTCTAGTTGTTTCACCAGGATCTAGACAGGTACTTATGAAATTGATTGAAAATGGTGCACTTTCAACATTCGTGTCTTGTGGAGCCAGAATTCTAGAATGTACATGTGGACCTTGTATTGGTATGGGACAAAGTCCAAAAAGTGATGCCGTAAGTTTACGTACTTTTAACCGTAATTTCTATGGTCGCAGTGGAACATTAAGTGCTGGAATTTATTTAGTATCACCGGAAATGGCTGCAGCAAGTGCAATTACAGGAGTTATTACAGATCCAACAACATTAGAATATGCTGATGAATTTGAAAAAGAACAAAGCTATATTGATGATTCATTGATTTATGCTCCAAGCAATGATCCAGAAAATGTAGAAATTGTTCGCGGACCAAATATTAAACCACTACCCGCAAATACGCCGATGGATCAAACTATTGATAAAAAAGTTGTCATCAAATTACCAGATAATATCACGACAGATCATATTGCACCAGCAGGAGCTAAGGTTTTACCTTATCGTTCAAATATCGAAAAATTATCTACATTCGTATTTGAGAACAATAAGCCTCATTTTGATGAAGTATGTAAAGAAAATAATGGAGGTATTATTGTGGCAGGTGAAAATTATGGTCAAGGATCAAGTAGAGAACATGCTGCACTTGCACCAATGTATTTAGGGATAAAAGCTGTTTTAACAAAATCTTTTGCCCGTATTCATTTGGCTAACTTAGTTAACTTTGGTTTGTTGCCGCTTGTATTTGATGATAAAGCCGATTATGACAAAATCGATGAAATGGATGAATTGAAAATTGAAAATGTCGATTCACTTTATGATTCATTTGATTTAACTGTTGAAAATGTGACAAAGAAAGAAACATATAAAGTGCATGCACCTATCAGTAAAGAAGATGTAGATATTCTTATGGCAGGTGGAGCATTGAACTATATTCGTAATCAACAATAGGAACGTTTTATTAAGCGTTCCTTTTTCTTGTGGTATAATGACAAGGAAATTAGGTGAGAGAATGAAAGAGAAAAAGGAACAAATTGTAATGCGTATTTCTTTTTGGTCCGGTGTTGTATTTGCACTTGCAGAATTGATTATGGCTATTTATTCTAAATCCCAATCCGTTTTGGCAGATACTGTCTATGATTCAACTGAACTTGTAGTCATTGGATTAACGATTTATATTATTCCTTTATTTTATAAACCCGTAACGGAAAAGCATCCCTTTGGATATGCACAACTTGAAAGTATAGTGATTTTATTAAAAGGATTTATGTTCATAGCGGTTATGATGGTTCTTATTATGAATAACGTTCAAATTATGTTGAATGGAGGAAATGAAATTAATCATATGCAAGTATCGATGTTTGAAACGATTTTAACATGTTTTTCAGCATTAATTTTATTCATACTTATGCAAATCAATAAGAAGGTAACATCTCCTACAGTGGATGTCGAAATTTATGGATGGAAAATAGATGTATTTTCAAGTGTAGGTGTATCGCTAGCGTTTTTCTTATCTTCATTTTTAACGCATACACCATTCGCTTTTATATCACCATATTTTGATCAGATAGTGGCAATTGTATTGGCATTAGGTATGATGAAAGAACCCATTCAAATGATAGGGGATAGTTTTAGAAGTTTAATGCTTTTAAGTCCAGATGAAGAAGAAGTCACAAAAATAAAAAAAATTTCTTCATCCATATTAGATAATTATCCCTATGACCCTGTTTTCTATGATATTACGACTACAGGAAGGAAAATGTGGATATCGATTTACTTCACAACGCGAATTGACACAATGTCTTTTACAGAACTTGAAGTAGCCAATCGAGAACTGAAAATTGCTCTTCAAAAAGAATATGAAGATTGTTTTGTGGAACTTGTTCCTAATGTTTTAGCGAATAAATAGGAGGAATTATGGAAAAGAAAATAAAGTTAGCATGTCCTGAATGTCATCAGGAATTTAATGCAAATATTTATACTTCAATCAACGTACAATTAGATAAGGATATTAAGATAAAAGTGTTGAGTGGAACACTTTTCGACATAGAATGTGAATATTGTCATTCTAAGTTTCATATTCCATATCCTGTTTTATATCATGATATGGAAAAGAAACTTTTGATTCAGTTTACCGAAGAAAAAGATTTAGACTCAAGTAAGACAGCTTTAGATAATGTGAATGTAGATGCAGATTATACAGTACGTATTGTTGATAATGAGCGAGATTGGATTGAAAAAATTTTAATTTCAGATAGTGGATTTGATGATCGTATTATGGAATTATATAAGCTTTTAGTACTTTCCCAATATGAAGATGCTGATAATGTGAATGGTTTATACTATTGGAATATTCAAACATTAGAAAATCCTCATTATGTAATGGTGTTGGATGAAAAAGAAAGTGATAAAATGCATTTTATGCCGTTCCATGAAGGTGTATATAAACAAGTAGAAAAAGTATTCATGTCTGATATTAAACAAGATTATATTATTGATGCGAACTGGGCAGTTTCAAATACAAAGTAGGTGATTCTATGATTGATAGCATTCATGCGTGTGTGGATCTTTTGCATGTGGGTTACCATGTAAAAGATGAATATGATCCTATCATTTTAAATGTGTATCATTGTTTAAAAGTAGAGGGTAAAAATGATGAAAAATATATGTTGCACATTGATTCTGTATTAAATAAAAGTATTCATGATTTAGATGAAACAGAAATTTATACATATATTACATATGTGTTTGAAAAAGAAAGTTTTGTACCTTGCTTTTTAAAAAGTGTTATAGAATCAGGCTTGTTTAAAGAATTATTGTTGCGATATTTATCTTTGAAAGAATCGGATTCTTTACAATGCATAAAATTGAATCGCAGTCTAATAAGTAAATGGCATTATGCAAGTGTATCAGAAGAAGTGGCTCAAAATTTAACAATTAGTGCAACTGGCCGAGTGTATTTGACTCGATATATTATGACAAAAGAAGGTGTAAAGCCATTAAAGACACAACAATCAAGTATATCTAAAGAGGCTGCATATAACATATTAGAGGCAATATCTAATCTTGATTTAGAATCTAAAGAAGTTGAAGATAATGGATGGCAATTGAAAATGTATAAGAGTGTTGGAGGAAAAAATCGTCTTGTGAAAACAATTGAACATGATGCGAAGAATCCAAATGGATTGAATGAAAGAATTCGTTCGATTCTTCCTTTTGAGCATTTGTTTGTGTTTGGTGGATCTTATTATTCATGGGAGAAAATGTAAAATATTTACATTTGTTATTGACATTTATTTTCAATAAGGCTATATTATTTTCAAAGCAATGAAAAGAAATAGTAAATCAGTACTGCTTCAAGAGACTTTCTGGCTGGTGTAAAGAAAGAGTAAGGCTGGTTGAACACGTCTTCGAGCTGTAAAGATGAAAATCAGTAGTTTTTAACGTATTCCTGGCGTTATCAGGTATGAGGCTATTATTTAGTAAAATAAGGTGGAACCACGTAAGTAAAACTTTCGTCCTTAGGGCGGAAGTTTTTTTGTTTATAAGGAGGTCATTATGCAACAAATACAATTACCACAAGGGATGAAGGATACAATTCTTCAAGAATGTGAAAAGAAAAAATATCTACAAAATACTTTAGAACAAATTTTCGAATCTTTTGGATATGAAGAAATCATTACACCAACGATTGAATATTATGAGACGTATGAAAATGCATTTAAAAATATTCAAACTACAGATATGTATAAGTTCTTTGATGAAAATGGAAAAATCTTAACATTAAGAACAGACATGACCGTCCCAATTGCGCGTGTATGTGCATCTAAGTTTAAAGATTCAAAGCCTCCATTTCGATATCGCTATACGTCAAATGTATTTAAAGTGCGTCAAAAGTTTGCGGGGAAAAGAAGCGAAGTAACTGATTGTGGTATCGAATTGATTGGTTTAGATTCAAAAAGTGATGTTCAAGTTCTATGTTGTGCTTTAGAAGTAATGAAAAACTTCAAAAACTATACTTTAGAAATTGGAAATGTTCAATTTTTCCAAGCTGCATGTAAAGTGGTTCGATTAAGCACAAATGAAATCAGTGTTCTGGCAAGTTTAATAGATAAAAAGAGTATGGTCGATTTAAAAGTCTATTTGGATTCTTTATATTTAAGTGAAAAAATTGTGGATTTCTTTATGCACCTGCCATTTCTTTGTGGAGATGTAAATATATTAGATGAAGCTTATGCTTACTGTTTCGATGATTCATTAAAGAATGTTTTAGATTCAATGAAGGAATGTATTCAATCTTTAAAGGAATTAGGATATTCAGAAAATGTAACAATAGATTTAGGAAAAGTGGCACATCTTGATTATTATACAGGAATCATATTTGAAGGCTATGTATCTGGCGTTGGAACAAGTATTTTAAGTGGTGGAAGATATGATTGTTTGCTAAAGAAATTCGGCCGAGATTTACCAGCTTGCGGCTTTAGTGTAAAGTTAGATCCACTCATTAATCATGTCGATGTACAACCAAAAAAGAAGTTTATAATTTATTATCCTGAATCCAAACAAATCGAAGCTATGAAACAAGCCAATACATTGCGAAAAGAAGGAAGTGTTATATTAGAGCCTTCCTTAGATGAAACAATTTATGTAAAGGAGGTAGAATAATGAGTTTATCCATTGCGTTGACGAAAGGTCGACTAGAAAAACAGACCGTATCGATGTTAGAGGAATTAGAATATGGAATTGAAGCCTTAAAAGATAAGGGTCGTGCACTTGTTTTTAAAGATTCAATCGAAGATATTCAATACTTTCTAGTTAAATCCAATGATTGTATTACCTATGTCAATCATGGTGTTGCCGATATTGGAGTTGTTGGTAAAGATACAATTCTAGAAAATGAGAATGATAATTATGAATTGTTAGATTTAAAAATTGGAAAATGTAAATTCATTGTGGCAAGCTTACCTGAAAATAATTTGTTTTCAAAAGTAGGACATATTAAGATTGGAACTAAATATCCAAAAGTTGCGAAAAAATATTTTTTATCGAAAGGTATGGATGTAGAAATTATTAAGATTGATGGTTCCGTTGAATTAGCTCCTATTCTAGGCTTATGCGATGGAATTGTTGATATTATGGAAACAGGAACAACATTAAAAGAAAATGGTTTAGTTGTATTAGATACAGTATGTGATATCAGTGCTCGTGTCATCGTAAATAAAGCAAGTTTCAAATTAAAACATTCAGAAGTTATGAAAGTGATAGAAGATTTAAGTAGGAAGGTGAATGAAAATGTTGACGCAAATCTATAAAGAAGATAAGGATGCACTAAAAGAATATTTGATGTCTCGAACACAAGATTTGAGTACAGACGTATTAGTGACTGTATCAAATATTATTCAGGATGTTAAAAATAATAAAGATGAGGCATGTTTAAAATACACAAAACAATTTGATAAGGTGTTGTTAGATTCAATGGAAGTGAAGCAAGAAGAACTGGATATGCAGATTTCGAAATGCGATAAAGATTTTATTCGTGCGATGGAATTGGCAAAACAAAATATTGAGGATTTTCACAAACTTCAAAAACAAAATGGATATTTACTTCAAAAAGAAATGGGAATCTATTTAGGACAAAGAGTCCTTCCTTTAGAAGCTGTAGGAATCTATGTGCCAGGAGGACGTGCCCAATATCCAAGTAGCGTTTTAATGAATGCAATTCCTGCAAAAATTGCCGGAGTAAAAAATGTAGTGATGGTGACTCCACCAGACAAAGAAGGAACGATTCACCCTAATATTGCATATGCTGCAAGACTTGCAGGTGTTGATAAGATTTATAAGATTGGTGGAGCTCAAGCTATTGCATCTTTAGCTTATGGAACTGAAACGATTGATCGAGTGGATAAGATCGTGGGTCCAGGAAATATTTTTGTAGCAGCTGCTAAAAAATTAGTTTATGGCGCAGTTGATATTGATATGATTGCAGGTCCAAGTGAAATCTTAGTTGTAGCAGATGAAAATGCGAATCCAGAATATGTGGCTGCAGATCTATTATCGCAAGCTGAACATGATCCTATGGCAAGTGCCATTCTTTTGACGACAAGCGAAAAACTATTAAGTGAAGTAAATGAACAGCTTTTAAAACAAAGTGCTGTTTTACCTAAAAAAGAAATTGTGGAACAATCCTTAAAAAATTATGGTAAGGCTATTGTATGTGATTCAATTGAAGAGTGTATTTCAATTAGTAATGAAATTGCACCGGAACATTTAGAGTTAATGATTTCAACCCCAATGGAATATTTAAATGAAGTAAAAAATGCAGGTAGTGTGTTCTTAGGATACTATACATGTGAAAGTATTGGAGACTACTTTGGAGGAACAAATCATGTTTTGCCTACTAGTGGAACAGCACGATTTTCAAGTGCATTATCTTTAGATAGTTTTATCAAAAAATCATCTTATTTATATTATTCAAAACAAGCTATTGAAACTTACGCAAAGTATATTGAGACTATTGCGAGTGAAGAGCATTTACAGGCACATGCCAATGCTGCAAAAGTGAGGGAAAAGTAATGCAGGGATATAAAACACATGTACAATCTGGCATTTTGTTAAATGCGAATGAAGCAAGTCAAAATGTGGATGAAAATATTAAACAAGAAATTTTAGAGGCGATTTCAAATCTATCCTTAAATCGTTATCCAGATACAACTTGTCAAGAATTACATAGTTTATATGCAGATATTATGAATGTTCCATCTTCTTGGATCTTATCGGGAAATGGATCGGATCAAATGTTAGGCTTTTTGATTCAATATTATTTGCAGGAAAACAAAACACTTTATACTTTGAGTCCAGACTTTTCTATGTATGATTATTATGTAGGGTTGAATCATTCGAAGATTGAAAAATATGAAACAAATCAAGATGGTTCATTTGATGTGGATGCGTTTATTTCAAATGGAAAAGATAAAAAAGTAGATATGATTTTATTTTCAAATCCAAATAATCCTACAGGACATGCGATCACATTATGTGAAATGAAAAAAATTAGTGAAGCCTTTAAAGATATTCCTGTTATCTTTGATGAAGCATATATGGAGTTTGGTAAAGAAAGTGCAATTGGTTTATTAAAAACATATCCAATGGTTTTTGTTTGTCGAACTCTATCTAAGGCTTATGGATTGGCTGGAATTCGTTGTGGATTCATGTTAGGACAACAAGTTGAAAAATTAAGAGATTTATTTATACCATATGCACTAAGTAGTGTGACACAAACCATTGCGAGTGTTGTATTGAAACATGCAGATGCATATAAAGATAATATGGCGACAATTATCTCGGAAAGAGAAAGAATGTATCAAGAAGTAAAGGAATTTAAGAAACTGACAATATATCCATCAAATGCGAATTTCTTGTTTGGAAGAAGTGAAAAAAAAGATTTGTTGCTTAAAATGTTTAAAGAAAAGAATATTACGATTCGAAATTATGAAGATGCAAGTTTTCGTATTACGATTGGAACAAAAGAAGAAAATGAAATGGTGTTAGACGTCTTAAGGAGATTTGAATATGCGAATAGCTGAAAAGAATAGAGATACAAAAGAGACAAAAATATATGAAAAAATCAATTTAGATGGTAGTGGAAACAGTGAAATTAACACAGGAATTGGCTTTTTTGATCATATGTTGACATTGTTTGCGTTTCATTCTAATTTTGATTTAGTAGTTAAGGCTGATGGTGATTTAGAAGTATGTGACCATCATACCATTGAGGATTGCGGTATACTATTAGGAAAACTATTTTTAGAAGCATTAGGCGATAAAAAAGGAATTACTCGTTATGGAAGTATGAATTTGCCTATGGATGAAGTATTGTGTAATGTCACACTTGATATTAGTGGACGTCCATATTTAGTTTTCAATTGCGACTTTAATCGTGAAAATATAGGCACGATGTCTTGTGAAATGGCCGAAGAGTTCTTTAGAGCTTTTAGCGTTTCATCTGGTGTTACACTACATATCAATGTCTTCTACGGGAAGAATGATCATCATAAAGTAGAAGCTATATTTAAAGCGTTTGGTCGTGCTTTAAAACAAGCTGTAAAAATAGAATCGGATAAGATCCCAAGTTCAAAAGGGGTGTTAGAATGATTGGAATTATAGATTATGGTATGTCTAATTTACACAGTGTAAAAAACGCTTGTGATCATTTAGGCCTAGAGAGTGTTGTTTCAAAAGATATTTCGGTTTTATCCAAATGCGATAAATTGATTTTACCGGGTGTTGGAGCTTTTCAAGATTGTATGAATACCTTACATTCGATGAGTTTATATGATTTTATTGAACAACAAGTGAAAAAAGATATTCCTTTATTAGGAATCTGTTTGGGAATGCAAGCCTTGTTTGAATCGAGTGAAGAAAATGGATATTGCCTAGGCTTTGGCTTTATAAAGGGGAATGTTTGTCATATGGAGGATACAAGTGTAAAAATCCCTCAGATTGGTTGGAACGCTTTAGAAAGTAATCAAAATCAAAATATTTTTAAAGAAAATACATATGTGTATTATGTACATTCTTATTATGCCAAAGATATGAATGATGAAGATTTGATTGGATATTCTATGTATGGGAACATGAAAATACCTGGTTTAGTTATGCATGGACATATTATGGGATGTCAATTTCACCCAGAAAAAAGTGGAAAAGATGGATTAAAAATATTGGAATATTTTGGAAAGGAGTTCTAAATGATTGTATTACCAGCAATAGATATATTAGATGGAAAACCGGTTCGATTATATCAAGGCGATTATGGTCAATCAAAATGTGTTGCAGAAGATGTATTGGCTTGCGCAAAAACCTTTGAAAAAGAAAAAGCTAGCTATTTGCATATTGTCGATTTAAATGGTGCAAAAGAAGGAAGTCGTGTGAATGCTAGTTTGATTTGTGAAATTGTAAAGACTTGTCAATTGCCTATCGAAGTAGGTGGGGGAATTCGTACAATGGAAGCCATTGATTTTTATATTGAAAATGGTGTATCCAGAGTGATTTTAGGGACTTCAGCCATCCAGGATATTTGCTTATTAAAAGATGCAGTGAAAAAATATGGTTCAAAGATTGCGGTTGGCTTAGATTGTAAAGATGGTTATGTCTGTACTTCTGGTTGGCTAGAAACGAGTAGAGAATATTATTTGGATTTTGCGAAAAGAATGGAAAAAATTGGTGTGAAGACATTGATCTGTACAGATATTTCGAAGGATGGTACGTTACAAGGGCCAAATTTTGAGATGCTAAAAGCACTTAAAAATTATGTATCGTGCAACATCATTGCTTCAGGTGGTGTACGTGATTTGTCACACATTCAAAAATGTAAAGATTTAGGTTTATATGGTGTTATTGCCGGTAAGGCAATCTATGAAAAAACATTAGATTTGAAAGAGGCGATAAGCATATGCTAACGAAAAGAATCATACCTTGTTTAGATGTGAAAGATGGTCAGGTTGTTAAAGGTATTCATTTTGTGGGGTTAAAAGAAGTGGGAGATCCAGTTGCCTTGGCAAAAAAATATTATTCAGATGGTGCGGACGAATTGGTTTTTTTAGATATTAGCGCAACGGTGGAAAAAAGAAAAACAATGGTCGATGTTGTTAGGCGTGTCGCAAAAGAAATATTTATTCCTTTTACAGTAGGTGGAGGTATTTCAACGATTGAAGATGTGCGCGCTATGTTGATGGCAGGAGCTGATAAGGTGAGTTTAAATAGTGCGGCCATTCGAAATCCTTCCTTAATTGAAGAAGCCAGTAAACGATTTGGTAATCAATGTATTGTATTAGCTGTGGATGCGAAAAAAAGAGCTGATAATACGGGTTGGAATGTTTATGTAGAAGGTGGCAGAAAAGATACAGGAATTGATTGTATGGAATGGATCTTAAAGGGTGTATCTTTGGGTGCAGGAGAAATTTTGCTAACAAGTATGGATGCGGATGGCACTAAAGAAGGCTTTGATCTAGAGTTATATAAAGCTGTTTCTAAAATTGTCAATGTACCTGTGATTGCTTCTGGTGGATGTGGTAAATTAGAAGATTTTAAGTCGGCATTAGAAGTTAGTGACGCTGCTCTTGCGGCCAGTATTTTTCATTATGAAGAATCTAGTGTTCAAAATGTAAAGAAATATCTAAAAGAAGAAGGAGTTGCAGTTAGACTATGATACAGTTGGATTTTAAGAAACAAAATGGCTTGATTCCTTGTATCGTTCAGGATGTGGAAACAAAAAAAGTGCTTATGCTCGCATATATGAATGAGGAAAGTTATAAAAAAACAGTTGAAACAAAACTTGCTACTTATTATTCTCGTTCAAGACAGAGTTTATGGGTCAAAGGAGAAACGAGTGGTCATTATCAGCATGTGAAAAAAATTCGCATTGATTGTGATGAAGATACGATATTGTTAGAAGTCGAACAAGTAGGTGCTGCATGTCATACAGGGCATTATTCTTGTTTTTATAGAGATGAAAATGGAGAGTGCATCGATGAGTGAATTTATTGATTTATATGATAAAGAAAGAAAATTCTTAAATCGAGTGGTTGATCGTACAACATATTTATTTCAACCTGGAGAATTTATGATGTATGTTTTGGCTGTTTTAGAAAATCAAGATGGAAAATATTTAGTTACACAAAGAGCATTGAACAAGAAATGGGCTGCTGGACATTGGGAAATGCCTGGTGGAGGTGCTAAAAGTAAAGAATCAAGTTTAAATGCGATCAAACGTGAAGTTAAGGAAGAAACGAATCTTGATGTAAAGAATGGTCGAGTTGTCTATTCTTATTTTAATGAGGACAATGATCGACATGATAATTATTTTGTAGATATTTATCATTTTAAATTTGATTTTAAACTAAGTGATGTAGTATTAAACACAAATGAAAGTATAGATTGTAAATGTGTTACTTTAGATGAACTTGTCTTAATGAATGAGAAACAATCTTTTTTGCATTATGAAAGAATTATGAAGGCTTTACAACAAGAAAAATAAGATTAAAATATAAATGTAAGTTCTATGACTGAAACACTACCAACTACTTCCTTTATAGGTCATAGACTGACAGAGGGGTAAGCTTGCTTACCCTTTTTATATGTGCTATCATTTATTTGGCAGTGTGATGAGCTGCCAAAGGGACATGCAGAGCGTGGTAAACTCTGCGAAGGAAAAGTGGATTAGAGGTGTATAGATAAAATGTGGTGGTTTTATCTATACAGAATTTTGTTTGTTTACAAGAACATAATAATATTAGATACAAACAAAATTCATTGTAATATTTATATGGGAATATAAATATTACGGAAAGCGGTTTAAGGAAGTGATGAAAGCCTTAAACCTCTTTTTTTTGGAGGATATATGAAAATTTCAAATTATTTTGCGAAAGAAAAAATGGATGATACAACATTTATTCAGACATTTATAGAAAAATTAGATGATTTAACGGATGAAGATATTTGTTGGGCAAATTCGGATTTAACTGAAGATAATGAAAATGTTCAATCTTTATTGATGGAGATGGTTCTTTCTTTTTATGCGACAGATTTAGTCAATATGAAAGAGTATGAAGACTACTTGGTAAATAAAGAATTTGAAGCGATGTCATTTAAAGAGCTACAAGCAGCTTTGATTCAATTATTTCATAATGATAGAATTTATCCGGATAGTTTGATTCATAATGGAATTGGAAAAAAAGAATTGTTGAATATCTTAAAAGAAATGAATAATCGATTTAGTCATTGATGCATCCAAGTTTGAGGACTTGGATGTTTTCTTTATACGTTGTATAATTGAAAAGATGAAAAAAGGAGCGTTTTGTATGAATTCGAAAAGTCCAATTGGTGTTTTTGATTCAGGATTAGGAGGAATTAGTGTTTTACACACGATGCATAGCTTACTTCCTAATGAAAATTTAATTTATTTAGGTGACAGTAAGTACAATCCTTATGGAACAAAGACAAAAGAAGAAATCACGAAGCGATGTATTGCGATTTGCGATGAATTTATAAAACAAGATGTAAAGGCAATCGTAATCGCATGTAATACGGCAACAAGTGCTTGTGTGAAACTTCTAAGAGAAAAATATGATGTAGATATCATTGGGATGGAGCCAGCTTTAAAAGTGGCATGTGATCGAGGCGATAATCAAAGAATTGCAGTATGGGCAACCGAACTTACTTTGTCTGAGAAGAAGTTTGCGGATTTGATGAATCGATTTAAAGATGAGCATCATATTATGAAAGTTCCTTGTCCAAAGTTAGTAAGAATAGTCGAAGATGACAAATTGGATGACACAAACCTTGTAGAATTTGTATTAAAAGAGTATTTAGTGGCTTGTGACTATAAAAATCTAGATAGTATTGTTCTTGGGTGTACCCATTTTCCTTTTTACACAAAATATTTAGAAAGACTATGCCCAAATATTCATATTATTGAAGGTAGTGTGGGGACAACCTTGCATACTAAGGATTTATTGGAACAAAAAGGCTTGTTAAATATGAGTGATGAAATAGGAAGTATTACTTGGATGAATACAATGGAGTCAAAAATAGAATTATCAAAACGCTTGTTTAAAATGTTGGAGGTAGAAGCATGAGTGAAGTAGTTTGGAATAAATATTCAAAAGAAGAATTTGAAGATGTAATGAAATTTAGTGATGCATACATTGATTTTTTGTCAAATTCTAAAACTGAAAGAGCTTGCGTAAAAAATGCGATTGCATTAGCTGAATCATATGGTTATCGTGATATCAAAGCAGTAATCGAAAATAAAGAAATTTTAAAAGCGCAGGACAAAGTGTATGTAAATATGATGAATAAATCGATTGCGTTGATGCACATTGGTTCAAACCCATTAGAAAAGGGTATGAATATTTTAGGAGCTCATATTGACAGTCCTCGTTTAGATTTGAAACAAAATCCATTATATGAAGATGGAAATCTAGCATATTTAGATACTCACTATTATGGTGGAGTTAAAAAATATCAATGGGTTACTTTGCCTTTAGCAATTCATGGTGTTGTTTGTTTGAAAGATGGTTCAACTGTAGATATTGCGATTGGAGATAAAGAAAGTGATCCAGTATTTGTGATTAGTGATTTATTGATTCACTTAAGTGCCGATCAATTACAAAAAAAGGCAAATGAAGTAATTGCAGGAGAAGACTTAAACGTTACAGTTGGATCGATTCCTTTGGAAAGTGAAGAGAAGGATGCTGTCAAGGCAAATGTGGCTAAAATCTTAAAATCGACTTATGGATTTGAAGAAGAAGATTTTGTTTCAGCTGAATTAGAAGTGGTTCCTGCAGGACGTGCAAGAAGTTGTGGATTTGATTCAAGTATGGTATTAGGTTATGGTCATGATGATCGTATTTGTGCTTATACAAGTTTAATGGCTCAATTAGAAGCAGAAAATGTAAAACGTACAGCCGTTTGTTTATTGGTTGATAAAGAAGAAGTTGGTTCGCAAGGTGCTACAGGTATGCATTCAATGTTCTTTGAAAATTTTGTTGCCGAAGTCATGGAATGTATGGGTGATTATTCTGCATTAAGTGTAAAACGTGCAATGATGAATTCAACTATGCTTTCTAGTGATGTAAGTGCTGCTCATGATCCAATTTATGCATCGGCATCAAGTCCAAGAAATCAAGCTGAATTTGGAAAAGGTATCGTATTTAATAAATATACAGGAGCTCGCGGTAAGAGTGGATGTAACGATGCGAATGCAGAATATATTGCATTGATTCGTCGTATCATGGATGATCACGATGTTGCTTGGCAAACAAGTGAACTTGGAAAAGTAGACCAAGGCGGTGGAGGAACAATCGCTTATATTTTAGCAAACTATGGAATGCAAGTTATTGACTGTGGTGTAGCATTACATAACATGCATGCTCCATTTGAATTAGCAAGTAAAGCTGATATCTATGAAGCAAAAAAAGGATATGCAGCATTCTTAACATACGAAGGATAATTTATGGAACCAGTAACTTTGATTGCAACGGATTTAGATGGAACTTTCTTAAATTCAAAAAAGCAGGTATCGGATTTGAATCGTGATGCAGTGTCAAAATTAAAAAATCACGGCATTTTATTTGGGATTGCTTCTGGACGACCTGTTGAAACAGTACGTGCTATGTTGAAAAGTTGGCAGATTGAAGATAGCGTCAGTTTTATAATGGGAATGAATGGTGGCGTTTTGTATGATTTAAGACAACGAACTAAAGAGGAATATCATGTCCTTGATGGAGTTGTTGTTTTAGACATAATTCATTTTTTTGAAGACTTAGATGTTGATTTCTGGATTTTAGAAGGAGCTACTCGATATACAAATCGTACGAGCATCGAAACACAAGAACATGCAAGAATTTTTGGTGAAACAGAAATTGAAATTGATTTAGAGCCGTATCTACAAAATAATACGTGTAATAAGTTGATTATCCATTGTGATAAAGAGTACATGCCGATAGTTTTAGAACGTGCTAAAAATTATAAAAATGAAGCATGTGCTGGTTTTTTAACGGCTGATAATTTATTTGAATATGTAGATCCTAGAATTAATAAAGGATTTGGTATTGAAAAGGTGGCCAAGCATTTTGGTGTGAAACTTGAAAATTGTGTGGCTTTTGGAGATGAACAGAATGATATGGAAATGCTTCAAAAGGTTGGTATAGGTGTATGTATGAAAAATGGTTCAAAACAAGTCAAGGATTGTAGTACAGTTGTAAGTTCATATACAAACGATGAAAGTGCTATAGCTCGTTTTATTGAAGAAAATATTTTAAAGGAGGACATGGATGTCATACTTTGATGATGTATATTGCAAATTATGTAAGGAAATTCTAGAAAATGGTATTCAAGTTCATAATCGTACGGGTATCGATACGATTAAAGTTCCTAGTGCTCATTTTCATTTGGATTTATCTAAAGAATTTCCTATTTTAACAACAAAACAATTATTTATTCGCCAAGCTGTTACAGAAATGCTTTGGATATATCAAGCTCAAAGTAATGATGTAAGATGGCTTCAAGATAGAAATGTTCATATTTGGGATAAATGGGAAATCAATGAAGATGGTGACTGGATTGATGAAAATACGGGTAAGGTGTTAAAACATTTTGATCCAAGTTTTTCACACACAATTGGCACAGCTTATGGATATATCGTAAAAAAATATGATTTAATGAATAAACTATTAGATTCGTTGAAATATGATAAAGAAGATCGTAGACGTGTCATTTCTTTATGGCAAGATAGTGAACTAGATACAGCTGTACTTCCAAGTTGTGTATGGAGCTCAGAATGGGATGTGACAGATGGCAAGTTGAATATTTGGGTTCATCAAAGAAGTTGTGATGTTCCTTTAGGATTGCCTTTTAATGTTACTCAATATGCAGTTTTATTAATGATGGTGGCTAAAGTTACTGGTCTTGAGCCAGGAACAATTGATTGGTCAATTAAAGATGCACATATTTATGTGAATCAAATCGATGGCATCAAAGAACAATTGAATCGTTATGAATCAAAAGGTTCTTTGCCAGCACCAGAATTATGGTTGAATCCAGATATTACAAATTTCTATGATTTTGATCCTACAAAAGATGTTAAATTGATTGGTTACGAACATATGGGAAAAATAAGTTTTCCTTTAACACAATAGGGTGATTTATGAAATTAACATTAATTGCAGCAATTGGAAAAAATAATGAACTAGGTAAAAATAATGATATGATATGGCATTTGCCGAAAGACTTAAAGTTTTTTAGGCAAGAAACTTCAGGTCACACGATTGTGATGGGAAGAAAAACGTTTGAGAGTCTTCCTGGTAAGTTGCCTAAGCGTCATCATGTCGTTATTTCACGAACTTGTTCAAATCTTGGAGACGATATTGAATTGTGTTCGAGTGTTGAAGAATTCATGAATCGCTACAAAGATGTGAATGAAGAAATCTTTTGTATTGGTGGAGGAATGATTTATAGTGAAATGCTTAAATATGCAAGTAGATTAGTATTGACTGAGATAGATGCTTCAGCGGATGCACAAGTGTATTTTCCTAAATTTGATAAATCTTTATATACAAGAAAGGTACTTTCGAATATTGAAGAGAATGGCATTCATTATCAACATATTGAATATTTAATTAAATAACCATTGGCGGAGAATTTTGTGATTCTCTGCTTTTTTGTTTTAGAAATTTATTGTAAAATAAAACTAGGTTAGATACTATATAATTTTTTGAAAGGAGGATCATCATGAGTGAAACTTATTATGTAAAAACCTTTGGGGGATTGGAAATCACAAACGATAATGTGACGGTCAATATTGTGGAATTATTTGGCAAACAATTGGTGAATTTGTTGCAAGTGTTATTGTTTCATAGTGAGAAGCCAGTTCAAAAAGATGAATTGATCGATATTTTATGGCCGGAAAGTAAAAATCCATCTAGTGCATTAAAATTCTCTATTTTTAGATTGCGTTCCGAATTAAATGAAATTGATTTTTTTAAGGATAAAGAAGTTATTGTTACGACAAGAAAGGGCTATATCTTAAATCCAAATTTAGATTGGAATATTGATTTTGTAGAATTAGAAAAGGCTTATAATCAAATCAACGAGGGCGCTGAATTGTTGGATGAAAAAGAGTTTAAGATTGCTAGAAAAATATTTAGATTATATCAAGGACGTTTTTATGCATCACCAAGTCAGCTTCATTGGATTCTACAAAAACAAGAAGTGTTTAGGCAGATGTATGTTAAAACAATGATGCGAACATCTTGTTATTTATATACACAAAAGCGTTATGATGAAATGATGCTGATGAATTATCAGGCGGTATTGATTGAACCATTTAATGAAGGTTTGCATTACTATTATATGAAGGGTTTAGTGGCAACACGTAATTATCGTGAGGTATTAAAATACTATGATGAATTAAATGACATCTTCTTATCTGAGTTAGGCACAGGATTATCAAAGCGCTTTAAACAGTTGTACGATATTATCATTGCAGATCACGCAAAAGAAGAAAGTAAAGATATGGAAACAATAATGAAGGAACTTTCAAGTCGTGACCAGCAAAATCAAGGCTTTTTCTGTTCTTATGAGATATTTAAATATTTCTATGAATTGTTATTGAAAATGTCAATTCGTAACGAACAGAACTATTACTTAATTATGCTGCAATTTTCAGATGGTACTTTGGATTATGAGAAAATTGGTTTAGATTTTGATCGCGTAAAAAGATTGGTAAGTTCTTGTTTAAGAAGCAACGATTTATTTACACGTACTAGTGAAACTCAATTATTACTTCTAGTGGATTGTCAAACAGAAGAGAATGCGCATTTGGTTATACAGCGTATTTCGAATAAATTTTATAGTATTTTTAGAAAGAAAAATTATCGTATGAATTATTCTGTTCATAAAGCAGAACTAGATAGAAACAGATAATAGAAAGATGTAGATTGTATATGGATGCAAGTGTATTAAGGAAAAGAATTTATAAACTATTGATCTTCTCTATTTTGATGGTGCTTGGAATTTTATTGATGGCCTTTCTTTTTATCAATCATGCAGACGATAGTTTAAATAAGGCAACATATACAACTATGGATCAAGAAATAGATTTGTGCGTACAACGTGTTTCTTCAAAAAAGAATACAGACTTAGTTTTATTGAATACTTTCGCAAGAAATTTAAATAAGGGAACGGATTTAGATTTCTCATTATTTGAAATGAAAAAAGAGAGTGATTTTTCATCGATTCAATTTATCGATATGAATCATAATGTGTATTCTTCAAAAAAGGATTCTAAGTTTTCGTATAATAATTTATCAGATGAATATAAAGATAAAATTAAGAATGGTTTTTTGGGGAAGCAAAGTATATTTAAACAAAAAAATAAGTATTATAAGCTTACATATATAGTGCCTGTTTATGAGAATGAAACTCAGATTGTTGGAGTATTGTGTGCTGATAGTAGCTTGAAACCATACACAGATTTGATGAGAAAATCAATAAGTGGTGGGAATTTGTACATTACGGATTTTAAAGATTTTTATGGAATTCAAAAAAATTTAGAATCAAATGAAGTGTTAGCTGTCATAAAAAATATGAATCTATCCGAAAATGAGAATGGATTGATAGAAGTCAAAGGTCAAGAACATGGAATTGTTGTAAAAAAAATTGGGATTCAAGATTGGTATTTATGTTATGTAAATTCAGCTAAATCATTAAATTATCCTTTATATGTGATGTCACATACTACGAATTATGTTTTGATGTTATTTGTGATTGTAGTCATTCTTTTATTGTGGATTGCATATAGAATGATGGTAAGAAACGATGATGAAATGGAAAAGTTAGCTTATACGGACCATTTAACAGGTGCAGTCTCTTTCAATCGATTTACACAACTTGTAAGTATGTATGCCCATAAAAATAATGATTATTCATTGGTATCTTTAAATATGCGTCGATTTAAATTTATGAATGAAATTTTAGGAAGAGATAAGTCGGATGAATTTTTGTGTCGCATTGTAACTTGTATAAAGCCAATGCTTAAAAAGAATGAAATTATTTGTCGAGATAGTGCCGATGTTTTCTACATGTTATTGATGGATACGGCTGAAAACAGGGTTTCAAATCGTATTCATGCGATATTTAATAGTATTCATCAAAATACAAAAGATTTTTGTTATGAATATGAATTTTGTTGTGGTGTTATTTGTAATGGTGCAAGACAAGAAAAATATTCATTTGAACAAATGCTTACAAATGTTATGTTTGCCTTAGCTCAGTCGAAGGAAATGGCTTCTGAAAATATTTGTTTTTTTGATGAAGAAGTGCATAAGAAAAAAGAGTTTGAGAATTTTGTTGAATCTAATATGCAACAAGCTTTAGATTCAAATTGTTTCGAAATGGTGCTACAGCCTAAGGTTGATTTAGGTTCGAATTTAGTTGTTTCTGCCGAAGCTTTGGTTCGATGGAAATTAGAGGATGGAACCTATCTTCCTCCATCAAGTTTTGTAGGGATTTTTGAAAAGAATCGATTTTGTTCAAAACTAGACTTTTACATGTTAAGAAAAGCCATTCAACAAATACGTAAATGGATTGATATGGGAATTCAACCGGTCAATATTTCAGTGAATCAATCAAAAATTGTTTTTTATCATGAAAATTATATTTCAGAATTAAAATCCTTGTTAAAGGAGTACGATGTTTCGGCTTCTTATATCACATTAGAGGTCTTGGAAAGTACGGTTATAGAAGATTTTAAATTGTTTAATCAAATTCTTTTGGAAGTAAAAAAATTAGGTTTTTCTGTATCTCTGGATGATTTTGGTAGTGGATACTCATCTTTAAATGTCTTATCGAAACTTACTATTGATGAATTAAAAATTGATCGTATTTTCTTGCATATAGATTCGGACTTAGAAAACAAAAAAACAAAATGGATTTTAGAAGGAATTATCAACATTGCGAAAAAATCAAATATACGTGTTGTCGTTGAAGGTGTTGAATCAAGCAAGGATGATGAATTTATAAGGTGTCTTGGTGCCAATGTGGGACAAGGATATTATTATAGTCGTCCTTTGTCGATTGATGCATTTAATGATTTGATTCATAAGAAATAGGTGTATTATAAGTGTATTATGAGAAAGTATAGGATAGTAAAAAATGTAGTTTATATCTTGATGGCATTTTGCCTTCTATGTGGATGTCAAGATTCTACAAAATACCCCACAAAATGTGATGAAAGTCCTTCGCAAACGGAAGCTGAAGTTTTATGGCCTAGCCAGGAAGAACTGAGTGTTTTGAGTGATGGTAGTCTAGTTGAAGTGGATCTAACACACGCAAATGATGGATATATTTGTGCTAGGTTACTTCAAGAAACTTCGGGAATCAAACTACAGATTTCAAAGGATGATAAAAAATATAACTATGATTTAAAGACAACAGAATTCAAGCCTTTTCCAATGAATATGGATAATGGAAGTTATACGATAAAAATTTTGCAGCAAATAGAAGGAACAAGATACGCAATATGTGCTTCTAGTACGATAGATGTTCAGTTGCCAAATGATCTTGTTCCCTATTTATATCCGAATCAAATTGTTGATTATACAACGGATTCTTATGTATATAAGAAATCTTTTGAACTTGTAAAGGATGATCGTGATGATTTGACGCGTATAGCACATTTGTTTAAATATGTTGTAGATACATTAGATTATGACGATCAAAAGGCAAAGGATGTAAGTGATACGTTTGTCTTACCAGATATTGATGGTTCATTAAAAAGTGGCAAGGGAATTTGTTTTGATTATGCGGCAAGTCTTGCTGCTCTATGTAGAATTCAAGGTATTCCGGCAAAGGTGATTGTTGGATGGACGGATATTGAGTATCATGCCTGGGTTGAAATTTATTTAAAGGATACGGGATGGATCAATCCTAAAATATATTTTGATAAGGAAAAATGGAATCTTGTAGATCCTACATTTTCGGATTCAAAAAACTCAGATTATGAAGGGAAATATGATGAAGTGTATCACTATTAGGAGGCGTATGTATGTTATCGAATAATGAAAAATATATTTTTACAAGTGAATTGGCATTGGCTATTTCAAATGGTTTGCAAGTGGAAGATGGCTTGAAAATGCTTGTTGGTTTTGATGCAGATGTATCTATATGTGCAAAAAAATTAGAAGATATAATGAAGCAAGGCTATTCTTTTACAGATGCATTAAAAGAATCTAAAGAATTTGATGAATATATGATTCAGATGGTTGTAGTTGGGCAAAGTATTGGGAATTTAGATGTAGTGTTTAAGGAATTGAGTACATATTATGCAAGACAAAAAGAATTGAATTATCAAATTCAAGATGCAATCACATATCCATTTGTTTTAATTTTGATGATGTTTGTGATTGTTGCCACCCTAATATTTAAAGTGTTTCCTATTTTTGAAAATATTTTGAGCCAAATGTCGATGTCATTGTCTTTGATGTATTCAGCTCGAATCTTAAGTTATATTGGCTTTTTTATTTTATTGTTTATTCTAGTTTTTGGCCTTATTTTATATTTTATCTATAAAAAAAGTCCAAATAAAGTATGGATGACAAAATTACCATTCTTTTCTAAGTTAAATTATCAAAAAGAAATGACTAAGTTTACATATATATTATCTTTATTTGTTTCAAGTGGATATGCATTGATTGATGCTGTAGATATTATACTTCTATCAATTGAGCATCCTGTATTAAAGAATAAAATCTTACATGTAAAGAATCGTATGCTTGAAGGAGAAAGCCTGGCGAGTGCATTAGTAAAAGAGAATGTGTATGATCAAGGATATGGTGCTTTATTGATGGCAGCGGATCAAAGTGGTCATCAAGATGAAGTATTAAAAACCTTATCAAATCGTTATAAGGAAGATTTAGAAAGAATGTTATCGAGCTTTTTAAATCGTTTAGAGCCATCTATGATTGCGGGATTATCCTTGTTAGTAGGATTTGTACTAATTTCTATCATGCTTCCTTTAATGAATGTATTACAGACATTGGGGTAGTTTTATGAAGGTGAAGAACATATTGTTCTTTGGCTTGTTTTTAGTATTGATATGGATAGGTTTATCAAATATCAATAAGAGTACAGAGAATTTAGATATAGATCGTGTAAAAAATAGTTTGGATACAGCCTTAATTAGTTGTTACAGTGTTGAGGGGCATTATCCAGAAAATATTCAATATTTAAAAAAATATTATGGGTTTACTTATGATATAAATAGTTATTTCATTACATATGATTGGCAGGGGGATAATATATATCCAAATATTTATGTTTATAGAAAGGGGAATGAATGATGAAAAATACAGGGGTTTTCTTTTCTCTTTCGTTAATGTTATTGTTTGTGTTATGCTGTTTCATGCTTTTGAATATTCAAATTGAAGATTATTCGATGCTGCAAAGACGTACTAAAAATGATTTTAAAACATATACACCCGTTTTATATGTCACAAACAAAATTCATAGTTATGATGAAGTGAATGGAGTTAGTGTTGAAAAAAGAGATGGTCAAAAAATAATTAAGCTATCGGATACAAAAAGTGATACGTATTTATATAGAGATAAATCTAAATTAATGGAGCTTTGTGTAATTAAAGATATGCAACCAGATTTTAGTACGGGACAAGCTTTAATGGCATGTGATGATTTTGATGTGGAGCAAGATGAAAATAAAATTATTTGTGAAATTAATGGTGTTGAGTTTTATGTTGAATTAAGAAGTGGGGTGGCATCATGAAAAAGAAGCCATTTTCATTTTTTTTAGAACTACTCTTTGTATTATTTTTCTTTCTTATCACATCCACGATTTTAATTGAAATCTATGCGAAAATGATGCAAGTATCTAAGGAAGATACATATCGTCAAGAGGCTATGATTATTGCTCAAAATGAAATTGAAACGCATACTTGTGTTGGAGATTATACTAGAAAAATGAACGATACGGATTATGATATTAAAATCAAGTGTATTAAAGATAAGGAGTTTCGAATCCAGGTTTATGTTAAAGAAACAAAAGTGTTAGATTATCATTATTATCAAGAGGAGAACAACGAATGAAACAATCAAGAATAGGATTAGGTGTCGTTACAATGCTGAGTATATTTGTTGTTGTATGTATGTGCGTTTTAGTGTTGTTTTCAGCAAACAAAGTTTATCAAATGCATGAACAAGTCAATCGTAGCTATGCATATAAAAAAGCATATTATCAAGCTGAGATTAAAGCACATAAATTGATTGATCAAAATGAAACGGATTTTTTGGTTCATGTAAAAGAGGATACATATTTAAAAGTAAAGGTTGATCATGGCCAAATTGTTGTATTTAAGACGATTGTGAAAGGAGAATAGTATGGATGTTGTTGAGATTTTAAAAAAAGCTATAAAAGAAAATGCATCAGATATTTTCTTTGTTGCAGGAAGTCCATGTATGTTGAAGATTGGACAACAGCTTGTTGCGATAACACAAGAAAAAATGATGCCGATGGATACGAAGAATATTGTTCAACAGTTGTATGGTTTTGCACCTTATTGTTCATATGAGAATTTTGAAAAAAACGGGGAAGATGATTTTTCGTTTTCGTTATCACAAGTAGGCCGATTTAGAGTTAATGTATATCGTCAAAGAAATTCAGAAGCGGCTGTTTTGCGTGTAGTTAAATTTGAACTTCCAAAACCAGAAGATTTTCATATACCAGAATCTATTTTAAGTCTTTCAAATCGTAGAAAAGGGATTATTTTAGTAAGTGGTCCAGCTGGAAGTGGAAAGAGTACAACTTTAGCTTGCTTGATTGATCGAATGAACGAAACTAGAAATTGTCATATTATTACGATAGAAGATCCAATTGAATTTTTGCATTCGCATAAGAAATCGATTGTTTCACAACGCGAAGTGTATCATGATACAAAGAATTATTTAACGGCATTAAAATCGGCTTTGCGTGAAGCACCTGAAATTATTTTATTAGGAGAAATGCGTGATGAAGAAACGGTTTCTACAGCACTTTCTGCTGCGGAAACAGGACATTTAATTTTATCCACATTACATACAGTTGGTGCAGTAAATACAATAGATCGTATTGTAGATATGTTTCAGGGACATCAAGATCAAGTTCGTAGTCAATTGTCCATGATTTTAGAGGCGGTTATAAGTGAACAATTGATTCCTACAATCGATGGAGAATTAATTCCAGTGTTTGAAATTATGCAAGTAAATCCGGCTATTCGATCTCAGATTCGTGAAAATAAGATTTATCAAATTGAAAATACAATGGCATCCAATCGACAAAATGGTATGGTTATGATGGATGATTCAATTTTTGAATTGTATCAACAGAATAAAATTTCAAAAGATATTGCGATTCAATATAGTTTACATCCGGATCGTATGAAAAGTAGAGTGCAATAAAGAATGAAAAATTACATTTCATTCTTTTTTTTCTTTCAATAATTTTACAGTAGGTATATAATTTGTCTATTATTGAATGGGAGATTTTTAATGCGTAGTTATCAGGTGGATATGTGTAATGGTCCAATTTTAAAAAAATTGATTGTTTTTGCGTTACCATTAATATTATCGGGATGTTTACAACTTTTATTTAATGCGGCTGATATTATAGTGGTTGGAAGATTTACTGGAAATCAAGCACTTGCAGCGGTTGGTTCAACAAGTGCATTAATCAATTTATTGGTGAATATGTTTATTGGGATTAGTGTTGGTGCAAATGTAGTGTTAGGTAAATCGATTGGTGCTCGAGATGAAGAAAATACATCTAAAGCTGTACATACTGCTATTTTTATTGCTGTTTTTGGAGGGCTTTCAATGGTATTTGTTGGCTTCTTTTTTGCTAAACCTTTATTAGAATTGATGGCAACACCAATAGATGTAATTGATTTGTCTTCTTTATATATGCGAATTTATTTTGCGGGCATGCCTTTTTTTATGGTCTATAACTTTGGGGCTGCTATACTTAGATCGATTGGGGATACAAAGCGACCACTCTATTTTTTGTTGATTTCTGGAATTATCAATGTGCTATTTAATCTATGCTTCGTGATTGTATTTCATATGGGAGTTGCCGGTGTTGCTTTAGCTACGATCATTTCGGAAGGAATCAGTTCAGCTTTAATTTTATTGTGTTTAAAACATATGGATGGGCCTTTACATTTTGAATTAAAGGATATGCGTTTTCATAAAGAACTTGCTTTACAAATGTTAGAAGTAGGACTTCCTGCAGGGCTTCAAGGCATTATTTTTAGCATTTCAAACGTATTGATCCAATCAAGTATTAACTCTTTTGGGTCTTTAGTTATGGCTGGAAACACAGCGGCTAGTAATATTGAAGGCTTTGTGTACACGTCTATGAATGCTGTTTATCAAACTTCTTTGTCATTTACTTCACAAAATTTTGGGGCAAGAAAATATGATCGAATCGATAAAATATTATTGGAATGTTTAGCTATTGTAACGGTAGTTGGTCTGGTGCTTGGACAAGGTGCTTATTTCTTTGGACAACAATTATTATCTATTTATTCGAGTGATAAAAGTGTTATTCAATTTGGTATTGATCGTTTAGCTATCATTAGTACAATGTATTGTTTATGTGGAATTATGGACACTTTAGTTGGAAGTTTAAGAGGAGTTGGCTATTCAATTCTACCAATGTTGGTATCTTTAACAGGTGTTTGTGTCATTCGTGTTATATGGATATTTACTGTATTTAAGTCAGTACATACAACATTTTCGTTGTATATTTCTTATCCAATCACATGGGTTATAACACTTGTAGCACATGGAATTTGTTTCATGGTTGTGCGTAAACGAATTCGAAGAGTGGCATGATGAAAAAAGCATTGATTTTGGGGGATTCTAATACTTGGGGATATGATCCAAGGGGATATTTTCAAAGATATGATTTAACTTACAAAGATTACTTGAATGATCTAGTAGCTGGATGGATGTTTTTTGAATATTCATTAAATGGACGTTTGTTAAGGGATGTTAAAGACGAAACTTATGATTTAGCTTCAATCGATTTGTTGTGTATTATGCTTGGATCGAATGATTTGATGCATTATTATGATGTAGATCAGATTGTTTCTTTTATGCATGATTTAATAGATTCAATTGACACAGACAAAGTAATGATTCTTTGTCCGCCAATTATACAAATTGATGGATTTAAAGAGGAAAGTATTCGATTGAATGAAGCATATAAAAAAATGAACGTTCATTGTATAGACTGCAATCCATTAAATATGAGTTTTGATGGTGTGCACTTATCTGAAAAGGGACATAAAGAATTTGCCTTGAAGATGGCGGAATATATGAAAAAAGAATTCTGTTGAAGTCTTGTTAGAAAAATAAATGTTCAATCAAGATTTTGATGCCTAAAAGAATTAAGATAGAACCACCCATATATTCTGCATATTTTTCAAATAGGTTCCCTAGTGTTTTGCCGAACAATACACAAATGAAAGAAAGTACAAAGGTTGTAATTCCTATTGTGGTTGTGGCAATCCATAAATTTACTTTTAAAAAGGCAAAACTTACACCAACGGCTAATGCATCAATACTTGTGGCGATAGCTAAAAGAAGAATGTCTTTAAATGAGATGGAGTGAATTTTTACTTCATTTTCTTTTTCTTCTTTTCCTTCTTTAATCATGTTGATACCTATTAAGCTCAACAAAATAAAGGCAATCCAGTGATCGATGGATTGAATGTATTCGGCGAAATGACTTCCTGCAAAATAGCCAATAGTTGGCATAAGTGCTTGAAAGAATCCAAATGCGAGTGCCAAGATCAAAGCGTATTTTTTTACTTCATCTTTATCAAGGCTCATACCTTTTGCCAAAGATACAGCACTTGCATCCATAGCTAAACCAATGCCAATAAATAAAATAGTAATAAAATCCATATTTCCTCCAAAAACAAAAAGACTTATACGAAAAAAAGATATCTTTTTTCGCATAAGTCTTGTTTTTTACAATAAGCCAGATCTTTTGATCAGTATGTTGACTTAAATACTTACAGAAGTAAGATAACTACTCCCTTATGGATGGGTTTATAGTATCAAAATCAAATTTTCTTTACAATGAAAAATAGTTATTGATATCTAACTGAAATGGATTATAATGAGGCAAAAGGAAGGTATATATATGACTCATTTTTATATTGTTCGTCATGGCGAAACCATGTTTAATGTGAAGGGACGTATTCAAGGTTGGTGTGATTCACCATTAACTAAATTAGGCGTTTCTCAGGCAAAAGAGCTAGGGAAAAAATTAAAGAATGATTCTTTTGATGTTTGTTTTTGTTCAACAAGTGAGCGTGCTATGGATACAGCGCAATATATTTTAGAAAATAGAGATGTGAAAATTATTTCTTCAAAACAATTAAAAGAGCAGTGTTTTGGGGATTTTGAAGCAGAAAAATCATCAAATATTTTTAAGGATGGAATAAAATATCCAGAGGGGTATCGTTTTTGTGGTGGTGAAAACCATAGTGATGTTATAGAAAGAGTAATGAATGAATTAAAAAAAATTGCATCCGAATATCCGAATGCGAATGTGTTAGTGGTATGTCATGGTTCTGCTATTAAACATATTGTAAACTATCTATGTCCTGGATTTGTCAACGAACAACCGACAACGGCAGCTTTAGTTCCTAATTGTTCAATTACGCGAATTGATTATGATAATGGTTTTAAACTTATTGAAAAGCCTCATCTTTTTCACGGTCAATAAACATTAAAATAAAGGCGAGTATTAATAGTGAAACGCTTATCCAGATAGCTTTTGCAGAAAAAATCTGAATACAAAAGTTTCCTAGAATGGCACCGATTATAAATGTTAAAATAATTGAGTAGTAGAGAAGTCCACTTTGTAGATGTTGGACTTTTTTTGTGCATAAATAATTACACATTTCGTGTGTTCCCGTTCTTAAATTCCCAATACACATCGTTGTTGCATAACCTTTACCATGTATTTTACGAAAGGCTTGTACTTGTAATCCACAAGCAAAGGATGTTAAAGAATTTGCAAGTAAATTTTGTTCGAATGAAATGTAGCCTACACAAAATAATATAATAATTTCAATTAAGAGAGTGACTTGACGCCAATGTACTTTTTGAATTTTTTGAAAATGTACAAATTCCGCTAAGAAAATACCTAGACCAAAAGCAAGTACGGGACATAAATAATGTAGAGCATGCTGGAATTGTCCTCTTGCTAAATTGACACCAAAGAGGAGCATATTTCCAGTTTGGGCATTTGCGAAGACTTGTCCTCTTGCCAAGTATGAATAGGCATCCATAAAACCTCCGGATAACGCTAGAAGAATACCTAGCTCAATGGATTCAGATGTTTGTTTTGCTCGTTTCATAAAATAATCACAACCTTTTTTTCTTTTAAGATAATAAGACAAAATCACAAAAAATAAAAGCCGAAATCGGCTTTTATATTCATTAAACTGTGCCTTGTGCTTTCATTGCTTTTGCAACTTTTAAGAAACCTGCAATGTTTGCACCTACTACATATTCTTTTTCATGACCATATTCTTTAGCTGTGTCACGGCAAGTTTCGAAGATATTTACCATGATGCTTTCTAATTTTTGATCAACTTCTTCGGCAGTCCAAGATAAATGTTGAGCGTTTTGTGACATTTCAAGACCTGAACATGCAACACCACCGGCATTACTTGCTTTACCTGGAGCATAGAATACGCCGTTATTCATAAGGTAGTGGATAGCATCTGGTGTAGTTGGCATGTTAGCACCTTCGCATACAGCAAATACTTTGTTAGCTACTAATGCTTTTGCATCTTCTAAATCAAGTTCATTTTGAGTGGCACATGGAAGTGCAATATCACATGGAACAGTCCATGGACGAGCGTTTGGTGTGTATGTTGCATTTGGTCTTTTTTCAACATATTCTTTAATACGTCCACGACGAACTTCTTTAATATCTTTAACTAAATCTAAATCGATTCCTTCTGGATCATAAACGAATCCGTTTGAATCAGACATAGTCACTACTTTTGCCCCTAGTTGTGTTGCTTTTTCACATGCGTAGATAGCTACGTTGCCACTTCCGGAAATGGTAACAGTTTTTCCTTCGAAGCTTGTTCCGTTATCTTTTAATAAAGCTTGTGTAAAGTAACATAAGCCATATCCTGTAGCTTCAGTACGAATTAAAGATCCACCGAATGTTAAGCCTTTACCTGTTAATACACCGCTATATTCATTTTTCAAACGTTTGTATTGTCCGAATAAATATCCAACTTCACGTCCTCCAACACCGATATCTCCTGCAGGAACATCTGTGTTTGGTCCAATGTGGCGGTATAATTCACTCATGAAACTTTGGCAGAAGCGCATAACTTCACGATCACTTTTTCCTTTTGGATCGAAGTCAGATCCACCTTTTCCACCTCCCATAGGAAGTGTAGTCAATGAATTTTTTAATACTTGTTCAAATCCTAAGAATTTGATGATACTAATGTTTACAGATGGGTGGAATCGTAAACCTCCTTTGTAAGGTCCGATGGCAGAGTTGAATTCAACACGGTAACCACGGTTTACTTGAGTTTTGCCATTATCATCAACCCAAGGAACACGGAAAATGATTTGTCTTTCAGGTTCTACAAGTCTTTCTAGTACATCATCGTCTAATTCTTCGGGATGTACACTAGCGATTACATTCAATGACTCGAAGACTTCTTCAACGGCTTGAAGAAATTCTTTATCATTGGGATTTCGCTTTTTTACTGTTTCGTATAATTGCTCTAGGTCTTTCATTTTAAGTCCTCCCTTATTCAATACATGATGATTATAACACAAATAATGAAAAAGTTTCATAAAAATATGAAAAAACTTGTAAATGACAAAACATGTATACAAATAGTTCAAAAATGCACATGGATTGTTCATGCTTTGTGTGATACTATACTACTCGGTGATAAGAATGAAAGAAAAATTATATCGTTTTATGCAAGGTAGATATGGTACGGATAAATTAAATCAGTTCATATTTTATTTAGAAATTATTTTATTAGTGCTAAGTTTATTTTTTAGAAGAAACATTGTGATCAATATATTATTCTATATGAGTATCATTATTTATTTTGCACGTGCATTATCGAAAAATTATGTGGCTAGATCGATTGAAAATCAAAAATTTATTCGTGTTCAGGCAAAAGTAGTTCATCGTTTTCAAGCTATTAATAAGTCTTTGAAGGATAAACAAAATAAGTATTTGGTTTGTCCTGAGTGTGCGCAAATTATTCGTGTTCCTAGAAATAAGGGGAAAATTGAAGTACGTTGTCCTTCTTGTAGAAAATCTTTTGATGCGAAAAGTTAGTTGTCTTTACGCAAAGGTGGAAACGTTGTAAAATGTTTATAGATGTTGAGGAGGATTTTTAAGATGAAAATTGGTATGGCATGTGATCATGGAGCATATACATATAAGGAAGAAATCAAACAAATGTTGATTGATGAAGGTCATGAAGTTGTAGATTGTGGTTGTCATGATACAAATAGTGTGGATTATCCAGATATGGCTAAAGCATGTGCAGATCTAGTGGTAAATAAAGAAGTAGACAAGGGTATTGTTATGTGTGGTACTGGAATTGGAATTTCGATTGCAGCAAATAAAGTCAAAGGAATTCGTTGTGCATTATGTACAGATGTAACAATGGCTCGTTTGACTCGTGAACATAATGACGCGAATATGTTGAGCATGGGGCAAAGAACAACAGGTATTGAAACTTGTAAGGATATTGTTCATACTTTCTTAAATACTCCATTTAGCGAAGGTGAAAGACATAAGGGTAGAATTGCAAAAATCAGTGCAATTGAGGATGCTCAATAAGATTTAGGGATGCTTGGAAAAGTGTCCTTTTTTATTTTTTAATTTTTTTAAAAAAAGGGGTTTACAAAGCGAGAAGTATTTGGTAATATAGATGAGCACTGCTGAGGTGCACATGATCTTTGAAAACTGAACAGGAAATAAAATACAAACTAAAACGTCAATTTCGAAAAACAAACAATTGTACAAAGAAAGATGTCAGAGACATCTGAGAGCTAAATCAAATGGAGAGTTTGATCCTGGCTCAGGATGAACGCTGGCGGCATGCCTAATACATGCAAGTCGAACGAGAGGAAGGAGAGCTTGCTTTCCTGAATCTAGTGGCGAACGGGTGAGTAACACGTAGGTAACCTGCCCATGTGCCCGGGATAACTTCTGGAAACGGATGCTAAAACCGGATAGGTAGCAGACAAGCATTTGACTGCTATTAAAGTGGCTTTTGCCATGAACATGGATGGACCTGCGGTGCATTAGCTGGTTGGTGAGGTAACGGCCCACCAAGGCGACGATGCATAGCCGGCCTGAGAGGGCGGACGGCCACATTGGGACTGAGACACGGCCCAAACTCCTACGGGAGGCAGCAGTAGGGAATTTTCGTCAATGGGGGGAACCCTGAACGAGCAATGCCGCGTGAGTGAGGAAGGTCTTCGGATCGTAAAGCTCTGTTGTAAGAGAAAAACGACATTCATAGGGAATGATGAGTGAGTGATGGTATCTTACCAGAAAGTCACGGCTAACTACGTGCCAGCAGCCGCGGTAATACGTAGGTGGCGAGCGTTATCCGGAATGATTGGGCGTAAAGGGTGCGTAGGTGGCAGATCAAGTCTGGAGTAAAAGGTATGGGCTCAACCCGTACTGGCTCTGGAAACTGATCAGCTAGAGAACAGAAGAGGACGGCGGAACTCCATGTGTAGCGGTAAAATGCGTAGATATATGGAAGAACACCGGTGGCGAAGGCGGCCGTCTGGTCTGGATTCTGACACTGAAGCACGAAAGCGTGGGGAGCAAATAGGATTAGATACCCTAGTAGTCCACGCCGTAAACGATGAGAACTAGGTGTTGGGGGAATAACTCAGTGCCGCAGTTAACGCAATAAGTTCTCCGCCTGGGGAGTATGCACGCAAGTGTGAAACTCAAAGGAATTGACGGGGGCCCGCACAAGCGGTGGAGTATGTGGTTTAATTCGAAGCAACGCGAAGAACCTTACCAGGCCTTGACATCCCTTGCAGAGGTATAGAGATATATCCGAGGTTAACAAGGAGACAGGTGGTGCATGGTTGTCGTCAGCTCGTGTCGTGAGATGTTGGGTTAAGT
>ERZ773227.24-NODE-24-length-136336-cov-73.604325_pt1 | contig 136336 bp, 163 predicted proteins | sample MGYA00580525_ERZ773227 | MGnify/ENA primary metagenome ERZ773227 (study PRJEB29015, sample SAMEA2737782) | human gut metagenome | biome: human gut; feature: human-associated habitat; material: faeces | place: China | collected 2012 ... | reverse complement strand
AATAATTGAATTCTTTATCAATGCCAATCTTCACAAAAGAATTGCAGTACCCCATAATATATGCTTCATCATGATTAGTACAGTTAAAAACGATATCAATACACCCATCGGAAACTACGCGATAATTGTATATATCATCTAATGGCTTAATAGTCTTCAGATTCCAATAACAATAAATAAAATCTTGTAGTTGTGCATCAGGTGGTAACTCGACATATGAGACCTCGCCATCAGTACCCATTACTGCTGGCTGAACTGGAGTATATAGACTTCTTATGTTGTATTCCAATTTCAATAATTTAGATTATCACTTTATAGCATCATAATTTGTTGCAATATAGTAAAATTCAAAGTATGCGCATATTGCTTGTCATGAAGATTTAAGTGTTATTTAGAAAACTGGCTCATAGAGACTGTAGTAATCCTATCCCAAAAGCACTAAATCGTTATAAAAGCATCCTATTTACTATACAAAAGCCGCAGTAAAATACTCCGATTTTCTTTTTCATATTAGATGAAGTAAACCCATGAAAACCGAAAGACAAGAATTCATCAATACTTCGCTTTAAAACACAATAATACCTAAAGAACAATCAAATATCAATCTAATTTGTTACTTTTGAAATAGCTTTTATATGAAAAATTGGCTCAAAATATTCAAAATAGACATTTCCAATGAGCAATTATTACCTTATGTCGATGAAGGGGTTCAAGCGGGATTTCCTTCACCGACACAATTATCATAAGTTTATGATAAAGCCGTAAGATTTGGAAATCCGGCCTTGATACCATCTCCGATATAAGTAACTTTACTAACATGCATCTCTTGCAAGCCATATATAGTAATTCCCTTTTTTCATTAATGATCTCCTGACACAAAATTAGGAAGAACTTTAGTTAAGTCATGCAAGGGAAAAAATAATACTGATTTATAGTTAAGAGCACCCTTTAAATTATTAAAATTAAAAGAAGGCTATATATGGTAACCTTTTGCGTAATCTAATGTTTAACTTTGCACTTAAATAACAGGAAATTTATGAAAATCAATGCTGAAACAAAATATTGTCAGACGTGTGGAATACCCTTAGATATAGATTATACAAATCTTGAGGCAAACCAAAATACGGAATATTGCGACTATTGTTTGCATAACGGGGTTAAACTCTATGATTTTTCTATGGATTATCTCATTTATCTTTGGGGGCTTTTCCCCGAAGAATATTATAAAGAGACAGGAGTCAATCTCACTTCGGAAGAATTGAGAGCGGAAATGTCCAAACGGCTTCCGAATATCAAGAGGTGGAAACAAAAGATTAATACGGCTCATGTACAATATGATTTGATTATAAGAGTTCAGGAGTATATCAACCGCCATTTGTTTGACGACCTTGATTCCGACAAGCTATCCCATGTTGCAGGTATATCCAAATATTATTTTCGCAGGCTTTTCAAGGCTGTTTGTGGCGAAAATATGGGAATGTACATTCAACGACTGAGATTAGAGTACATTGCATTTAAGCTAATAACAACTGATGTAAGTGTCCCGGAACTTCTCAATCAAATCAATTATCAGAACAAACACACACTTTCGAGGGCATTCAAGAGTTATTTCAATTGTTCCATTCCGGAATTTCGCAAAAAGCATTCAAACGTCAATCCCGAAAGGAAAAATCCGATACGAATTGAACCAAGTATTGAAAAAATATCTGGTATCCGAATCGCATACTTGAAATTGGAAAGAACAAATAATGTCAGTCATAGCTACTCTGTTTTGTGGAAACAGTTGCTACAATTTTCCGAAAAATATGAATTATCTTCAAAAGGATGTAAATACGTGAGCTTGACTCTCGATTATCCGTATATCACGCCTGAAGAACAATGCCGTTTTATGATTGGGGTAACATTGCCGCAATCATTTGAAGCGCCGAAAGGCTTTGGCGTTTATGAAATTCATGCGGGAGAATATGCAATCTTTCGTTTCAAAGGGTTTTACCATGAACTGAATAAGGTGTATCGCCATATTTACCTTGACTGGTTGCCGACAAGCGATTATACCCTGCGGGAACAGCTCACCTTTGAGACTTACATCAACACTCCCCAAAAAACTCCGGCTTCGGAGCTTATAACAGATATTTATATCCCTATTACAAAAAAAGAAACATGAAATACTTAAACCAAGAGATAGAAAACGAATTAAAAAATCAAGGAGCAGAACTGATTCGCTTTGTCGGTATATCGCATTTAGACGAAAAGCAAAACAGACAACTCTCGAATGCCATTGTTTTTGCACTTCCGCTAACCGCAGAATATGTTAAAACGGTATTTAATATTCCCGACTACGTACAAGCACGGATAGCGAATAATTACAATTTCGACGATGATGAATATTCGCAAACCGAACATAAGGCGGGAGAAATAGCAGACGAATTAGCCAAGTTCATTAGCGGGAAGGGCTATAAAGCCATATCGCAATCCGATACAGGATTAGTGGCTGATGGGGTATTCAATTATGAAACAAAAGAATCAGTATTGCCTCACAAAACCGTTGCACTACTTGGCGGACTAGGGTGGATTGGGAAAAACAACCTGTTAATTACTCCTGAATATGGCGCAGCACAATGTCTCGGTACGGTTTTAACTGACGCCCCACTGGAAACGATATTGCATGAGCCTTTATATCCCAAATGCGGAAATTGCATTACTTGTGTTAATATCTGCGAGAGAAAAGTTCTTAAAGGTAAGGTTTGGAGTTGCTCTGTTTCAAGGGATGAAATCGTTAACATACAGGGATGTAGCACCTGTTTGAAATGCCTTGTGCATTGTCCCAGAACACAGACATATATGAAGAGGAGTATTGTCTGAATCCTCACAGCAACAAAAGAAAAGAAACAAATAGGTCCATTACTGATGGCTGTCCTGTGTGAGTACCTCCCCCAAGCACTCTATGACTTTTCCCACACCCTTAAACGATGCTTTGCTGTATGCCACCCATTCTTTTTCCTTATAGTTCATTCGGCAAAGCTATGAGTTATATTCTATTTTTTTCAAAACAAAACATACCGTTACTTCTGTATTTATGTAATATAATTTAGCTCACTCTACATGTCTTAACAGCACGTGCATATTCACAATATGTATGTAATGATTATAAAATGTCTACTTAAGAATATAATTTTACTATATTATCTGATAACTATTCTTAATACAATAAATCTTATAAGAATGCTTATACGCGTATTAACCGTAACCTAAAGAAGGTTGCCGAAAGATTGTCGCTGAATATAAGATTAACGACTTATGTCGCAAAACTTTCATGGTCTACTATAGCTAAACAGAAAGGAGTGTCCATTGCAACCATCAGCGAAGAATTAGGGCATACTTCGGGAACAACAACATTAATCTATTTAAAAGAATCAGACCAGTCAGTTATTAATGAGGCAAATGATTTGATTTGTAGCATGTAGATTGGCGTTATTAATTTAAATGTTTTGTTTTTTTTCATTATCTTTATATCGAAAAACAATATATATCTTCTTAGAGAGTTACGTGTGATATAAAAAGCTAACTAATAGATAGTTATTAGCATTATAGGTCGATGTATAAAATCATATTATATTTTTTGTACCTTTCTATATCGAAAATATCTATAAATGAATAACATGGTAAAGAAAATGCAGAAACAAATATATTTATTAAAAAAAACATGGAATTACTTTATATCGCAGAGCCTATTTCTTGTTATCATTATGCAAATGATGGACAAGCCGGATTTAAATATCTTGAAATCTCCCAAAAAGCATTCTTGAGTAATGAAATAGCACAATTCCATTACTTAGTGTTTGTCCTTAAAGGAAAACTGGAATTCTCCTGCGAACATTTCGATACAAGAACGATTAACGCCGGAGAGTTTTTCTTTATTAGTAAAAATATGTGTTGTAGTTCTTGCGCTTTAGAGGATTCAAGAATCATCATTCATAAATATGCGCATATAGTTCATTTATGTGGCAAGTCCACTTTGATGGATTTAAATAAATACGCTCAAAAAGAGTACTTTTTTGCACCTTTATCTATTTGTCTCACCTTAAATATGTTTTTAGACTTAATGTTAGTGTATTTAAAATCCGGTGGAAATTGCATTCACTTGCATACAATAAAGCAGGAGGAGTTGTTTTGGATACTGCGTGTCAATTATGAGAAAGAAACATTAGCCAATCTTTTCCATTCAATTATAGGAAACTCATTGAATTTCAGAAATAAGGTTTTTGATTTTTATAAGTTGGCAGGGACCGCACAAGAACTTGCAAAATTGTGTGGCTATTCTCGCCAACAGTTTAACAAGTTATTTCTAAATGAATTTGGCGTACCTCCATATACATGGATGCAAAAGCAAGTAATGATACATATTAAATCTCGTCTTGCGGATAAGGATATCAAACTAAATGAGATTGTAGATGAATTTAATTTATCCTCTCTTTCGCATCTGACCCGCTTATGCAAAAAGCATTTTGAAAAAACTCCGCTTGCGTTACGGAATGAAATAATATCTAAGCAGGAAGAGTCTTATATATCCAAAATTCGCTCATAGTAGTCAAATTGGTAATTTAAACAGCAATATAGATAGCAGTTTACAGAAACAAAATATCTTAATTTGCACCATAATCCTTACTTAACAAGGGTTATGGTGCGTTTTTTTAGGAACATATCTGATTTCAGAACTGTAACTCTCTAAAAGAGAGAGATTAAAATAAAGCCTCAAACAAAACACTATATATGGATAGATATAAAAAGATTAAAGTCTGCACACTCTTCTTTGTGCTCTTTCTTACAAAAAGCTTCCTTGTCAATGCGCAAGACATAGCTATAAAAACAAACTTGTTGTATGGTGGGGTCATGCAGACTCCAAACGTAGGTGTAGAATGGGGTATTTCTCCCAAACTGACTCTTGATTTATGGGGAGCATACAATCCTTTTCCATTGAGTCAAAATGGGCATGGGGTAAGTAACCGCAAAATGAAGCACTGGCTGGTTCAACCTGAACTCCGGTATTGGCTATGCGAATCCTTTAACGGACATTTTTTCGGTGTGCATACATTCTACGGAGAATATAATATGGGGGGTATTCGTTATCTTGGACTTAGCGATTACCGACGCCAGGGGAATGTAGTGGGAGCTGGATTGAGTTATGGTTATCAATGGCTTCTTTCGCCTCGCTGGAGTTTAGAAGCAATGTTGGGTGTAGGATATGCACATCTTAACTATGATGTGTACCCCTGCAAAGAATGTGGTAAACGCATCCGAAAAGAGAATCATAACTATTTAGGTCCTACACGTGCCGCAGTTTCTATCATTTACATAATTAAATAATATAAAGATGAGGAAATATCTGATTATATTAATTCTCTGTCTGAACATAAGTACTATTTCAGCACAGCGGCAACACGAACAAGTTGCTGTTGAAAAAGTCATCGCAACTAAAGACGAAAACGGGCAAGTCCTGCTGGAATTTAGCTTGTCGGTTCCTGCAAAGACGCTTGGCGCAAATGATATATTGATAATGACCCCGGTTTTGATAACGAGAGATGGAGACGAACAATATCCCCTTTCTCCCATATATGCCTATGGCCGTGTCAGTGCTTTGAGTGCCCGTCGCAAACAGATACTTGATAAAGCAACAGGTGATACTCACGTCTCAATTTACAATAAAGACACGTTAGTTTATTCTTCTACATTTGCTTATCAGTCCTGGATGCAGGCTGCCACTCTTGTTATGCGCAGTCGGCTCCGGAACTGTTGCAAGGAACGTGAATTGTCGGTTCGCGAACTGTACACCTGCTCTTTTGCAGGAGAGCTACCCGTGGAAAAACCACAGGTTGTCATAGCGCCGAAACAACCGCCGGTCACTTTGGGTATCACTGAACGTCTGGCACAAACCGAAAACTTTGTAGAATCTATAGAGAACTATATCCCCCAACAGAAAATAGTAGTAGGGGAACAGGAAAAAGCTCAAATAATATTTTTTAAATGGGATAAAGCAGAGATAGATCGTGAGTACTTGGACAATGAAAAAGTATTGCGTCATGTGATAGATGTAACCCGCCAAATACATAATGACCCGGAAGCGGAAATAGTACATATTGTGTTACTGGGACTTTCGTCTCCTGAAGGACGCTATGTGTATAACGTAAAACTGGCAGGACTTCGCTGCGAAGCAATGAAACAATACATTCTCAGTCATATATCGCTTCCCGACAGTTGCTTTGAACTGGTAAACGGTGGCGAAGGATGGGATGAGCTGCGCTATCAGGTCGAAAAATCAGAAATGTCTGATAAAAAAGAAATTATACGCATCATAGATGATATACCGATTCTGCATGGACGTGAAACACACTTGATGAAACTGAATAAGGGAATACCATACCGGTATATGAAAGAACATTTTTTTCCAGAGCTACGTCGTGCCGGGTATATAAAGGTATATTATCGCAAGAAAGAATCCCAATAACATAAACTGAATCAGATAGATAAATAATTAGAATTACTTTAATTTTGAATGTAACAAAAATGAGAAAAAACAATTTATTAGTTGGTGCCTTTACAATGGTAACATTGGTGTTAACCGCCTGTAGTAACGAAGAATTACCCACAGAAAATCCGGGTAGTAATAATGGAAACACCGAAGTAGTGGAAGGTGTGTCTACTTATGCGCGTTTCTCTTTCAAAATGGATGGTGTGAAGCACACACGTGCTACTGCCGACGAAGAGAAAGGTGTGAAGAATATCCATGTGTATGTATTTGCTAATGGAGTTTTTGAAACTTCCACTCCTCCTAATGGTGGTGTCACCGCTAATAGTGATGGAGTATTTCACAGCGAAGTGATGAAACTGACTTCCGGTCAGAAAACAATCCTGATAGTTGCCAATAAAGGTAACGATTGGTATCCGACACCGACTGCAGGCACAACACTTGCTGCATTTCAAAATCAGTTAATGGAATTATATACCACTCCGGGACGTCTTGCTCATGGAGAGGCAGCTATTGCCCGTGCAGGTGAAGGATATAAGAACCTGCAAGGTACGGACGTTCCGGCAGATAATGGTTTTTTAATGAGTAATCTGTTGTCCAAGTCCAGCTTTACCTTGCAACCGGGTATCTCCCAGGCTGATGCTGAAAGAAACAATTATGATGGCTTAGATCCTGCCAATTTCAATCATTTTGATATTTCCCTTTATCGTACAACAGCCAAGTTGCAAACGACTTATACAGATGCGGATGCATTGGTTTATAAGGCAGTGCAGGGCAATGATTTATCAAAGAAAGTAACAGTCGGTACTCTGAAAGAACCTAAATTCACTGTTCGCAATTTACCGAAACAGGTATATCTCTTCCAGCATGGAAATACGGACAGTCCACTGCTGACTCCACTGTATAGCTCGACAAATATAACTTCAAAGTGGGCGGATTTTGAAGTGTTTGACGAAGTAAATACACCGGATCTTGAGGTCGTGGCACAAGCTGCAACACCTAACAGTATATATATACCGGAAAATGCCAATGCAACACCTGTTATCGGGAATACTTCTTATGTACTTGTAAAGGGAATATTTGAGCCGAACAGGGACTTGGTGATTACGGATGTGAACGATGATGGCAATTATGTGTATGGATTTAAGGGTACTTCCGATGCGATTACTATATTCATGTATGCTCCTGCCTGGGGTTCTGAAATTTATGCTGTACCGTCGTCTGTTACCGAAGAGAGTGACCGCCTGAAACATGGTATGAATACGACATTGAAGACCTATTTAGTTAAAAGTGGCTTGAAAGAGTATATTGGTAAGGATGCTGTAACGCCTTTATTTGATCCTAACACAGGTAAAAATACTTATTATAGCATAGCTATCGGTACTGATGACGGTATTTATAAAACCTGTGTTATCTCTAAAAATGTTCAGAATGATGACAAGAGCGGTTATGATAAAACCGTCGTAGAGACAGTGAAATATCTGCAATATGTTAATGGGGTAACTCATTATCGTATCAACATACAGGATAATTCATACCTGGAAAATAATAACTTACGTTATTCGGTTACCCGCAACAACCTGTATAAAGTGAATGTGAAGTCAATTTCAGGTATTGGATACCCGAACGAACCTGATGTCACAGTGGACCCGGAAACTCCGATCAGCCAACAAACGCATATGCAGGCTCATATCACTGTTGAAGAATGGAAAGAAGTGAATCAGGAAGCTGATTTGAACTAATAATAGAATGTTAAAGAAGTCTCTTCTCCGGAGTTACGCCTGGAGAAGAACTTTCTCAAAATCATAAATTAAGAAATAAGATGCATTTCAAATTTACAATATTGTACCGGTATGCCGGAATAGCCGTACTCCTATGGATGTTGTCATGGCTTGCTGCGGGATGTGTAAAAGAGGATTTTTCCGGTTGCCCTACAGGTTCTTACTCTATTGCATTTGAGTATGTAAATCATACCGACACAGAACATTCCAATCGTTTCTGTACTGATGTACATAGAGTTGATTTATATGTGTTCGATTCAACCGGATACTTTGTGAAATGCATTACCAATAGCGAAGCTCCTTTTACAGAGGACTTTCGTATTGAACCGGAACTTCCTGAAGGTAACTATACGCTGGTAGCTTGGGGAAACCTGTCTGATGAAGTAATAGTAAAACCTGCTTTTGTGAGTGGAAAAACGACCATTGAAGAAGGGTTACTTTCACTAAAAGCTATTGAAAATCAAAGCGTGGATAAAAAGTTGACCCCTGTCTTTCACGCAATCAAAGAAATAACAGTGGATGAGTCTATTGACAAGACCGATATCCTTTCACTTATGAAAAATGAAAACCGGCTGAATCTGACAGTCAAATGGTTTGAACAAAGCGGAATACCATGTATTCATGCCTGTGCGGACGGTGTACGTATCCGTGCGGTTGACCCTAAAGGGGCGACTTATAAATTTGACAATTCTGTAGTTGCTTCGGGCAACGAACTGATATATTATCCCCATCAAACCATCATCAATGACAACCACAATGAACGGGCAGAGGATTTCTCATTGATGCGTCTGATAGAGGGAGAAGAACTGACTTTACTGGTAGAACGTCCGATGGAAGACGGAAGCGTAAAGGAACTCTATCGTTCCAACTTGGTAAGTCTGATTCGGGAGCATCCATATACCCGTATTCAAGAAGACCTCGACCGGCGCGATTATTATGAAATTGAACTTTCACTGGTAGATGACTTGGACGGCAATACGGACACATTTATGCAGGCAGCCATTACGGTAGCCGGATGGAAAATCATATTGCAGGACACCGGAATGTAGTATCACATTTAACATAGAAGAACATGAAAATAAAGTATTTATCGGAATCGGGCTTGATACCGCTGCTGTTGTGGTTGATGACCGCTTGCACCGCTGATTTGGGACACCCCTTGGATGAGAAGGGACAGGACAGTGGAACGGAGATTCCCATCAATATATTGCCTAAACTTTCCGTAGGGCAGGACACGCAGTTATCGAAATTGCGTGTCATCATCTTTTCCACACGCAACTCCAAGCCTTATGATCCCAAAGTATTGATAAGTAACGAATTGGTAGATGTGAATAAAGACTATACGACCATTACTTATGTGGGTTACAATGATATCTATGTAATCGGTAACGAACCTGTGGATCTTTCGGGCGTGAAGTCACCGGACGATTTGAAAACCATCCGTATGAACGCTGAAAGTAGTCCGACTACTGTGCTCTACAAGCAATTACTCAATGTGAGGGTGAAAAGTAAAGATGAAATATATCTTGATGGAGAAACTTCGTCCGTATCGAAGTTGGCGATAAACCTACAGCATGTCATGGCAAAATTGAGTGTTAATTTCGATTTGAGCACGGAGGTCATGGAAGGTGGGGCATCTACAGGTGTTCATCTTGATTTTGAATCGATGGAGATAGCTTATATTCCTAAATCCATCGGTTTAATCCCGCAGAAATATGACTCGGATCAAGGCTATCTGGATAATCTTAGTTTTACTTTAAGTAATACAAGTGCTATGCCGAATCATTTCACGTGGTCTTCCAGTGAAATCTATTTACCGGAGCATTTGCTAGGGAATAATGACTATAGAACGATACTTCGCATTAAGGGGAAGGCAAACAGCATAACTCATATCTACACTTTGCCTGTCGGTGACGCGATGAACTCTGTTGACTCTCGTTCTACAGAGTGGAACGTTACTCGTAATCGTCATTATAAGTTGACTATCGGAGCTATCACCGGATATGGCGAAGAATTGCTTGAAGCCAGTGCTAGAGTTGCCGGTTGGTCGGAGATAAACGTGCCGATAGAAATACCGGGATCGGGGTTTATTGCATTGAGCACGCATGAGATTGATGTTAAGTCTATCCGCTTCTTTACTTATACACGTTTTGTTTGTAGTGATGAAGTGGTAGTCAAGCTTCCAGATGGAGTAACGGTTGGCAATCAGCTAAGCATGGCCATAGAGTATGATGATGAAACTAAGAAAAGTGGTCGGATAGGTTTTAAAAAGGGGAACTGGAACACCGGTAAGGATATTACATACACTGCTACACTAATGTCGGGAATGGCTTCGGTTAAGTTGGATCTGAAACTTTTTAAGAGAGAAATCTCTTCTTCGCAACAAGGTAAGACTAATTGGGCGTATGCCATGGGATATCCAGGCTCTGCCAATACGACTAACGTTGGTCTTTATAATGCAGCCTTATATAGAAAGCAGGCTAACCCCACAGGATGCAATGCCTATTATGTAGGCGCAAAAGACGATCCGGTTAGAGGACAGGGATGTTGGAGACTTGCAACGATTGCGGAGAATCAGGCGAGTGGTGGACTAATTCTATGGTGCATTGAAGAAGCTGATGCAAGAAATGCTTATACAGCAGGGGCAAACTATTTCGGGAGTATCTCAAAAGGAAGCTCTTATCCATACTATTGTGTACTTGATGTCCGTCCGCCTGAACTTTCAGATTTTATTGTCTCGGATGTAGACATAAAGGATATTTCGAAAGACGAAGCCCCACAAGTCTGTACTGCGATGGGAAGTGGTTGGAGGCTTCCTACAGGAAAGGAAACGGACTATGTGTTTAAGTATGCGGGAACCAACGGACTGCCGAACAATTTCTTTTCTGACAGCTATTGGGGTAAAGAAAACGATACACTTATTGTAGCTATCATCTCTGATCCGGATGGAAGCGAGACAACAGATGAGTTAAGAAATCAGACACATACAGTGCGTTGTGTAAAATCACGTTATTAAGGATATGAAGTATAATATGAGATGTATAGGGCTAATTTGGATATTCTTCTCCGTTTGTCTGTTAGCTTGTGTGGACGACACGTCCGAGGTGGCCGGAGGAAAGTTCGGTGAATTGGAACAGGTTGTGTTGAAACTGAATGTACAAGAAGAATCGTTAATACGAACCCGTGCAGTAACTGAACCTGATGACACGGAAAAAATAGGAAGTATAGACTTTTTCATTTTTAATGCTGCCGGACAAGTGGTTGTGCACGAGCAGCCTGCTGTAGAATGGACAGGAACAGAATACAAGATGATGGTGGGTATTCCCTCAGCTTCCGGTGTGCATACACTCTATATGGTTGCTAACTATCCGATGGATAAGAGAACCATAAAAACATTGCAGGACTTGGAAAATCAAGTTAGTACAAGTGAGGAAGCGTCCGTATCTCCCCTATTTGTTATGGCTACACAAAAAATAACACTTTCCGCTCTTAATGCCACTGCTATCAGCAATGCCTTGAGTAGTAGTGGAGTCGACGGAAAAATTAATCTGAAACGGAATGTGGCAAAATTTAGTGTCGGGGTGACAGCTGCTAATTTTAAACTGAATTATGTAGAGTGGAAGAACTGCCCGACATCAGCACCTCTATTGCTTGAAAAAAGTCATGTAAGTCCTGACACAAAGTCGGTGAGCGGTTCGTCTACCGAATCATCTCCGGATTATCTTTATCGAATACAGAATATAGGAACGGATGCTCATAAAGGTTTTCATGTGTTGGTAGGTGGAGAATATACGGCAAAAGACGGAAACACTACGACAGGATATTATAAACTCCGCTTATATACAGTAGACGGGAGTGGTGTAAAAACTCCGCTGACTTCCATTGACGGTAACAGTTATTATAAACTTGATATCCGTAGAGTTTCAGGAATAGGTGCCGATTCACCGGAGAAGGCGGAAATGAATGGCTTCTCGAATGATATGGAAGCATTTACTATTTTGGACTTCACGGGTACTTCTAAGACTTACAGGGAAACATACCTACAGAATGGTTATCAGCTGGGATTCACCAATTCGTCTTGGAAAATATATAACAGTGGGAGTTTAAATTATTATCCGATAGGAGACTTTTACCGTACTATCCGTGATGCTTCTTTAAGGGATAATACAACGCTTGATCCTGATTATCCAGATAAAGATCGAGGAGTGGTGATTGCTAGAGAAAGGTGGACTACTCCTCTAATTACTGGAATGAAGCAATGTACCGATACTCCGAACAGTCCTATAGAAATGGAGTTATTTTTCATCGATTTGGCCGGTATGGAAGGGAAGGAATATACATTTACCAGTGTTATTCAATATGGTGTTCTACAAAAAAGTATTACCATAGATCGTTATCCTTCTGTGAATAGTACATATTCGGTACTTGCAATGCCCAATACGAGTTATGGTGAAGTGGTGCTCGGTTCTTCTTGGGTTGGTCTTGCGGCCCAGCGTCACGAGGGGACAACTCTTTACAAGCAATTGGATTCGGATAACAACTATATTTTCATCCATGTATTGGCTAATAATACGGGACCATCTCGTACAGCTACCGTACAGCTATTTGGAAATAATGGATACAGTCAAATCATTATTCGACAAGAAGCAAACTAAAACAATCAGAAGGGGAAAACATATGAATGATAAAATGAAGACTATTCAACTAAGGGAAAAGGACAACAAGGGGCGCATCTACATATATTATATAGGAGATGTATGGAAAGCTTTTGGGCGCTCAGCCTATTATGTACACCAGTTTTATCCGGAGTTGCATATTGTGGAAGATGACAAGCAGTCGGCAGCAGGGACTCATATATCTATTCCCGACGAGTATTTATTACGGCTTTCTGAAGAGAACCTGGTATTTGCAGGAGATGATTATATACAGGTGAAAGTTCCGGCAACACTGCTTTGTCAATCAAAATGAGGAGTAAGCTATATGTCATAATAAGATTTCGTCAGAAAGCCTTGAAGTCCTTATTTATTGCTTTGGGTATCTTTTGGGGCGCTTGCTCCTGCATAACGGATCGGAAGCAGGATACCGGAAGCATTGAGCATTTGGGAGATAAATATGATTTCACAGATTCAATGCTGGCAGATAAGCCGGAGGTTGCTGAAGCAATGCTGGTGGATTATCTTGCCGGTTTGCCCCAACTCACTGAAGAGGAAGCGTGCGGAAGTGTCCGGAAGTTAGTAGCAAAATACGGAGCTGATGATTCCGTAAGTCGCTGGCTCCTGCAACGGCTGGAACATCATTTGTACGAGCCGGACTCGCCGATACGGAATGATAATTATTATATTTCAGTATTGGAGGAAGCATTGGTTTCCGGACATCTGAATGGAATGATGCGCGTACGTCCGCTGTATCAATTGAAGATGCTTAAAAAGAATCGGACGGGAGATATAGCTGCCGATTTCAGCTTCACTCTTCCTGCCGGAGAACTTCAGAACCTATGGGGCATTCCTGCCCAATATACATTGTTGTTGTTTTACGATCCGGATTGTATGCATTGCTTGAGCTATATACAGCAGCTATCTGAATCTCCGGTAATAAACTCTTTGCTGCAACGTAGTGAACCGGCTTTGCCGCAACTTGCTTTGGTTGCGATTTGTACGGAAAGTGATATGGATACGTGGTGGGAATATCAGAATTCTCTTCCTTCCACATGGGTAAACGGTTATGATTCAAGGAGCGTATTGACTGAAAAAGAACTCTATTTTTTGCGTTCTCTCCCTTCGCTATATTTATTGGGCGCGGACAAGCAAGTATTATTGAAAGAGCCGTCATCTATAAGTGAAGTTACCAATTATTTATTGAAGGAGGTTGGCCTGCCGCATACATAATCAACTCATCCGTTGCCGGTCAGCAACACAACCTTCGAGGGCCGGGTTGCTGATGCAGTTTTCATGATTGAGTAGTTCTTATAAGACCATCAACCGGGTACTCAGAAGGTCGACAATCATTGACTGAAGCACCTTGGCGTTGATCGGTTTGGGGGTGTATCCGTCGAATCCCTGGCTGAGAATGCGCTGCTCGTCGGAAGCGTAGGCATAAGCCGTAACAGCGAGTATGGGTACATCCTTTGAAATTTTGCGTATTTCGGCGGTGGCTTCATAGCCATCCATTACAGGCATATTGATATCCATCAGTACGATATGCGGACTGTGATTTTTGAACAACTCCACAGCTTCCTCACCGTTCCATGCGTGCAGGACACAATAATCTTTTTTAAGGATTGTCTCGAACAGAGTGTAATTGCTCATGTTGTCCTCAGCGACGAGAATAGTGATTTTATCTTTCAGTACGGTCTGAAGCGTATATTCCTGTTGGGGTTTATTCTCTTTTTTCGCCAGAATATTCGGGATCGTGAACCAGAAAGTCGAACCTTTGCCCGGTTCGGATTCCACGCCGATTTCGCCGCCCATTTTGTTAACGATGGTTTTGCAAATAGGCAGGCCCAAACCTGTCCCCTGCGCAAATCCATTGAGTTTGACAAAGCGCATGAAAATATCGGCCTGTTTCTCTTGGGGAATACCGCAGCCGGTATCCGTTACATAAAAACGAAGCATTCCCTCCTTCCTCTGCGCCGTATATCCCATTGATATACCTCCTTCTTCGGTAAATTTAATGGCATTGGTGGTCAGGTTGATCAGCAACTGGCTCAGACGATTGCGGTCTGTCTTGATGATGCAGTCGGGCAAGCTGTCCTTCAACCGAACCGTCAGACCTTTGTCTTCGGCCCGCAACTGCATCGTTTTGATCGTCTCCTTTATCAGGGCATTCACATCGACGGGAGTTTCGGCGAACTCCAGTGTTCCGGCCTCAATTTTACTCAGATCGAGGATGTCGCCGATCAATTGCAGCAGCAATTCATTATTATTTTCGATAATCCGGACATACTCTTCGCGTTCTGCGGCTTCCTCCGCCGTATTCAACAATCCTGAGAAGCCTACAATGGCATTCAATGGAGTACGTATCTCATGGCTCATGTTGGCAAGGAATGCCGACTTAAGCCGATTCGATTCTTCGGCCTTATCGCGGGCATCGATCAGCTCGTATTCCATTTTTTTGCGTTGCGTGATGACGAGAGATGAACCGACCAGCGTGATTGGTTTACCATTTTCATCGCGTTTGTCTACGGCGGCCTGAGCCTCGACCCAGTCCATCCTGTGGCCGTTTTTGTCGCGCGTTAAAACCCGGTACTCTTCATGCACTTTAGGACAGCGGTCTTCGATCAAATCTCGAAATGCCTGTTCGACCCGGTGACGGTCCTCCTTATGTATTTTGGAAAAATACTGCGAATCGGGAACAGATAATTTTTCCTCGTCAATTTCATGTCCGATATTGCTCAATTCTACCGGGCGGTTAATGTCACACAGGATTTTATGTTCACACAAATCCCAGTTCCATGGAACGATACTGGCCACTTCCAGTGCCAGCGCCAGTTTTTGATTCGTGGTATTTAGTTTCTGCTGGGCGTTGTGCAGCTCAGTAACGTCAACATAATAGGCATCGACATACCCCAACTTTGCGGCCGGCGTTACTACGACATTCTGGTAAAACCCCTGCTCTGAGAAATACTGCGTATAAGTGATGGCCCTTTTTTCGGTATCCGCTAATACTGCAAGACGCAGAGTAACCTCCAGATCAGCACCGAAGAATTCGCTACCTTTATAACTGTCCGTTTCAACCCCATGAGTAAAGTACGTCGTAAAACGGCCATTTGTCCGACCGATCTCCAGGTCTATGACCTCCCCATTTCCCCCTCGGATGAGTTTCGCCTGCATATAGGCGACCGGCATATTATCGAACAGGTTGGTAAATTCCCTGCTGGTTTCAAACTCCCGCCTCTGGGCTGTATTGAGGGCTTTCAGCGTGCGAATGCGATGATTGAGAAAATAAAAAAGCAGCAACCCCAGAATTAAAATACTTCCGGCAATAAAGAGCAGACGATGCTGTTGGAAGAAGGTTTGCGGGCGGTCGATGAATATGCTTTCGGGCGGACAATCATCTGCCGTAAAACCTTTCGCAACAAGGGCTGGATAATTGAAAAAAGGCATTGCCGCCGAATGATAAAAGGGAATTTCCCGAGGGGATTTCCCGGCAAGAACCGATGAAATAGTCTGTAACAAATGTGCCTCGAATGCGTTCGGATCACAGAAATAGCCACCTACCATTCCGCTGTTGTTCATTACGGGACTTTTGAGCGCAAAAACAGGAACCGGAGTATTGGATATTACCCGGAACGAATTGGCATTGATGACCGGGCTCCCCACTAACTCCGACTTCCGGAACCAAGAGGAGAAAAGCACACCGGTAGAGGCGATATCGGCAGAATCCAATTGCCCCAACAGCTCATTTAACGACATGTCAGCAGCTGAAAGGAAGCGGTACTCAAGCTGAGGATATTCCTGTGCCATCAGGTGTTCCAAATCGTAGCTAAGCTGCTGGTTAACGTAACGACCGTCGCCGACCAACCAGACTTTTTTCAACCCGGGGATCATTTTCTTTAGCATAGCGACATTTTCTTTGGGAAACATTGGGATTTGAAGCACCGTCAGGTTGTATTGATCTGTAAGCGTCACAAGTTTCACACGTTCCTGCGGCGAAAGAGGCCGTTTCTCAATATAGGCCATGTCGGGTCCGATATAATTTTCTTCCGCACACAGGATCATCGGGATGTCACCCCAGTGGGCACGGATTGCTTTTTTAAAGAGCAAAGATGGATTGCCCAACAGGAGCAAGGCTTTCGGAATCCTGTTCGAGTATTTATCGAAAAGGGCGTTTGCCATACGGTCGAACTGAACCGTGTCGTTCACCATCAGCATGTTCATGTGTTCGATGAAAATGGTAGTATTATGACCGGCTGAAAACTGTTTGTGAATAGGTTCGATAATAGCGTTGCTCCACGGTGCATCCGAGGTATATGTATTGAGGACCAGCAGATAATCGCCCATGAAATTAGAAGGCTGATTATCCGGGGCGGTTTGGCCCTGAATCTCCGACACAAATATAAGCGTGATCAAAAGAAGACCGATTTTACGTAATAAAGAAGGCATATTGTATAAAAAGTTAAGTTTCATATTGAATTACTATGTCTCAGGCTGGATAGCCTGAATGATTTTTCTGTATTTCGAGGGAGTCATGCCTGTGTAATGACGGAAAAACCGACTGAACGTTGGCAGGTCGGGAAAATTGAGGCGGTCTGCGATTGTTTTCAAATCCATCGATGGTTCGCGCAGCAAGGCTTTGATCTCAATGATTGTGTAGCGAACAATCCAGTCATGGGCTGAATGACCGCTGATACTTCGAACCAGATTTGTCAGGTATTTTGGAGTAATATTCAATCTTTCCGCATAATAGCCGATTTCTTTGTTGGGAGAATGTTCGTCGATAATCATGCGCAGAAATTTAAATGCAAGCTCCTCTTTGCGTGTATACTGGGTATTTTTCCCGGCAGGGTCATTGGCATAGCCAATGTAAACGTCCCAGTAAAACACTCGCAAAAGTTGCATAATCGACTCTTTTCTGTAATTGAGGGGCACATGCTTTTGACGGTAATCTAAAAGGTTGCAAAAGTATTGAAAACGTGCAATATAGCTTTCATTCGGCTTGGTAACGACTTTCTTGCGCATAAAAAAGAAGAAACCCGAACGAAGCACCCACAGGGAACTCAGCGTATCAGAGAACATTTCTTGCGAAACACGGAAGAATGTCATACGAAAATCGGGACTTACATCCCGGATGGATACGAGTTGCCATGGAAACAGGATGAGAATACCTCCGGGTACGAGTTCGGACGGGGTATCGGCCACTTGGACGATAGCACTTCCCGCCGTGCATACGCCTCCGATTCCTTCCTTCAGGTAATCAGGCTGCTCCGATATGGGGAAATTGTCCATATTTGTGTAAACTCCGAACTCCCAATTTTCTTTGGGCTCGTTTGATTGTGTGTTTTGTTTTATATTTTGATTCATTTTAAATACTTGATTTTGCAAAGATAGGTATTCCAAACTCAGGAAATATGACGATTTTACACCAATTATTAGCAATAATGTCCTGAACTTGAACTTTTATGATTGCAGATATACTATAATTGAAGGGAATTACGATGTAACTGCTCCCATGTTCAATTTAATAGGAAAATGAAAAGGACTTCACTTCGGGCGGTAAGGAGATAGAAAGATGTAATATTCGTTCGTACTCAATTGCCCGATCATCGGGCAGTCGATACGGCCATCGACGGATGTCAGCATATGACTGATAATGTAAAGTTTCAACCTATGCAATTAGCTCTCCCACCCTTCAGAAATGAGGGAGAATTCGAATAGCGGTATATTTTATTCAGAAAACAATCAATAAGAAAGCCGGAGTATAAACTCCGGCTTATAAAACTGTTAATGACTAATTTGAAAGCAAAATCACAACTATACCCACAATTATTGGATGTGTTGAAATCTGTCAAAGATACTAATTTGAAAACAAGTCAAAAATATGTTCACAGCCCATTTTATGGTAAAATAAAAGGAGGGATACTTCAATTAAGATGCCACAATGTTTGATTGCCCAAAGATACACATAATAAGATAATAAACAACTTATAATATGACAAATTATAAAAAAATCCAACCAAAGGTGCTAAAATGGAAAGCTATCAGAGTTTACGCCCTAAAAGTGCAGATAAAGTAAACATACGTCTATTGTAGTTAAGCAGCTGTCCGGTATCGATAGCGGTCTTTGTGTATGGCGTCGTTTCATCATTATAAAAGAATAAATCGACGATATCGCCGGACTTCTTTACTTCCTGCGCCAAACTAAGAGGTATATCCTCTATATCATACGGTTCAACCGGCAGGGCGTCGATGCTGCCGTCCTCACTCTTCCCTAAAAGGTTATACTTCCGGTTAAAAAGAGCGATAGCCCTCTTTTTGAAGTCGATGCGGATGCCATAGGGCCTGTTTACCTGAAAGTCCCGGATGGCTTTGATGCGGATTTGTTCAATCTGTTTCTTTTCCATGATTTAGTTCTCAAAAAACAGGTTCAAAGATAACCAATTTATTTCTGATTTGGCAAACTCCAGGGCATCATTAAACTGCAATCCAAGAATAAGGGAAAAAAACTTTGTCAATTTCTTTGCTGTTCCCACAGGAATCCATAACTTTGTTGGCTGAAAAGCCGAGGAGAAATACGGCTTTATTGAAACGCTTTTGCAGACAAGAAAACGACCAATTTTTATTTAATGCAAAAAGAACAAAGTTCCAATAAATCAGTTTCATGCGAACGATATAACGTCGGGCGTGTGAACGTATTTATTGAACTTTGTGGGTATTTGGTCGTACCTCTTGTCTGAATAAATATGAACTCAGCGCCCGATTTTTTTTATCAGGTATAAAATCAAGATACGGGCGTATCATAAAAAAATAAAGAAGTATGAAGACGCCAGACAAAGCAACGCCAAGCCGCATGATCGCAAAGGCATATAATCTGTATAACCACATAAGTTCTACAGAATCTATTGCCGCACGGGCCTGTGCATTCAAAAAGAATGACTCCCCCACCCCAGAGATTCCTCCAGTCAACGACACCTATTACTCCAAACCTTTTCGGTAGCACCCTCAACCCAACAAGCAAACTGATTATCTTTATTTTCTTTTATTACCCACATTATCAACCTAACTTTACACACATAAACTATGGCAAATTGGATGACAATACAAAAAATGGCAGAGAAGTACGGCATTAACGAATCCACACTTCGGGGATGGGCAAACTTAGGATACGTTGTATCTTCAAGAATCAATAACGACATAATGATTGATGACGATAGCCTGCAACGCTACCTGGACGCCCACAAGAACAAAGGGCTGAGTGAAGGATATCTGGATAAGATTATCAAGGAGAAGGTGCTGGAGCGTGAAGTGCTTCTCAGCCGCTTTGAAGATGAGTTGTTTTTGCTGAAAACCCAGGTGATGCACCAACAACTGTTCAGCATCCTTATTCAGGAACTCGGCGAATTGATTACAGATGACCACTTGCGGGAAATATTCCTTGCCATCTCACGGGGCGAGCCCATTTCGCGGGTAGCGGTCCGCCACCAGATGACGTATGCGCAAACAGTGGCAACCTATAGCAACATCCTTGGGAAGTTGGGCGAGAATTCAGGCAGAATTGCTACGTACCGCCTTCAGGTGATGAATGCCTTGTTTGGCAAATATGGCGTTGAGAATCCTTTGGATATCCCGCTGAAACTAATTATAGAATTCCATGCTCAAAATGTACTGTTGACAGAAGAGGAAATCAAAACCATAGGTGACCTTCTGAAATTTACCTCCCAGAACGGGTGGTCAAGCCTGAAACGTATCAAAGGTATGGGGCGGATTACTTACGATAATTTGGTGAAGACACTGTACAATGCCAATTTCATCGTCATAGGCGAAGATAAAAGCATCGTATTGGCCCCCGAAATAGCCGCCCTCGTGATGTAGAAAAAGCGCCCCTCACCGGATGGGGACGCTTTCTGCATGTTCACGAATACACTCCAGATGCGCAGGGCAAGGGAATGTTGAGCAGGGGTTAGACTGAAGGGTCTTCGCCTTCGCCCTCATTGCCGCTGCCGCCGCCTGCCGGGATACCTTTGGCCTTGCGGTAGTCGGTCAGTGAAGCGTAGTTTACGCCATCTTCCAGCACGCCGCCGTTCTGGAATTTCAGCTGCCGGACAACGCCGTCTCTCAACTCCTTGGTTGGGGTGAATATAACGCGCGGCTCCTTAATCATGGTCGCGGCATTAAAATCATTGATATTTTCCACTCCCTCGCTTTTGAAGGTGACGCGCAGCGTACCCAGGTTGCCCACTTTCACCGTATGACCTTGCAAAAGCTGCTGGACGGCATACTTACCAAGCAAATCGATAGCAGCCTCCATTTCGATAGGGGCTGTGGTGGTGTTCTCTGTAGCAGCGCGGGTCATTGCTTTGATATCCTGTGACTCCCGGCTTTGGGGGACTGCATACCATTTCTTCGCTTCATCCGGCTTCATCGGATTTCTTTTCAGTACTAAATTGTAATCTTGCATAAATACGTTTTTTAGATTGTTGATAATATTCTTACGGGATTTAGGGGCACCCGCCCGTCTCGCCCGGTGTCTCACACCTGTGTCATCCAGTGCCTCGCATATGTGTCACCCGGTGTCTCGCATATGCGAGGCGGGGTGTCTCGCACCTGCGACACTTGACCTGACACGCCTGTGCCTCCCGGTGTGAGGCAGGTGTGAGGCCGGGTGTGACTCCCCACCGAAAAAGAATAGAGAAAACGTATATGAAATGTCTATTTTAATGCTTGTTTTTGTCCCGTTCATTAATGGCTTACGGGTGAGTAATGCCAGAGAATGGCTTAATTAGAGCATTATTGAAACAGGGTTATGATACCAAATCTCGCAAATTTGTGAATCCATATAGACCTAAATCAAGAATGTTCGCTTTTTTGTTATATCCCTGCCTACAGGCACAATATAACGGAAAACGCGGGCATAGACTGATTTATCTACGTGGAAGGGTTAGCGAGAACCTGGTATCTAGGTAAGGAAGTCTATTGACCCGCGTCCCCCTTTTCAGCAGTCTGATATTAATTCTGCATGACAATAAAGATATGTTTTGAATATAGTACGTGCGGACATTTCAATGTCGGCGAACTGTATTTCCCGGGCTGCCTTGTTTGTGAAAATGGGGCAGTCCACCCGGAACAAAGGTGACTAAAATGCACCTAATCTGTTAAGTATGGACCGTTTTATTCCTCAGGGGAAAGGCGGTCCTTTTTTTGCACCTCCCGGGCAAACTGCTTCCCTTTCTTCGTAGTCATGTACACCAGTCCGCCCCCCTCCTGCTCGCAATCGACGTACCCCATGCGTTCAGCTTCTTTCAGGTAGAGTTCAATGCCGAAGATGCTGATATTCTTCAGCCACTCGTTCTTCTCTTTCAGCGTTTCGGAACCGGAACGTTCGTTGGCACAGACTGAAAGTGTAATCTTCTCGGCACCTTCTACCAGGGCGCTTTTGCGCGGAGAACGGGGCTTGTCCGGAGGTAGTTTCTCTATGATTTGAATTTCTGCCTGCATCTCCTGCGCTGGTGTTGCAACAGATGCTTCGATGGGGGGCTGTGCCGGTTTAATGGGCTGCGGGGGGCTTTCCAGCATCTTGATTCCGTGTGTGTCCATCAGTTCGAGTAGATTGGGTTGGTCGAAGAAGGCAGAGATGCCGTATATCAGTTGTTGCAGTTTGTCTTTCAAGTCGTTGAAGAACTGTTCCCGTTCGGCTGTCCACTCTATGATGATGCAAAACCGATCCGGACTCTTCCTAAAGGGATATCCCGGCGTGCCGTCCGCCATGATGCGGAAATATTCGGTTTTCTGTGCAGTCACTTCAAAAAGGACGTGGAAGTCAAAACCGAACATATAATCGACTCCGCCCGAAGGGTGGTCGAAATGAGGGCTCACACCGGGCTTTATCCCACAGTAGCCGTTACACTCTCCTTCCATTCTCTTCATTACCATTTCTGCCGAACCATAAAGGTGGTAGGCTATTACTTTTCGCCTGGAAGCTATCTTTTTATGATAGTCCGTAAGGCAACAGAGAAGATGCGTTTTCATCTCTCCTTCATTGGTGTATCTCCGGTTTCCGAATTCTGTGAAAGCGGACACCTCTTCGGGCAGTTTCTTGTAGTAGAATCCGGTCTTCTGTGTGTACCAGATTTCCACCTCAACATACTGCCCCTTGATGCGAAAGTTGTCTTTTCCGATTTTTGGCATACTCTTTGGTTTTTATTAGTTGTTTACTCATTGATGGGGTGGTCGTTCACATAGCCGCAAAGCCATTCGATGGCCGCTTTCACCCCTTGTTCATAACTCATATCCGGGAAATGGGCGTGCCCCGTCTCTTCCGATTCGGAGCACTGGTTCAACAGTTCGTCTATTTCCTCAGAAGTTCTCACAATTCTGTAACTCATAGCCGTTTATTTGTCTTTGATACCATTAAGATGATTAATAATTTTAGTAAGTTCGAGCACCATCTCGCCCTCTTTGTTGATAGTAGCGGCAAACAGTGCATTGTTGAGTCCTTTGATAGTAAATATCAGCTTCTCCTGCTCTAAAAGTTCCTGAGAACTATCGATAGTCATAGTTCCTGCCTTCCACCGTTCAAGCTCCTCTTTCATCCCGTTGTACTTCGTTTCCAAATCACGGAGTGCTTTGTCGCGCACTTCAAGCTTACGCTCAAGGTCTTTGATTATCTTCTTCTGCGATACTTTCTTGGCAGCTTCCTGATACTCCATCGGACTTGGCGGAATATAGACGTCAGGACGGACGTCGGGTGCTTCAATGCCGGTTTTCTTCTGGTTTTCCCTTGCTATATCTTCTTTCAGCTCATTCAGGAATCTTTTGGACGTCGGGCCGGGTTTCCGACGATCCACCACTGTCAGGTCTATCCGTTTCACTGGCAACGTTTCTCCTTCGAATGTGTTGACAACGGCATAGTCTACATTCTCAATTCTCGTGAAGTCTTTAATCACCCCGCCATTCATTAATCCTCTGTCGTCGTAGAACTTTACGACTTTTCCTACCTTAGCTTGATTCATAATAATTACATTTTAAGTTCTTAATAATTTTCTTTCTTGCTCCATTTATTTTTGATTTCACTGTACCCAAAGGAAGATTCATAACTTCTGCAATTTGCTCATAGCCAAAACCATTGACATGCCCCATGAAGACACGGTAATCAATCTGCGACAACGAACGCTTAACCAAATCGGACAATTCTTTAAAGATAAAATCCGCATCGGTACTCTGCGAGAACCTACCCTGCCCCGCCAATAAGGCCATCTGTTCATTGTCATAATTATCAATACCAACTCTTTCATTCCTTCTATAGTTATTTATAAATATATTGGTCATTATAGTAATCAGCCATGAGCGAAAGTTCTTTTCGTTTCCTTCGTAGAAGTAATCCCGCTTATCCAACGCCTTTAGTATGGTTTCGGAAACCAGGTCTTTTCTGTCATCTTCACCCAAAGCAAACTTCCGGGCGAAATTGTCCAGATATTGCCTGTTGGCTATCAGTTGACTATTAAAGTCGAATTCCATCGTTTCATTTGTTTTTCTCATTTAGTATCGATACGAATGCCTGTATTTCAGCTATTTGTTCCTAATGCTTCGTGTAGAATCTGCTTAGGAAAAGGTATAAAAGTTCCCCGTACTGCCTGACAGACAATATCCGCATATCAACTAAAAATGTTTCATTTATTCCCGAAATCGGCAGGAATCTCTCCCCATTCCGTCGTATTCCAATGTCTGACTTCAATAGTATCTACTTCAGAAGACATCGCCTTTAAAAACACTTCGGCACGCTTCAAATCCGAGTGACGTTTCTGTGAAGCTGTTTTCTTATTATTGACCCACGTTATGGCCGTTATGCTATCAGTATATATAACCTTCGGGCTGTAACCGGTTTCAACAATGTACTTTATGGCAGCTACTACTCCCAAGAACTCACTGATATTCACTGTTTGATTACCCAGTTCCTTGTTAAACAGTTCATTCCCTGTTTTCAGATCAATCCCTCTGTATTGGGATACACCTCTCTTTATGGAATGAGCACCGTCCGTACAGATTCCTGCTGTAGGACGGTGTGGACTTGTTTCATCCAGTAACATAGTAACCATCAGCTTTCATTAAACGCAAGAGCTCTTGAGCGTACTTTATAAATCGGCTAATCACCTCAGCTTTGTTTTCAAGGTCATCCCTTTTGTCAAGCACCTTCACAACACCATCTATAGTGCGGCTGGACGCCGTCTTTCCATCTATCGGGTCAAAGTAAATCTTCTTATACCCAAATTCAATTTTAATCTGATAAATAGACTTAGGAACAACAATTGTTTCAATATCGGCCTCGAATAATGCCTGAACTGCCGATTCAACAATATACCCGTTCTGCTTAAACATCGGCCTCAGTTCAACGTCATACAATTTGTCTGGGAGGATGTGTCCTTTTAGTTTGGCAGAAAGGACACATATTTTCTTCCTATATCTTGAATCTTCACAGACTCCTTTCAATTTACTACTACCTTTTCCTTTCGGTGGTCTCGATACGAATCCAATAATTTCACCAGTCTCTTCCGACACGGTGAATTTGATTCGCGACTTTTCAATCATGCTATTTCAAATGTTTTTTCATATCTAATTACATTCAATTAATAATCTGATTTCTTTCATTTTTTTTGTCTACTTTGATGCAAAAGTAAGGCGTAGAAAGGTACAGTCCAAATATTTTTTGGATTATTTTTTTGTCAAGATTAGTGTAGGAAAATAGGGTATCAAAAGGGGTTACCTTAGTCTACTATCTTCGGAGAAATGACTATAGTGCTCGTCAGTTTCTGAAATACAATAAGGCACTTGACATTTCCAGTAACGGTAGTAGTTCACTTTGCCCTCTGTAGAGCCATATACATCATTTCGGTTGATCCACTGGTTACCTTGTTCCGTGTTTACATTAAACCATTTTGCACTATTTGCTATTTTGGGGTTCGAACCAATATAGTGATTCATCTTCTCCAGCCCGTGTACAAAAATACAATGTATTTTTATTTGGTTGTCACAGTCGTACTGACGGGCAAACCGGGCAAATTCATGAATATCGGTATCAAGCAGGCTTCCACCGAAGTGAACAGGAGCTTCCCTTTGAAGCCTCAAAAATGCAGTACGGATGTGCGGCCTCGATTGTATTTCTTTGAGCCGGGATTTAGTCACAGCATCAATTGTTACGTATGTCACCCGATATCCGTTGCCGTTTTTATCAAGTACTTCTAATTGCTTCACATACTCAATCTGTTTATTGATACTATTATCCAGCGGATTTGTGTTGTCGGTACATGTCACTATGATACCAATAAATGCAATAAAGCCAATGTACAAATAAGGAGCCAATTTAGTTAATACGATTAGTTTAATCTCTGATTCTTTCATTTAAGATGCATTTTATGCACTCCATTCCCTCTAATTCTATCAGAAATTATTGTCCCATATCCACGAAAATACAGTGTGTTACGAAAGTATTCCAATTCCTTATCTGGAATACGTGTAGCATAGATTACATAATAAAAATGTTTTTCCAACAGAATCCGGTCTAAACCGAATATTACAGAAACTATTCGGGAATCTTCAAAATAGGTTTCAAAATATTCTCCGACGCGAAACAGAATTATCATGTCGTTGCCATGCTTTCGTTTCATTTGTGTGTATTTGTCCATAATGTGTTCGTTATTAACGATATTACGGATAATTGAATCGTTCATAAGGGTACTTTTTAGCAACACTTTAAGATATGGGAGTGACAAATATATGATTTTTAATCTATAAATAGGGAAATGGAATACAATTAATTATTATAAATCAACAACCTGTGCTTGCTTATACGGCACCACAGTTTTCCCCGTAAGCTCCGGCAGGAAGCACCCACTTTTCATGTTCCTCCAGGATGACAGACGGCGTATAGATACGGCCCGTAGCCAATGCCTTCAGTTCCGGAGTGATATCCTTATAAGGAGTTCCCGAATGAATCAGCGAAGGCAAATCCGTTCCGCGTTTAATGGTGCAACCAAAGCGCTTCTCATAACGAATAATCAGCCGGGTCTGAGCAGGGCTGACTACTGCCGCACTGGCAAACTGGTTCTTACGGGAGAAAATGCAGAACTTACAACTGCATCTTCCCCACCCCATATAATAACACGGATGCACCCGGACACGATATCGTTCGATAATATCCCACACTTCGCGTTCCTTCATATCGCGCATCGGCCTGTATCTGTCTACATGGCGTTGGAACTGCTTTCCATTCCTGCGGTCCGCGCGATCCGGTTCAAACACAGGATACTTCGCCCGTCGTGCGGACTCCTCTCCCCTTTCTCCTGAAATCACCAGCGTGCGTATTCCGCGGAAACGCTCCTGGTTGACGATAGCAGACGTACACACATCTATCTTCAGGTAGCTGCTGCACCAGCGTACTTTCAGATCGGGCGAAGCCTGCGGGAATTTCCATCGCGTAGAAAGCTTTCCGCTCGTACCACCTACTTTCCCTATGCTGTGGTCGATGCATTCAAAGTGAGTGGGTGCCGTGTATTCCTCCTTGCGGAGCATTTCGCGTTTAAAGCCGCCCTCCTTCCATTGGAAGAATATCTTAACGCCGAATGCTTCCGCAAACTTCCGGCAGTAGTCGGGGGTGATTTCCCAGTCGAAAAAAGTCTTATCGCGAGCGTCGATTTCCTGGTGCCAAAGCTCGATTTTCTCTTTGGGAACGCCCTCGTCCAACAAGTGCAGAAAAGAGGCAGTGGAATCCTTTCCACCGCTAAATTGTACCAGATATTTGTCATAACTGTGTAAATTGAATTGTTCCATACATATAAACTTTTAGAGATACTGTTCCGGCATATTTAGTACCGTTATTTCATCGCTTCATTGAGTTTGGCAATCGCTTTATCCAGACTCTCGTTTGATGAATCCATTGCAGCAATCGCACTCTCTATTTTATCTCCCTTTACACCACTTTGAAAGCTTTCAGGCAGGCTATCATACGCATCACGTTCTTCACTGATGATATCTTCTATATCATTTTTCACATCATTTATCTGGTCGATTATCTCGACAATTCGGCTTCTTCTGTTTTTATTCATAATTTTAGGGGTATTTAAAAAGGGCAACCGATATGATTGCCCTTTAAATGGATTGAATTATTTAATTAATATACCAACTCTACGTTTCAGCAGGTAGTGTACTCTTATATTTCGATGTAATAAACCTTCAAATGCCCGGGTGGTTTTAAGACTTATCGATAATTTCAAATAAAAAGAGGACTGCCACGGTATCACTACCACAGCAGCCCATACATACTATACTAATGACAACAATAAATATTTTAGTGGTTATTGCAATGCATTCACCATTTTTTCATGGGTACTTCTATAGATCAATCCGTCTGATGTTCGTGCTACATAACAAACAGGTTCACCCATAAGCAGGTTGGCATATACCTTTTGTCCTGCTATTGTTTCTAAGTATTTTACATTGTAATAGCTGTTAGTCTGGTATTCTTTCAGCTCTTTCCCCACAGTGGGCTTAACAAAAGAACTGTCGTAATCAGCCAACATCTTCTCCAGCCATGTTTTATGATACGTGCCAATGGCCCGATTGAAGATGACTTGTGGACGAATACTCATCGGAGTACGACGAGTTAGAATCAGAAGCCCATATTTGCTGGGATATGATTCTTTTTCATAGAATCCGATACACATGTATCCCAACTGGCAATAAGAGAAATTCGGTCTGTTCTCTCTTAACTGTGAAAAAGAGCATTCGCCACCCATAAACTCGACGGGAAGCCCCGTCATTTCCTGGAAATTTTCATAGTAAACGGCAGGAATGTACTTTTTAAGCCCTTTCATGTATGAATCTTTATTGACTTCCAGATTCAGCTTACAGGCTACTTCATAGGTGACAAATTTAGGTTCGGCATACTCTATATTCCTGAGAGAATGTTCGAGTGCTGCCGAAACTATTTCTGGTGTCTGTAACTTGCGGGGTATCTGTTCAAACCAACTATAGGTTTTATCATGCTCAAAGCAATGCTTAACAAATGCTTCATTCCATATCTCTTGCGGAAACTTGGGATATGTGGTAGTCTGTTTAACGAATTTCTTACATACTGTCCTTGTCAACAAGGACTTGTCCACCCCCTGTACAAAGTGATAAAAATTAGGTTTATCCTTGCAGTTGTCCAGCACTTGCAGGAGCCTTGGGACTGTCTGATAATCTTTAGGAAGGTCATTGAAATAAAGAGGTGTCTCCGCGATTATTAAGTCTGCCAACGCATCATTCATCACAGTTTTCATCTTCGCAAGGATATCACTTTTTGCCGGAAAGTGATAAACATTAATTTTGCTTTTCGGTCCAAGAACCGCCATAAACATATCGAGTGTGTATTTGTCAACACTTACCAACTCTGGTCTCTGCATAGCCAATAGCTTATGATATTCACCTTGCTTATGGCATTTAGGTATGAGTTCTATCGCAGCTTCCACTGACAATCCGGATAGTGACAACAGCCCTCTGTAGAACGCTCTGTTTTTAATGGTACGAGGGACAAAAGAAAGAAGTACTTGTGTCTTTTCCAAGGCCGACCTTTTTTCATACTCACTACTACCGTAATGGTTATAGCGTCCACGTCTGTAATCGTAACTTGAATTACCGGAAAAGAGGTTCCGAATGCCTTTATAAACAGCCTCTACATTCCAGCAGCAAGAAGGAATCAACGCCAGATAATGCATATGATTCTTCAAACTCCCCATCAATACCTTTAGCATGTTCTGGTTTCTTAATGTATAGGGTACTTCGGGAAGATTATCAATATCTTTTTCTACGGCGACATTGCATACCTCTTGCGAACGTTTGTCAACAGGTAGCCGACTCAGGCTGAAGCTGCTCCAACCGCCACCACTTTTTTGAAGAATACGTTGGATATTCTCCATAGTCATGAATTCCACAGGCAAACAATCCAATAAACGAATGTTACCTTCTTCTACTCCGGCTTTAATGATTTCTGAAGTTAATAAACTGACCGGAAGATTAGCAATTGCTGTGCAAATAGAAAAGTTTGTCATATTGTTGTTTTTTTAGTCGTTTAAGAATAGTATGTTATATAGGAATCAGCTTACATGCTGATAACCCCATGATATGTGAAATCTGCCTTTATCATCTTTTTCACGATGAAGCAAGGTTTCAATAATGTCGGGAGAGATATCAAATTCCTCATAGATTTTCGATTCTTCCTTTACTTCTCCGGTTTTGATGAACTCATTCAGGCGTTCTTTGGTAAGCACCAGTGCCATAAGGTTCTGTTCGATAGAATCCTCGTAAGTGACGAAGTGTACATGCGTATGCTCTTCGCAATCCAGACGGATAAAGCGAAAGTAATATTGCTCCATGTTCGGGATGTTCCATTGCAGAGATTCGATGATAACATCATTACATAGAGGAATATTGGCGGAACTTTTCAAACTCTGCTGCGTCGATATCAGAATTCCGTTCTTTGTGGCTTGAAATTCTTCAATGATATTGATACGCTTCTTAAAATTGATATCACCCTGGATAATAAACAAAGGACGGTCAGGAAATTGCTCCCTTATATGCTCTTCATACACATTTTTAGAATCGATGCTTGTACAGCCAACAGCGACTTTCCCCGGCATATTTTTTATCATCCCGGCTATATACTTTGCCTTGCGGGGATATTCATCCCCCACATACCCCGGCATCAGGTGAGGTATGGAACAGGATCTTATCAGCAACATAATTTGGCGGACAATCTGAAGAGACGACTCTTTACGGGTGTCACCGGTGCTGGAAAAATACAAGTAACAGATGGAAAAAAACTCCTCCATTATTTTAAGATATACAGCCTTTTCACTCTCACTGGGAGTGACAGTATGATTATGGATCGTGTACTTGTCTCCGGCAAAGTCACGGAATTTTCGTGTAAGAATGGTCTTATCTATCAATCTGAATAAATCATCCTGATTATAGACATCCTGGTTGTGCTTCTCAATACCAAAAACGGACGCTTTTGCGGGACAGAAACAGGACTTGAACAAGTAGTTGCCTCCCTTGGGTGGAAAAGGCCGGTGATATTCCGTAGTCGTTATATCGCGACAAACAATCTCCTTATCTTTGTTCTCCAAATAAACATAACTGCAATCACACATCATGTTCACAGAATTATTATACAGCAGTTCTATTTGTGAGTACAACTCGCCGATATTGTTTCGGGTAGTAGTTCCGGTATCCAGCAATTTTGTATGCAAACGCCGAAATATATCCAACGTAAGCTTCGTCCGGATAGAGGATGGATTGGTGATCTCGTCGGACTCATCGAACAAAAGGCAAAGCTTGCGGCTACGCATCTTTATGAACCGTTTCAACTCCCGTTTGAGCTTCGCTAAAATAGAAAGAGGCACCAATAAGAATTCTCCCGGCTGGACATCGGCCAGTTGGCCGGGGCTTGTAATCAACTGATATTTCTCATGATTAACTTCCATAAAGAGTACCCAAGTCATGTTAATGGCATTAGGAGGTGCGAGGATAATAGTATTCTTCACAACCTTACGTAGCAACTGAAGCTTACCGAAGTTATAGGCTACCGCCGTCTTTCCGGAACCCTGTTGCCAGTTCAGTAGCGCATACCGTTTCTGAAAGATCCAGTTCATGTCATGGCGTTGTAGCTTGGTAAACTTTACCGGTCGCCCTTGCTTATTGTTGAAGGTGAGCTTACTGATATACGACACTAATTTTCGGTCGCACTCCATTTCAGAGAAAGGCTGGTTTTGCTGTGCATATTCTCTCCGCCTCCGTGTTATATACTTCTCCGCCTGCCTGTACTGCCCACGTAATTTTGGTGTCATTTCAGGTACCAACGGTAAAGTATCATAATTCATGATAAGGTCATTGATAGATGTCCTCTTCTTATCAATGTCCCGAAGCATTCCCGGAGCATAACCTTTAAGCTTAAAACTGTAACCTGTTTTGACTAAAGCTATCTCTTTACGTGGAACCACATACTGATTCACAATATAACGTTTAAGGATTGGTAATATTTTCGCCGGAGTCAGTTTACTGTATTGCCAGTTTTTGTATTCCTCCGAATTACAATCTGAAGGAGGTTTCTGATTGTGATATTTGGTAACCAATGCCAACGCTTTAGGGTAATGTACCTTAAGATGCGGATGAGTTTTCAGCTCATACAGGTATTTTTTTACTTTATATTCAAATCGTTCATCTACCAAGCCTCTGTTTTTCAATTCACGCATCAACTGAATTCGGAGTTTTTGCCTAATCTCTTTAGCTGCACTAATACGTGATTTCATTTCATCCATCGAAATAAACTCTTCTGCTTTATAAGGTCGCATGGTAATGCTATCAGAATAACGCATGAATGCCATGACTTTAGTATTGAAACTCTGAACTCCAATAGATGAAAAGCTATCAGATGGCAACAGCGTTTGTCCGATAAAGGAAAAGTCGCGGTTGATAGAACTCACCTTCGTTTTCTCCCAAAATTCACTTTGCAAAAAAGACGCCGGTACAATTACTAGCATGATACCACCGGGCTTTAGCACCCAGAATGCCTTGTTAAGATAGAAAAACTGACTGGAATCTCCATTGAAATCCAGGTTGAATGGTGGGTTGCCAAGCAGATAGTCAAAGCTCATAGTAGAGTCATACTGACGGATATCCCTAATTTCTAAATTAGCCTGTGGATATAGGGTCTTTGCAACCTTTACAGCCTGTCCGTCAATGTCAAAGCCAAAAGCGTTGTATAAATTCGGAAGATAATTGAAAAAGTTTCCCATCCCACAACACATATCCAGCACGACTTCTGTCGGGTCAGGTGAAATAAGCTCAACCATCTGGCGACATATATTATGCGGCGTGAAGAACTGACCGATTTCAACTTCCTTTTTAGCCTCTGAATAATCGCGATAGTTATCGTAATCATCTTGTTTCAGACCATGTAAGCCACCCAAACCGGTATAACAATTAAAGATAATCTCGTTAGTCAGAGAGTTGTTATTGGTATCGATACAGAATAATATCTTTTCGTTTACCTCAGACCGGCGCGTCTGAGGTATTTGCTGAGGAACTATAGGATAATACATATTCGGAAAATTATAAAGTGTTTAATTTCAATCTATTGAAGCATTCTAGTGCTTCATTCTGACTATCAAACCTCACATCGATACGTCCATTCTTGAAAAACTTCATCTCGATTGGTTTGATGGTGAAAAGCTTGTACCAGTCTGATATGCTGATATTGTCCTGTTTCCAGTCACGAATGACCCGGGTGCCTCCATTCAGCCTGCCGTCTCCAAATAAAGTAAGGGCTGCACAAAGGATTTCTAAGTTTTGTGCATAACTATAATCGAGTTGATACTCTTTGTAATATTCCCAGTGAGAGCTGCTGAATGAAATGATATTATAAAAAGTGATAGCCTTTGATTTCTGGATTGGAGGCTTCTTCCACCCTCCATCAGGGTATAGAGCAAGCAATCGCCCTGTGATTTCATCTTCCGCTTTCTGGCGGAAACTCTTACCACCCAGATGATTGATTACAATGTCAATATAGCTCATGTAAACAGGACGATAATTAGCAGGGAGTGACTTTTTATCCATTTCAGGAGCTGAAATAGAAAGAGCGTAACTCTTATTGAAATGACTGATGATAGAACTAATGAACCTTTGGATGGCTCTTGCACGCATTTCAATGATGGTGTTTATTGGTTTAAATGGCAAAAACAAGAGATCCTTATAGGTTTCTACGTCATAAGAGTATCTATACGGATCACGATACTCTATTCTTCCTTCCGGCGTCACACTATATTTATATTCTTCTTTATATTGCTCGGCATCTTTCATAAAATTGGCATACCAGACGTCTAATTGGTCGAGAGTAGCATACAACAATCGTTGTTGTCCTTCACAGAAATCACGGTCTATCTGTGCTATTTTCTCTTCATTTCTGACTTCAATCTTATCGAATATAGAAAGCATATTGGTGGCTGCACCGACTATGGGAGCCGTTGTGAAATTTTGTTGCATAAGTGTATGTATTAAAGTATAGAGAGTATAGTAATATTAGTATCGAGATTACAAGTATAAGAGCTTAGTCTGCTGTACGACTATTAGTAATATTGGCCCGCCCCGGTGTTAACGGATCAATAATAATCAAACCTTCCTTCACAAGCTCATCAAAAGCAGAATATAAGTAGTTCTCAGCCTGTTCACATCCAATTAATACTCTGTTGGTAAGAGTTTCTATTTTTATCTCTTCACACAGTTTCTTTATTACAGTCGAGGTGTTTAGGTAAACATCCGGGTTGCTCGTGCGAAAGTTCGTTAGCAATGTTTCCCGGATTACATTATCACACTTAAGATGATATTGCTCCAGTAGCTCATTATCATCATAGTCCCAGATAGGTTTGCTCTTAACGCTACGTATTTCAAAAGTTGTAGCAAAACGAAGCATCCTTTCAATATCGTTCAGTTGTCCAGGCATGCATTTTCCGGCAAGTTCCTTTGGATGGCAATAAATAGAGTTTTTACCTTTTATACCTTCCGGGGCTTCACCAGGAAACATCGGCTGTTTTATTTCATAACCGTAGGCATCCAGCATGCTTACTATTTCTTTATAAAATGCAGCATAAAAGATATCATTATTATCTTTTACATGAATGCATATGTTGAATTTCTGCAATAAATGCAAGTTTGATTCTGGGGTTTCCACTTGGGGCAGTAAATCCATATCAAACCCGAAACAATTCGTCAACCCATACAACGTGTTGTCTTTTATACCAGGCAGTTCCATGAATTCAGCATCGGGAAGTACAGAAGCTGTATAGCCATAATCACCGCCTGAACCAAGTTCTTGTATCTTACAAACTGTACCTTTTAATGACACATCATCGGGACGTTCCGGATCATTTAATATAATACGGGCACCTACATAAATATCTTTTATTGTTATCATTGTTTCTTGTTTTAGTTAATATGATAATTAGTCTGATTTAAAGTTGCAACAAGGCAATTGCCACGGAAAACATAGAAGCATTTTTTTTCGACTTTGGCTTTAGCTTCAAGATCTGCCCAACTTTTGACATCATCTTGAATGATCACACTATGAAGCCCATCCTTATCTAATGTTTTAAGGGTCAGCCCCTCCATACCATTTTTTCTTTTCTGAGCGATGTAACGCAAATAGGCTGGTGAAGATATATTAACAATCCCATCAGTCCCTTTAGAAAACCAGCAACCATCCTGATAAAGAAACACATAGTAACCAAGTGCGAAGAAAGCGTCTTTGGAAGGGCAAGTTTCGGCACGGTTACCTTTAGGTTTATTGTTATTATCACGGATATAGGCGTCGCAATGAACTTTATCATTGTCATTGGTGTATTTACCATAAGGGGTTGCCCCCAACTTGTATAGGTTTCCTAAAGCCAATAAGTCATCTACCCGTTTTTCGGATCTATAAAAATTTTTCAGACATATTCCTGTTGTGTAAGAATAGACATTGTAATCAACATTGATGTGTTGTACCTGCCCATCCGGGAGGAGTTTTCCAATATACATTTCCATTAGTTTATCTATTTAGTCAGTTATCAATTCCATTTAATGATACAGCATGAAAAGCAGAATAGTAAGCCTCATCTTCTTTATCCTGCTTCAACCCGATATACCGGCTTGTCGTTGATAAATCCGCATGATTCAAGAGTCCCTTTAACGTCAGCATTGCCTCGGTGCTACAGCCCTGAGACTCGAAATAGTAACGTGCAAATGTTTTACGCAGGGAGTGAGTAGAGAACGCACCAATACTCAATCGGTATTTCACGCGGAAATATTTCAATTTCCTATTGATGTAGTCCTTTCCATAAGCCTTGCCCGTTCTGGGGTTAAGGAAAAAAGGCTGGTTAATGTCCGGACTACCGAGCAACTGGTAGAAAAAAGCGATTTCTTGGGTCAGACCGGTTTCCAGTTTGATTCGTCGTCCTTTAGTAGTCTTCTGTTCAACCTTCATCAATTCTTTGTGATTGAGAAGGTCACTCCATTTCAAAGTGAGGACATCCGAAACTCTAAGAGCCGTATAAAATGAAATTCTACAATAGAACTCCCATGAATACAATTTATCTATATGCAGACCTTCCAAAAAGCGAATGAATTCCTCTATCGGCAGGTAGTCTGATGTTGTTTTCTGGCCTTTCATTCCCATAGCATGTTATTTTAAGTTTAGCTGTAAGACTCGCTGTGTGACAATGTCTCTGGCCCCTAATCGGTTCCATGCCCGCTTTCCACGCACACGGTTGATGATGGATGCACTTTTAAGTATAGAGAGGCAGTCGTCCACACAGTTGATAATTTCGGATATTTCTTCGGGATTGTCTCCCTCGGCCTGGCAAACTTTTGCCATGACACGTACTTCCTCTACGGTCATTATTGAAAGACCGGGGAAGATTGTTTTGCTTTGATTTATCATATTTCAAATTATTTACAAGTTGACAAATGGGCATAAAAAAGACGGTAGACCTAAATAGTCCACCGTCGAATAAAGGTTAGAAGGAGTGTGTTTGGGAGAAATATATAGTCTTAGAGATTCATTATTTACTCAAATATGGCTTTAACAGTTCAAAATATTCATCATCTTTCATCTCCCAATTGGTTTGTGCAATGGGCTTATTGTTTATGTCAAGTATGCAAAAGTCAGAGGCTCCCATTTTATCTGAATTTACACCCAATTGCTTTTTCAGATATTTGCAGGTAGCCTTTATCGGGTTATAAAAGCTGACCAATTTCCTTTTTCTGTTCTGATTAATTAAATACATCGCTGATGTAACTTTGCAGGTGTCAGTATATTGCACTACTTCAAGACTATCCTGTGCACATATAAAAAACACATCGATATTCTCATTATTCCGGGTAGCCTTCACCACTTCCGGGTATCGTATTTGAGAAGCCTGACAATAATTACAAAATACATAAATGAGTTTGTAGCTCTTGTCGGATTGCTTAATTTGCTCCGCAAGCATTTCATCTCCAACATTTTTAATCTGCGCTTGAAGATTAGTTGTTGTAAACAACAAAATTAAGAAGGTGTATACAAGTCTCATTTTCTATTCAATTTTGTCGAGCAATTTGATCCGATATCCACCATTATCACCAAGGGCCGAATCATATAAAATAGGCCCAGCTTCAACTTTATAAGTCTCAGTTGCGAAAAGTTCGACCTGGCACTCTGTTGCAAGAGCTTCACTATTAGGAGAAGCAACAACCACTTCATTTACTTCAGCCATTGTTACATCATCTTTAACCCAATAGATGTCATCATCTATCTTTAGTGAGGACATTTCTACTGTTGTGCCTTCAGGCAAAGGTTTGGCAAGTAACATATTTGCCTCGTAAGTGTTTGTACTTTCGTCCAGCACTACTTCAAATAAATATTCGTCAGGGGCAACGGCCTGTTCCAACGCAGCAACAGAACTACTTTTAGGGAACAACTTGAAATCACACAATCCGAATCCGCGGTTGCACCCTTTGCTTTTGCGAGCAATTCTTGCACTAATTAGTCCTTTCGTTTTTTTGTTTGGTGGCATTGTAGGGTTAGTTCTGGTAGTAACAGATAGCAAGTTGCTAAACTCCACTTGAGATACAAAATCATCTTCCAAAAGTTCTGATGGATTCTGAACTAATTGATTCTCTTCCGAAGAACAAGCTACCAACATGCCCATTCCCAATGAGCATAAGGCTACAAATAATTTCATTTTCATAATAGTTAGTTTTAAGGGGTCAGTTAATTCTCTCAAATATACAATTTTCAACTGATATTCACTACCCTATTATCCATAATTAACACTGTTTTCTTAAAGAAATTCCTTGATTATCTTTATTTTTGTAAATAAGGATAATGTTTATGAGAAGATTAGTAAGATTTTGGATAATAGGAATGTTAGCCATACTCTGGGGATGCAGTTCACCAAAGATGGCCAACAGGTATCCTATTACTAATATTAATCAAGACTTAAGCCATTGGATTGCCATAGATTCTGCCTCTGTATCCCATATCAGGAGTCGAAACACAGACTCCAAAATAGGAGATTATAATCTGAAACGACTGCGGGATAATTTGGACAAAGAAAAAGACAATCCTTATTGGGGCGAATCCATTTATTACATGTTGCAAGATCTGTTTAAAAAGTAATTCTTTATCTCATAATTATATATATTCCTTGGGACAACTTTCCAGGAAAGAGTATTGTTTTGTGAATCTTATCTGTTATATCCATTCACCTTCGGTTAATACAATTGCTGCTCTTTGAGAAATTACTTCCTGTTTATAGGCCTCATCTGCCAGTACCCAGTCGGACATATAATCAATGTCATCGTTACACGAATTGCAGTCGAGAATGATTAGTTTATCCGTCAGTACGGTAAATTCTTGTTTCAACAAGTCACATAAGTAAGTGCCATCCGGACTGCTGATGGTATACAAATCATTATCCAGCCGCGCTAACAACTCCTTTTGATTGGGGTAAACTAACAGGTATTTGTAGCCTTTACTTTGTTCTTCCCAAATTTGCTTGTGAAGTTGTTTGGGTGTTCTCGGAGTGCATGGGGTATCCTTGGGGAAAGATGAACGAGTGAAGGCATCTATTGATTCGGCATAAATCCGATAAAGAATGCCGTCGCGTTCTCTAATGGCTTCTTCGCGAGTCAGCCCGATATTGGATGATTCTTTCCCGTCAATGAAAAGTTGCAGCTCGGATTGGCGAAGCACATCATAGCGATCATAGTAATCGGGAAGCGTCTGTTCGATGAAGTTCCAAAATTTGTCCGTGATTGGGATTGGTGCTGGATAACAGGTATTAATAAAATGGTTATCTTTAAGCCACTGGATGATGGTAGTCAGCCCGTCCAAACTTAAATGTTTGATGGGAACAAGACCTGCCCTTCTGGGACTGCCCTCCAAATAACATAACACGCTGCCACTGTGATGATCATACTGTAGGGAAAATAACTTATAAAACTCATTAGTGGCAAATAGCCGGCTCGGACTACACAGCGCTACTTTAAGTGGAATGCTTTGTTTTGTCAAAACAGTGATTGTAGACTTTTCTACGCAGTATAAGGCTGTTTTAATTTGCCCGATTAGATATTCGCGCATTTTATCCGTTTGCTGCTGGACATCCATGAAGGGGGGATTTAGTATCTTCAAGTAGATATGTCCAGCGGAAAACACCTTTTACGGGAGTCATCACATCATTCGGCGTTTCATACCAGCAATTTGCATTGAAGTCATAGAACACTTTACATTTGTGTCCATCATCAAATAATGCCTGTACATCCACCGAGCAGTTACGTTCACTTCCTTCTAAATGTTCAGGAAAGTCATCTTTACCATGAAGTCCTACATGTTTATTCTTATTCATACTTTTATTCTTTTTACCTTTTACCAGATTCTTATATCATAGTCATTAAAATAGCTCTCCAACTCTTTTAAGCCTTCTAAGCTATGCAGCCCATTTTCACCAATTACTGCAATATCAACAGATATTCCATAATCTTTTTTCACACTCACGTCCGAATTGCCAAAAACTTCCTTTACACATCCCGCGATATCGGACACCTCTTGATTATTCTTTACGATATTAAGTACCATACGATTTTGTTTTTAGTTTATTATTAACTACCAACTGGAGAATGCTTCCGATAATATTTCAAAAGCTGTTCTTGCTCATCGGGAAGCATGCTGTTGAACCAGCGAATGAAATCGCACTCATTGCGATACCATGCACTGATAAGATTATTCACATCGAATTTGCAATCTTTGCTCAGTCCATTAAAAGCAACGCAAATATCATTGTGCAGGTCGAGATAAGAGCGCTTTCTCTTAAAGCGGGAAGAGATATGCTCCAGCAACTTCCGGTTCTCTTCATTCTTCATCGTCACTTTATCTACAGGAGAAAGGGCCGATATGCCTTGTGAGCCGATAGTAATGTTCTCGGATTCTGCAAACTTCTCGATTCTTGCTCGTCCTTCGTCGCTGACCGGATTATAGTAGGTAACTTGCCGGTTCGGGGCGATGTGGGCTACTTGCATATAGTCGTGATTCTGTGTTCGTAGCTTATCGCAAACGGACACACCATTGCCCATAAAGCCGAACATCAGCTCTTCCTGGAATAAAGGCATCCCGAAATAGTGATGCTTGATGAAGCGTTCCAACAGAAGATTAGAATCATACGTAGCCTGGTCGATATGCTGACAGACGGCGTCCTCTTGATTGAGAACAAAGTATTCGTAATAACTTTGCAGGGTGAATAACTTCACGTAACCATTTCCTCTCAGGTGGGCTACCAGAACGGTTGCCCGGTGCCCTACCTGAATGTTTAGGAAATCAAACTGCTCTGACGGCTTGCTGCCGGATATACTTTCGAGTATTACAATGCTATTATTCATGGTTCTTTGCTATTCGTTCAATGATAGTATCAGTTATTTCGTTCTCATATTCGCCGAAAGGAGAATTCTTGACGGTGTAGTAGTTGACCTTAAACTTATCACATACATCTTTGCAGACCTGTTTGTAGGCTTGTGAAGCGAAATCGTGGGCAAGCTGCTCATGCGTGTCCGAAGAACAGTCGTAATCGCAAAACGGACATCGATACTGTTCGATAAGCCCTTTGCCTACAGGGGCATCGTCAATCTCGTATATCAATGGCCCATCGCAATCGGGACATAATTCATTGTCATAGCTTTTGCACACTGCATTCTCTAACTCTTTGAGCAAGCTGGCTCCTTGTGGCAGGATGCCCAGGCTCGGTTTCTGAAATTCTTCCCGGAGCTCTTCAAAAGATAAACTTTCGTCCGGGCCGAAGTTGCAGTCTTCGATATCGACATACCCCTTTGAGGGCATAGGGATTTCCTGAAACGTCAAGATAGTGCCGCCGTGATTGACACAAACCGAGGGCTCAATAGTCGAGAGCTGATTCCCGTCGTCACTTTCCCGGACATCATAGGCATAGATGCCTTCGGGAAGTGAGTCGCGTTCAATTCTGCTAATTGTGAACATTGCGAGAATGCCGTTAAGACGGACTGCTTTGTAAGAATCTTCATGGTTATAAAATACTGGTTCCATTACATTTTGTTTTTTAGGGTTTAACATTCGGGGTATTACTGAGCCTGACTTTCGGAGGACCGGATATATCCATGGCGTTCCAGATAGTCAATGATATCAATCAATGACTTCTCATGGAAGGATTCAAGTTCCATTTCGTTTTCTGGCTCATTATACAAGGATGCTGTCACTGATTCGCCGGATATATAGAGGAAATTCAGTTCATCAGAACATTCGCAATCAACGTTGTAAGCAACAGTTAAGTCGAACTGGTCTTTGTTAATATATAGTTTTTCTCCGTTTTGGTGAAGCGCACTTTTTATGCAATCAATCATCTCGGCTTTAAGGGCATCTCGCCTGATTTCAAATGTTTTACTTGCTTTTACGGTTGTCTCCAGTCCAAGTACATGCCAGAGGAATTTAATGATAACCTCGTTAGAACTGTCATACACTCTGAATCCGGTGCGCAGTTGTCCTGTCTCGTCATCATAACCACTTACAAGAATCATGTCGTCATTTAAGTAGACGGATGTTATCCGGATGTAGGGTTTATCATGTCGGCCTTCAAAGATGGCACAAACCGGAAAATTCTCGTCGTTCAGCTCTTCGTCACCGTTGAGCTGCATGGAGACTTTTCCGCCATGCTCCCGCAGGCAATCTTTGATAAATGGCTGTGCCCCATTCAGGAAAAGATTGAGATAGGATGTGATTTGATAGAAGTCCTGTAAATTCATTGCTGTTAATTTTTATAGTTTGGTGAATACTTGAATATATAAAAGCTGGTGCTGATAATGATAACCTGCACCGGACAAGAATAGAAGACTTAAGCTTAGCTTAGTCCAAAGAGGGTAAATCTTTTATGAATTGTTTTACTTTTTGCTCAATGAAGGCGTCTACGGTAAAGATGTAATCATTCTTATCCCAATCGGTGTATCTATGTAAGCTCATGAAGCTGTCTGCCCACGAGACCATTTTGCCAACAAGCTCGCGTGAATCAATCTCGAATTGATCGAGCAAATGTTGGGCACCGACGCTATATGCTATATCAGCCAGCACTTCGTCACGGTCACTGCTTTTTATGCCTATCGGACCGCCGTAATCTTGTCTGATTTTTACTCGCTCACTGAATGACAGTTTGTTCCAAAAAGCATTGTAATGGTCAGTACTGCCATCAGTAGCAGGCGGAAGCCCGGTAATCTCCTCTAACTCCGAAACCTCCCTCATGTTCCACCATTCCTGCAATTCATGTTGCAGGTTTCCCTGAGTGATTGGTTCAACGTAGCGTTTGCAAACATTGCAATAGCAATCTCCTTCTTTATCTAATTCTGCATTACAGTATTCGACAAAGGCGCCGTTAAAATCGGGGTTTACCCAAGCTTTGACCAGGATATTTGGAGAAGCACACCAATTGCACACTAAATTTTCGGTCTGAATTCTGTTACTGTTTCCACAATAGACCTTATTGGCTCGTTCGACAAGTAGCTTACGGTTGTGTTCTGTAAGTGAGAAGTAAAAACGCTCGGCAGCTCCATGGGCAGTCTGGGTAGTGAAGGAATCCCATTTTTGCCAAAAATGAAGATAGTTATTGCCAAACACTTTCTCACACTCTTTATCGTCCCACATACTGCTCATATAGTAGAAGTAACTACTTACTATGGTTTGTATTCCAGTTTTCATTTGATTTTGTTTAGGATTCATCTGCATTTTCACATAATTCGCCTGTATAAGGCGAATAAATTGTTCCACTTTCTGCCGCCCCGGAGTCTACACCAAACAAGGCGATGCCCGGTTCGTAATACAACTCCAATTCGTAAGGTTCCAAGGCGGCTTTCATCGCCTCGTCGTTAGACATGCCGCCTGTCATCAGGTCTTCGACTCTGCGTGCATAAGCTAAGGGGGTATCAATTGGAGTTAAATGAATCATTACCGATTCATATTGATTTGAATTATTAAGCTTTACCATACTGATTTATAGTTTTGATTCTTCATTGTTTTCAGATTCCTCCGGATGGAGGATTTCAATTTTGTAGCAAAGCATCAGGTAATCGTCTTCAATACCCATATTCCACCAACGCCCCACATAATATTTGTGTGCTTCTTCTTCGGTAAGGCGTATAGGAGTGGTAAAATAATCCTCTTTGCCCTGCTTATCCCTCAAAAAGACTTTCACGTAGATAAAGGGAAGTAACTCTTCCTTTTTTTTCTTTCCAGATATTGTACTGACACTTGTATTCATAGGATAATGTATTAAGAGATTAGGAAAAGGATACTTCACTATAACGTTTATCTGCACCTATGCAAACTTTGATTGCAAAGGTTTCGCCATACTGGGAAGCATCTGAAATCAGGATACCGCAGGTCTCACCAAAGGAGAAACGCTTAGCGAGAGCTTTGTCTACGGCCATCAAATATTGCTCTTTGGTTGCAGGCTCTGAACCACAATAGGAAAACCCATTGTCCCAACAAAAATTGAATGCCTGTCCACCCTGGAGAGATAGGTTCAGAATCTCTGCACGGGTGAGCAAGTGCCTGTCAACTATAAACTTTACCTTATCGGGGGCTTTTATAAGAAGCTCGTCATTTTCACTGTAGTAAAGATTGGCTTTTGCCATTTTTTTGATGAATGAACATTTGGCCTCTTTATCTGCTTCTTCTGCTTCAACAATGGTACATTTCGGCAGATGAACATATAATTGGTTGTTTATGTCGAAATAAACGCAGCTCAGATAAACCGGATGGTATTTGGTTATCTGGTTGGAGTCCTTTTGGTATTGGGAACTTTTCACGGCTATTATGCCGGAAAGGTTCACCTTTCTGCCATTGGAAAACATACCATCACCAACGACCATGCTTCCTTTAATTTTTAAGACTTTCATATTATCACGTTTTATAATTAAAGTATTCTAACTTAGAACAACGCCCGGAATACAGGATATGGACGCCCTTAACGATACCTATAAGAGAGAATTAATATTCCCACCCTTTGTATATCTTGTCAGCGTTGGGCAATTTTGAACGGCGTATCCATTTGTTTCGTGCTTTCTTCATGCTTTTTCTGCGCAACATGGTCGAACGCTTATCTTTTTTTTCAAAATAGCCTTCAAGTTTCTCTAATTGCTTTTTATAACTCATGATTGTTTTATGGTTAAGTCCATATCTGTTTAGGAACTCTTTGAACTCCGAGATTATGAATCGGAGTTATAAATTTCAGACAATCGTAATACAGAAACCCACCTTCATCCAAGATACTTTGCAGTGAATTGATTCCACCGCTTGGAGTATAGGGTACACTGTCTTCTTCAAATGCCACATATCCTTTGCCTTCGATGTAGAAGCAGTGTCCGGAAGTAGATATCCCTACACGCTCACTCTTCCTGAACTTGTAATCATGGTCAATCTTTACGATTTCCAATTTCTTATTCAACTCTATGGTTTCTGGAGTTCTCTTGAAGTCTTTTCCCATTGTTCTACTTGTTTAGTATTAATTTTTGAAAGGATTCCGAGGACAATCGTTTTTGCTTGCGCTATGCCAGCTTTATAGCCCATTGGAAACCCTTCCCGATTACATAAATGAGCGTGAGAAGAATTTGCCCATTCACTGATTTCTTTGATTGCTTCTTCCTGTGTCATATTCGTATCTATTCCTCCAAATGTTTTACTACCCAATCGTTATCTTTTCTCTGCAAGTGGAGTTCTGCTTTTTCTGGGTCAAACTCATAATGCTCGCATTTACGGCTATTTGTCATAGCGAGCAATAACGGAAAAAACATTCCATGCTTGCACCCTCTACCATATTCATCAGATGCAGATTTGCAAGTATCGCATCTGTAAATATCTTGTACACATGCTATGCCCAATATATTGCCTCCTTTCTTTCTTGCTATGGATGATTCTTGTTCCTTATTTCATCAAGTTTTTTGGCAAGTATTCTAAGGGTACTTGCACTTGTGGTTAAATGGCTGATATTATCAGCAAGATGTCCCGTTTCCATGAAATGAGATAAAGACTCGGACACTTTTTTTACTCCTTTTTTAATATCATCAATTTCATTCATATTCTTAGTTATTAGCTAAAATGATTAATTTTCCTTTCTTTTAAATGTTATATCAAACTGGCTTACATTCTGGATTTCTTTCAGAGTCATTTCCTGAATGAAAGCATTTAACTTATCAATATCTACGTCGGTGCTACGCCCCCAAACGGTTGCTGCTGCCCGAACGGCATCTTGCATGGAGAAGCAGAATTGTGTCCAGTCGTCAAATTCCTCCCGGTCGTTTAGAATGGCAGTGATTCTCTTTTCCGCTTCAGCAATGTATTTTTCATTATGCTTTTTCTTTCGCATCGTATCGTTATTAATAGATTCAACAATATTTTTTTCGGCGTGCTGTTTCAGTCTCCGGTTTGCACTTGTAGATGATACGCACATATACCTTTGTGCCAGTTTTTTGCAAGCACTTGAGAAGACCTGCATGACACATGTATAAGGCAGGACGATTCGCATATGCGAGGTAGACTGGCTCACACCTGTGAGGTAACTGGAGACACAGGGATGTCATGCCCGGACACATCCGTGTGTCGTACCGGGGGACATCCGTGTGTCGTAGCAGGGGACATCCGTGTGTCTTCCCCCCACCTATAAGTATCAAAAAGTAAAACCAATAAAGCCCTTGGTATCCCCTTTGAAAAGATGCTCATGGTTCACGTCATCATATTTATAGGTACTGAACTTTTTAGCTTCGGGAACATAATCGCCACGTACCCAAACCGGGGCGGTATCCGATTCTTTGAAACGGAAGAGTTCCCCTTTTTTCATCTCGCGGATTGTCTTCTGCGTGTAGACAGACGGCGGTTCCTCTTCACCGTATGCTTTCCGGACTATCTTCCTGACTTCATCGACGGGGAAAAGGAATTCTTCATCGGTGACGTAGTAAGCTATCTGGTCATCAGTTGCAGTTACTGCCTCTGGCGGCTCTTCTTCGTGAAGACCGTCTTTCGCCAGCTCATCGGCTAAAGACTGGACGGAGATTTGCCTGTAACCAATAGAGCTTCCCAGGTCAATGTATGCACCGGGATATTTAATACCTTTATATTCAATCGGTTCTGAATTTCTCATTGTTATTTCGTTTTAGTTTTCAAAGGAATAGTTGCTTGGGGCTGTTTGCAATGATTTTCAAATTCGAAGATAGCATTGTCCGGACTACCAAAAGCCAGACGCATTTTCTCTTCATATTCAATTTCAGGAATCATTTGCTTTAATTTGTCATCGACAAACGAACGAAACAACGTTTTTTTAAGATACTTCCCACATAGCTTATCCCCTACCGAAAGTGCTATATCCGTTCCGGAATGATTATCGGAAGACAGAACGACCTCAGCATTATTGTACTTTTCTTCTACTGCACAAACTGCAAGTGAAGGTGTCTCAGCTTCAATCTCTACTTTCTTTTCGAGATATTCACGAATAACGACTTGATATGTTTCCATAGGCATTATTTTAGTCTTTGGTTTCTTACTTTGATTTCTCTTTCTATGTTAGCAACTTCTTTATAAAGCTGTGTCACTGGCAACTTGGTTAGCATCATCCGGATGAATAATCAACTTCCCACAATCAGGGCAGTATACGTCACGGCTACGATCACGAAAAATATCCCGCCATGTATTACACAACTTACAGTCCGTTGATTTGTCTTTTTTCGTAGTAAACTCTTTGTCTGTCAGTGCCGTTTCTTCCCACCCGTCAGCATCGGCAAGTCCCATTGAATAAGCATCGTACTCTCCCGGTGTATTGAATGTTTTTACATCGACTACACCGCCATGGTCATTGAGATACTTTCTTGAAGGGACTTTGCCAGTCTCATCATATCTGTAGACGGCTGAACCGCCACATATTACTGTTGCTTTTATCATACTTCAATTTTTTTATAATGTCACACTGATTTATAATCTCAGGCTACGTTTTATCACAAATGCTCTTTATTGATACCTAATCGTTGTAGACAGAATCCCACTCCGTATAGTAACACTCATCATTCTTATCAAACCGTGCCTCTTTCTCTTTTTCCGAAAGGTCAGACAGTTTTTCGCCCTCATTGAGCAAAAACATATTCATGTCCTGTTCATCCTGGGTATAGTGAACATCAAGACACTTCTTTGAGCAATAATACTCGCCACCCCAATAGTAGCCTTTCTTCATGGGTTTATCACAATGGTCACATCGGCGAATATGATCGTCGTCCTCGTTCTCCAGCTTGCCGAGATGAGATTTCTCTATCACTCTATCCAATTGCGTGCGATATTTATCAACTACTTCCTGCACTATATCAGCATCCATCGGCTCCCTTCTGAGAGAAAACAGATTATTCCGGACACGCCGGACATCATTCAGGGCATATCCCATTGCCACAATTTCGTTTTCACCATGCAGTTTCCAATATGCAAGGCAGTTTTTGTAATGAGTTTCAAGTATCTTGATTTGCTTTTCTTTTATCATAAGTTTGTTAGGTATTGTTTGATTATGTGCTGAGGTAACTTAGATTTTGGTTAGCTTACATTTGCATGAACTTTCGCATCATATCAATCCTGATGTCCGTCGTCCATAGTGAAGAAGTCAAAGATTCGTTTTTTAAGGCGGTCATCATTAACAGCTACTTTCTTGATACGGTTAAATGCCTGTCTGGCAATACAGAACTGTTTGTCTAAATAAGAATCACGGAGCTGGGTTCTCGCCTCGGTTACAGCTTCAAAACAAGAGTAACATGTTAATTCAACCGGGTTATCCTTCGCGTCCTTTATTGTAAAGATTGCTTTGGTATCGTGAGCCCTGACAATAAAAGGCTCCTTCTTCCCTACCCTGAATAGTTCCAATTTCTGATTTGAAAGGTCAAAATTGCGGATGCCATCTATTTTGGCACTTCTAATGTCAAAATCACCGTCAATAAAATACAGGCTGTCACCCATATTCAAGTCTTTAAATGTTTTCATCATAAACTTATTATATTTATAACGTGATACTTGAGATTCTACCCAAATCTATTTCTTCCTCTTTGCCCTCGGCTGAAGAAACGAACAGATGGGTATTGGATACTCTGATGAAAGTGTACTCACACTTCACTCCATCTACAGAGAGCTTAATCACTTCCCCCTGAACAAAGGATTTTAAAACCTGGTATCTACTGAAACCTTTAGTATTAAAAGAGAACTTATGCAACTGATCATATTCAGTGCTCCGGATTCCTTCCGGAAGTTGGTAGTACAGAAGAGCCTCCAGATTCATGAGATTTTGCTTAATCCCGGCTTTCTCAAAAATCTTCTTTTCGAGTCCGAAGTATGCTTTCTTTACAGCATTATACCAATCGATGTTATTATTACCAATCAATATCCCTTCGCTGATAGCTTGCCGCTTCGTGTCTTGTAGGAAGACACACAGATTAAGCAATGTTTTATTCATGGGCATTGAATCATTCATATTATCCTATATTTATTAATGAGTTAAACGAGTTTAGCGTAGAATTCACGGAAATACTCAACCGCCTCCTCTTCCATAGGAGTCCAGTTCTTATCCCAACCCAGTATGTCCGACAAGAATTCCGATTTCCTTTTAGAGTTGGAAACTTCTTCCAGGCAAGAGTCGTGCAGTTCACTACTCATACTCTTTTTCAAAGAAGCAAAAATCAGATCTACAACATCAAACGTCGGCTTCTTAAGTGTTTCGCTCAGATACTCGGTCAACCATTGGAAGTTAGTACCGTAGAACTTGGCTTCCGCCTGGCAACGCTTCCAAACCTCTTCCGGCATGACTTCATCTATCCATGTCCCTTCGCTGCAAGAGCGTTTGAACGCCCTGACACATTGGCGGATGATATTCTCACACGCCGCATTATCATCCCTGTTGTTTTCCAACCATGTAAAGACTTTGTTGCCGTAAGTATCAAGCCCTTCAAGTTGATAATCTTCCTCTTTAATATCCAGTTCAAGTATCGGAAGTGGGGCAATACCATCATCTTCCCAAATGTCAATATGAAGATTATTCACTTTCATGGTTCCCCTCATCGGAGGAATATGTCTGGAAATGTCTTTGAACACCGGCTCACGTCCCAACGTCATATTCCCCTTATCATTGATAATAAATAGCTCGTACCACTTTTGAGGGTTAGCATCCGCTTCTTTTATTTCCTTTCGGTACGTTTTCTTAATAGCCGAAAGCTGTTCTTTCACTTGTTGATTCATATTTTTGATTATTAGATGGTAACAAACAGGCATAAAAAAGCCCGCTTATTCATCGAGTGAACAATAAGCGAGCTTACAAGTTTGAGAGACAAAAAATATTATATCTCTGTATCTGTAGAATCTAATTAGTTTTATGTGGCCGTATCAATCCAACCAATCTTGAGCCACCTTTAACACATTCTTCTTCTTCATTATTCTAAATGCTTCCTTTCCATATATTTCTTCCTCACAATTTTCACACACCAGGCTGAAGATATATTCTCTTTCTTTATCCGGATTAAAATAGAACACATCACCTCCGCATTTCTTGCATTTATGATGAATTGAACAATCGGTCTTAAGATAGGCAGTATAACTCTCATTACTTAAATTATTAAAAGAGTCCACGTCCTCTTGATTATCAAACAAAAGAGCATTTTTAAAATATGTATTTCCAGTGATCCACATCCAAGAGTCATTAGCATCATCAATGCCATTATATATGATTTCCGAGCACAATCGCCTACACTCATCTTGACATACTTTGGAATGAATCGAATGAATATGATTAATAATCGAAATATCATCACCAACACAGTCAAAAGAACCAATTATTAAATCACCACAACGATCCTTATTATCAGATTCCATCTCTATATTTTCTTCCATGCAAACATTTAATTATAATACATTTCTTGCAAATGTATGAAAATAAACAGAAAACCAAACCAAGAGAATGAAGATATTACATTTCAATCCTCATTACCAATTGTGCAGTAATCGGCTCTAATGGTCATTATTCATCTTTGTTACGAGTATTCCACAAAGCAATTTGCTGCTCTTCGGGTAAAGTCTCCCAGTATTTCATGCAAGCCACACGAAATTCATCATAATTGCCAGCGAATTTGTTACCTGTTATTTCTTCAAGAACTGCGCTGGTAAGATGAACAAACCAACCTTTCATTTCTGCAAACAAATCTTCATGACTCCATAACCGAGTGTAATTATCACAAACATGACACCAGTTATTCCCACTGTCTTTTTGGTCGCCGACATCATCAACAAAATCATTACCAATATTAGGCTTTACCCATGCCTGGGTTTCTACATTCGACGAGCCACATTCCGCACAATAAAGTATCGGGGCCATTGGCTCGAACTCACTGGCGGACAAAAAGCCAAATTTCTTGAGCCACTTAACAATTTCGAGCAAACCTTCCAGACATACTGTCTCAATAGGCATGTCGTAATCATCACCACTCTCACCATTGAGCGAACACATTAGCTGAAAGGTGACAGTATCTTTATAAAGGTCATAGACATGAGCGGCATTGTATCCACCATAAGTAGAAAAATCACAGCTCCGGAGATTTACTATGATTCCATTGTCATATTCTTCCTCAATATTGTCCTGACAATGGTGCTTGCCGATGTTCTTATAAAAAGTGCCAATACACATTTCATTCTTCTCAACAACTCTGGAGATTATACATATCAGCTTTTTGCGAAGTTTTTCCAATTGATACTCTTCGCTAGTATGTCCGGTAGCAATGACTGGTTTGTCCAATGCCGGGCGGATACCTTTCAGCGAAATGCGGTCGCACAAAATGCAAGGATGCTCCTCACGGAATACATCACATATTTCTTGCGAACTGCTCCGGTTCCCATTGATGTCAGTAATGGGTAGCAGACAGCAGTTATGTTTTAAAAGGTATGCTTCAATTTTATCAATGTCTTCATGTTCAAAGGCAATATAAGTATTCTCTTTTGCAAAGCTGGCAACCAGCTCATCATGCACCCAAACTTCCTTCCAGCTATCTCCTGGATTAAGCATGACGCCGACTGTTTCGGTATTCACAAAGTAAGTGATAGCCTTCTTCACATTCGATACGAACTCTTTGTCAAAATCCGGTTCATTCATACCTTGTATTGTATAAATACCATAGTTGTAACCACCAAACTGATAGAATGTTTCTTCAAAACAAGTGGTTAGCTTGATTCCGATAAACTCGCTGGCGATTTGGTTTTTCTTATCGATGTTCAGATAGATGTTAACGCTGTCGCCTATCTGGAACTGCTTCACAAACCAGGCAAAACCCTCAAGTGATAATAACTTTAACCGCTCCTGACGGTCTGATGTTATGAAATAATTCTCCTTATTACTCTGAATAGTATCCATAATGTTGAGTGTTAATCTTTAATGAATAGAAAATCGGCACAATTGCTGGCCAGTGTCCCGGCATCGTTATAATGGTAAAAGCCTTCCGTTGTAAAATCAACACTGACGGGGCGGCCTTCTGCTTTCTCCAGAAACTTTCTAATTTCTGCCTTCTCCGTGTCATCAATACCAGAATAGTCGTCATTGATTAGTGCAGATGCCCAATGAACGGGCAACCGATAAATGGTCTTTATCATATTAGTCTATTAAAGTTGATCAAATAATCTGTGATTTGGTTAGTATCATTGAGAAGTCTTGAAGGCATACATTGAGCTCCCTTTTCATTCAGGAACTTAATGTATATCTGTCCCGATGCAGGATTGGGAATGTAAAGGATAGCAAATTTCCGAGACTTGAGCATCAGATAGAAAAATCCGGTGGTAGTTCCATATTGGAATGTGAAATTTTGTTCGGAAGACCTACATAGCTCATTTATAATAGGCACGACAACTGTTTCACAAATTACCTGAGATAGGCTGCGACCTACTATTTGCCGTGGAGACAAGGGAAGAACACCTCGTTGTGCCTTACGCTTATCATGTTCAATCTTTGTAACAAGTTCCCGCAGGGAACGGACTAAATACTGTGTATTCATTATTTTATGAATTAGAGTGATTCTACGCTAAGTGTTCATCAAATACTTCAAAATAATTAATAGTTGCGATAATCAAGCGGATATTGTCCGAAGAGGTTCTCACAGATAATTTACTTGTTCGTTATTGATTTATATTCAAATACTTTGTTTATCACAAAAAAATCATTATATTTGGGACAAACCCATAAAATCCAGCCATTATGAAAACAAAACTTGATTTCTATTATATGACTCCCTTTTATGAGCTTAATTACTTTATAGCACTTTTGGTTAAGTTATATAAACGCATTCAATATCGTAGAGAACGGAGTTAACATCAAATGAAAGATGAACCTATTTGATTCATTTCTTTATAATTTTGAGGGTTAATGTGTTTCAAAATAAAGTCATCTTTTGTCTTTTTCATCTACACTACATTACGTAACCATCTGAAAGTATGCCTTTTATACATCTACTCAGAAATTGCAAGCCACTTCTGCGACAAATAATGTCTTATTCGACACTAAAATTCTACATTGCTTTACATAAAGTCACCTTTTGTCTTTTTATTATCCTACTTTCAAGCTAAGCCAAGTAATATCCTGATAAACAGAATAATATAATATCATTAGGTAAATAGAACGAAAGTCATTTTATGTACTTAATCCTCTTTTTAAAGTCACTTTCTGTCACCAAATAGAATTATCAGCTAAGTGACAAAAGGTGACTTTAAATTCATAGATTATCTTCTGTGGAGTATAGTAAGTAATAAGTCCTCTTTTGTCACATAGGGGATTTAAGGCTTCGAACTGCATCTAATACTAATTATAAAGTCATCATTTGTCACCACTTTAGATCTATCCCTGATAAGAAGCCACTTTATTTTCGAACTATCATATTGTGGTTTGGTTACTTCCTCATAATACAGTAATAATCAACCGAATACATTTATCCCTATCTCTTAAAATAGTACCAATTCATTCCCTAAATATATTTCTGCGACAAAAGATAACTTTAGGACACAAATTTAAAGTCATCTTTTGTCGCAAATATCTGTATTAGCATCATAATACTTTTGCACTTCAAATCTAAACAGGAAACATGTGTAGCTTTTTAAAGTTCTTCGAGTATTCTTTATTTTTCTATTTTAGATATTGAAATCATTTGTAGTTTTTATGATACTATATAGCCTTTTTACTATATTTGCACCATGACTCGACGTGAGTTACTTTATTCAGTTTAGTGTCTACTTGAAAGCTGCAATTTTTAAAATGGATACACATAAACTGAACGGTCATTCGTATGTTCTGAAACTACGATATGCGCATCCGTTCAGTGTTAGTGTATCCGGGTTGTTTGCAGCACCTCAAGTAGACTACATTGAATTGGGTGCGCTTTTTTTATCATCACGAAGCAGAACATTCAACCCTTAAAAAATAGAATTATGGAAGAAAATGAGAAAATCACTAAAAAGCTCCCTTATAACCTAAGAGAGAAAAAAGAGAAAAAGGCAGAGTACAGAAACATGATCCGTCCTGAACTCGCCGATGAACTATACGATAAGATATTAAATATCATAGTCGTGCAAAAGAAGTACAAAGACCCCGATTATTCTGCAAAAGAGTTAGCCAAAGAGTTACACACAAACACGCGCTATTTGTCTGGTGTAATAAACTCACGTTTCGGTATGAATTACTCATGTGTACTGAATGAATATCGTATCAAAGAAGCTCTACATCTCATGACAGACAAACGCTATAAAGACAAGAACGTAGAAGAAATCAGTGCAATGGTAGGATTTTCTAATCGTCAATCTTTCTACGCTGCCTTTTACAGGATTGTTGGCGAAACACCCAACGGATATCGAAAAAGAAAGCTGGAAAAATAATATTCATGCCCATTCCTAAATCTTTGAGCTGATGATATTGATGTCAGTTCAAAGATTTAGAACCTCTCCTATTTGGCCTCACAGCTACTTACAACTTCTTCTTGCCGAGTGACAAATGTAGTTTCAGGCCGTTGGTATTTACCATTCACATAATCATTGGCTACTTTCTTATAGGTTAGCCCACAAATCAAACCGCCTTCATCAAGAAACCGGGCATCATATTGATTAGCATCAATGACTGGATATCCCCGAAATTCTTCCGGAAGAACATTCTCAAAAACAACAGCCACACGATAACCTTTCTTCAGCAGTTCTTCACAAATTTCCCAATTTTCACCACTGTATGAATAGGTGACATCATAGTTGCTATATTTTTCTGAGAGTTTTGTATGTTCATAAACCTTCGTATAGTCGTAGAACTGTATGCTCTCACAGAACTGGAGAATATTTACCCCCATCAGGGTAAATTTTTCCGGTGAAATATCAGAAGTACAATTCAACCGGACTGCAAATTTCATATTGGCAGCATCCGCTTTCCTTTTAGCTTGCCTGATTTCATGAATAAGAAGTTGCATAAACGTGTCTTTATCCTCAAAAAACAGCTTCGTTTTTTTGATACGGGATTGCTGTATGGGACCGCCCTCTTTATATGTCAGCAGTTCAATCTTATTTCTACCCGAACCATTCAGGCAGTACTTACAGCAATTATCAGAATTGGAGCAAACATTATGCCCACTAAGGTCTCTTGGGGCGAGATACAAACCATAGGTTAACACATTCTTATGCGTTAAACTCTTGACAAGTTTTGGAGAAGAATCACAGCACCCCAGGTAACTTATTCCAAGGGTTCGTTTTACTTTACTGGGACTAAATTTATCCATATTGTATAAGTATTAATGTTTTAGTGTTAGTACAAAAAATGTCCGAACCTGATAGTCCGGACATAAACAAAGTCATAGTATGAATTATAACATTCAATATGGCATCTCTCTTTAGGCTTTACCACAATCAAGATATAGTGCAATATCTTTAGGTTTCAGCCGATATGATGAGTGTTGTTCTCTCAGCCGACTTCTCACCCACTCTACCGGACAATGCCTTAATAGCCACATATCTATGCTGTTTGGAAAATTGGCTACAGGCACCCCAAAAACATAACTGGAGAAAGTAGTATCATAATGTTCCAAATCCGTATACAAGAAGTCCATTATTGACTTCTGCGTCTCCTTTTGACACATATGGTCAAACTTATTACACCATTGATAGAAAATGATAAAATCTTTCTTTGAATAGCAATACAGCTTGTCGATTGCGGCCATATAATTTCTTTTTAATTTAGTTTTCAGTGAATTTCCAGTATCCATAATCAGAACCATCTCCTGGATGAGAGCAGAAGCTATACCCATCGGGAGCGTATGAGTCCAGGGTATCAAACAGTGATTCCAGCAACATAATCGCCTCTTCGCTATTCCACCAGTCCGATGCTTTATCATCAGACGCATACGCTGGTACAGAGTTCATAAGCTGTAAATATTCAGGAGTATCACAAAGAACCTCCATAAATACCGGAATCAAATCCTGTAGTCGCATTGTGGCATGAGATACACTTGCATCAAGGATAGCATGTATCTTGTTTAAAGTTCTTTTGTCGGTAAACATTCGTTTTTAATTTGATTGATTAAGTTTTCACAACAAAAATTCCATTCTCTACTATCTAAGTACGGAAACTCTCTACTTAAATTGATTAAGACGTTTAGACTAACGAGCAGATCCGCTTTCTTTATGAGAGGAACTATATGCCTAAAACACATCCATGCCTCCCCACGAAGAACAACGCTGCCCCAACAATCATTATAGATAAACTTCTGCCGAACAGATTTCTCTGGGAAATATCGCTCTACTATAACGCTAAGAGGTGCGTTCCTAAACTCCGGATGAGGACGGAATACTTGGCTATTATAGTCACGAATCTTCATAAAGATATCATCTCCTTTTATATAAATCAGATTGGAGGCTTTTACATTGTTCTGTCTCCCATATACATAAGGTATACTGAAAGCTTGACAGATATCTTTGATTTCAACAGGTTTAGATAGTTTAGGTTCTCCGTATCGCCTTTCACTAAGCATATCAACACGAATATCAGTATGGTATATACTGAGAAAATCATTAATATCACCCAGAGTCCATAATAAAGAATTTTCCATCTTAAATTGTATAGTATGTGATACTTCTCTATCCTTAGTTATCAGGTACTTAATAATGAAAGTTCCTGCTGGATGATTATAAATGCAACCTTTATCGCACTTATATGAGGCATGTTCTTCCAACTTTAAAATGATATCAGGCTTGATCATGCCGCCTTACAATATTTTTCGAGATATACTGCAAAATTGATGATAGATTCCGTAGTAAGGGTTATCAGTTCAATCTTATTGTCGTTATCATCCAGAATGGTTCGTTCCTGTGAATCAATACTCCCTAACTCACACTGCATAATCCCGGCCCAGTCTGCATCGTAATCGAAAGTGAAATTAAGTGCCCCGTACTTCTGAGCGCTTATTTCCTTTTCATACTTTTTTGCAAGGGAGAATATGTAGTCTATAGCCTTGTTACGTATATATCCATATAGGAAATTGACATCTTTCAAGTCTAAATTGTCTTTCTCGTTTTCATCTTTCAGTTTGATTTTAATACGAGTCAAGACAATTACAGAATTAAGTGCATCTATTTTTTTCTGATATCCATGACAGATTTTCCTGTGCAGATTAATCTGAATCCGTGCTTTATATTCTTCTTCAGTTAGCAGATATTTCATGATGTATAGTTATTGATTGGTTTCCGGTTCTTGAGAAAAATCATCATATAGCATATTGAGCAGTCCATACAAAATATCTGGCAATAACTTGTCAATATGAGTTTTTTCTCCACCTTCTATGGTGATAACTCCGCAGCTTACGATACACTCCATCAATGCTTCACAAATCTCTCCTTTGCTGTCACGATAGTATATAGATCTGTCCACATCATTGATATCTCCTCCTTGTTTATCCACGAGGGAGAGTAAAAGCCTTTTGGCATTTTTCTGCATACTTTCCAGAAGTGATGCCAATTCTCCAGTCTCGGAGTGCTTGTCGAATTTTCCGGATTGGAGGATATACTGAGTTTGAAGCTCATCCGCAGTCGTTTTCAAGGATGTAATCTGCTGTTGATATTCCTTGCATACCTTATCATGCTCATTTCGAGGCATTGTCTGACGAAGTTCTTCGTCTGATAGTACATAGTCCATGTTTTTGTTTTTTATCAATTATACCTATTCAGTTCGATATTGGTAACATCTGATGTTACTCTCTGAGCATAATGCAAAATTGCCTTTTATCGTAGGAACACGGCAAAGCATATTTTTCTTATCCAGGAACCTACAACCTTTACATGTCCCCATGACACGCTTCTTTATATCTATGGCTGATATGGAACCCACGGGAACGGGAGCTTTCAGGGAAGAAAGCATAGTAGCTATGACAGTTACCTGGTTCACATCCTCTATACTTGTCATATAGGTTTCGCCATTTCCATCTTCGACGAAAACCGTGAGTGACTGCATCTTGTTTTTTATTGTCTGATTCATACGTTCCTAACTTTTCCTTGATTTTTAATTCTCTTTAAATTCTGACTATCGGGGAAGATTCCGTAACTCCCAATTACCATTTCTCTTATTGATTAGGGACCAATCGATTGGCAACTGAAAGCTAAGTTCCTTATTAATCCTCACTTTCTTCTTCAGAATCATCAGTAATTTGCTTAATACGCTCATTTGCATATATTTCAACTGCTCCCCAAAGTTCATCTTCATTTATGACGATTTTGTCTGCAATGCGTTCAATCTCACCGGAATCTTCTTCAGTGACATCGTAACCATGCTCACGCATCGACTTTACAGTCAGGGCGTCAACAGGAAAGTATTTTCCCTGTTCTGTAATGCCCTGTTTCATCTCCTCTATAATATGTCGCTGCTCAGGCGAAATATCTTTTATTGTTTTTTCCAGTTGCTCAATTTGAGTGAGTAACATGGCTGATGCAAAATTCATAGGCTATTTTTGTTGTTATTTGTCTAAATCTAATACTTTTCCAATAAAGGACACTACATTAGCATAATCGACAGGACATACACTAAAGTTTTCTTGTTTTTCACAAGTATCCTGATTAATCCCATCCACATAAATATCAACATCTTCTATTTCTGGACGGTCCAATATGTGAATGGCTGTAATACTTACATTAGGGTAACTTTCGTGCCCATCGTAGAAGATTGCAGTTATCGGATATAAATCTTGGTCTGTATCGTTATCCTCGCCATCCTCCAGTTTTGGTTTGAAGGTGATAATTCCGCCGTGACTTCTCACGGTTTCAATGATGAAATTCTTTTGCTTTATCTCCAGTTCCTCTGTTAAAGATAATAGCTTTTTATAAGATTGTTCTTGTGGCATAATTTACAATATTGGAATAATAGTATCTTGAAAAGAGAATACATTCGACTTGAAAGTATTGTCACCGTTTTTTAGCATAGATAGCTCCTCACATTTAGGTTCGGATGTAAAAGTTAGATAGCAATCCTGCCTTTCATCGCTTACTTGCAGGTCGATGATAGTGAAATGATAGATGTTTCCTGTAACGCTGCTCTTGCAATCATAGGTCTTCCCTTGTTCTACGAAAATAGTTTTGGGATCAACAACTTCTTTCCAAGATCCTCCATCATTAGATACCATAATTTCACGTCCAAAATGAAGGTCTGAGATAAGTCCTACCTGCTCATCCTTTCTCAACTTGTTCTGTAACTTCCGGATTTTTTGTGGAGTTGAACTGCCTTGAAGTGCAGAATTGTTGTTGTATATAACGTAAATACCAGTCATGTAGAGTTGAGATGCCATGGAACATTCATTCCCATCTTTACCCTTAAATGAATGATAGGTGTGATAAGATACTTTCATAATGTTATCAGTTTGCTGTGAGTGCATATTTGTTTAGTGAAAACAGAATGTCTTTTATTGGAAGCGCAATAGCAGTACATTTTTCTTCACTATATTCTTCCATATGCTTGTATGCTTCAGGGAAGCCTTCTTTCACCCTCTTTATTGTTCTTAAAGACATGAGAGTTGCAACAATTGATTGAATTGTCTTCTCTTTCTCTTCTTTAATTTCTTTTATCTCAGTTTCTAGTTTTCTAAGGCGTTCCATATCCTCAATGCCAATTTGAATATCGGGATACAGTGATTTAGTCCCCGGAAAAAGTGGCAAGCCTTGCACCAGCATTTTCCAGTTTCCATGACATACATAAACATAGTAAGGGGCCATAAAATAGCTTTGACACTTTTTGAAGCAATCGAGTACATCCTGAGGAATAGTGGGTATGATTGCTTCGTACGCAATCTGGTTCAATTGGCCTCTTAGTTCTTCTATCTTTTTAGTGATTGGTTCTACCATCTTGATGGCAGCCTGTTCGGCCATTGTTTTTGTTATATTCATAATGTTTCTAATTAGTTTTTTATTGGTTATTTTAGTCATCGTATCCCCAATGGTTAGGAATCAGGGCAAAATCAGAGAGCCATGCATAGATTTGTCAAACCGTGATTCAGGAGGTTATCAGTAGACAAGCCAGCCAGCAACTTGTCATAAGAAAGAATCATTCTATCAGAACAAACATAAACAGGCGCAGTAACGTCAAACTCTTTATTATCCCCGCCCAAAGCTTTGAAATCTACTTTGGTGACTTTTGAATAGTTCGTTGTAACACAAATTAAAGTAGAACTCATCGTCTTTATCGTCGTTGTATTCATCTGAAACTTCATCCGGAGAACGAAAAGTAAAGAATCTCAGAAAAGTTAGCTCGATGGGCTTGCCGTTAGAGTTTATCTAAATTGTTGTCCAGCGGACGCATATGCTCAGAAAACAGTCTGTAATACAATGGAACACACACCACATTTCTATTTCTTTCAAGAAGTGATCTTCATCATCATTTATCAGATGTTTTGTATCATCTCTCTTGTAGAAAATGTTTCCGTTTTTCCATTCCAGCCTGTCAAATGCTACAAACGGTTCGATGCAATGCCGAAAGGTTTCATACATGTATTGAGTCAAAACATCAATATTTATAATATTTTGAATGAGAGGATTTTTTATGTTCCAATGCGTGCTGCCGCAAAAGAGACAGGGTTCTCCAGCTTCCTTCTTAGGAACATAGCGCCTGCAACCGGTGCAGAAAAAACTGTCATTGGTTCCTTCCCATATCCGTGCTTCTTTGAGTATATTCCTATAGTTCTCATGCGAGTATATTTCTTTGTTTCTCATTACTTTTCTCCTTTCAATTCGGTTTTTATGCTAAAACACGGATGTGTCGGCAGGACATATTTCCGCATCGGTATCGATAAGTTTATGTGCATATCTGTCCGATGGGTATTTTTTCTCTACCTTGAAAGTAGCTGCAATGTAATTGGTCGATTCCACTGTCAGCGGTTTGCATTTCTCTGTCAAGCTCTTAACTGTTACTCCATTTTCAGTCACTAACTTGTACTTGAAAATATCAAATGTGTAATTTGCCATAATCGTTTTTAGCTTAAATCCTTTAATAGAGCTTCCTTTATGCCAAGAGACAAATCATCAATATTAATCATCGATTGCATCTCTTCGCTTTGAGTTCCGAGAAATTCTGCGAAAGCAAGACATTGTGCCTCTATACGTTGTATAATGACCTTTAGTTCGTCTTCATTCTTCGTTTCCTGATAGGCTTGCCGAAGGTCTGCGACAGGTTCGTCAAAATCGTTGAAATAAAAGTTTGCCTTTTGCATCTCGGAGAGCAATTCGATCTGTTCGTTATTGGGCAGCATATAATAAATTTCTGGTTTAAGATAGAGAGCGACCATATTGATAAGACAATCGGCAACGGTTGCAAAGCAATCGTTCTCATCGGAGTTCTGTAGGGTGGTTCCTTCTCCGATGTAGGTCCATTCTTCCGCGAAAGAGGACGAACCTGTTTTGCGGACAGATACTTCGATGGTATATTTCCTGTGACAAAATTTGTTTTCTGATTCGGTCTCACCGTCTATCCATGCAAGCATAAGCGATACTCCACCCTTAATATCATAAAAATATACTGCACCATCCTCTTCTGCCAACATGGATTTTACACTACTTTTTATCCATCCCTGAACTTTCTCTTTTGTTGTTTTTCCCATATTATTCGTTTCTGTAAAAATTGACATAAGATTTGTCAAGTGTGAATTCGACATACAACGGAGAACCGCAGCCCCAGTATGCCCCTCCGGAGTCATAGGCTCCATCATAAATAAGAGGAATATGCCGGCGATAAATCTGTTTACCGCATGCATCTTCTTTAGTTCCCACGTTGGGACGTCCCATTGGAGCACCGCGTCTACAATCGACTTTTCCTATCAGTTCTTTATAAATCTGAGTCGCAGTTGGTTTTCCTGTTCTCATAACGACATTTTAGCTGATAACACCTGGCATCGCTCCCAAACGGTGACTAACCAGTCGACATTGATGTCGGCAAGTTCTGCCTCTTCTTCCTGTTTCGTTTCAGGATCAAGAAGAATGCAGGTCATATTTTGGGGAATGATACTCAATAGCTTGTATTCTTTGTAGAAAAAAGTCCCATTTGTAACATCTGTATCCTCGACATATACACTGTGTGGTAGTAGACCTTCCGGTATAGTACTAATTGAACAAAGACGTTTAATAGTCGTATCACGTAAGGTTTCAATAACTAAAGGCACTTTTCTTTGATGTCGGGATTGTCTTTTTTGTACCATATTCCCCCATATATAAACATCATGGGCAATATCATTGAGAGATCCATTTAATGACTTTGGAAAAAACCTTGTCATTCGGTCCTTTAAAGCACTTTCTTCCGGATTATTATCATCACAAGCATCCCATGTGGCACACAATTCACCAAACCATACATATAGGTTATTTATACATCTATATACTTTTTCTGAAGTAGATTCTTGACTCATTTTTTATTATTTATTGTACAACTACGGGGTAGGACTCTCACAATAACTATATGTTTCCCTAAGCGAACCAACATAGCCATATACATACTGATTGTATTCAGAGGAAATCTTTGGAAGTGGCCACATCAACCTCTTTTGTATTGCGATTCGTAATTTATTCATTTGTTCGATTTTTCATTACATTTTTCATTAATCAAATGGCAATATTTCATGTTTAGATATTTGTTTCCTTCATCCATAATGCTACCAACAGCGACAAATATCTCTGTTTCATGACCCAAGGCGTCATACTCTTGGAGAGTGTACTCTTTTACACATATATACTTATTCATGGTTCATTCTGTTTAATATCACCGGTATAACTCGAACTTACACAATATTTTGTATTCTTATTCCCTAAGTTTTCCATTACTTTAAAAGTGATTTATGCACACTCCAATAATTGCTCAGAAGTTATTTTCAATGTTTTACATATTGAATCAAATGATTCACCACCTGAGTAATCAAGTCCAAAAATGTCTGTACTTCCAAAATAATCAATCACATCACTCAGGCGTTGAGCAAACGGACATTCCAACCATTCTCCCCAACTTACTCCCAAATAAGAACAAAAGGCATAGAGTTTCTTTTGCGCCCACCCAGAGATAAACATTTCTTTCAAATCATTTTCATTCATCCAGCCATAAGAAAATCTATCTAGTTCGCATTCATTGCGGTAAATACATTGCCAACTTCTTTTCTTGGAAACATAGCGGACTACCAACCCCTTTTCAATAAGACTGGTAGCAAGATTTATATCTACCCCATGCCATGTCAATTGTCTTGAACTTTTTACCATTATTATATTTTAATATTATTTTTCATTTTACCTATGGAAAATCTCATTATTAAAAGCCAGTAATATCCCGGTTGGCAAATTGTCGAAGCATTCAAACTGATTAATGACTATCTGTTGTGATTGACGAATCGTTTCCAATAATAGTTCTCTACTTTCATAAAAAACTACTTGTATAGCATACTCATTCCAAGTAACGCTACACAAAAATCTTTCACAGACAAACTCTGCAGCAAAAGGACCTCCGATATTAAGTTGGATAAAGGGAGCACTATTAAAAAAGCGGATAAAGTCTCCATATTCAGCCAAACCATAATAAGTATGAACTAAGTTGCCCGTTGGAGTCATGTCAAACATCCGATTGCATCCCAGTTTGCCAAAAACGAATTGGTCAAACTCTGCTTTTTTCACTCTGTCTTTTACGGCAGTTACTCGTTTAGCTGTTGCTAATTCATTCATATGCTTCTTTTTTAAGTATGATTTGTTTTCCACGAGTAGTTTATATTGATTTGTTTCCGGTGTAGAACATCTACCCTTTTACAGTTCATTAACTTTCACGGTTTTACTATAGCTTGATGAATAATGAAGGGGCAGTGAACCCCTCCATTTTGTTGGCTTGCTGATAAAATTACTCTGGAAGGGCAATAATACCGTCCTGCAGTACACCGTTTTCTTTACCACTGGCATAATATTGGAACAGGAAATCTGCGAAAGCAGCGTTCTGGTTGAGGATATTGGGGATTTCTGCTCGATTTGGCTTAAGGATTTTCGTAGCTACGTTATACACATCCCATGCTGACAGTTGCCTTTTCTCTACTTGTTTCTTAATCAGGTCTTCTGTAAAGACGGTGATCTGTGCCTGGTTCAAAGGGTAACTTTTCACAAGTTTCGACAAACGTTTGTCTTTACTATCGTGAGCAACGCGAAAGGTAGTTAGCAAACCGATGATATTGAAAATGTCCTGTGCAGACAAGATCGTTTCTTTCAGTCGACTGATACGTTCACGGTCTTCGTTCATTTGGCTATCGAATTGCCCCAGCCACTCACTCACTTTCTCAAACAACCCTTCGGTACTGACTTTATCTTTGCCAAAATTGCATGCGCTTCGCTGTGCGGAAAGTACACATTGGTTGTGGCAAATTTTTACACACGGTCCAATGGCTACCTGTATGCCGTCTTGGTGGAAGGCGATGGCGAGAGTGGTGGTCAGTTCGTCCGTTGCTCCGTCTTTGAGCTGCACAGTGGTGAATACGCGGCGCAGAGCGTGTGCTTCGACGGCTTTTTCGCCGTGGATAGCTTCGTAATGGGGGTTGATGGTGACTCCGGGGAAGTTCTTCTGCTTGTTTTGTGCAGCGAAGATTTCTTCGATTTCATAGTCCATGTTGTGCTGTTTGCAGATATCCAGTATGCGGTGGATGAGTTGGAAGTGATAGATGCCCTGTATGGGGCGTCCGGCAGTGTCATTTTCCTGATAAGTACGTTGCAGGGTGTCGAGTGTCATCACTTCTACATTGTTTGTTACGAAATCAAAAGTTTTCGGATTAGTTTCTTGTACATTCATGATTCTAAGTATTACTGGTTGAATAATATGACATTTACATTTTCTCTAAAATAAAAAAGACAGTAGATATGTATCCACTGCCCTCAAGTTTACGCTTTGATGATTTATTGTGTGATGTTTTATGCTGGTACGTTTGCCGTATCAGCTTCTTTGGGTGCTAACAGTTCCTTGGCGAACCGGACGTTGTATCTCTTCAGGTACGATTGCCAGCAACCATTAGAACTACACCAGCGAAAACCATTGTTGCTCATTTGTTGTCTTAACGCTTTGTCGGGAATCTCAGGAAAGAAGAGTTGAAGGTGATTTTCACGGCTATTCTCAACGAATCTGACTTCCCCTACATAATATTCCTTGTTTTCGGTAGCTTTCATCTTCTTGGCTTGTTCCAGTCGTTTTTTGGTGTCGCTGATTCGTCTGTTGTTATTGGTTAAAGTACAACTGGCAAATCCGATTTTACCCGTGAATGAAGGAGTCAGGACTTCATTGATTTGTTTGTCTGAAAATCCCAATTCGGAGAGTTGTTGCCGAATTTGTTCGTTCGACAGTTTTTGGGACTTGACAATCTTATTGGCGGCTTTCATGTTATCCTGAAGTTTGACCAGTTCGTCCAGTCTCTCCTGCAAACGTTCCACGCAGTCATCATCGCCTAGATAAATGGCATTGTTTTTTTCGGCAGCTTCTGCTTTACCTTCAAAATATTCAGCCGTATCTGCCAGTTTAACACTCTTATCCATATGACCACTAATCCGTTCACGATAGCGTCTGTCTGCCAAGCCATGAACCGGTTGACCAGGAGGAATGACTCCCAACATTTTTGAAGCTTGTTGATAGGCAGCACTGGATTTTGCTGTCGCACCTGCGGCAAGAGCTTTGTATCTCTCGACTCTTGCTTCCTTCTTTTCTTTACTGTTCATTGTTGATTTGTTTTCTATATTTGTTTATAATTAAGCACTTAATTCCAATGGACCTGTATATACATCGCCATTACTGTAGTACAATCTGTTTTCATACTGATTATTACGCAATTCTTCTTTAACGGCCTCATCATCATCCGCCCAATATTCGTATTCTTCATGCCAAGACTTAAAGAAAGAGCGTAAACATTTATCCATCAACTCTGCGTAAGTAGTGCCATCGTTAGGTGAAGCGAGATATTTGAGTAAGGGGTCCAAAAGTAACATATCATAGATATGTCCGGTAAAAGGGCACTCTACAGTTTTCTTAATTTTTGAAGACCGTTTATTATATCTGAAGTTTGGATAAACACCTTTCATTTTACTGAAATAACATGCCGGCTTCTCCAAATGAGGCAAAATATAATTCCTCAGAAAACGTTGAAGCAACTTACCGGATATGGTTGCAAGCTCTATATAACCTCCCTGCCATTCAAAGGCTTCGAAAGATGTCAGTTTGAAGCTAAAGGAATAACTACAATAATTAACCTCCCAATAACATCTTATGTGGAACAAGCTTTCGAATTCGTTCAACGAGTTCCTATAGTCTGATGAATACCCGTCCATAACATCTCCCATAACGTTCCAACGTTCATTCTCCACGACTTTTTTGCTTGATTCTTCCGAAAGTTCATCGAAAGAATACAGGGTAAGATTGATATGCTTCATACTTATTTCTCGTTACTAATGGTTAATGATTGATTTGAATAATTCAATGTTATGCTTCTCCGGCATGTTGGGCTTCCAATAAAAATCTACAAAATCGAGAATCTCTTCTAAAGATTCGCCTGTCTTGTTCAGCAAGATTTTGGCTGCCCTAATTTTCCAACGACAGTATTTCATTCTATGAGAAATACCCATATGGATAGCCCTTTCATACTTCTCAATGGTATCACAGATATTGATAAGGTCTTCGTAGTATAGTGCCTCTTCATTTAAGATACTGCCACTTTCAACCGTATCAACTATAAGCTGATTCTTTTCAAGCCTAATCTTGTTTAGGGCACTACTACTGGCACAGTCATACTTATTGAAAACTGCAACATCACAAGGGGAAAAACTATTTTCTTCCAATAATCCTGAAACATCCTCGTCATCCGGATAGAAGCTGGTGGTTTGCTTATACTTAAAACGAAGATATTCTTTAATGGCAGTCAACAGTTGCCTTTTCATTTTATTGTGCAGAGTCAATGCACTTTTAATCTGGTAGGGCATATCCCTTAATACTCGCTGTATATCCATGACAATTCAAGCATTAAATACAAGGTAGTCCTGTTTCATTCAGTGTTTGCACCAATTTCCGGCACATCTCATAAGATGCTTTGTTACGGGGATCGACGCCTCTGTCACGTGATGCCATATAAAGCATACTGGCTTTGACGGCGCGGAAATAGTTCTGCTGGAGCGTAGGATGTATCCTGCAAATGGTAGCGGCAAACTTATCATACTCAAAGCATGAATTATTGAGGTAGGATTCCAGCATCTTTGCAGCTACTTCTTCCCGGTCTTCATAATCATTTTTCGTCTGGCAAGCATTCAATAACGACTCAATATTTCCATATAAGTTTTTAACAGCCACGTTTTCGTTAAAGATATTGGCACAGAAGAGTATAGCATCCTCTTGGCTCGTAAAGGCACGAGTGTATTCGCTGAGACTATCCATATTAAAGGCATAGACTGAGAAGTAGCCATCAGTGCGAAGCATGAGGGTTACGTACCACATCTTTTTGTAGTCATACAATCTGAAAAAGACCGGTTTATCCGTTAACAGTTCGCCGGACATCAACCCTATGTAAAATGCAGGTGTTGCCGTTATCAGGCATTTGTTCATAGTTGCCTTCCTTTGGGCAATGACCGTTGCTCTCGATATGTTAACATCTTCTATTTCTGAAGGCTGTCCGTACAGACGTTCTATACTGTATCCGCGAACTTCTATTTCAGTTCCGTCTACTTCTATCTTATAAATTCTATCATTCATACCACTGTTTTTTTTATTGATTATTTTTTTATTTACGTTTCTTGAGGGTTATAGTCTATGATATCTCGTGCTAAGCAATGCGGACACATTTTGTCGAACCAGTCCCATATGCTAAATCGGTCGGTTCCTTCTTCCCACAGCAAGAAGTTTTGGTCAATATCCTCCTCTTTGTCAATAGGAACTTCGTCAAACAATTCCCACATCCTCCGGAGAATTTCTATGGAGCATGGACCTTCGATAATTGCCATTGCTATGTTCCATATCTCATTGATATCAATGTCCAGATATCTGGTGTAAAGCGTACAGGCAACTTGTTTATCTGTCTTTGTTGTGTATGACTCTACCCAGCGACAACCCTCCTGGCTGATGGCGATAAAGTGATGGGCTTCTTTTGTCTTCTGAACAATATAGCCTGTCCACAGCCTGTCTGAAGCGAGATTCGTAAATTCAGCCATCACAACAGAGCGATGAACTTTCTGGAACATTTCAAGTCCCTCTCTAGGAGAGGAATGCCGTATTTTCCGGTCTGTAAGGAGATTCTTAGTTTTCATCATCCTAAGATTATTTTAACTTACTAACTTTTCTATATACCGAATGGTATTGTCACTGAAGTGTCCTAAAGGTACCAAAGCACATACTGCGCCTTCCTTATCAATCACCAGATCGGATATAAACAAGTTCTTTTCTTCATCATACACCATCGGTTCTCCTTTCTCATCCGTGAGCTTTACCGTACCGCTCTGGCGTTGCATGCTTTCTTTGATGCTTTCCAATTCTTCCATTGTGCTTTTAAGTTTATCAGTTTTCACCGGGATTATTACTGATAGTAGTGGGAAAGTCCGAATCTGAAAGCAGGCAATCATCGAATAGCTCAGGGAATTCCTCATGTTTTTCCAATATCATATCGAAATCTCCACGGTCTATTGCCGCTATTTCATCTTCCAAATCCGCAATATTTTCCAGATGGAAATTCTCTCCCGAAGGGCATCCTAAAGACCATAAACGTTCGTTTGACAACGATGATAGCAGCTCCTTGCGGTATGCCTGCCAATCAATTTGTTCTTTTTTCATATTAAATAGAATTAACTTGATGGGAATAATACGGTTTTACCATACTGTAATCAGATAAATCGAAGATACTCTGAGTGTCAGGGTAGGTCATCCTTTCTTCAAAAGTCGGAGCAAAAAGACGGACTTCACAAACATAATATACATCCTTCAGCTTCTCCATATTCTCATTCACGAAATAATCTACCAAACTTCTCATAGCCTGTCTCTTTTCATAGAAAACATTGTCGCAACCACCCAAAGATTGTTTGTCAGAAACACGGAAATAGCTGAGTGTTGCAATGTGCATTTCAGCTTTCCCCGCCTGCCATGCAGTAAATAATTCGGGATTGTCCTTATCAAATTTTGGTATTGTCTGGGTTGCTATCCAGTTATCTACTACTTTACGATCCTCTTCTTGTGAATCATTATGCAGACATAGGCAACGTTCTTCACCTTTATACTCCACCAGTGTGGGATACTTATTTACAGGACATATCCGAACAAGAATCTCACCTTCTACTAAATCGTCCGTATCGACATGATGTTCTGGGTATTCGTCGACCAAGACTTCATGAGATAAGTAGTCTTCAAGTTCAGCATCCGTGTCGTTTAGTTTGTAACGACCAGACAGCTGCTCTACACTATTAACCTCCTCTGGCTCACCATCAATCCACGACAGGTGACCGACTTTTTTACATTCTGGACACTTATCTGCCCCCCGCGGTAGAAGCATTTTCTTACCGCAATATGTGCAAAATACAAAGTCACCAGTTTCAGCATATATATTCACTGTTTCCAGTTTTATGTTATTTCTTTTAGTCATGTAAGATTGTACTTTTGTGCGAAATAGTTATTTACATCCAAAATCTTTTTCTTATAATAAGGTTGGTTGTCCTTACACCAGTCGGTTAATTCTTGTTTGTTGGCAAAAGGTTTCTGTATGGCTCCGCCACTCATAATTAACTCTACCTGCCATGCAAGGTTTTCAATAAAGTCACCAACTGTCCAACCCTCGTAAATATACTTGTTCAAGTTTATTTTCATAACAATTCTTTTATTTAAAGTTTAATATATTACAGTCGTAGAGAACTAACTATTTTCAGAACTTTCCACAGTGTCACTGTTCTTATTCTTTAGATGGTGATTCTGATTCTGCGGAGTCCTCTTGACACCCGAGTTCAATACTATCACCTTCTTCAGTCACTTGATAAAAGCGATCACCTTCACCCCATTTCATTGCCTCAATATAAAGTTCAAATGCTTTTTCGAGGGTCAGCCCGTCTGCCGGTATAGAAGCCAATGTTTCACCTAAGCATACCTCACTGTGGGTATAGAAATCCTTGATATAGTTTAAATCTTTGGGATTATTTTCTTCATCAAACCATGAAATAAGAATTTTAGGATTACGCTGGTCGCTTTGGGTTATAAGTTCTCCTATAATTTGCAAAAGCTTGCTTTTGTCAATCTCTGCTTGTCGAAGATATAATTCAAAATCTTGGGCATGTTCTCCTAAATCATCTTGACTGGAAAGGTGCTCTTGTAGTTTCTGAAGCTGTATGCGCTCAACTTCATATTCATCGACATAGATGTTGTCTTTGCTTAGTCTAACGCCAAATAATTCGAAAATACACGCCAGTGCATCTTGTGCACCTAAACCAGATAGTTCCAAGGTGTAATAGTCTATCTGATTCACCTTAGCTGTACGCAATACTTTACTCATTTCCTTTTTGTCTTTTCTGAAATACTTTTGTTGTTACATATTCTCTGATAGTGACACAATTACTTTTGCACCTCCAATAATCGTAGTTCCTTTTGAATGGCAGCCCGGCACAAAAGAATCGTTTGTATACCCGTTACTTTAGAACTTTCAATCAAAAGTCCTTTCTGCACCAGGTCTTTGTACACCTCATTTACAAAGCGTATTGAAATGGAAACATAACCTGATAAATAAGGAGTTCGGATTGTGGGTATATGTATTTTTTGCGCTTCTAATTCCAGAATTTCAGATTTGAGTTTAAACAGATTACTTCGTTTTGTTTTAAAGGCAACGAGCAAGTCATTCTCTACTGATACCGTAAAGGTGCGGTAATATTCCAACTCTTCATCCGGAGTAAAGTCCTGTAATTCATTGTGCTTGTTTAATAAATAGAACCGGAATGTTCTAACGCCTGAAAGAATCTGTTCCAACAACGGCAAGTGGGTCTCCTCAACGGGACCAGACAAACAAGTAGGGTGACAATAAAGGCAGGTTTTACCCAAAATAACATCCGGGCAACCAACGCTAGCTCTTTCTGCATAACGAAACCCATTTTCCGTGAACACCTTCTTTAATTCCGCGTAAAAAGCGTCATGCTGTTCCTTAGACATATTGCCTCCGTTATACCCAGCCTCAATATGAAACTGGGTATCAATGATTTTTATAATTTCTGCCATATTATCAGTTCTCCAGATTTTCCATTCCTTTACAATAGTTTTCCAATTCTTCGGAAAAACAAATCAGAGGATCTACCATCAAATTGCTGAGGGGTACTGGTTCCGTTTTATCTTCCATAGTAATATCATTATAACTAATACTCTCAATACATCCACTGGTTACTCCAGCATCACCGAAGTATTCAACAGTAAGACTGATAGGTTTTTCCTCAGAACCAATTTTGCCTCCATGTCTTTCAACAAGGTACAGAATAAAATTTCTAGCTTCTTGACGGACACTGTAGAAGCGTGCCTTCAAGTTAGTAAGTTCAGCGCTTTCTTGCTCTTCTTCAAAGTAAATATCTTGACCTTCCATTTTGTTATATTATTTTCTTTTCAGTTGTTACGTAAAACAAATTTCCTTATACTATGGAGCGTTATCTTATTGACTATCATGGAGCATAGTCCACTTTCAGATAAAATGTTCTTCCTTATATACTCCAAGAATTTTCTAAATTATCACTATAGGCAGCAACAAAACCATTCTCTGTATGAAAAACGATTTTATCATAGTATCGTGTAAATTCTCCTACATTACTACGTTCGCACCATTCGAATAAGTTTTCACCTTCATGATTTTCACCACAGCATTGGTTTAGTATATATTGTTTGCCATTAAATTCAATCTGCTGTATCATGATGAGTGTTGAATGTCTTTTTTTATGGCTTTTGTAGCTTTGATTGCCTCCAGCACATTGTCACGGATACTTTCAAGCCAAGATAAATTTTTGAACGCTAAATCCGCATCATTGCTGTAGAGCGTAGTTGATACATTTTCAAATTGATCTTCTACATCAATGCTGATACCTTTATCAGTAAGTGACACCACGGTAACAGGTGAATCATACCAGGATTTACCGCCAAACCATAGTACGTATGTTGGTTCTTCGATTATTCCATCAAGTAGAATCTTGGAAAGTTCATTTTCCTTAAGTATCGAAATGATATTGTCGATTATATCTTCACGAAGGTTATTTATACGCCCTGTAAAATTGGGGACAACGTTGTTTACTGTTGCTATTGAGGTTTTATCCTCATTGTTACGTTGCCAACTATCAATTAAAACGGCTTTAGGTTCACTGCAATCCTCTGAATAGAAAGCTGAGTCATAACTCATACCCCTGTGAATATCTATCCATGCCTCGGCTTCTTCACGAGAAGAGAATAATGCGCATTCGGAAATAGACAGTGTACGGGAAGGATGACAATTCGGTTGGCTGACCTTGAAAGTAACGCCCCATAATTCATTCATGGATTGTAATTCAGGGAATACTTCTTCTTTATCCAGCAGATAAACTGTTTTATCGTAATCACTACTTTGAAAAATATTTTGTAACCACGTACACATTTCTACTTCTTCGTTGTCCGTAGAAGTATCAAATATGGCAGCAAAACCACCTCCAATTTGGGATACTATAATCAGATCACTATCAAAAATATCTGAACACGTAATTCCGAGGAGTTCATTAGTTGACTTTTGTCGGACAACTATTTTTTCTTTCACTGGTAAGTCACATACTTTTTTAGCAAGTTGATTGATTGATATTTCTTTCATTTTACCTATTTTTTTTAAATACTGGGAAATATTTTAATGAGGTAACCCTCCTTTAAATTCTTTTTAAAAAACAATATGATAATAAGAAGATGTGACTTCCAAATGGGGTATATCTTTATTTCTTCGATTTGCAGCCTCCTATGAGGATGTAGTCTTGTCGAGGTCATCGACATATCACATCTTTCATGGAGGCGGCATAAAATTTCTTGGTCCATCACATCGTGCCTACCAAGCAATAGCTTACTCCCTATTTACGCCATTCAGCCATCTTTTTGCTGATATCAATATTATTATCAGTCAACATTTTCTTCAGGACTGCCAACAAGCGCCAACCTTCACCGTTTCTATACATCTCTGCTTTTGCTGTAATGAAAGCAAGTGACTGATATTTATCAAGGCGCTTATTGGTATCATCAATAGCTTTGCAGTTATGAAACCGGATAAGATTTTGCATTGTGTAATACGCTCCAGCACCCTTGTATGCATCAACCCATGTTTTACTTTGAGGAGTGTCGTGTGGCATCTTAAGGCGCATGTCGTTGAACTTTTTTGCTGCGTTATAAAGCTGTGTGACATTACGTGCTTGCTTGATATGCGCTATTTCTTTATACAACGGATAGTAGATTTTATTCTGCAGGTCTGCCTTGAATATGTTACGACTTTTAATACGCTTGTAAGGCACTCCCTTACATTTTCTTTCTTTCAAAGCGTCCACATATTTTTTCAACTGTACAATATAATCTTCCGCCATAGCCATGACCACATCGACATTAAACCAACGGTTTCGATCCACGAAATTTGCAGCATCCTTATCTTCCATTTTCATCTGGGCATATAGCTCGTTCAGCAACATTTTCCACTGATATTCATAGCCTAAGCGGTGAATCATGCTTGTTACTCCCAAAGGTTCTTTAGAACGATACGATTTATAAGTCATCATATAGAACATCTTCGCCATAATCCAGCGCCGGAACAGGCGATTGTTAGGGACCGTACCTTGTTCAACGATTTGATTAAAAATTGGATCGTCGTCCTCTAGTACTGAAAGTATTCCATTCCTGTTTGAGGCGATATATCCACCCCCATTCGCTCCCTCCATGGCAAACATATTACTTACGTCCACCCCGACATTTCGTAGCGCTTCAATACGTTCCTGTACAGTTTTGAACGATTTAAGTGGTTTGACTGGTATATTCTGGCCGGCCATAGCCAGATAGATAGATCCCAAATTTGAATCCTCACCAACTACTGTTGCTACAGTGGTAAACTCTTTCTTTCCGATTGCGAACTCTGCGCCACATTGAGGACACAAAATTTTTGTTTTTCTTTTCTTTTTACTCATCTTGAAATTAATAAATGGTTGTTAATTGATATCTGGATCTACCCATTTCTTAAGTATTACCAAATCTTTGTCCATTTTGCTTTGCCAGAACCATTTGCCCATTTTTTCAGATTCCCATTTAAGGCCATTCAGAATCTGACAAAGGACATATAGTTCCAACTCAAACTGAGCTTTTTCTCGGTGTTCGCCAAATAACATGGCATCATCACTCAGCTTCCTTTCGGGTAATGCCCTGAAGTACAAACGTGACTTACTCTCACTCCTCTCTGATGGAATTGAGTTCTTGTAGCGATAGTACAACTTTTCAACTTGTGACAGGAATTCATCTGTATCAATGCTTGGCTCGACACCTAAATCACCCTCAAACACTCCATCTTGTATGATGTATTTTCCGTTCAGTTTCAGACTTCGACTCTGGAAGTCTATTTTGAATTTTGCACCATCTTCAACATCTCGAATCGTCTCCTGATATATATTTTCCATATACTCTTATGATTATCAATTATTTGTACTCGAACCACTGACGCATTACTTTATTATTCTGATTTATACAGCGTAACTAGGTCCTGAGACTTGGGTCAGGACCTAGTATCCTGTATATTGAACCTGGCCCCTTGCACAATACCCGGTTGCGTTACCATTGAGTCTCATTTAGAAGGCACATTACTTTATTAATTTGATATGTACAGCGTGTGTGCTGGCCTTTAACCTCATATACAGCCGATAGCTGGAGATGAGGTGGTGGCCGCAATTAAAGGCTGTCCCATTGAAATCCTAATCTTGACCCATCACTTTGTGCTAAGTTTTATGTTTCATAGAAATTGTTATTATTCAGTCTCGTTAGGCTGGCACATTGCTTTACTAATTTGATATGAGCAGCTATTCTTTACTGGCGGCCACGACAATCAGGAGTCGGTCCCCAGTAACTGTAAAGCTGAACTATTAAAATCCTAACCTTGACTTTTTCACTTCGTGGTAAGTTTTTTTCGTGATTCTCAAAATATCGGCACATATCTTTAAACATTTGATGTATGCCGCGGCTCGAAGCCATAGCGGCGCGTCGGAGTGCTCAGTAGAGAGTTCCGACGCGCAGGGGGGCTTATTGAGCAGGGCACGCTAAATACTACTCCTTGAATCACGCTATTGTGCTAAAAAAAGTTCTCTAAATAACGACACATATCTTTACTTTTTTGATGTCTCCTGCGTATTTCCAGCTCGGAAGAGTCTGAAGGCGGTGAATAACACGGCCTTCAAGACTTTGTAGAAGCTGGATTAACCACGCGGGCTCTAAACTCTTATTCCTTGAACTTTATCACTGATGTGTTTCAGTTTAATTATGGATGTCAGGCAAGTGACACATTGCTTTAGTTACTTGATATTTACAGGAAAGAACCAGAATCAGGATGGATTCACCGGGTGATTAAACCGGTGAATCAAGTATGGGTTCTGGTATACTAGATCTGTAAATTAAAATTCCTTGCTCTTCATCATTCGCCGTGTGTTCGGTAGGTTCCTATAATGATGCAACCAGCGTGTTATACACGGCACGTCTTGTCAATATGGCGTTCTGCATACAGCCAATGGTCAGGTAACCTGGGATGTTGCTGTTAGTCTTGCCGCGGTTGGCTTTCACGTTCCGCCCCAGGCCCCGGACTACGCAGCCGTCGCTCTTGGTCTTGACATAACCTAAACCACCCACCTTGCGTTTTCCGGTCTCTACGGCTCTCAGACAATCCATTACGAACTTGTTCAGCTCGTCAAGGTCTTTCCGCACATTGCATACCGGCAGTATTTGTGTAGCCCAACTGAACTCCCCGTTGCCTTTGTAGAGGTAGCGGTTCACAGCGTTAACGGCTTTTGCCAGTGATACGCCCGGCTTGCCGATTGTACGCTTTTCTATTTCGTTCTGGAATGTCTTGATACGGCTGGAAGATAGCGAGATCATACTGCCTTTGATACTGAATCCAAGAAACTTGAACCACTTATCGGTAGTCAGATATTCCACTTTCTTTGGGTTTAGCTTCATAGTTTTCTCTTCCAGCCGGCTCTGGAGCACGTTCATGGCTTTCTCGTACTCTTCTCCGAGGAACAACATGTCATCCGAATAGCGTGTGTAGAAGCCATTCATTTGCGACAGCTCATCATCAAGTTCATACAGCAGCACATCTGCCAGCCAGCTTGCCACGGCGCATCCTTGTTTCAGGGACTGGAATTGACGCTGAAGGTTGTTGCCCTCGTCGAAGTACAGGTCCGAGTGGTAGTATTTTCGCAACACGTCAATCAGAGTGGAATGACCGTGCTTTGCCTCTACCATGTCAAACGCCTCGTCAATATACTGGAGCGGTACGCTATCGAAATATTTGCTGAGGTCTGACTTCCAGCCAAAGTATCCGTCTTTTTCAGTAGCTGCCATTTTATTACTTATTTCGGTCACAACCTTGCCGCATCCGGTCCCTATTTGGTAGGATTTACACGAGACATGAACCATTTCGGGCATCAGATCGAAAAGCAAGTCATTAGCGATGCTTAATATCACCCGGTCGATAGGTTCGTTCACATAAACCGTGCGAAACTCGCCGTTCTCTTTCGGTATCTGAGCGGTGTGAGGAGGTGAGATTTCATACTTCCCTTTCTGCATGGCATCAGCAATCGCTATCCGGGTGTTTTCATCGGTCAGCAATATGAGCTGATCTTTCCGGATGTCTTTGCCAACGCCTTTCTCAATCGCCTTCGTCCATCTGTCTATCTCAAAAAACTTCTCCAAAATTTTATCTGCCATATTTTGTAACTTTTCTTATTCGTTCCTTTCGTATTCAGCTCATCTATTCTCTCTTGTATACGGAATGCTTTACTCAATCCGACCGGGCCGAACGATTGTGCTTCAGAACATCCCTCATTTCCGTAAGTGAGGCAACAAGATGTTCCATCGGGATACCTGACATGTAATCGAGGTTTGCCCCAATACATATCTAAATAAATTTTGCAGGCAAAATAATCCTCCCTTTCTTGTTCGTCCTCCCATGCCGGAAGAATGTATGTTCGAGACTTCACTTGAGCATCAGGAAATCCTTCCCTATTACCCCAGAACCAATCCTTTTTCCCACTGATTACTCTTTCGTCGGTCAAGATATAGCCATAACTACGAGCTATCTCATCAGCTACTATAAGCATGATTTCATTTATATTCATATTTTTCTTTATTTAATTTTCAGCCCATTTAATCGCATTATACGAACCACCTTCACTGTCAGTATATGCATCCCAAATTATTGTAGCTTTCGAGAAGTCTTCCAATTGCTCTATCCAAAATTGCATAACTTTTTCTTCTCCGAGTATTTTCAAGTATCTCTCAGCAGCATCTCCAAATATCTTCTTTGAAATATTATAAAAGTCGTTGTCTTGTTTGTAGGCAAGGCAACTGTTAATCATTTCACGACACGATAGTTCTGTATCTATCATGATTTGCTCTGAATTTCTTTTACTAAATTCGGGCAATAGCTTTTTAGCAGCTTCTATTTGTTTACCTGTCATTTTATATATATTGTTTTGTTATGCTTTCTCAACGATTGCGATAATTTCATTATTCGGAAGGTGCATTTCACTTTTTGAAAGATAATAGTAAATATCACCATCCACTTCTTCGGCTTCATTCGAAACAGGAGGGTCCGTTTCATCGTCTATCAGTTCTTTTTCCAGTTCAATAGCAGAGACTGTAACAGCTTCTTCATCTTCTGTATCTTTAAAAATAACCAAGGGTTTTGAAGCGTATTCTTTCTTTTTCCATGTTATTGGTAAAATCGGAGCATAGACTGATTTTCCAGTCTCTGGAGAATCAATGATTTTATCATGAAAAATATAATCGTAGCTTTTATTCGGCGGAGAATGTAATAGAACAACATCATCCCCGTCTATAATTTCAGCCGGTGACCACCCAACGTCATTCGTGTAGGATACGAAAATTTCTATTCTACAACTGTCATATCCTACGACCATGCCTCTCATTATAGCCGTTCCTTTTGGGTTGTCACAGTTCTTGAAGGCTATTTCTTTTCCTAAATTCTCTTTTACGAATTGTTGAATATCCATACTATCGCTTCTTTTTATTAGCTTTTGCTTCTTGTATTTGTCCTCTCATTAGATAAAGAATGGCATCTATATTTCTGATACTTTCCTCGTTATCCCTCAGCGCATAAAAATAAGCAGTAGCTTCTCTATAACTATCAGCTATGCTTCTCATGTTCCTGTTCCTAACATCACAAATTTCATTGTAAGAAAGGTTATACCCCACAAATTCTCCCATGAAAGTATGACTTGTTAGCCCTCGTTTTTCATCATAAATAATTTGTACTGAGGCTTGATCAATGTCATTACAACGCTTGCCAAGCAGTTCGAGCATTTCTCCAATATGCTTTTCATGATATTCATAAGCAAAGAACTTATCAAAACATACATTCTTGTTATAAGGGAAATCACCAGCGAAATATTCATACCACAATGCATCACACTTTATATGCTGTATTGTCAGTTTATAGATGGCTTTTTTCCGGTTAAGGAATTTGAATCTTGATAAAATTTCAACTTTAACAGTCTCCTGATAGCAATCCTTCCAGTTCTGTTCATCTGCACCGGTTCGTGGTGGAATGAAAGCTTGCTTAAGTATCCATTCACCAAATCCGGTGCGGGTTACATACCAGTTCTTTTCTACATCATTCCATGCCGTATAACAGCTTTCTTCTAATGTAGGGAAAGAGTTTGGAAATTTAGTACGATCATTTCCGTCACGTAGAATCGCATGTCCATACTTGTCACAAATGATAAACATGATTCCTGGACTACATTCAAAGTCACGTTCACAGTATCCATAAGGAGCATCACAAAGCCAGCTCCATTCGTGTTCACCTGATGTACTACGACCTACATATCGGCGGGGTCCACCTTTCTTGGGTTTTACCGACCATACCTCCATGCACTGTCCCTTATCAATATGATGTAATTTTACTTTCAATACTTTCATAACTGATATATTTTTAATGATTTTACAATGTTGTTTTCCAAGAGTAGAGATTCATTTTACCCTTACGGTGAGTAAATCCCAATCTTTTTTTATTATTTTTCATCTTTCTGCTCAGTTTTTCTAAAAAACACTGGGACATAGCTCGCCCGTTAAGGCGATTTAAGGGCATAACCCACTAGACCACCAGTGCTACAAACTAAGGCAGATACGGCGTCTCACGACGCAATTTTGAGATATAAATAATAGGAATTTGTGGGCATCACCGGGTACAATCCGGACATAGTTTCAATATTAAAGCCCGTGAAAAAAGCGTGAACACTATCGTACTCACGCCTTACTATAAATTAGAAAATATAGTTTTTAAATCAGATGATTATCAGGACCATGTTAATGAAACACCGCCTATCTGTTCAATCCGGGTAAAGATTTGCTTTACTCTATTCCAGGTATCCTGGCTGTTAAAAGTCTCTTTAGGAAGGTTGTGCTCAATGATAAGCCGGAGCAACTCTTCATCAGGGCGTGGAATCACAAAAGCGTATTCAAAATTATACACTAATTGCCCGGAATATACTGTGAACTGATACTCTGTTATATTCTCCCTTTCCTTGTCGTAAAGATTAACTTTACCCAAGAAGCATTTACCATGCTCCAAATGAAATGCGTGGATAATGGCACGTGAAATGTCATTGATAGAACTGTCAAATTCACTCGCTCCCCCATTCATTCTATGCCGCATAAAATAAGCAGTCGCCTCTTTTGATAGCTCTTCTAAAGAAAGACTAATATATTTGTTCATATTCGAATCATTTTAAATCCAATGTATAGCTGTGTCTTTTCCTTTCTCATTTGCAAATTTGAGTGCTTTTCCGTAATCCTCAAAAGCACCTAAAAAACCGTTGGCGTAATCTTCATCATTAGATTTATACATATCATGTGTGAATACTCCAAACATACCATGATACTTTTCTTTAATTTCTTTTTTGCTCATACCTTAATTGTTTTGGTTGAAGTTATAATATTCTTTCACTCGGTATATTGTAGCATCTCCGTCTTTATAGTAAAATCTTGCGGACATTAATTCATTTCCTTGCAAATCAGTAATAACTCCATATAAGCATGATTTACACTCTTTAATGACAAGTCTTCTACTTTCATGGATTTTATCAAAAACCACTTTCATTACTATTTTAATTTGAGGGTTATCTATTAAAGAATTTAAGAAGTCTATTAGCCTCTCTTTTATCCCTGCCAACATAAATAACATTGTTTATTTTCCGTTTACGGATAATGTATGCTGGTCTGTTCATAATCTCAAAGTAGGCAAGCCGATAACTTTCTTTGAGAGAAAAAGACTTGTCGGAAGGCTCTGCCTACGACATATAAACTCTCCTTTTTTTGTGTTCCTCTTCTTCATTACTATTTTGTTCCACGCCCATCTAAGACTATTCTCACTCCGTTTACCATGCCCAAATGCCTTAGGTATACTTCATCGGGATAAACATATCTTTTATCACCACCATACATTCTCATTGTGTGAGAACCGTCTATTTGAACACCTGTGTTACCATATCCTGACGGATATTTTTCACCAATAAACACAAGCCTTTCAATGTGAGTATACGCATCTGACACACAAACAATGTGACACCCATCTGTACGAAGAAGGTGTTCAGATCCCGGCTTCATCGTTTTCTTACGTTCTTCAAGTTCTGTGACAATATCAACATCATCACCAAATTTACGTCCTTGATAAATTGGCTCTGATAACTCATAATATCTTTGGGTACAATTAGTTGATACCAATTTTGCTATAATTTCTTTCATTTTTATTTTTGATTTACTCTATAATACTTCGGTCGGAAGCTCTACGTAAAATCCTTAGCAATTGTTTATAGTTTGCTCAGTTAGCTGTTGCAGTGGAAATTCGATTGTATAAAATTCTTCGTTTGTATGTTTGCCGAATGCCTCATATCTGGCATTTCCACCACGGGATATCACGATCTTGTAAAAATCCAAGCTGTTTTCGGGTGGAGTCAGCTCGTCCTGTTCGTCGTCGTCCAGTTCTACAAATACCCACTCTTTGCCTGCCAGCAACTCTTCCATGTCAGGCTCTTCATCTCCCGATTGGAAGAATTCCACCGAACCGTCATAAAACCTCATTGACTGGAAATTATAATCGTCCTTGAAAGGTTTGACAGCCTCAAGCCTTTTTGCCTGTAGCTTACTCCAGTCTTCTGACAAATCAATAAGTGCGAACTCGCAGCAATCCCATTCACTGTTCGTATTTGCCCTGATTAAAATATGTGCTGTCGGTTTGTCTGATGTTTTCATTATTTTGATTTTAATATGTTAATATTCCCATCCTTTGCATATCTTATTGGCGTTTAGTAATGTGGAACGCCGTATCCATTTATTTCGGCCTTTCTTAACGTTTCTTCTGAATCTTATAATAGAGTTGTTCCTAATTTTTCTTATGGCTCTATGTTGTTATCCACTAATTATTATTGTGTACAGTAATGGATATTCTTTGATTTCACATAGGCTGGAAATAATCCGATTTTCCAGCGCCTTATGTTGTTCTTGATAGGTCATAATTCACACCTTTATATTAATCCATATTTTTACCTTAATGCTTAAAAAGGTTACTGAAACAGTTATAAGTTACAGTTGTTGCCACTATTACTTATCACTATTGCATAGCTAACCTACATGCACCTATCCAGTTACCTTTTTTATCGTAATTATTCGCAAATAGTTTCTTTTGACAATCCAGGCATATACCCGAAATGATGGTTTCTCGTTCCGGCACACTTAAGTATGGAAAACAATCTTGAGCCGGTTTATTCATAGCAAACCGTAACAGGTAATCCCCATATCGCACCTTTACTTCAGTTGTGTTCTTGCACATACTGCACTCACATTTGACGGTATAGTTCCGTTCTTCGGGTATAATTTTTCTAATTTTTTCCATATTATCGCTTATTTTTAATTTTATATAGCATATCTGATACATAACACCATAATAGCACGTAAATTAGAGAGCCAAGTATTCCTATATAAAGCATGAGCACCACATGTGAAAAAATCCCAATCATATACATGACAAGGAATAGCATTACACCAATATAAAGTATTATTTCATGCAGTTTAATAAGAACACTCAAGTTCTTTTGGACTTGTCGCTTAAAATAGCTTAGGATTGTAATCCGACTGATTTTTCTATTTCTCATAACTTATCTATTTTATTGTTTAATATTCCGATAGTTACAAATTTACAACATCACTCTTCACCTCCCTATTAAATAGGATAACAGCGGGATGCAGATTGTACAGCTAAGTACAATTTAAACAGTCCTACTGCACTGCATCAACCGTGTCATGTCGGGGGATGGGAACGGCGTTTCACAACGCAAAGAAGTTTGTAGAAGTTAAATTTGTAGAGTAAACTGCCTGGGGTTCAAACCCAGCAAAGTGTATATTACAGTTCAAAAAGGCTTTTGAGAAAACGGCGCGAACCCAGTGATTCGCGCCGGAAAAAATCTTTGTGTATCGCGTTTCATTTTTGCGTGTGTTACAAAAAAAGAAAAGGATTGCGTTTTGGTAAAAAAGACAATAAGGAATTTTCGCAAAACAGGGCACACTGATAACGTGTTAAGGCGTTATACAGATGTTTCTACTCCTTAAATCGGCTCCGCGCTTTTCCGCTAAAATCAGCGAAACCTGCAAAAACTTCACTGCGGTAAACTTCACTGCAACTTTCCCCGCAACACAAAAACAGGTAGCATATATCTCACCTATCTTATTAAATTTGTCACAGTATAGCTGCATTTTTTCATACGTACAATCGGACACAATGGTGACGTAATCCTGATATATGTTCAGATGAACGATTTCAGTAAAACGCACATTATTCACCAAGCACTTTTGTATATTCACGCCCAAATACTTTTGGATGTTATATATTTGGTCTATGCTTGGTTTCTTCTTGTACTTTTTTACACGTTTCCCGATTTGGGAAACATAATCTCCAAGACAATACATTTCTCGCATAACATTTCATTTTAGTCATTGCACACATTGGGGGAATCGAACCCCCAATTTTATGCCACGGGATACCGCTTTTGCAATATCCCGTTCATATTGTGTGTTGTCAAGCTGCAACCGTTGCAACTTCTTCTTTCTTCGCTTGCTTCTTTTCTGTTTTTGCAGCTTTCACGGCTTTTACAGCTTCCGCTCTTTCGGCGTTTTCATCTGTATTTTCAACAATCTTTTTTCTTGTCGCTTTCGGAGCTGTTTTCTTTGCAGTTTTAGACTCCATAGAAGCTGTTTTACTTGGCTCGTCTACTTCTTGCAGTTGCTTCAGTACGTGTGCCTCAATGTTAAGCATACTCCACGCACTCTCCGCAATTTTGTAAGAATGTTCTTTCAGCATTTTGTTTGTCGGGTAATCTTCACGAGTTTTTGACTTAGGCGTGATACCAATCCGTTTCTCTATCAAGTCCAAATTGTACGTTGATGTGTCAAAAACTAATTCTCCGGCATTGTACATAAGTATGTCAAACTTGTCTAAGTTACGGAAAATGTTTCCACAACGCAAGTCCTTCTTCGCAAGTCTCTCAATCTCGAATTTGACAGTCCATGTGTTATAAAACATAGATTTCCAAGCATTTTTCAGCTCGTCAACCGTAGGAACTTTACTTTTTGCGTAAAGCGCCACACGTTCAAGCACAATTAGCTCGTCTTTGTTTCTATTACGTAACACGACATTGCTAACAGGACGCTCTAACAGCATAGCTGCAAATTCTGTAAATGAATAAACACTCACGATTTCTCTTTTTTCTACTACGTTAATTGTCTTCATAATGGTATAGTATTAAAATGTACTGAATTGTACATAGTTCGTGGGGCTGGAATCGAACCACCCCCACGATAAGACGTACTTAGTACGTTAGTCGGATAAGTGTATCTTTGTCTATTCTGCAAATAACTAAATGAATGTAGTTCATACGTTCTAATGCAGAATAGATAAAAAGAAGAACGTTAAAATTACATTCAGTCAAGCGAAAAGATTTACCCAATAAGCGGGCAATTCGCTTTGTGTGCTCTATGTTTTACGTAATATATATTTTGCCTAATACAATTTAGCCTTAACTCTTTTTCGTCAAACAGTTCGTTACCGCTTATTTGCTCGAATTATTTTTTTTAGTCGTACCAAAAGTAAATAGTATATTTACGGATTATTCGCACACTGCAAAGTACTAACTTTGCTTTTTGTTCTCTACAAAGAACTTTTTTTTGTCCGTCTCGTTTCCGTTCCGGTGAAAGCTCTTTTTCAAACGATAGTAAAAAAGTCAAATAAAAAATTTCGTTTCGATAAACTTTTAAATCTTTGTTTTTGTCCCTCTCGTTTCCGTTTGGGAACAACACTAAAGTAATAAACTAATTTGGAATAGCAAATTATTTCTATCTTTTTTTTCTAATATTATTCCGTAAATGGCTGAAAGCCAATAAGGTACACCTACGCGCGAGAGACATTCATAAACTATTGATATTCAACTATTTACAAACTACCTGTTTTATTGAAAAAAAAATATTTTCTCTATTTTTTCAAAAAACAGGAATATAAGTAGAATAACGAATTGAAAGTTATTTGTAATTATATTTTAAACGTTGATTTTCTGATAGTTAGCAAAACAGAGAATAGCTTTTAAATAGTATATAACGACTAAAAAAGTTTTTTTTGATTAAAATTGATAGCAAATAATATATATAGACATAATTAGAACGACTTTTAATAAAAGACGACCTTATAACCGTTTGATTTACAACAGTATAATAATTTAATATAAAGATTAGGGTAGGTGTACCCTGAGTGGTGATTCCATACGTGCCCGGAGGGTAAATTTTCAAGTCTCGTTTTTAATTGGATTTTAAGCGTTGCTAGCAAAATAGTTTTCGATTTTATTTTTTGTATGAATATAAGAACACACATAACAAATAATTCATTCTATATTTAAGCAAAATAGCTTTTTGTATTTAGATGAACAATCAGAATCTATATATTTATATATATTATTACACATACATTCTAATTATATCATTATTACACACTTGCAGTCAAAAGCTGAGAATGAATAGACTATTTGTTTTTCTCATCAAGTTATTGTGTTTTTTCAAACACACAACCTTATATAATACTCCATTCAGGTCTCGCATATACAGTTATGCCTATTTACTTATTTGTTCAGTTTGATACCCTATTTAATGGCGTTAAATATTTATTGTTTTAAATAGAACTTTTTTATTTCGAAGTTTAAATGGTATCTTTGCAATAGATGTATAAATTCTATAAAATCAAAATAATACAAGAATATATTTTAGTATTTGAAACTTGAAATGAAAAACAGGACCCAAATTCTATCATTTATCAAGACAATCAAGCCAAAGACTGTAGTAGATAAAAAGAAAATTATTCAATATTGTTCCCAGATGGGAATACAATTTGCGTTCAATGCCAATAATGATGATCTTAAACGAACCACCTTCAAAGAGTTCCTAACTTGGGCTAATAACGATTCCCCAGAAATAGGCAAAATACTTGTTTATCCAAACCCTTTTGTCACAATTGGCATTGTATCTATGGTGACTCCCGAACAAATTTACCTAGGACCAGCCTTATTTGGAGAAGATGGATTGGTCATCAACAACGTTGAGAAACCAACATCCGGATATAGAGAGGCTACAGAACAAGAGACTCTAAAACTACATCAAGTGCTACTAAATAAAGGCTTTTGTTGGAATCTATGGCAAAATAAATTTGTAAAAAGTATCTATATCCCAAGGCAAAACCAATTTGTAAGATTCCGGTCCTATACCACCAACCATGAAGGCGTAGGGATATTTAAAAAAATCACAGACACTGGAGATATTGTAATGTATTGCGTTAAATCAGACAATTCTCCAATACAATACTCCCTGCATGAAGTTATAGGAAAAAAGGATTGTTATCAGTTTGCTGCAGCCACCAAAAAAGACATTCGCGCTTTGAAAGACGAATTGTATCAAGTCGGAAAAATCTGGAATGGTTATTATAGTCGGATACAACCTGTTGAATTTTTCGTTAATAACGGCGAGGAATACTGTTACATATCTGATAAAGGCAAGATTGAACATGGACGTAGAAACAACTCGATTGCATGTAAAGAGAGAATCGCTTTTGGTAATATTTTTGCAGACACTAAACAAGCCGAAGATTTTCTGCGCAAAGTACAAGAAATAATAAAGAGTGAATTATGCAAACCGACAGTTGAAGGCAATGCCTTAAAACGCATCAAAGAAGCCCGTAGTTAAACGTTTGCCTTCAAAACATATCCGTTCATCCATTTACATGGCAAAATTCAGCACAGGGAAAAAGAAAGCGGTTCTATTGAAGATATTGCCTAAGGATGTTCATATATATAATTTTAAGATACACTCTAAATAGCTTTTAGTTTTAATGTATACCACCTAAAATACCTATAGAACAATATAATATCTTTTTAATATAAAGACAAACCCATAGGGTTTGCTATATAGTCCTCTCTTTTTGGTTCTTTTTCTAAGGTTTAGAAAAAGAACAGTTTCTTTATTAATATTCTATATAATAACCCTATATATACTCTTACTATAAATATATATTATAATATCTTTATATATAACTTATATATTATATAGATGATAGTTTTCCAAAGGGGGGGGTAACCCATTTTAGTTACCCCCTGGATTCAGACATATTTCCAGCATTTCTAATCGGGATCAGGGAAAGATGGATATTTAAGGGATGAAATGAGACGGGTATGTCTCAGTTTTACAATTTCTCTTTCAGCTATATCTTCGACTAATCTGCCCTGTTTGAGATACATCTCACAAAACTTTATCAACTCATCAACATTATTGGTACATGAAAGGATATTCACCAACTTCCCATACACTTCCAGATCGAATGAATAATAAACCCTGTTTCCCAGTTTGTTATTCCACTTCCTCAAAAGTTTCATATGGATGAGTTTCTTTACGGAGTTATTAAACGCATTTTTACTGATTCCCATGCGTTTTATATATTCTGCATTACTCCAGTTAGTTGAAAAGCCATGCTTCTTAAGATATTCAAAATTTATCATATGCAAAATGAAACGGGTCTCTGATGGGGTAAAAAGGTATGAAAGACCTAAAGGATATTCCACGTATAAAAACTTTCTCAGACATTCATTTCTCATCATCTTCTTTGTTTTGTTTTCAAAATTCTAAATTAAAACTTCTACAATTATAAATCTGGTATTTTCAAAATCAAGCTCTGTGCTTCATTAAAGCGTGCAAAAACGTTCAATACCTTTTCAACATTCTGTTCATCAATCCAAGTTTTAGCAACTTGCCAACTTATGGATTTATTAAATTGGTAATTATCCAGTTTAATCGTATGATGTGAAAGCTTTCCTTCTGTAGGCTTCAATCCTAGATCATGCAGCTGGCACAACCCATTCTCAAAAAAGATGCATCCTTTCTCCAGCTTTTGTGCCTGAATCATTCGGATAGTATAATTAACCCTTCCAAGAAACAACCCAGTAGCCCACTCCGTCAATGCAAGTTTATCAATAAAACCAGCATCAATCAGACTCAAAATGTCATCTGGAGTTCCTAAGCAGGGAGTTCTCAGACACTGTTTTTTACACTCTTGACATTTACAACCTATCGGTTTACGTCCAGTTTTCCGTATTATCTTCTCAAATATAGATTCACTCATTACTTTCATGTTAAATATTGATTACTATTCCTTTGCTTGTGTACCCAGATTTTTGGATTTCCATAGTTCTAGAATATATTCACGACCAGCAGGCGTCCATCTTACTTCTTTGTTATATGTATTTGTCTTCCCTTTCTTGTTTTTCCAGTAATATGGGACTACACATTGAAGAAGTGCATGATTCTCATGTACAACTAACTGTTGATTTTTACGTATGCATATTTTCTCTTGCAAGAGGAAATTATGTAATGTCCGGGTACTTATTTGAAGTTCTTCAGCAATTATACTGGACTTGAAATAATCCCGGTTTTCTATGAATTTCTGATAAAATTCAACTTTGGGCTTGTTCTTTGCCGCTTCCTCCTTAAGTTCCTTTATTTCTTCGAAAAGGGTAACAGTTAATTTTAAAGCTTCATCCATTGTTTGGGGTACTGAATAACCACTAACCAAATCAGAGTGTCCCCTACTCGGCTTACCAATAGATTCATTTTTTTGAATCACTGAATCAAATTGTTCTACTTTTAGTTCCAATATCCTGTCACCACACCACTGAGCAAAATCTGCTGACAGCCATTCAGCAAACCCCTGAACTAAAAACTCATCTATCCATGTTGCACCATTAATACCTCTAAGTGTAATCACCTGGCCTTCATAAGATGTGGATTTTCCACCGGAAACCAACGAATGACGGAGTTCCGAAGTGGATTTAAAACGTATCCATACAGCCGGGGATTTTCCATAAGCTTTAGCCATTTCTGTCGCATTCACAAATATTTTACCGTTACCTATTTTGAAAGTTATAGGAAACTTATCCATGAAAGTGAATACAACAGGCGTTTTTTGGTCGATAATAAAGAGGTCAATTCCATTATCCCTAAAACTTCCTGCCCATATTTCCAGTTCCTCACAAAGTCTTTCCATCAGCTTACTTTCATTTTTGAGTAGAAAGACCAGCTTACTTACATCTCTGGGGCGAATGGCGTACAAGGGTTTATCATTCTTCTTAAAAATGATTCTACTACTGGACGGACACAAGTTCTGTGCTTCCCTAGTCTCCATCATCATTGGTCGTTTAAGTACTTTACATAAGTCATATAGACATATCCAAGTTCCATTTGCACCTCCTTCTCTTAAAATTCGTATCGGCTTGTTCCTAAAGTCGATTACCTGATAACCTTCTCTAGTCTTCATCTTCCCGCCTTCTTTTGTTTCTGGAATGATGAGCCTTACGCCTATGAGCCATATCTCTAACAGAACGATAACTTCTATTGGTTTCTCCACATAGCTTATCAAATTCTTTTAATTGCAAAGCACCAATATCTTCCAGGGATACTTCTACATTCTCATTAGCGTAGCGGTAGTAGTAGCCGCCAGTCGAAATATAAAGACCGGTACAAGCAAATGAAATAGATTGAAGGTTACCACCAGAATACTCTGCGGTCGTGTTTAGAGATCTTAGAATACCGATAAGAACTTGTGCACCATTGAAAACTAGTACCAATTTCGAATCTTTAAAAGGTTTTTTCATCATGTTTTAAAAGTTTAGTTATTTGTTCCTCTGATAATCTGTCTTTAACCATTAACGCCAAGCATGTATCTGAAAGTACAATACCGTCTAGTAGCATGTCCGACATTCTTTCCAGTATATGTATTCCAAATGCTGGATCAACGTAGGCTACCAGTGCCAATGCTAAAGATTCGTCAATTAAAAAATGTCCCCTATCGTTCATAATGATTAGACTGTCAGGCTTCAACTCATAAGTGTCACATACGGATTTTATCCAGAATGCAAACTGAGCACTAAAATCTATTACAGTATGTTTATCGGCATTCCCTTTGTTTTGAATATAATGCGTTGCGTCTGCATACGCAATGCCCTTTGCCGATGTGGCGAACAATAGTTCCGGGAACTCTCTGTACTTCATCTGAGTACAGGTAATGTTTTCAATGTTCATTCTCTTTTTCTCATACTTATTTTTATTAATGTTAAAACTTTGCAAATATAGAGCTTTACTTTTTCAAAAAAGAGTGTATTTAACCTACATATCTCATATTTATTTCTCTTTTAATACTGAATTACAGTAAATTATACAACTGTTAATAATAGAACTGAAAAAGGCCATCCAAATTACTTGAATGCAAGTCAGGTCTGTATCAATCGTTTATATTTTTAAACTTAATGTCTTTTTTTGTTAAAAACAACCTTGTCACTTCTCAGAATGCTATTCCTCTTAAAAAACAATAAAAAACAAGGTGACAACAGAAGGCACATTCAACCACGAACTTCTGGAAAGTATTTTTCGTACCAGCAAAAAGACTATCCAGGAATATGTAAGGGAAGTAGACCGTAATAATCGGTACCGTTCCATACGGGGACAAACTACCGTAGTAGGGACAATATTAGATGACCGGGCACAACTCATAGACTTATATGACGCCTGCCTCCAACAGGATGCCCACATCCGCTCTGTTATTGAGACTTTGGAATCTCAGATTTTAGGCGACAGATATATGTTAGCTAAACAGAATGAAAAAGGGAAATACGTTAAGGATATAGAACAGACTCATTTAATACAAGGTTCTCAGTTTGACACTATCATCAAAGGAATTGTCGAAGCTAAGTTATATGGGTTCACCCTTTTGGAGATTATGCCGAATACAAATCCAAAAACGGGAAAACTGGCAGAAGTGAACATTGTAGAACGAAGGAATGTACTGCCGGAACAGAAGGTTGTAGTCAAACGGCAAGGAATCTGGTATCCAAATTGGGATCTTGATTCTGCAACATACAATAGAAACTACATACTGATAAACTGCAGAGACCTTGGATTATTTTCAGCCACGACTCCTTTAATTCTCGCCAAAAAGTTTACAGTAGCCAACTATATAAACTTTTCCCACACCTATGGACAGCCCATCATACACGGAAAGACGGTTAGTGAGAATAATGGCGACAGGAAGCGTTTAGCTCAAGATATCGCCAATGCTGCACAAAACAAAGTCATTGTTACCGGTCTCGAAGATGAAATTGAGATTAAGACATTCACAATGAGCAACTCTGAAAAGATATATACAAGCATCATCGAGTTTGTCAATAGCGAGGTAGCTAATTTGATTTTAGGAAGTGAAAGTATGGCTGGTGGTATGCAGAGTTACGTCGGCTCGACTAAAGCACATCAGGATATATTTCGTGAACGCATAGAAGTTTATCGCCGATTCATCGAAAACGTGATGAATGAGGAAGTGCTGCCAAGACTGGTAGACATGGGATATATCAAACCCGGATTGGAGTTCAAATACAGTAATCGGATTGAGATGAACAATGAAGACCGTATCAAGCTGTACGGTCTGATAACCGACAAATACGAGGTTAGTGCCGATGAGATTGAAAAGGAGTTCGGGATAAATGTAGGTCGGCAGATCAATGTGTTATCTGCGGACAGTAGTTTGCCTTCTGCTTCCGGTAGTTCATCGAATGACAGGCGTATCATGTCAGAAGAGGAGTACTACAGGCGTTATGGGCATCCCAGAGAGAGCAAGGTCGCAAATTTTATCATGGGAGCAGGAAAGTAAACGACGGGTTCCTGCTCCCGGAAGCCGGCGAAGTGAAAGCCTTTGATAAAGAAAAAGAGAGCCAGACGCATGAAGAGTTCTTATTGATATTACCCTTGTTCCGGAAGTTAATACTAACTCAGAAAGATACCGCTGGTTCTTATGACATTTTGGAAGAAATGATTTCTCTTAGAGCATCATTTCTTTTGGATCGTGTATTCGATGGCATGCATATGAATTTTGACAAGGCACTAAACTTGCTCCGTAACAATAATGAGTTTACTACCTTACAAGAGAAAGAGGAAAGGGATATTCTGGTTGCTGCAATAGACAATCTGGTAGATTTTGCAGCTGCCGAAGAATATACATTGATGAGGGAATTACCTGATGAAATAGATACAGAACATCCAGAACTTTATGAAGGCTTATGCAAAAAATACAACGAAGTGTATGCTTTACAAGAGAATGAGGATACTCTCCATGCGGCGACGATAGCAGCATGGTGGATTACTATTCCGCGAGAAACACTCATCACTTACATGACTCAGGGAGATGAACGAGTCCGCGCATGGCATCTTTCAATGGAAGGACTCACTTTTCCAAAGTACGAGTTTCCGGAAGCATTGATTCCACCAATTGAGCACGGATGCAGATGCTATTTAATAACAGAAGGTTCTATGCCAAACGTACACGCATCCCTGAAAAGAGATAAAGATTATCAGAAAAAGGTAAATCCGGTATTTTTCGGTAGTCTCGCACGCAAGGGGAAAATATTTTCTCAATCCCACTCATATTTCAAGAGTGCATTACCGGAGAAGGTAGAGGCGATTGTTAAACGTATTAAAAATAAATTTTATCTATAATGGACTTAACCCCAGAACAATTCTGTGCACAATGGGTAAACGAGAAGAGAGAACCACTGTTATCCAGCAAGTTAGAGTTTAACATGAATAATTTTATCACTGATGCGGGAAAATACACAAAGGAATGTTTTGAGTCATCATTCAGCAACCAAATGTTTTATCGCAGTGGAAAGCCCTGGAAGCCAAGAACATCCAGATGGGGAAAAATGCGTAATCATCCTATATTGAAACATACCGGAGAATTGTTAGGAGCAATCCAAAATATTGCAAATCAACGACATACAAGGAATCGGCATCGTGAAAGTTATACCATCTTTACACTGGAAGAAAATCACGGGCAAAAAGCCAGTAAAAAGTACAAAGGCAAAGGATATGCCGCCGTCCACAATACAGCCCCGGAGTTCCAGAAGTATCATGTAAATGGTAGAAGTAAACGCAAACCGGTTCAAAGACAGTTCATTGGGTTCAGCCCCTATATCGATGAATATATACTACAACATTTTGTTCCCAAAATTTTTGAAGGATTCCCTAAATAATATGCTAAAAGAAAAGAACACACAACCTCAGGTAGAAAATAAAGAGGAAATAAAGAGGATAGTAACGGAAGAAGCCGTTTCAGAAAACCCGTTTATAAACATGTATGATGCGGTAAGGCGTGCTATCGATACAGTCAAGGAAGATGAAGACAACCCGCTCAGCCCGCCTTTCTTTAAAACTGTTGAAATAGACAGCGGGCAATTTGAGCGTATAATTCGTGATGAAAACTTGGAATACGAAGTTGCCTTTCCTGCCATATTCATCCATTTTATCAATGTGAGATACCTTGTCCAGCAACAGCGGCTGGGTGAAGGCAGGGCCACAATGCGCATTAGGTTTATCCTGAACAATCTCAATAACCGTGATTCTACAGTTGAATGTGCCCCATTTTCTGTTTTCCAACGTATCAATGTCGCCATTCAGGACGCAAAGAACCATGAACCTGCACTGAACGAAAGGTGTAATCTGACATACTTTGATATGCCGCGAACAGTTAATATGCTTCAAGCATATTGGATAGACTATGAAGTTTGGTTCCGGGAGTCTACAGCATGGAAGTACCGAAATTGGGTGGAGAGATATTTGGTCATGCCGCCCTTTACCGATCACACCGACGCACTGGGACACGATACAGGTGGGCATAAAGTTCACCCCAAACCTGATTATGAAGAAGCAACAGGTTTCAGACCTTCTGTTGAAAATCCGGAAGCCGATGGTGAGGAAGAAGGTGTATAACCTGTAACCCTGAAAAGAAGCGGGCAAGGTTCTGCAAACATTTATAATTGTCTTTATCTATTCTTGTGAAACTAACCTTAAATTATGGACACAAATGAATTTAAAAACATCGTCGGAGAAGTACGCCCCAACGAAATTGCGACAATACGCTTCTTCGGGAAAGTAACAGAGGAGTCTACCGCCATATTTAATTCTGAATTTGATTTTCTGGAAAACGTCATACGCCCGTCAGCGATACGGGTACTCATCAATTCCGAGGGCGGCTCTGTGCTTTACGGAATGAGTACCTATTCAACAATCCAAAACTCTAAAATTAAAACAGAATGTATCATCGAGGGTATGGCTGCGTCGATGGGGTCCGTACTTTGGGCAGCAGGTAACCGTTCCCTGATGCGTGACTATTCCATATTGATGATCCACAACCCCTTCTTGCCGGAATCCGAAGATAAGGAGTGTTCCGATATGGTGAAAGCCTTTGTAGGACAGATCGAAACCATATATAGAAAAAGGTTCGGGCTCACGAAAGAACAAGTAAAGGCTATTATGGATGGGAAAGCCGGACGGGATGGGACATTCTTTGATGCGAAAACAGCTGTTAGTGCCGGTATCATCCCTGCAGAAAATATTCTGAAAACAACCAAGCAGCTTTGCGAAAAAGTCAAAAATGCAATGAATGGCATTGAGGATATCGATAAAATTCAAAATATGATGGAAACATTCAACCTGGAAGCGGTTGACGCAGTGGAAGACGAAAATAAACTAAATGAAGAAGAAAAAACTACTCTTGAACAAAAAGAAAACAACGAACACAAAATTAATATGGCAGAAGAAAGAACAATCCCATTTGAATATGCCGCCGTAGCAGCATCATTAGGCATGAAAGAAACTTTTGAACCTAAAGACGTTATGGCACGAATCTCTGAACTAATCTCAGTAGAAGCTAGACTCACCGAAACACAACGAAACCTGAGTGATGCAAATACTGTAATTGCCGGTAGAGATGCTACCATACAAAATCTGCAAAAAGATTTGGAAAGCGTGACGAGCAAACTCACTGTATTCGAACAAAAAGAACTGGAAGAGAGAAACTCAAAGATTAACAAACTGGTGGATGATGCTATCGAAGCAGGGAAAATCGGCAAGGAAACCAAACCCCAATGGGTAAGCATGGCAGAAGCTAACTTTACTTTGGCTGAAAGCACGTTGAGTTCTATTCCAGCGCGTGAACAAATTACCCAGGAGATTGCAAATGATCCAAAAAACATTCAGGCTGCTACAGAAACGATTAAAACTGTAGAAGAGAAAATGTCTGAAAAGGTAAATGCCGTTGTAGGAGAAAAATTTGAATTCAAAAGGCTTGAATAAAAGACCAACGACACACAAGAACTAAGCACATAAAATGGGCTAAACAGCCCAAACAACACAAAACCTAAATCTAAAACACAAAGTATGGCAGACACAGTAAATCTACTTCAGAATGGCTACGCCGGTGAGGTATTGGAGGATTTGTTGACCTACACAGCCCAAGGCAATGACACATTCAAGGAAGGGTTGATCCATGTGAAAAGTGGAATACAACATAAATATACTTTACCTGCGGTTAAATTGGGAGATATTATTCAAGATAATATTCCAACCCCGCTTTCTACACATGGTGCCAAAGGTCCTGATGGCGAAAATGAATACACTTTCACAGAGAGATACCTGGAACCTCAAGAATTCATGATTTACCTTGAGTTTAACCCTAAGGATTACGAGAAATACTGGAAATTCGCACAACCTGACGGCAATCTGGTTTTCCGCGAACTCGATCCTAAAATCCAAGCAACCATGCTTAGGCTTCTGATTGAGAAAAAGAATGAGTACATAGGCAATGCAATTTGGACGGGTGCCAAAGGAGGCACAGTAAGTGCCGGCATCACAGAACCAGCAGATTGCACGAAAATCGGTAGCCGAAAAGAAAAATATTTCGACGGTGTGATCAAACGTATCATAGATAATGTGAGTGCAACAGATGCCGAAACTCTGGCTGGAGGTCAGGTTATCGTGTCCGGCACGACAGAGCTAGCAGATGGAGAAGCGGTAGAACAGGCATTATATTCGATGTGGAAGAAATGCCCCAAACAAATCAGAAAAAAGAACAATCTATATTACGTAATAGGATGGGATTCATGGGATTTATATGACCAATATGCATCCAATAAAGTTTACAAATATTCCGAAAATACAGAAACAAACAGATACAAGTTTAAAGGAAAGCGTATTGTCCCCATCGTCGGGATTCCCGAACACACCATTGTTTTAGCTGATTTTTCAACAGGCATGGATTCTAACTTATGGATGGGTGTAGACTACGCCAATGACACTGAAGTTGTTAAGATCGACCGCCTTCAGTCAAATTCAGAACTTTTCTTCTTCCTGGCCCGTATGAAAATGGATGTGAATATCGTAAGACCGGCAGAGATTGTTATCCATACTGCCTACAAAAAGACTGTATAACTTTAAATCTTAATTCTTTAATCTACAAGGGAGTGGGGCAAAACTCCATTCCCTTCTTCACATTAAGAACCTAAACTATGGCTAAACTAAAAAATACGGCAGAAGACGAAACACAAAACACTGAGGTAAAAGAAGAAACTCCTGCATCAACACCCAAAGAAAAACAAAAAGAACAGGAGAAACAGGAAGAGTTGGCATCGGTAGTCCCACTCAAAAAAACGGCTGCTAAGAATGGCATGACGGAACATGAACCTGATGCACAAGTAACAGCTATTTTGAAAGTTAACTGCAAATATCAGGAACTGTATGTCGACAAGCAGGGAAGCGTTTATACTATTGACACACTGCCGAACATCAGAAAGAATGCGATCCTCTATAAAAATCCTTTTTACAAACCTTTATACATGTAAGAATGGCATTAGGGAATGTATTCATATCAGATACGGATGGTAATATACCATCTAACGTATCATCCGGTAATGAAAAGGTGACCGGTCTTCTGTTTGACATATCACTCCAGCCAACATTATTTACGGCAGGATATGGCAAGAACAACGAAACAAAACTAAAGCTGAACGATGTGGCATATATTACCAATCTAAAGTCTGCTGTTAAAGATTTCGGGATTATTGAAAGGGTAAAGGCTACGGAGGATGAAGAAAACAATGTGAATCTCTTTCACGGAATCCCCTATTATCACATAAGCGAGTTTTTTCGACTTAGTGGTAATATAAATGGAAGCGGAAAGTTATATGTCATGTTCGCAGATTGCTCGGTGTCATGGGACGCGATTGAGATAATGCAACGTGCATCCGGAGGTACTATTAATCAGTTAGGAGTTTGGACGGAACAGCCTCTGTGGAAAGACAATGGCAATGCTGATAAATATAGTTTGAACGTCGTAAAATCCATCAATGACAAAGCTGTTGCAATGGCATCACAGAACCAGCCGCTTTCGGTTATCTTATCCGCCAATCCTTCCAATACTGGTGCAAATACTATAGAAGGCAAAAAGGTGGACCTGAATAAGATTCCGAGTTGCATCTGTGAAGCAAGCCGTACTAGTGTTATCATTGGACAGGCATCTTCGGAATTGATATCCACCATGCAAAAGTGTAATACCAATCACACTCCGGTTGGCTTCTTAGGTGCAGTTTTGGGGTGTCTGGCGAAAGCTAATGTACAGGAATCAGTCGCATGGGTAAAACAATTCAACTTATTCTCTGATGGTTTTCAAGAAATCGAGTTCGGCTTTGGAGATACCAACCAAACCGATGATGAGGAATTTATCAGCCTAAACAGGTACGAATCTCTGTCTCCTGTAATGCTGGACGATCTGGACGATAAGGGATATATTTTTCCAATAAAGTATAGCGGTCGTGAAAATGGTGTTTACATTTCCAAGGATCAGACATGCTCCGCTGGAGATTATAGAACTATCGCCCGCAATAGGACAATCAACAAGTCGCGTCGTGCAGTACGCGCTGCATTATTACCCTATGTCAACAGCCCTTTGATGGTGAACCCCAGTACCGGTTTTTTGGCCCCCTCTAAAATTACATCCTTCAAGGGTATAGTAGGTGATATACTGTCAGGCATGCAAAAATCACAGGAGATTTCCGGATATGCCGTAACTATTGACGCTAACCAAAATGTACTAGTTAATGACACTTTACGTATATCATATGTCATCGTTCCAGTTGGCGTCGCTGTTAAGATTTACGTGGAAGAAGGACTCAGTTTAACCGCAAAATAAATAATGCATGGCAATAATTAACAACGTAGCTTACTCGTGGAGCATGATTACTCTTGCTTCTACCGCATTAGCCATTGATGAAGGCAGTACGACGCTTGAAGGGGTTAGCGGGGTCAAATGGAACAAAAAGCGTAAAATCGAATCCAACTACGGAATGGGTGGCAAGCCTGTAAGTAGAGGATTTGGAAACATAACCTATACGGCTTCAATCACTATGGACTATGCTACACAACAGATGTTACGTAGTACCTATGGTAGTTTAATGGACATCGGTGAGTTTGATTTGATCATTAGTTTTGCCAATCCAATGGCGAGCGACGATTGGACCACTACCAGCGTTACTTTAAAAGGGTGTATCTTTGCTGAAGATGGTATGGAAAGCCAGCAAGACGATACAAATATTACACATGAGTTTGACTTAAATCCCTTTGATATAGTTATCGGGGATGCTATGTCTATATAGACATAGCTGCGCTTATGTAACCTTTTAGAATATGTAACCTTTTTCTGATAAGTATCTTAGAATCAAGACTGCTTTCCAGAAAAAGGTTACATAAGGGATGGAGATACTATTTGATTATTTACTATATTTTTGAATAAAGCATCACATATTTGTGATGCTTTATTGTTTTTGGAAATGAGTATTTGAGATAGAAGATAATCCAGAGCCATAAAAAAAATGTAAAAACACTTTAGATTTAATATATAGGCCCAATCAGAGTTTATACGAATAACTCAAATTCTGGACGATAGGCATTGAGTTTACGATAACAAATAATAGAAGTAAGAATACAAAATGCAACGATGATTTCACATTCTGGGATCAAAGAATAGGAAGAAAACTTATTTTTTCATACTTTTGGACGCAAACAATCAAAAACACATGTTTTCTACGGACGATTATATATTAAGTAAACTAAAACAGGGTGACGAAAAAGCATTGAAAGAAGTAGTAGACAAATACTATAATCAACTATGCGTCTATTCTGTTCAATATACAGATTCTTTGGAAGTTTCGGAAGATATCGTCCAAGACTTCATCATCCGTTTATGGGAAAAGAAACTTCATCTGACCATCAATAATAACCTGAAAAGTTTTCTCTTTAATTCAGTCCGCAATGCTTCCGTCGATTATTTGCGCAAGCATCAGCCATACCGTTTCGTAGAAATTGAAGAAGACGCATATATTACCGATTTCGAACCCAATGAGACGGAAATAGAAGAGCAAGTACGTCGTCTAAAGCAATATTTAAAGGAACTGACTCCAAAAGAATACAAAGTATTAATGGAGATAGTAGTACACAATAAGAAATACAAAGAAGTAGCCGAAGAATTAGGTCTGTCCGTAAATACCATTAAAACCCATCTATCAAGGGCCTTGAAGTTCCTGAGAAGCAAACCTTTTATTTCACTCTATTCACTTTTTTACCTATAAACTGCATTTTTTTATATTTTCGTTCACCCATTTATACTCTTTTTACGTCATGGAAACAAAAAAGAAAGAATGACAATACTATCAGAGAACGAACTAGTGGATTTATGCCACAAATATCAGACCCACAATCTAACCGAATCTGAATTTCGGCTACTGCAAAGTTGGATGAAAGAATCAGAAGAGAATTACTTATTCTTTTCCAATTACGTCAAGCTATATAAAGCCGAAAAAAGGAAAGAGACCAGTCTGATGACTAATCCCGCAGATGGTTGGAAAGCTATTGAACGGAAGCGAAAGCGCTATCATTTACGCCGGAAGCTCTATTATTCAACTATAGCAGCCTGTTTTCTCTCGTTTCTGCTGGGAACAGCGGCCTACTTTTATTTAGATCAGCCTACCCCCTCACTCCCATCGGCAGAGGAACTCTCATTAGCAGAACTATTCCCTAACCTTCCACAGAATAAGGTGACACTGACATTGAGTTCCGGCCAGCAAATCATACTTGATGAAGAACAGGCTAAAGAGATTGCTGATAATGGAAAAGTGGTAGCCAAAGGTACGAATAACTCATTAAGTTACCAATCGGATACCACACCGACAGCCAGTATTCAATATAACACAATTACAGTTCCCGAAGGAAGTACTTTTTCTCTGACCTTGTCCGACGGAACACAAGTAACCTTAAACTCCACCACCACTTTCCGATATCCGGTATCCATGCAGGACAAGCGTACCGTAGAACTGAATGGAGAGGCTTATTTCGATGTGACACATACGAGACAACCTTTCATTGTAAAAGCGGACGGAAAAGAAATAAAAGTGCTGGGTACACAGTTCAATGTATATGCCTTCCCAAAACAAAATATGATTACAACCCTGGTAAAAGGAAAGGTAGAAGTAAATAATGGCATCACACACAAACTATTAACGCCGGGACAACAAGCGACCGTGAATCAGGAAGATAACGCTATCACTATTGAGGAAGTAAATACAGACATATATACCTCATGGGTAACAGGGAAGTATGAATTCACCCAAGTCCCACTACACAATATCCTGTCGCAGTTCGAATTATGGTATGGAGTGAAAGTGGTCTATAAAGACAAGGATGTGCGTGGCATTTGCTTTGACGGAGCAGTGTTCCGCAACAAGCCATTGGGATTCTCATTAGAGATTATCCAGCAAATATCCAATGTCCGCTTCGCGAAAGAAAACGGAATTATTACCGTAAGTAAATAAAACAAGAACAGAGAGATATAAATAAGCCTGAAATATGTATGCAAAACGTATCCGGGCCCGATGTTTCATTTAATAATCTTAATAGTACTAGAAATGGGAAAAACTAAACAAAAAGCTTCTTGGATGCAAAGTCGTATCTGGTCGCTACCCCTCCTCTTTACATTGCTTTTTGTTTTCGCACTGCCTGTCACAGCCAATGTAATGGACGGAGCCAAACGTGTGACTCTTGTCAATCCGGATATATCTGTCAGAGAGGCATTAAAAAGTGTGGAGAAACAGACAGGAATTACCATCATGTTTCAATCCGACATTATTAATGACGAAATACGGTTGAAGCTAAACTTAAAAAATGTTTCTTTAAGAGAAGCATTGGAAGAAATTTGTATGCCAGCCGGACTGCAATTTGAAGTAAAAGAAGACTATATCCTGATAGTCAAGGCAAAAGAACGCCCAAAAGGAGCGTCCAGAAAGAAAATAACCGGAACAGTCATCGATGAGAAAGGGGAACCTTTGATGGGAGTCACCATATTTATAGAGAATGACCGTAGCAGAGGAACGATAACCGATGCCAACGGACATTATGAGCTGGAAGCTGCCCCTAGCGATCTAATGGTCTTTTCTTACATAGGTATGACTAAACAATCTATCACTCCGAGAAATGATACAGTGGTTAATGTAGCTATGCAGGAAGATGCAAAAATGTTGAGTGATGTAGTGGTAACAGGTTTCCAGACCATCTCAAAAGAACGGGCTACCGGTGCTTTCGACATTATCAAACAAGCCACTCTGGACAAGCCTTCCACAACGATTGCCGACCGTCTGGTAGGTCGGATTGCCGGTGTACAGGCAACAACCACAGCAGACGGGGACATTTCTTTCACTATCCGTGGACAAGGAACGTTGCAATCCGACAAAGCTCCGTTGATTGTAGTAGACGGCTTCCCTATCTCCACAGGATTTTCCTCTATTAATCCGAATGACGTAGAAAGCATTTCTATCCTGAAAGATGCTGCGGCAGCTTCCATTTGGGGAGCACGGGCTTCGAACGGTGTAATCGTGGTTACTACAAAAAAAGGGACAAAAGGAAAAGGATTAAAGGTATCAGTCGATGCCCAGGTTCGTATCGGCAGCAAGACCGATATCGACTATCTTCGCAATATCCTATCCAGCGAAGAGACGATAGAATACCAGAAAAAGACTTTCGGAACTTATCAGAGACCAGCCAAATTCCCGTCATCGAATCCAACCAGTGCTACACTTACCGATGTATTTGAAAACGCCTACACACAAGCAGGAGTATTATATAATAAATACAAAAATCTGGGTGAGATATCAGAAAGTGAATACAATGCCGGACTGGCTGCACTGGCACAACTTGATAACAAGAAGCAAATAGAGGACGAACTTTTGAGGCGTCCTGTCTACCAGCAATATAATATCACGTTGTCCGGTGGAACCGAACGTATGGATAATTATGTATCCTTACTGTACGGTTATGACATTTCCCGATATCAAAAGAATAATTCACAAAACTTCCAATTCGACTATCGGGGAAATATGAAGTTGCTTAAGTGGTTGGATATGAATATCTCTGCCACAGCACGCTACAAAGCAGCCGACCAGTCAGGAGCATCCGCCGGAGAATTTACGGCCTTGGCTCCTTACGACATGATTCGGAATACAGACGGTTCGCAAGCTGACATGAGTTACCTCAGACAATATGCCGACGGCGTGAATACCGTACTAAATAAGTTTAACTTTCCCTATTCGGACTGGAGCTACAACATCGCACGGGAAGTAAACGGACGTGATGTCACCGACAAGATACTGAACGGACGTTTTCAGGTGGGATTCAAGGCGACTATTCTGGAAGGGTTGACATTCGACACTAAATTCCAATATGAATACGTGCAGCAAGACACGCGCAATCTGTATTCTGAAGATACTTACAACGTACGAAATACGATAAACATGTACTCTACCCTCGATTGGAAGAATAACACAGCCAAACCTAACATTGAAAAGGGAAACATTTTACGTGAAAACAAATTTACGACAGATGCCTACAACTGGCGTAACCAGATAAACTTCAACCGTACGTTTGCCGAACGCCACGCCATCAATTTTGTCGGCGGTATTGAAATCAGCCAGAATAAGGCAAAGAGGAGAACGTTTGCTCCCATATATGCTTATGATGACGAATACTTGACTTCCTATCCTATTCAAAACACCAAAGTAGAAGATATTTTCGGAAATAAAAATGCTGTTATCGATACCCGTTCTTCATTCTCATACGCTTTGCAGCGCTATTTCTCCGCATTTGCGAATTTAGCTTATACATTCGACGATAAATACTCTATATCAGGTTCTTATCGTACCGATGCGTCCAATTTTATATCCGATGACCCCAAATACCGTTATTCTCCTTTCTGGTCGGTCGGTTTTAGCTGGAACATGACAAACGAGAACTTTATGAAATCGATCCATTGGCTGGATTACCTTCGCCCGCGTATTACCTACGGACGAAACGGAAATGCCAATACAACAACTTCCATGTATCCGCTGATTGAGATGATGGGGATAGGCAGGAATTCCGAAGTACCTTACGCACGCTTCACTGCCTACGGTAACCCGAACATGAGTTGGGAGCATACCAATACCGTCAATATCGGATTCGACTGGTCTATGTTCCACGGGAAGTTCTATGGCAAATTTGATTTTTATAATAAAAAAGGAACAGACATCATGGCAGATGTTTCCGTCCCCATTGCTTCCGGACAATTTATTATCACAGACCAGATAGCCATCACGGGAGCTAAAATCACTGCCAACGCAGCGGAAATAACGAATCGCGGAATAGAGTTGGAATTGGGAGGCAGCCTGCCTATCGGAAAGGATTTTCATTGGAACGGTAATGTCACCCTTGCCTACAATAAAAACAAGGTAGACAAGTTCTACGTCAACTACATTGACAAGTCTGATATGCTTAGACCGACTGCCGTTGAAGGTTACAACATCTTTGGATTATGGGCTTACCGGTATGCAGGACTTACTGAAGTAAATTCCACATCCGGGACCGGCAAAAGCAACGTTCCCTCCATTTATATAGACAAGGAAGGCAATACCAGCCCCATCAACAGTATTCCGCCCGAAGTAGACGGACGCGATGCATTGGAATATATGGGTACTACCATTGCCCCGTGGACCATCGGCATGAGCCATGCTTTCAGTTATAAAGAGTGGGAACTGTCATTTACAATGACAGGAAAGTTCGGGCATAAGTTCCGTCAGACCACATTCAACTATGCGGACCCGCTCACCTCTATCCCCAATCGCCAGTATAGCCAGCTCAGCGACGAAGGAGTGATACCCATGCCGACAGACAAGACCATAGCGCTGTCAGCCTATGCGTCATTTGCTCCTTATATGGATTACAATATAAAAAGCGCAAACAATGTACGTATGCAGGAGCTGTCTTTATCCTATTCAGTCCCCAACCGTATTCTGAATAAATGGGGAATCAGCCGCCTGACTTGTTATCTGCAAGGAAACAACCTGTTCACGATCAAGGCAACGGACGAAGACCCCGAATATTCTTACGGTTCTTTCCGGTTGCAGCCGACCTATACTATCGGAGTCAAATTCGCTTATTAAAATTGAAAATACATAAATAACTTGATAGATTATGAGAAAGATATATACGATAAATTCTATTCTTCTTCTGGCGGTTGTGTTATTCAGCTGCAATGATTATCTTGACGAGCAACCCAGAAAAGGAAACGGCATAGAACTAAAAACCTTCGAGCAACTGGAAGCCATCATCAATGCACGTACTGAAGGGACAGACCGGCAACTCAATGCAGATTTAAATGCAGCACAACTCTATATGAGTGATTGTTTCTCTTTGCCGGCAGCGTGGGCGGCAGAGGCTGACTGGGCAACGATATTAGGTGGAGACAACACCCTTTTTCACTTGAATTGTCTCCAGCCTAAATATACAGATGTATTGGATGGAAACAATACTGTCTGGCTGCTTAGCTTCAGGAATATATTTATAGCCAACACAGTGCTTGTTTATATGGACAAAGTAACGGGCGGAACCAAAGAACAACGCGAGTTACTGGCCCAAAGAGCACATTTCCTGCGGGCATTTCATTATTATGAATTAGCTAACTGTTATTGTGTACCTTATTGCGAAGCTAATCTTCAGGAATTAGGTTTACCCATCAATACGGATCTTACATACAAAAGTTCATATCCCCGCGCTTCTTTAAGAGAAGTCTATGAGTTTATTGAATCCGAACTGACACAGGCTCTGGATTTATCCATCCCACTGAAAGAGAATGGCAGTCGCAAGGCATGGCGTGAAAACAGTTCCGCTGTGAACAGCTTTGCCGCAAGGTTTTATCTGACTAAAGGTGACTATGCCAAAGCCCAGGAATTCGCAGAAAAAGCCTTGGCCTTAAATGCTGACCTGGGAGATTTTAACGACAATACATTTCTCAAAGAAGAACTCTCGGCAATAGATGAAGAGACAAAAACAACAAACTGGTTCAATCAGAGCTACAACACTAATACGGGCTTATTAACTCCCGAACTGCAAAAATCATACTACAAACGGGAGTTTTCACATGGGCTGACATGGGCTTCGCCCAGTGACAAGTTTACAAATAGCTTCGACCAAACATACGACCTGCGCTACAAATACTTCTATTATCCTAATTATAGTACTATGGCAGTATTTGGTTTCGCATACTTTTATGGCGTTCCCGAAACAGCAACCGGATACACTTACTTTTCCGATGATATATTCGAATCCGGTCCTTGCACCGCCGAAGCAATACTAATCAAGGCAGAAGCAATGGCACGCCAGGGTAAATGGAGCGAAGCGATCAGCTACCTAAATACCCAATTCCGCCCTTATCGTATCAGCAATGACGCTCCGGCAGAAAAGAAAAATTTATCAGCAGGAAATCAGCAGGAAGCGATTGCTGCTATTTTAAAAGAACGCATGCTTGAGTTTCCTTACACCTTGCGTTGGCATGACATCCGCCGTTGCAATTTCAATGACGACCCGAACGATGACATCACTATCAAACGTACGTTTTACGAATTGGACCCGACAGGTACGCATGCGCCTTTGTTTAGCGGAAACATAATAGAATATACACTGGGACCTAACAGCAACAAGTACCTCTACACAATGGCTATTCCTGCATCAGAGGTTGTGGTCAGTGAAGGTTCTATCGAGCAGAATAAATATGAGTAAAACAGTAATAAAACAAAAGTTTAAATGAAGAAATTACATCACATTTTAGTCGTTGCAGGGCTTGCCTTGGGGGTATTGACTGCCTGCAAATCAGGTTCGGCGACGTTGACCGGAGAGATTAAAGACTATAAAGCGGCAGGCATAGAGTGCATGCTGATCACTGATTCGTCTTTCGTTCAAGACAGTGTAGATATTGCGGAAGATGGAAGCTTCACATACAGCAGAGATTTTCCGGAGGGTGCTGAAATATGGTTTGTATCCGAGGATGCGAAAGGATTCCTACGCTTGTATTTGAAGAATGGTGACAAGCAGCACATCGTCTTGGCGGCCAATGCTGATTCAGTGATCGGACGTTGTGAAGTTATTTTCAGCGGAGACACGAAAGCTACGGAATACTTCCGGGCTTTTGATAAAGATTTTGCCAATCCGACTAAGTGGACACCGAAAGAAGCTGCGGGATATCAGTCATTCAACTCGTTCAAAGCTGCCCTTGAGTCCGTTGCCGGAAAACTGACTGAACAATTGAAAGCAACCGGCGATAAGCGTTTTATTGCAAAGGAAGAAAAGAAACTGAAGGATAAAATACTCTTTACCTCTTTTAATTATATGCGGGGCAGACATCAGGCGGGCCAGCCGACAAACGAAGACAAAGACTTCCTGGCATTTGCGGAAAGCATCGACTACAACGATATGGAGAATGCCAAAAACAGATTGCTGGATATGTATATTGACTGGTATCAGACAAGCCATCCTGACCCGACATCAGGTCCCGGCGTACAATACTTCAATATTCTGAAACAACGTGTCTCCAATCAGGAAGTAATAAATTATATGGCCGATATGTATATGGCAAGTTATATGGAAAATGGAGCGGACGCTTACCAGAGTGTTACATTCGAAGCATATCAACACACAACTACCAATCAGGAGAAAATAGAGAAATTTAAAACAATGTGTGCGAATATAGGTAAACTTTTGCCGGGTAACGTCGCACCGGATTTCGCTATCAGCGACGTGAAAGGTAATTCTTCCAAGTTTTCGGATGTAGTGGGAAAAGGCAAAGTAGTCTATATAGACGTATGGGCAACCTGGTGTGGTCCGTGCTGTGCCGAGATTCCTTTTATGGAGAAACTGGTTGAGCATTATGCAGGCAATTCAAAAATAGAAATCATCAGCATCTCCATAGACGAAAAACTGGATAAGTGGAAAAAGAAACTAGAAGCGGACAAGCCGGAATGGCAGCAGTTCATTGTGCCGGACGGTTTTAAGTCGGACTTATGCAAAGAGTACAAAATCAACGGTATACCCCGTTTCATGCTTTTCGACAAAGATGGAACGATTATCAATGTAAATGCTCCCCGTCCTTCAGACGACTATATTATCAGCTATCTTAATCAACTATTGAAATAAAACATTAATTTTACATTTTTCATCTCGCTTTTCATTTTTTACAGCCGAAAAGACCGGGCATCATTTATTGAAGCCCGGTCTTTTTTACTATTAAAACACCAATCCGATGCCGAATGAAACAGAATGGCGGATACTACTTTTCTTCCCGACATAATTAAACTCTCCATTAACAAAATCAACCTCGTAAGACGGTATTCCTCCAAACTCCTTCAGGTTATATCCCAACTGGAAATTCAAGCCAAAATGCTTCCGGAACATCTTAGTGTAACCTACCCCTACATTCCACATCCAGCCTTGTGCCACATTATCATTCTTGATAATACCATATCCGAGGTCCGTAAAAACATATCCATCCAGAAATTTGGGTAATGGACGGTAGCGGAAAGTTCCATAAACGGGAAAGGTATTATAACCCGGTTCTTCGTATCTATCAGCCCCTATACCGGCACCAGCCGATATTCTTTGTGTAATATCATACAATGCGGTAAAATGCAATGAGTTACCATGCATTTTATTTTCTTTCCGATTAAATGTCTTTCCCCAGTACTTTTCACTTAAGCCAAGGTTATAGTGGTAATCTAATATAACGTGAAACTTACTTTGAGCCTTAACAATAGGTACAAGCAAAAATAAAGTTCCAATGATTAAGATTGCTATTTTCTTAGTATTCATTCTTCAGTAATTTATGGATTAATAATAGAGGTGCATTGTCTTTTGTGTATACTCCCTGACAATATATTGGTGTTCGTTGAATGGTGTTTCCAGAAATTTATCCAAATCCTGAAAATTGGTATATACATTGGCCGTCTGCCGGCTATCAGACACAACAAATAGAGTGATTGTAGAATTCTTTAAAATTTCAACTCCTTTGCCAACTGTGTTGCTTAAGGACAGTTTCGATTTTACTGCTTCTTCTACTTCTTTATAGGAATACGTGCTTTGGATGACAAAATATGCCGTCTTCCCATATGTAAGAGAACGAATATAAACCGGATTTTCAGGGTTTTCATTCATGGCTTTATCTTCAAAGAATCCTTGAACAGGAGTATCCACGTATACAGAAAAACTCCTGTTAGCCAGGACGCCCGCTGTCCTGCTTTTGATGTCTTTTTTCTTTGATGTTTTTTGAGCCTCCTTGGATAAAAGTTCTCCCAATGATGCGTTGTTGGGAAAGGCTTTTTCTATGTCTTCGTAAGTGTAGACTTCTACCAGCTTAATATCAAATGGAGAAAGCCTGTTTGTAATGTACTCTTTATATTGTTTTGATTCCAAGGCATCGGCCAGCAACTCTTTATACCCTACTGAACCATGTTTTTTGTCAATTGTGCCGGTAAAGGGCTTGGTAAAATCAAAGATGACATCTAAGGGATTTCTGGAAGCTATGATCTCCGGTTTAAAAGAGATTCCAAAATTCTTTTCACTGTAAGCAGCACCGAGATACAAAGGTGGAGGGGTTACCATATATCTGTTATCTACCGATAGATATAGGTCACCAATGAATAGCTCATCTTCGGTAACCGTAGAAAATAGGTAGTCCCATGCAAAAGGAGCTTCGTCAAATCTTCCTTTATCCGGTTCTTCAGGATGATTGGGGACTTTACGGTTATTAGTAGTTTCTTCTTTATCACATGCAGAAAGAGAAGACATGACAAGCAAACTTATGAATATTACATTCAGATATTCAAATTTCATTATACATAAGATTTTAGTTAATATTATGGGGGGCTTTCTTTAGTTTCAAAATTCATTTGAAGTATAATATTCCGTCTTCATTGAAGAGCAATGCTTACATAGCTATTGCATCCGGCCTACGTTAATATCTCTATCGGAATATAAAACTTAGCTTGGCATTAAATGAATTGTTGTATTCATATCCAATCTGGTATCCTGTATAGTTTATACCGATTTTCAACCAGTTATTTACTCTGTAATCATATCCGGCTGTAGCGGAAATGGCAAAACGTATTGATTTCTCCTCAAAAGTCTTAACCATATCATAATTGCCACCCGGGCTTGTTACAATACCATCTTTCGTACGTTCGGAACTGCCTAATCCGGCTGTACCTTGTATATAGATATTGTGCCGTCCTTTTTGGAGCAAATCGGCGCCTAATCCGAATCCTATCATGTAATCTCTGACACTGTTATTGAGGTCAAAGTTATAAGGAGTATTCTGAGTCGTATAGTTTACATGTTTGCTTCCGTCATTTATGCCCGTATGAAAGTTGGCTACTACGAAAAAACGATTGTGTATATACTGTTTAAACTCAATCCCAATGTTGTACCCTTTTCCTTCATGTAATTCCGGGAAGTGCTCATAACCGGCTGATAGCCCGAATTGGTTGGAGCCTTTCTGAGCATATGAGAGGCAAGAGCATACAAATAAAAAAAGAATAGGTAATATTAATCGTTTCATATCCATTGATTAATTTATATAGACCAAGGTACAATGTTTATGTACCCAGGTCTATAGATTATTTAAAAGATTATCTTATGTCAATTTCGAACATGTTACCCATATGATAAGTAGTACCAAGTGGATCGGCATAGTTTACTTTACAATCTCCGATCAGGTCGCCGCCACTGAATGCAATTTCCCATCCATTAATTGCTACTTTAAACCTGTTATCCATTTCGTGAAAATGATATTTCATATACTTTTTCTGGAGTCCATTCCAATTTAGGGTATACCAGTTGCCGAAATTGTCACGCGGTTTTTTCTTTCTTCTTTTTCCTTTATACCAACCGTTGTCTCCTAAATTATATTGCATATTGTGCAGCAAGGGACCCGTGATAATATCGAGTAGTGAATAATCGGCATAGATGACAGTCAAATGTACCTCAGGAGCACCCCTTAACCATTTTTCCACTTGCTTGATGGCACTGCTTGATTTGAATCTTGCACGTGATATGACGTCGGATGCACTTCTGTTGTTTCTATATGAATTTGCCCTTGTCTGGGGAATGAATGCATCGACCTTTTCCTGGTTGAAACAATCAGGTAGATAGTATGAATGATATTCATTCGAGAATATCGCTTCCTGAGTGGAGCGTGTGTACGCCGTTTCCTGTTTCAATGTATAACGTTCATTGATACCAACCACCATATAAGGTAATTCGGGCTCTTCATCTGCAGAAATTTCAATGATATCTCCCTGACGATTGAACGCTTTTACTACATGGTCGTCTTGATCACTAAAAGAAGGGTCCAGTATGACCGTCAGAAAATCATTGGCTGCATCGATTTCCTGACCATCAGGAAGATATATATTCAGCAAAGGAGCATTTTTCTTAAATCCATCAATCAGTGCCGCAACATTTTCTGTACTGTATGTAGACATGGTAACTGACCGACTTGTGAGCGTATTTAAAAGATGATTTCCGTTTCCTGCATCCTCAAGGACCTGAGCGAGCAGGATGTCGTAATCTCCGTCCTTTTGCTTGGCAGCTTCTTCCTGCAAGCTCTGAAAAACGATTGGATTTTGTACTGCCTTATTCAGGAGTTCGGCCATTGCTTGTACATAATACCCCTCTTGTGTAGATTCTGCCGATTGGGTAGCAATTGGTTTTGGATTTACATCCACAAAATTCTCATCATTTTCGCAACTTAATAAACCAAACGATAGAAATGCTATCGTATATAAAGATATTTTTTTTCTCATATTTTTTTGTTTCAGAATTCGTTGGCAAGATTACGGGAAAATTTCCAAGAACTATTTGTAATGCCTTATAAAGAGTTGTAATGAACACTGAATTGTATATTCATAATCAACATGTTAGTTTGCTTACTTTATTCTATTTCCTGTAAACGGGCATTCGGGCGTTATAAAGAAAATAATTCATTTTGTTTCTTCTCGTTTACGGAGGATAGTAAAACTCAAATCCGACACTGCCAGAATCTGAGCTTTACAAGCCTTCCTTTTAACAGTTAACTAAAACATATAAGCGCATGATACGCTAAACACTTTATTTTTGAAGTCAACAGGATTGCTGGAAGTTTTGAGGTTCTTCAGTCCCCAGTCGTATCCTACGGCTACCTGAACATGCTTGGCAAATTCAACACCTACCTTGCCTCCAATACCCCAGTCGAACCTTTCGGCCTGCTTGTCACTGAATACATTGTCGGCCAGGGTTGTTGTTGCTTTTTTACCAGCTTCGGTCTCGGTAACTAATTTGTTTTTTCCGAACAACCCTATACCAATGTAAGGTCCTACGTGGGCAAACAGAGCCGTATTGTGTCCCAGAGAGAATTTATATCCGATATGGATTGGGATATTCAGGAAATAAGGATTGCCCTTCCACTGCATGCTCTGTTTCTCCTGGGTGTCATAATATCCGGAACTTTCCCAGCCCTGTGACGAGAGCAGCACACCAAAGTCCAGATATAGTCCTTTGGATACATTGGGAAGTCCCCATTCACCTTTAACCCCCACATTAAATCCTGTTTTAGAGTCATAATCACTTGGGGCACTGATATTCAGTCCAGCCGTGACACCCACTTTAAGATTCTGGGCATAGCTGCCTATGCTTACAGAAAATAAGACTAAAGAAAGAAATACGATTTTTCTCATAATCAAATAATTTTTATGTTTTTAAAAGCTTGTCTTCCTACTGTTTTGCCACGTGAACTTGTAAAGTTATCCACATGGGCATCAAATACATTGCCTACGGTTTCTATACGTAAGTTCAAAATAGATATCTCTTTGCCGTAAGGACAAAAGACTTTATTTCTATGGTTGAATTTTGAGCTGTGCATGGACAAGTCTGCAGAATAGCCCGCAGCGACATTCTTCTTCCAGAACACCACTTTCTTTTTGGTTTTAAACTCAACGGCGAAAGAGTTGCCATTTACAATACGTCCGATGGTCATTGTACTCCTGTACTTTCCGTTCTTTATTGTAACAGAAGCATCTCTGAAACCTTTATAACCTGGCTGGATCGGTCCCGGACGCAATGCCCTTGTTGATACAGCCTCTTCGTCAACTTCATAGGTTGGTGTATTGACTTCAGGCGCTTTCAATGTGTTACCGATAACGACATACCCCTTTATATTACCTACAAGTGACAGTTCATTGTCAGTAAAGGTAAAGTAAGGCGTCACATCGTAGGAATCGATGGTATTGAACGAGAATACATTGCCATATTTAAACATGTAATCGTTAATCAGCTTCTCAATCCGCAGGGTATCTTCCGTATCGAAAATCTGCTCCAGCTCTTCGTCAGCCCGGTTCCAAAGTGTATAGGCACCATCGAATCCTAACTTTTCAAAATAAGTGTCGCGGTTTTCTTTGGTCATGTTACTAAGTTTTTCAATCGTCTGATTGTAAACCTGCTCATTTTGGAAACGAAGTACCGGCATGTCAGCCAAACCATCGGAGGCGCTTCTTGTGCCAGGCAACCAGTCACTCATTCTGGACACTTCAACCTCCGGGGAACTATTGTTATTGCTTTGAGATACGATCTCCTCTTCATTACTACATGAAGCGATACCTAATGCCAGGCATACTGCCATCACCAAATGGGCGTGTTTACTAAGTGAATTTAATACCTTCATAAATTTTTAAGATTTGAATTAGAACAATTGCTATTATTAATGTACATTTTTTAGCCATTCTGTCTCTGTGATTTGGCAAGCACCCACAACCCCGATACCGTTGGATACATTGGTATAATGATGAAGCATCGGAGAAAGGCCGTGGTTGCCTAAATCGTTGTTATTTATATTATTCAGTGTTTTAAAGTAGCTGTAAAATTCCGGCGAGAGCTTATAGAGGTAAATTTTGTATTCCTCCCTATAGCTGAAATTATCCCAATCGACGTCGTAATCTTTCTGATAATCCATATTCAGACGGACTGTATATTCCTTTCCCGGAATCTTTTCATCATCCCATATATACAGATTCTGGAAGAAGCGGTTTGAGAACATGAATATCTCGTCCAGATCAGACAGGTTGTTCAACAAGGGTTCGTCTTTCAGGTCAAATTCTACAGATTGAAATGAAACGTCTTCGTCGCCATCTTTCGTTGTTATTTCTTTTTTTATCAAACGAATACCGTAATAATCATTGGTTCCGCCATCATCTTTGAAGGTTACAAGTACCTGCAAGGTATTATCACTGTCGCCTTTAGGTGCCAGTCTTATTTCTTTTAATGGAAAATTATCCGGCATGACGGTTTGGGCGGTGATTGCCGGTAGTCCTGTTGAAGCGGCCTGTAGTTGCAGGCAGTCATTCTTTCCCCACTTCCCTAAAGTATAATAGCATTGTGCCGGGAGCGATGAAGTGGAGTCCTCGTTCCAATAAATGGCCTGCTCCTTTCCGTTTACCGTGAAATGGATATCTGCATTGCGTACACTTTTATCCAGTGGTTCTCTTTTGCTGACCGGGACGCTCTTGGACAGTTGTATGACTGTCGTATCCTTGTTTGAAGGAAAACAATAGAGCACCAGCTTTTCACTGGCATCCACTTCGTCCAATTCAAAATGATAGGTACAGGATGACAATATGGCTGCCAGTATCAGGTAAATAATCTTTTTCATTTTCGTTTTAGAACTTTAGAGTGTAACTGAATGAGGGAATGATGGGAAATACCCCGGTGGCTTTCCCCCTGAACCTTCCATCCGGTAATTTCTCCACTTTGGCATACAAGGCATTCATGCGGCAATAAGCATTATATATACTTATGTTCCAGATACGTTCGTACCCCCGCTTAGTCGTTTTGCGGAAGTTAACTCCCACGTCCAGCCTGTGATAAGATGGTAACGTCACATTATTGGGCTTTTCATAAATCCACTGTGCCGGCTCTTTTTCTTTTATTCCGGGAATCTCCGGTGCGTTTACGTATTGTGAGGGAATCGTCATTTTATTTCCAGAGTGGAAAGTCCATGCCGCATAAGCCTCTATCCGCCCGGTAAGCTTATGCCTTACTGCTATATTCAGTTTATGGCGATTGTCAAACTTGTCATCATACCATCCTTGATAAATTTCACTGAACTTTCTTTTGCTCCATGATAGTGTATAAGCGAAGTCCACGGATGTTTTGGCCGTGCGATATGAAAGCTCAAATTCGGCTCCATAAGCTTTTCCCTTTCCTTCCTTTACAGTCATTTCCCAGTTCTCGGCAGAAGGTGCCAGACGATTGCCACCATCATATTCTATTGTATGGTTCATTGTCTTGTAGAATCCTTCTACACTGAGATGCATATTATGTGGCAACCGCATGTATACGCCTGCCGCATACTGACGTGAGCGCATAGGACGGATATCTTTTGTTGTAGGCACCCAATAGTCTGTAGGCAGGTTAAGATAGGTGCTGGACAACAAATGCATAAATTGGCTCATTTCAGTATAGGATAATTTCAGGGCAGTGTGATCATTCCATTGATATCTGACGGCGGCTCTCGGTTCTACCGAATGGTAAGTTTTATCCGAGATTTTAAACAAAGTATAATGAATCCCGATGTTTGCCCGCCATTTTTTTCCAAAAGTCATATCATCTTCTGCGTAAACCGTAAACTCATGTCCCCTGTAGTAAAATGAACTACTGTGCTGGATGGTATCCTTTTGGGCATCGTTTCCGGAGAAGTCCTTTACAACCTGCGACTGGGGGCGGAAAGTGTGGTAAAGGTAATTCGAGCCCATACGTATATGCTGATGCGCTCCCGGTTTGTAATCAAATTCCATGCGGTAGCCGATATCATCAATGGCCGAATGGTTGCGGCGCTCGATATGGGTAACTTCGGTCACCTGTCCCGAGTTCAGGTATTTATCTTCTTCCTTGTAGTCATACAACGAACGGTTGCGGGCATATACTCCGGTGAAGTTGGCAAATAATCTGGGGGTGAGTTGATAGCTCCAGTTTATCGCCGTTGTCAGATTCCCCCATTGCAGATTGAACTTCGCCTGGTATTGTTCCTCGTCAGAGCCATTATTATATCCATGCATATCCTGCTTATTATCAACTTTCAGCATGTCATTACCCGAATAAAAGCTTATGTACGCCTTGCTTCTGTCTGAAAATGCATGGGTGATTTTAGCATTGATGTCATGAAAGGCGTATCTTCCGGTGAACTGGTCATCTTTTTTAGATTTGTTCCGAAAAAAAAAGACCGGTGCGGAAAACGCATCCAGCCAGCTTCTACGCATAGCTATATTAAATGAAGTCCTGTTCTTGACAATGGGGCCTTCAAACTGGATTCTTCCGTCCAGCAACCCTAAAGTAAAACTCCCATGATACTCTTTCATATCCCCGTCATTGGTTCTTACGTCAATAACAGAAGACAGGCGTCCGCCATAACGGGCGGGAAAGCCGCTTTTATAGAATTCAATGTTTTTGATAATATCCGTATTGAATGCTGAAAACAAGCCTCCCAGATGGTTGATCTGATACAAAGGAGTCCCATCCAGCAGGAACAGATTTTCGTCGTGGTTTCCTCCGTGCACATATAACCCGGATACAAGTTCTGTGCCCGAAGCTACCCCCGGCAGATTCTGGAGCGTCTTAATCACATCCGGAGAACTCAACAGGGAATATTCTGTTTGTAACTCACGTGCGGTCAAAGACACTTTTCCTGTCTGGGTGGTGTGTATTGGGGAGTTAAGGTCGCCGATAACCAGTACTTCGTCCAATGAATAGTCCTCTTTAAGATAAACTTTCAGTGTTATGTTTTTGTCCAGCACTATATTTTCCTTTTTTTGCCCGAAACCAATGAAGGAGAAGCTAAGAACACGCTTGCCTTCAGGCAGAGTTATGCTGAAAAAGCCATAATTATTGCTTAGTGTTCCAATCCCCAAAGCTTCATCCTTGACTGTTGCATTAATCAACGGCTCTCCGTTTTCCTGGCAGACATATCCGCTGACGGTATATTTCTTCATTTTATGTAGGAGGATATATTTGCCTCTGACTTCCCATTTCAGTTCCGTTTTTCTGAACAGTTCCTGCAAACTTTGTTCCAGGCCAAATCCTTGTAGCGGTTTTCCGTGATAAGGTATATCCAGATTCAAGGAGGAATCATAGATAAAGTTTATCTGGTGCAATTTGTGGACAAGTTCCATCTGTTCCTTAACCGTACTCAAAGGCTTGACTTGTGCCTGTCCTTGTACTGGGAAACAGATACAGGCTATAAAGAGCATAATGATAGTTCGCTTCATCGCTTTATCTCTTTTGTATCTTAATTTGCAGGACATTCTCAATCAAATCAATGATTTCATCCAGGCTGTTTGTTGTAAACTCGCCATTAAGGCTCTTTCCGGTATCATCTGTGGTTAACTGTATGTGGTAGAAAGCGGATAATTCAGACAGAACTTCGGAAATCGGAGTGTTGTCAAAAAGGAATGTTTTGGTAGCCCATGCAGTCTGATTAATGCTGCCGGGAGCCACCACTTCCGGCTTCTGCTTACCGTAAGTTAATGTAGCTTCCATTCCTTCAGTCAGTATTACGCCTTCCTGCTGTTCTTTTGCGGCAAAGAGTACTTTCCCCGACACTACATATACATTAGATTCTTGTGAAGATTCGCTTACCTGAAAACGGGTTCCCAAAACCGTTACCCGGGATAACTGCCCATAGACTTCAAAGGGATGTTTCGCATCTTTTGTAACTGCAAAGAACACCTTTCCGGTCATATTGATATGACGTTTATTCCTGAAATCTGAAGACTGATAAGTAACAGTCGACTTCGGGGATAATGTCACAGCAGTACTGTCCGGTAACAGAAATGTTTCTATTGAATCTCCGGAGGCAAGTCTTGTCCAGTCGTCTTTAGACCCCGTATTGTAGAAATAAAAACTGAATGCTACGCACAATAGAATAGTAGCGGCAACGCCTGAATACCAATATGGACGATAGTTGGCACGTACCTGCGTAGTTCTCTCTTCAAAACGGCGGATAGCCTTATTGGTATCGAACCGTCTAAATTTATAATACCTCAGTACAAAATCAAGGCACTTTTTTTCTATTTCCTTCATGCTTCAGCTTTTTGTTTGAGCTAAGACTGAAATCAATAAAAAATCCCCTACGCAAAAATGAAAAAAATTATCCGAAAAAGAAATTATATATTTTGATGGTTCCTTCTTTCAGTACTTTCATCGCTTTAGCCACTTGATTCTCTGCTGTTTTTATAGAAATATTCAGTTTGACTGCAATCTCCTTATATTTCAGACCGTCACGCTTACTAAGGAGAAAAACCTCCCGGCACTTTTCCGGCAGGGAGTCAATGGCCGTCCATAATCTTGCTTCAATCAACGAGCGTTCTTCTGCTTCTTCATCCTGAATGATGCCTGCCAAATCGGAAGGTGATACATTGCAATCAATCTGATTGTCTTTCTTTAAAGTATCCAAGCATCGATTCCTCACCATCATATAAAGATAAGCCTTTACGTTGATAATTTCCTTCTCAGTATTCATTCTTTCCCACAGCTCTACAAAACAATCCTGCACGACGTCTTCTACCAAGTCTATGTCGCGAAGATAGTGCATAGCATACAAGCAAAGCGGACGATAATATCGACGGAAGGAATCATCAATATTTTTCTTGGCTTCGTTCATTATCGTGGTTGTTTTGTTAATTTGTCAAAGATAATAAAAAAAATGCGTTTAAAAGAAGAAAAACAGGGAATTATCCCTTCAAATATTGATTATTTTTTGTGTAGGTATCACAGGTTACACAGTCAGATTAATAGAAAATAGAATTAGAATTAGAGAGGTTAGTTCCTTATGGTCTCGCACCTGTGTCACGTCTCGCCTCGCACCTATGTCTCCCCCGGTCTCGCACCTGTGTCACACCCGGGGACACAGGTGTGTCATACGGGACGCCCCCTATCTCCTTTTTGAAACTTTTCACACCAAAAACATCTATACGATCAAGGTAACTTACACAAAAGACACTTAACCCAACCTTAACCCAATGAATGTTACTTTTGAAGGCAACTCTCACACAGGCAAAAATGAATGGCTCACCCCACCGGACCTACTGAAAAAATTAGGGCATTTCGACCTTGACCCTTGTTCACCCGTCAATCGTCCCTGGAGCACTGCACACCGCCATTACACGATACTGGACAACGGACTGGAGCAAGAATGGACAGGCAGAGTATTCTGCAACCCTCCTTATGACACCAACCTGATAGTCCGCTTCATACATCGCTGTGCCGAACACGGGAATGCTATTGCCCTAACCTTTGCCCGGACTGACACGAGATTGTTTCACGACGAGATATTCCGCAAAGCCGACTCGATACTCTTCATCAAAGGAAGACTCCGCTTCTACCACGTCAACGGTGAGCAGGGAGGAACGGCAGGTGCACCCTCCTGCCTGATAGCCTTTAATAAGGAGAACACGGAAGTGTTGAGGAATTGCGGCATCGACGGCAAATTCATCGTATTACACAGCAACAACCGGGAGATTAAACTTTAGACTTCCCCAAACTCTACTCTTGAATGTACTTAATCAAATATAAATATGGAAGATATGACATTGACCCTGGAACAGGAAACTGAAATCAAAGAGAAAGCAATTAAGCTCAAAACAGAAAAAAAGCTGAGAAAAATTTACCCAATGGTAGTTTTCGGAGATACAAACTGCGGAGAAAAAGAGTTTTACGTAGCATATATGGCCGAACCAAGTTTTTTGCAGTTCTCGAAGTTTATGGCAGCCTCCAAGAAAGACGAAGTAACTGCCATGCGTACGCTGGCAAAAGACTCTTTCATTGATGGGGACAAGGAGTTGGTAGACAATGAATCGCTTTTCCTTTTCGGGCTAATGTCGCAACTGTCAGAGATTATCACAACCAGACAAAGTATGATTGTAAATTTTTAGACAAATGGATAGTACGTGAGGAACAGCGAATCCGCCAAAGAACCATTTACGTACGTCACTACTTTCCATCTGTTAATCTGAATACAATCGACGATGAAGAATTTGCTATGCTATCAGAAGAAGCCCTGTGGCTCCATGAACAACTGATACTTACGAGAAGCACAAACACACTTACTACCTGACAATTCATTCATTTCTTGCTCCATGGCCCCTGCATACCTCCCAAGTGTGACAGGGGCCTTTTTACAAAAACTAACCGATGACACAACCCGCTACATCTTCTGAACTAGCCCAAAATTATCGCGTCAATTATTCGATTAACGTACAAGCGGATGAAGGCGTGAAAAAAGTTACCAAATTTGCCGAAGCTATCGGCGAACTGGTAAAAGCAAACGCCGGCTTCAAACTGGCCGCAGGCAATATCAGCACAATCATGAAGGAAGTCGATGAAGTTTTCCGCCCTAAAGGAAGAAAACGCGACTATACCTACGATTTCAACATCAAGACCAACCAGACCGAAGAGAAGCTGACGCGGATTAAAACCGCGTTGACCGAGATTCGCGAAATGAGTTCAGGCATCAATCTGGTTATCAATGCCGGACAGAAACTGGATACCAAGGCAATAAAGTCACAGGCCAAAAAAGTTATTGATAAAAATGCAATAGCTGCCCAGGAGACATTAGCCCAAAAGACTGCCAAAGACTCTGCCCTGTCCATATCCGAAACCCAGAAAAATATAACGAAGGCCATCGGGAAAATCAACTCAGCCCTTATCCACCTCGAAAACGAGAGGGAAATACGGATAAAGACCGATACAGCCAAATTACGTCTGGAGGAGATACTTACTTTATTGCATAACATAAAGGGGGCTTCGCAAATCACCCTTAATATTCAAAACGGAAAAAGCAAAAAAGGCAAAGAAAACAGTATAGTTCCCGAAGTAATACCAACCGTTCCTGCAATAATCCCCGGCTCTGTACCTACGATTTCTGTGCCTCCTGTTCTTCCTCCTGTTGTTCCGCCTACGTCCCCCACCCCGGAAAAACCATTGACTCAAAAGCAACAGGAAAGACAACGTGAGAGACAAGCGAAGGAAGAAGAACGGATAGTGAGAAAGGCAGAAGCCGAGCAGGAAAGAGAGTTCCGCCAAAGAATACGCAATAAACTGAAGTCTTTTAATAACCTTGAAAAGATTTACGCCAAACGGGATAAGAAATTCGAGGAACTTGAAAAGATGAGGATGCGCCGAATCCTTGAAAAGGAACGGGAGGACGAAAAGAAAAAGCTTCAGAACGAAAAGAGACAACAGAAGCTTGCTGGACAAAGATTACGGCTGACACAGAAACAATCTGTCATTGAAGACTCCAAATATGGGAACAGACGTCGTGCGGCCATTAACCGTATGCAATACTCCAAGACACCGTCCATTCGGAATCTCCCTTTCCTTTCCATGTTCAACGCATACATGGCATACAACTTCATGAAATCCGAACTGAGAGATGCTGTAGAATATGCCAATGTGATGGAATCTGCGAAAAGCATTTTGCGCGTATCAGATTCCGATTTAGGTACTTTTGAGCAACGGTTTGAAAAGATGTCCCGGCATGTCCGGCAAATTGGTGTGGACACCAAGTTCACGGCGGTACAAATCGGACAGGCAACACGCTTTCTGGCAATGGCCGGCATGGACATGGAGACGATTCACAACTCCATGCGCCCCATTGTCAACCTTGCATTAATAGGTGATAATGATGTAGGTCAGATTGCAGACTTGACCACGAACATTATGAGCGGATACAAGATTAAGAGTACCAGTATGAATTCTGTTGCTGATATTCTGGCATCAACCGTGTCACGTTCTAACGTCAATATTATAGAAATGGCGGAAAGCTTCAAAATGGCGGGAGGTTATCTGAAAACCGCAGGCATTGACTTTGCCGAGGCGGCAGCTGCTGTTGGCGTATTAGGTAACTCTGGTATCAAAGGTACGATGGCAGGTACAGCTTTGAGGGCCATGTCTACCCGTTTTGCCAAACCAACCAAAGAGGCGGCAGAAACTTTGGAGAAGTTAAAAGTCAAGTTTACTCATTTTATCGATGTATATGGCAAGAAAGTAGAAAAGGTCCGTCCTCTGGCAGATATTTTTAGAGACCTGCATAAAGCTGGGGCGACAATGGCCGATATGCAGGCTATCTTTGGCAAAATCGGTGGTAATGCCGCCATGCAGTTCATCAATAATTATGAAAAGCTTAGAGAAATCACTGTACAGAATAAAGGTTCAAATGGCATCTCAACAGAGCTGGCCTTAGTGAAGCAACAAACAACAAAAGGACTCTGGTATCAGGTTACTTCCCAACTTACAGAAAGCTTTATGACAGGCTTTGAACTGATGGAACCCTCTATCCGGCAGGCATTAAAGGATTTTCTCGCCAAATTCAGTACCCCGGACCTAGCCCGCGGACTGGCCGAAATAGGCCGGACACTAATTAGCATCGTGTCAACCCTTGCCAACTTTGGCACATGGATAGTAAAGAACTTCCATTGGATAGAGCCCATCCTCTTCACTGGTTTTGTCGCAACCCGGCTTTACAAACTTGCCGGAGCATTGACCAATGTAGGCGTGGCGATGGGGTTCTTAGGCAAACAGTCTGCTGCCGCCTCAACCATCCAACTTCTGACCGGATTAACCGGGCTTGGCGGAAAAATATCAGGCAAGACACTAACCTTTGCCAACAAAAGAGCTATCGTATCGGCTCTACAATCTGCCGGAGTGACTGGTAAAGGAGCAATGACCCAGGCACTATTATCTTCCGGTCTCATGGGTGGCAGCTCATTGATGGCAGCACGCAGCGCTTTCGGTCCGTTGTTTGCTTCTCAGGTGGTAACAGGCAACGGAATGGTTGGGGCAACCGCTTCTTTATCGGCCATCGGAACCGGAGCGGCGGCAGCGACCGCAGGTATCGCTGCTCTGGTCGGCGCCCTTGGTTGGGTGGCATACAAAACCTGGAAGATTAAAGAAGCCAAAGATGCCGTGCAGGAAGAAATCAGAGCCAACAGAAAATACCGGTATCCAAGTATTGATAGCCTATACGAATCGTTAAGGAAGACATACCAGCAGGCACTTGCTACTAAAAATGCCGTTGATGACGTGACGAAGGGAAAGACGCTTGAAGAAGCATCCGGCCAAAAAATCGGCGCCTTTACAGGAAACTGGTGGACGGCTTTCTTCACTTCAGCCGCTGCTGCTGAAACCAGATCTGCACCATCATACTCCTTTGATGATGCTTACCAGTCCGATGTAAGGGCCGCAATACACACGCTTGCCGAGAAAGACAGTCAGGAACGGATACTAAAAGCCTATGCTAACCTCGGAAAACTAAAGACCGACGAAGAAATCGGTGGATTTATCCGGAGTGCCAAAGCTGTGTTCGGGCAAGATGGACTCACCTTAAACCGCAAATTATGGACAGAGGATAAGAACGGCAAAATTCTGTACAAATCGGGCATGGATAAATTGACCGCTGCCGAGGCAAGCAGCACAATCGATTATGCCGATTATATGAATGAAAAGCTTGTACCGGAAATCGTTAAGATTGCACAGAACTACAGGACAGCCCTTTCGTCACAACATAATGCACGCTATGCTATGGCATTGGGAGGATTCAAATTCACCGAACTTATAAAACTCGGATATTCGAGAGGTAAGGACGGACTATGGAAACAGAAAGTCCCCGGAAAGAAAGCAACCAAGGAAGAGAGAGAAATAGCATTGGCTAATGCGTCAGCCGCACACAACATGGTTGTCACATTTGCTTCCAGTCTGCGGCAAACTTTTGGTGGCTCAGCAGAAATGGCAGAGAACATACTGCAAAAAGCCGGATTCTCTCCTGACTTATATTCTAATGAACCGGACAAGGACGATTCTCCCTACAATTCAAATGGCATAACATCAGGGGCCGATGACGGGCTTGCCGGAGGCAATTACTCAGGTACCGGAAAGCTATCATCGGCCGCACCGAAGCAAGTGATTGTAAATATCACTAACCTGATGAGTCTCGAAGCCATTAACCTATTGAAATCAGAAGATGGGAAGAATCCGGAAATACAAAATCTTAAAGAACAACTCGCTCAGGCATTGATTGATGTAGTACACGACTTCGATGCAACCTGGGAGGGATAAAACAATCATAGTATGCCCAAAATTATTAGTATAGGAAGAATTGCAACCTCAACCCTGCTGAGTGGTGGCGTGATTAGCCACGGCAGTGTCGGGGGATATATCAGCGACGCAGCCCGAAGAAGTTTGAACATGGGACTTGCCGAACTCACCGACGGACAGGTGCAATACCTATCCAAGGACCGCCATATACTCAAACGCGCAGTTATCCAGACCGCCTCACAATTGGCATATGGTATGCTTCGCTCCTACCCCAGATATTTGAAGTACTGGGAACAGAAAGTACGCGACAAGTATCTCCAGGAAAAGTCCCAAAGCAGTCTCGCCAACAAAACCGGGCAATATGCCCAGCTGATTAAGGATCAGCAGGACGTAGCGACAAAGAAAAATTACACGGACACCATTGTTGGGAATCTGGTAAGTGACTATCTGGAACTCAGCATTTCCGATGAAGGCACCTATTATGATTCGCAAAGTGGAAAGGTTGAGCTGAATTCAAAGTACGGATTAGTCACATTTGTAGACTTACAGCCTCTTGTGCAGGTCAGCAGTCGCAACAATATCCTTTTAACAACCGTACAAGGGAGAAACCACAGCCGCAAAGAGTTTATCTCGGGCGGAGACTTTGAAATCAGCATATCAGGAAAGATAAGCAGCAAGTATCCCGACATTTATCCCGAAGCAGAAGTATCCAAGTTCCTGAAGCTGATGCAATACAAAGGAGTTATCACTTGTGACAACACAATATTACGGCAATTCAAAATATCACAGTTGATCGTGCAGAGCTACACCTTTTCTTCTTCAGATTGCAGGAACATACAGCCCTATAGTCTGAACTGTGTAGCCGTTGAACCTTCAGAGGCCGTAGAACTCAAACTGGCCGACCAGGAGAAAGTAGATAAAGCCATTCAACACTCAAACAAATGGATTAAACTTGTCAAATTCGGTACGGAAGTCGTTGACCCGTCCTCTTTATTAAAAATATCAAAGTTATGGCTATAAGTTCACTTGATGTACTCTGTTGCAGGATCGTCATCGGAGATGCTGATCCTGCCAATCTGATGGCTATCAACAATCCCATCACCCTGACCGAAGTAAAGGAGATAGAAATCAATGAATCCTATAAAAAGCTGATTGGTACAGCAAAGGTTGTTTTTCCAAAAGGAACAGTTTTCAAAAGCACCCTACTCGGAGCCGCTACATTGGAAGGAAAAGACGCGTCAAGAATTACTGCAGAAGTGATGCAGGATGGTATCATCATTGAGAAACACACCTCCCAAAGTGCAGTGGATGCCTCCACCTTCAAAACCGGCCAACGCATCAGCATATCTTTAGGATACAACGGGGTACTGAAGAAAATGTTTGAGGGTTACATCACCGGCTATAACTCAGACAACCAGTTTGAACTGAACTGTGAAAACATGGCCTATAAGTTAAAACTAAAACAAGCCCCCAAATTTGTAACTCCCATCATCGGCACAAAGGTCAACGATGTATTAGGCGAGAAATACAACCTGCTAAAAGATACCGGCTTTCAAATACACAGCGAAACCAAACGTTTCGACATCAACATCGGACAAATTAAGGTAACCGATAATTTCACTGTTGCCGATGTCTTGTCCGACTGGTCTAAATTCAAAGTATACTGTTTTCTTAAATACGATGAGAATTCACCGGATGATATGCCGACAATAGCCGTGGGGCGTCCGTATTCTTCCTCCAAGAGCCAGCCGGTCTTCCCTGGCAATGAGCAATCCGGTCCTTTCAAAGTCTATTTTGACTATCACGTAGCAAACAGCACTTTGAAGGTGGTTAAGACAGACCCGAAGTTTTTGGCTGTCACGGCCAAAGCCCTTGGTACAGACGAAAAATTCTTTGAAGTCACCATACGGTTAAATCCCGAATATGCCCCAGAGAAGAAAGGCAGCAAGGAGTTTCAAACAGTCAATGCCACACAAATATCAAAAAAAACACATAAAGTAACCGGGAATGTTACTGCCCAGGGAGCAAAAACCAAAACTAAAGTCGATCTGAGTACCTATACCATTGTCCCCTACATGTCTTCTAATATGAAAATAAACTCAGACAAACTGGTAGAGGAAGCCATTGAATACTTCAAGGGTTATAATCTAAATGGTATAACGGGCAAACTCACCTTATTCGGTGACCTAGCGCTAAACACCGCCGTTCAGGTTGAATTAATTGATGATATAAATTCCTCCAAAAACGGAGTGTATATCGTGGATGAAGTGGTTACCAAGTTCGGAACAGAAGGATATAGACAAACAATCAGCACCCCATATCGAATAAAGGGAAATAAAACAGAGATAAACGGGTAAAAACAAAACAGGGATTCCCGGCATCGGAAATCCCCTGAATTATAGTATATGAAATAAGATTAGTCTCCTTGTACAACTTTATTTGATAGCGCATACAAAGGCACTACCTTTATGTCCTTGTAGGAAGAAAAAGGCTCCAGACTTGTCCTTATTCCATAATCACTTTTCTTCAACTCTATAAATTTATACATACTCTGCATCGATCCCGAATTGCTGGCTTTCACCTCAATCGGATATATCTTTCCTCTCCGGCTAATTACATAATCAACTTCGGCCTGTGTGCCACGCTCCGTACGCTGCCAATAATAAAGTTCCGGTTTTGTCAGATAACTATCATACTTCATCAATTCCAATCCGGCAAACATCTCTGACAACCCTCCTCTATTAATAAAATCTACTTCATCAGCAATGAGGATATCTTTGGGTTGTATTTTCAGCATTGATTGCATCAAGCCAATGTCGAGAAATAAGAACTTTCTGAATTTCTCATTAATTTCCGCCCCCAAAGGAATGCCATTTGCAGCGGTATGAACCACTGGAGTCACTAGCCCGGCCAATGAAAGCAACGACAAAGCCTCTTTCACCATCGCCCCACCGATGTCATTGCCAACTTGTGCGTATACAAACTTTTCCCCCGCTTGCAATGCAACTGACTTCAATGTTTGAGCAAGCAGCAGAGGAGAAATACGGGTTTTATACTTTTTAAAATCATCCTGATAGGTATCCAATATATCATTATGCACAATTGCACATTCTTTATAGTTACCAGTCTGCACCCATATCCTTACAGCTTCAGGCATTCCGCCAACCAGATAATAAGACCTGAGTTGAGAGATCATATCTTCATGCAACGGCCCCGGAAGAGGGTGTTCACAATCAGCGTCATTTCTTTTAAAGTTGACTTGTAATGACAATCCTTGTGCTTCGAGGAATTCATCGAATGAAAAAGGATACATATACATTGAACGAATTCTGCCTACACCAAATGAAGGTAATTCTTTCAGTGTGAACTCAAGAAGAGAACCGGCAGCTATAACATGCAGTTCCGGATAATCCTCATAAAAATAGCGCAAGGATGATATGGCCCGTTGAGATTCTTGTATCTCATCAAAGAACAAAAGAGTTTCGCCGGGCACAATCGGAGTGTTGTAGATTACACTTAACTGGCTGCATATACTTTTCACATTAAGGTTGTCTCCAAATAGCGTCTTTATATCCTTTTGGCGTTCAAGGTTTATTTCAATATAATACTTGAAACTTTCCCCTAAATGCCGGATAGCTGAAGACTTTCCAACTTGCCTTGCCCCCCTCACCAACAAAGGCTTTCGGTTGGCACTATTTTTCCATTCTTCAAGGTACTTATCTATATGTCTTTTAAAATATTGCCTCATAAGTTCATATTTTATTGATTTACAATGCAAATATATGACTTATTTTAGAATAATCATATCGAAACAAAACATTATTCAAAGAAAAGTCATATCGAATTTATAGATATATTCAATAAAAGTCAGACCGAAAATCAACAATAAATACAGAAAAGTAAGGTCGAATTCACTAAGAAAATTCAGAAAATACATATCGAAAAACAACAGTAATTACAGAAAAATCAGACCGAAACCACATGTACATCTTTTCTCCCTTGAAAAATCTATTCTTTCATATATATAAAATATAGCACTAATGGAAGAAAAAACACAAACAAATGGGAAGTCCAGCCAACGAATGATACGCGAAGCTATTCGCAAGATAGCCTTGGGAAGAAGCATAGAACGCATCGATATGGCACCTTCCGGAACCGCTGGCGTGGGTACGGCAAGAATGGTACATGGTTATGTTGCTAAAGTACATAATAATCCGAATGATGAAGAATATGAGGAATACGCCGGCACCATAGATGTTCGGGAATTCCCGGATGAAACGGCAAGTTCCGAACCAATCATCCATAAAGGAGTGTTACTTTCAGGACTACAGGACAATTCAGGTGGCTTCCTTATCATTCCCCTTCTATATTCAGATGTTACGATTGTGATGGACGCAGCAACTCATTACACGTATGTTCTGAATTACTCCCATGCGCAAGTCATTCAGTTAACCGCCCATGAAGAGACTTCTATCGGAGTTAGAGAAACAGAAGAATTAGACCCGGATAATAACAACTCACCTGATTATAACGAGCTACCAGCTACCGGCAATGAAACAGCAACCAAATACACAGCAACCGAAATACAAACTATGGCAAAAAACAAAGACGGCAAAAAGGCAGAAGTAAATATAACACCGGAAAGTATTTTGCAGAAACTGGATAAGTCGGAAGTAAGTCAGACCGGAAACAGACTGGAACAGAAAGTGGGAAGCACCAGTGTCACTATCCAGGATAAGAAGGTGACTATTGGCGAAGAAAGTGCTAACGAGCCCCTTGTATTAGGTAATCAACTGGCACAGTTAATGCTGGAGTTCCTGACAGAATGTTCTAAAATTACGACGCCTACCTTGATGGGTACAATGCCCGCATTGAACATACCTAATTTCACATCCTTAACTTCCAAGATTCAGAACTTTCTTTCTAAAACAGCTTATACAAAATGAGTATTGAATTACACCCTGATATCGGCAAGTTAGATCCGGCTAGCTTATGCTATTCTATTTATTCACAGCTTTATAGTAATTTCTTCAATGCACAGGACAGGAAAGATGACACCCATCCCTGGGGTGTTGTAGAAGGTGATGATACCAGTGCAAGGCTTAAAAACACAGCATTTAGCTTTGCCGCCGCCATCTCAGGAAGTGTAGCAGGTGAAGGAGGTAGTGATAATGGAGGCATACTCTTAGGATATCTAAAAAAAAGCGGTGGGGACATGGCTGGAGTTTTACGGGCAAACTATGGATTTGAGGCCGGTATTGGTAATAACCGTATCTTCTCTATATATAAAGATGGAAATAGTTCGGGTGTACAGATCAACGGAGATATTAGGATAGGTGGAAATAATTTCTATTTGGGAGATGAAAAAGTCCTTGCTTATGATCACTTGACTGCCACAACATATATTCATGGTACGTATTTAGATACAGGAAATGCCTCCATACATTCAAATGGAGAAATCATATTTGGGAGTAAACAATCAGGAGTATATATATCACCATCCACTGTTTTAGTTGGTAGTTACCCTGTTTACCATAGCGGTAATGCCAATCAGGCGGCTATAGACTGGAAGATGAAGAACGGAATGATATCCGGAAATTTACAAGTTACAGGCTCTACTACCCTCAACGGAATGCTACATTCACTTCACGGAGCAGAATTAGGTGTAGATGGACGTACCATTTTGTATATTAATAAGGCAGGAACGACATTGTCAGGGTATTTATCCTTTGCTGTGGGATACGGTATCAAAATCGACAATATACCAGTATTGATTCGTGCCAATGAAAATGATATCCAGTTGGGCGCTGTAGGCGGAGATTTACTACTTGCAAACGAGCATACTAATAAAATCCGCTTACTTGCCGGACTATCAGATATAGACGGAGACAACATTCTGGTAAGTAAATACGGAGCCGGTTATTTTCCGGATGCTCTTACAGTACGTCACCATTATGGCAATGAATTACTTTCCTCCTATCGGGTGGATGATGCAGACGAGGGGATAGTAATTCATCATAAATTACGTTTCGGCGCTTATAATGGAGTCATTTTACAAGGCAACAAAGAAAGGTTGGATTTTATCTCTCAGGTAGAATATACATCTCCTGAGATAAACGAAACAACAGAATGCCGTACCGGTTTCGAGCATGGCATTTCTACAAGCCTTTATCGCCCCCTAAATAGCCCCTCATACAGTCTATTCATTAAATCGGATGCCGATTTTATAAATACCAATATCCCTTTAGAAGTAAAAGGACATGTTGGAATAGACAGTTCGCTCACCCGACTGACAGACAATTGTCTATACTTTAACAGTGAGAATTACCTATTATCCGCAACAGGAGGCATTAAGCATTATGGCAATGCATACTTCAAAAACAGTTTGAGTTCAGAGCATTTTTCCTCTGGCTTTGCGGGCTCGGGATGGGCTATTTTACGTAATGAAACTACAGGGAACGTAGCTGCAACCTTTGATGAAGTAACAGTACGTAAGAAAATGAGAATCTATGAAATGGAAGTTCAGAAAATGTACACAACTAACGGTTCTTTATGGGTAAGTGATTCTTGCAGCGGCGATAAAGTAGAAAAACTATAAACCAAACAACAACTTTTCATGTCACTATACAAATATGCCAGATACAAAGTCCTTCTTGACCCTGAATCTCACAAGACTCAGGGTTTACAGGTAGGTGATGTAGTACGTAGACAATACCTTGATGGGAAAAATCTGATTTACTCCCTGATGATTGTATTGCAAACCGGAATCGATACAATTTTAGATAAAACCGGAAAGGAGTTAGAGTCTTCTTATTTCATAGGGGCACTTATTGAAGGCGATGAACCTGTAAATGGTGAACTACTGGATTTTGTACGTACTACCAACCTGTTCAATGCAGATCGGAGTGGTGCATTGTACCTAACTGCTTCTGACTCTGAGGCCCCTTTTATGGATATCATAGATGGAATGGCTTTTGAAAACTCTCTATGCTATCCTTTTATGGGAGAAGGCCGGACTAACGAAGCTGATAGCAGAAGATATTCATGTGTAGGAGCTGACTTCGTAACATCCACCTATTTTGATTCACAATTGGATGCTTATAGGGTCTTCAGGATAACAAGAAATAGAAATATACCTGCCATTGGGGAAGTTATCGGGTTTAAACAGACATTGGAAAAGGGAGTTCATCATCCCCAGCGCGTCGTTATATCTTATAAAATCAGAGCATCCTGTCCCATAGAAAATGTACAAGTTAGTTTTGGATATACAGATGGCACGCAGCCCGAAGGAACTGATACAATAAATATAGATACTGAATGGAGTTATAAGCTGATGTTAGTTACAGTGGACTATCCGGAAGAATATTCCCGAAGCCTGTTAATTGACATGACATCTTTTCTGCAAGAAAAAGACTGGTGTGAAATATCAGACCTGAATATCGTTCTACTCTCGGATATTACCAATTTTTCAAATGGGACAAAGGCACGCATTGGCAAAATAAGAGGTATTGTTGATCCTCTCTTTGGGGTATTGGATGGTTACGGCGCCTACTTTCAGAGCTTATATGCTACCCAAAATGTTAACGTAGCGGGAACATTGACCGCCGGAGACAGAACAGGGTTTGCAAGTACTTTTTATGTGGGCCGCATTCACAAAAATAGCCTTATAAATAGTCTATACGGCAACTTTGTTCAGACGGTTTTGGTATCTGACTCAGAAAAAGCGCCTGCAGGTATAGGACACGTTTTTCAGCTCCCCTTTTCCACAACAGAGTATATTTGCCAGGATTATGAGTGGAAAAAAAGACATATAGGAGAGAAATATTGCTTCTCATTCTGGGCAAAATCCGGAAAAGCCGGTAGTTTATCATTTATCTTGGATGAAAAGCTTTATCAGGAGATTCACATTGAAAAAGAAAATGAATGGAAACGATACCACATTTCTTTTGTCGTCAATTGTAATGAAGAAAATGAACTTAGAATAGGTTTCAAACATGATATGGGGAATATCTGTTTTTGTTCCCCTCAACTGGAAGCGGGTGAAAAGCCTTCTTTATATCAGGCAACAGATGGCATTCTGAATGATACAGACGAATATGGCGCCTGGTTTTGCAGAGGTGGTGTTGGTGGTACAATACAAAATCCTTTACTTCGTCTAAATTCCGATGGTTCTATCGAAGCTGGCAATAAGTCTTTTGTAATCAATCCGGATGGTACTGGGTACTTTGCAGGAGGCCGATTCAAATGGACAGAAGACACGATTACTTTGCAGGACGTGACTATCCGTTGGGAAGACTTCGATGAGAAAACACATAATAAACTCCTCCCTAAATCAGTAAGTATAGAGGGGGCAAATGTTTTTCACTATGCAGACACCTTAACAAAGGAGGTTGTACAACCGGAAAAGATTGAACTGGTTGCAACAGAACATAATTTCAATAGTATTGCCAACAAATGGCAATATCTTTCCACTGATAATGTATGGAAAGATATTTGTACAGGCAGTATATATATTGTCACTCCAACATTTCATGGCTGGGAAGGTCAGGACATACTTATACTGCGTTATAAGGCTTTTTGGGAAGAAACGGAATTTGTATCAACCTACACCATAACAAAGCAATATGACGGACAAGATGCTTATTCTGTATATGTCACTTCCAGCCAGGGGGCGACTTTCAGAAATGGTATTATATCTACCATACTAAGTGCACTCGTTTTTAAAGGAGGCATTGATGTAACGGATAGAATACCGGATTCTAATTTTAAATGGAATAGAATTAGTAACAACCTTCAAAGTGATGAATTATGGAACTCCACAGAACACATAGGTAAAAAACTGGAGATATCGGCAGAAGATGTATACCGGAAGGCTGTTTTTGATTGTGAAATAACACTCTCTGATTCATAAACCTTTCGTATATAAGTCAGCCCATAGCATCCCTGACATATTGCATAGGAGAAACGCCATAGAAATCCTTGAATCTTTTAGAAAAGGCAGTAATCACTAAAGTTACACTGCGCTAGTTTATATAACTTTTAGTTATACCGGAGGATTTTCCTCCGGTACTTAATTGGTTGCTAAGATAGCAAATTATTTGCACATAGCCATCGCTATTAGTATCCAAACTACAGCACAGACCAACAATATCACTTTGGTACTGGTACTCATAGGCTCTTCTGCTTTTCTCTTCTCTTCCTCTTTTATTTTAAGAGTATTGTAGTAACCTTGTTTCTCTCGTTCATTCAAAGGAGATGTTTTCAGTTGTCCCGGCTTCCATTGACATCCACAGTTTAAACAAGTCACCTTTACATCGCCACTTCCTATAAATCCGGCTAGCAGTCCGACACCTCCTGTAAGAACAGCTCCGGCTACCGCTTTCCCTGCTCTAAACCCTTTTTTATTAGCTGTTAATTGAGAACTTCCACAAAAAGGACAATACAGTTTATCTTCTTTGTCTTCCATAATATGATTTTTGATTAGTAATCAGAATTAGTGTTTTCTTGTTCATCTAACATTTCAAGTTGTTGCTTTTGCTCTAAGCTACCTTGAAACTCTTTTTGCCTAGCCTTACCATCTATAGTATGGTATTTGCCATCGGAGCTAATAGTTGGTTTGAAATTGGGGTCAGAAGAATACCCGCTAGAAGTTTGAATTTCATCATACATCGCTTGCTCTTTTTCGTATTCTAATACAGCAATCGAATCGGCTACTCTAATTGAATCTTGCAATGCCTGTTCGGAATTGCTTTTCTTCATATTGCAGCTAGAGATGAATAATACTGATGCTGCAAGAATAAAAATCTTTTTCATACCCTTTGTGTTTTATTGGTTAATACTAAAAAGTCAGTTTATTCAGCAATAACCATACGCAAAGTCACAAAAAAAAGACGTAGTGCTACTGCCATACGTCATCAAGGCTCACCACAAGCCCACTTACTCAATGGCAGCGCACCACGTCAGTATATGACGAAGTACACTTTACCCAACGAGTAAGTTCATTTATAGCCGTGTTCTGTTATCTGAGGTGGTGATTCTGATGACGATTAGGCTATTTTATACGCATGAAAATTTGGATTTCTCCCCAATTTTTCGTATCTTTAGTGCAAAGATAGTATAAATATTGCATTTCAAACTTTGAAAATTTAAAAAAAAGCAAAGAATAAAGTACATTACTCATTTTAATTGTTTTAATTTGCAGAAAAAAGGAGGAAATATGAGGGTTACTTCCAGTTTACAAAAAATAGATTCCGTAATGTTATCAAATTATATATTGAAACATTATGGTCCTATGTCGCATTTGAAATTACAAAAATTATTATTTTATTGCGACGCATATCATCTTTCTTATTTCGATCAGGAGCTTATTAGTGATAAATTTGAAGCATGGGTACATGGTCCTGTTAGTCGTAAGGTTTTTGATTCACTTAAAGATAAATCACTATTATATAGTGATATTGAATATATTAATAATGGCGAAGATGTAGACAAAGAATTTACATCATTGTCATCTCTTCAACAAGAACTTTTAAAGGATATTTTGTCTAATCTATCAACGTGGACCGGAACAGAATTAGAAGCATCTACTCATAGTGAAAAACCGTGGCTTGAAGCTAGAATTGGCTATGGAGAAGCTGACCGATGCCATGTACTAATATCAAAAGATACAACTCGCGTTTTCTATAAGAAAGATTTACATGGTTAATTTTCGAAAAGATAAAAAAACGTTATTAAACAAGGAAAAGATTAGCGTACAAGACACAACTAAAACGCAAAATTTTAAAATCTCTTTTCAATATTTAGATACTTCACAAAAGTATGCTTCATCATTTAAGGACTGGCAAAAAGTAGGACTTTTAAGTTCTGCATTAAAGACCTTGCAAGGTTATTGTTGTTCACCTTTATTGGAACAAGTTGATGGGCAAAAATTTGCGATATACGGTTCTTTCCCTAAAAAAGAAAGAACTAAATTTGAATATCCTCAAGGCGTCCCAGAAGATGCTAAGTGGGCTAGGATTCATATACTTAATCGTACTGTAATAATTGGACATGTTGTTGGAGACACCTTTTATGTTGTATTTTTAGATAAAACGCATAAATTTTATCTAACAGGGCGAGATGTTAATAAGAAATAATTTTGTTAGGGCATAGAATGTGTCCTTTTACTCTTTTTGGGGTTTTGGTTCACTCATTTTTAGTAGCATTTCGTTTAGTGTCTCTTCGGGTATAGTGAGGACGAAAGCATGTAGTTCATATACAGGCTTCCTATTTTTTTTCTCCTTTTTAGGTTTGTTCTTCTTTATGTCTTTGTTATTTGCCATAATATCTATGCTGCATATCGCAAAAGTAATTCAATTCTCTCATATTTGCTAATTTTTCGGGTGTTAAATCGGAAAACAAACTCGTCAACGTATCTTTGTAGATACTTCTTGCTGACATGTATATATGTTCCTTTGATAGCCCTTTTGAATACCGACCAAGCATTTTCTATTCTGTTAGTTGTAATTTCGATTATTTCTCCATTATCAGTAACTAGAGTCATTCCGTAGAAATGTTTGCCGTGGTCTACAGACATTTGCGTATATTTCTTCTCTAGTCCTTTGTAGCTCCAACCATCGGTATAAACTGAACTTCCTACATCAACATTCTTTTTCACAATCGGGACAAGCGTCTTTGCTTGGGTGTTAGGGACAACTCTTGCGAAAATCTTACCACCTCTTTCTATAGCACCAAATACCGGAACTTTGTCCTTGTAGCTACGTCCTTGACATTTTTCTACTTTCTTATCCTTGTGACGATTGATATTCTTTCCACCTACAAACGTTTCATCTATCTCAACGTCACCGGATAGCTTCTGATTGTTTTCTTTAGCCATTGCAGTTCTTATTCTGTGAAGCATATACCATGCTGTCTTTTGTGGAATATCCAAATCATCTGCTAATTGGTACGAAGATATAGCGTTCTTGCGGTTGGCAATCATAATAATAGCGTATAGCCAATCTCTCATACCTAATTTTGAGTTGGCGAAGAATGTTCCAGTCCTATAAGTGAAGTACTTTCCGGTATTCTTGCATTTGTATTTACCGTTAGCACATTTGTACACTTTAGATGTTTCATCGAATGGGGAAACCACTCCATTTGCCCATCTTACACTCTCGTAGTACCTGATTGCGCTTTCTTCGTCCGGGAAAGAAGCTCTGAAATCTATGATGCTTTTTCTTTTCCTTCTCTTTTTCATAACGCTTATCTTTTATGTTGCTACAATATAGTGAAAATAAACGAGATATGCAAATAAAAAGACAAATGTTTTCGATAATAAATAGAAAATGTTATCTTTGTATAGAGAATAGAAAAGGATGCCAAAATAGCATCCTTATAACTAAAAGTAATAACCAATTAGCGCAGTGTAACTTTAGTGATTACTGCCTAAATGCCAATCCAGTATAGCAGCAGAACAAAAAGAAATCTTTCACATGCACTAATCGTTGTACAGTAAACTCCTTCTCTTCTATCTTTTTCAGTTCTTCTAATGTTAAGAAGGTGGGAGAGGTTTCCACTTTACGAAAAAGATTCTTCTTATCGACAAACGGATCTTTTTTCATCCAGTCATTTCTCAATGCTGTATTGGTCATCTTCTTAAGACAAGTCATGTATTTAGTCAATGTATTTTGACTAAGCTTCTTATCTATTCTCAGATAAAGTTCAAACTCATCAATGAACTCACCCGTCAGTTCATAAAACGTAATGTCTTCTTTAGCATAAAAGCGATCAACTGCTACTTTCAATGCATCAAAGCAGTTTACATATCGCTTCAATGAACCTAGCCGAAAATCAATATCAAGCCTTCTCTTGCAATTTTCTATATGCTGCTCCATTGCGGCTAAAAGAGTGTGTTTGTCCTCCTTTGAAAACAGTTTTATCAATAAAGCTTTCGGACTGATAAATGCTTCCTCCAATAGGAGTTCTTTATGGATCTGCAGCAGACGTGCACGCATATTATCAATATAGCTATTAAGTTCCAGGGATATCCTATCCTTCCCACGGCAACATCCTTTAGAAGGATTCCAAGAATTCAGGGCAACACTACGTTGTATCCGAACTTCGTCATATTGACCATCAATTGTAACTCGAAGCAAGATTGGAGCTTCACCATTTTTTAAGACTTTTGTCTTCAAAGGAAAGAACAAAATGTTCATTGTACCTTGTTTCATACTTCTAAAATTTTAGTTCAACAAAAATAGCTTGCCATAAACTAAAATACTATCAGCAAAACAATGATAAACAGTTAGTTAGAAACAATTCGGTGGTTTTTTTTTTAAGCTTTCCGGTGGTTTTTTTATGCCTCCAAAAAAAGCCACCGAATTAGCCACCATTGAGCTTAATTTCTACTCTCTTTTTTGCTCGGTAAGAACAATAAAAAAACTCTGATTTAGTTGAAAATCAGAGCTTTGCTTCATTTTGCAATATAACCGAGCGGTGCGTACGGGACTCGAACCCGTGACCCCATGCGTGACAGGCATGTATTCT